>Ga0126381_100001671_pt1 | contig 23729 bp, 28 predicted proteins | sample PanSoiMetPlot_28_FD_96465 | JGI IMG/M metagenome (GOLD analysis project Ga0126381, IMG submission 96465) | Tropical forest soil microbial communities from Panama - MetaG Plot_28 | ecosystem: Environmental > Terrestrial > Soil > Tropical forest > Bulk soil | place: Panama | collected 2016-02-17 | reverse complement strand
TCAGGCTCGAGTAGTCATGCTGCGGCTGCGATCCAATCGGCCGCAGTTCAGCACCAGGCGGAAGGCCTTGGATTGCCGTCGAAGCGCTCCCGATCGGCCGCAGCTCCGCGCCTGGTGGCAGTCCCTGAATCTGATCGGCGTCGGCCATCAGTTACCTCCAAGCGGGACATAGTGGTTGTTCACCACGTGGCCGACTAGCTTTCCATTCTGCCAAACTTCCTGCGAAGCTCCCGCAGGTGCGCTTCCAACTGCCGGCTGCCCCGCGCCCCTGATTCGCCCCTGGATGTCGGCGATCTGCTGCTGGTAGGATTCGTGCCGGTTCTTAAAATCCTGCTGCAGCACGTTCAGCGATGCCACCAGCGACTTATATGGCAGGTTGCCGTCCACAATGTCCTGCAACTCGTGGCGCGAGGAATCCGAGAGCTGCCCCTGGAGGTTCGCCGAGTTCAGAATCTTAGCAGCCTCGGTCTGCACGGGCGCGAGCGCAGTTTTGAACGCCGCCATGTTCTCCGAGCCCAGGATGGTCCCTGAGAGCATTCGCACTGGGACGTCGGCGAACCGCGTGCCAAGGTCGGGCACCTTCTTCGCGAACCCCTTGAGCATGTCGATGTTCTTGTTCGCCGTGTTCTCGAAGGCTGAGACCTGATCAAAGCTCGCCTGCAGCTTCTTAAGCGATTCCTGATTCGAAGCCAGTGTCGCTTTGTTTGAGGCAATGCCCGCGCCGCCGGCCTGCTGATCGAGCTCGGCTGCCCGCGCAATGATTGCGCGCGTTGTTCCCGGCGATCGCGCCAATCCTGCTGGCATCTGGCCTGTCTGACGGTAGTTATTCGCGGCAAAGTCCAGAGCGTCCTGGTTCTCCGCGCCGCCGAGTTGGTTGCCCATGATCGTCGCGGTCGGCGTGTGCTGCAGCTTCCAGAGCAGGAAATCGCTTGCCCCTTTCCCCGGGTTCTTCTTCAGCCAATCCGCCTGCTGCATAACCTCCGCCGGGACCCCTGGAGCTCCGCCGTTCTGCTGATAGAACTGACTCTCCGCCTGCTTCTGCGCCAGCGTGGCCTCCGCGGTCTGCGCCTCGGCGGTGTTCTTTCGCCGCGCCGTGGCCTCGTCGAGGTACGCGCCATGCATGGCCAGCATCGGCCCGAACTGCTGCAGCTGCTGCTTCGTCATGGGCTGCGTCGGATCGAGCGGCACTTTCTGGTTGCCTGGGATGGCGTTGTACTGCTGCGCGATCGCCGGCCAGTTCGCCGTCAGCTGGTCATCCGGCATGTTCATCGCATTGTTGTAGAGCTCCTGCGTGGCAGCGTGGGCCACTTTGTAATTGGCCAGGCTCTTCTCATCGAGCGACGCAAGGGCAGTCCGCTGGTCGATGTCGGCCTTCTTCATCTGCTGCCAGCCCTGCATCGAGATCGAGCCCTCGTTTGCCAGCGTGTCCGCGATGTCGCCCATGGTCTTGCCGTGGTTGTCCGGAGACTGCATGGCCGTCCGGAACGCCTGCTGGTCCTTGAGCGCCTGCTGGTCCTGCTGAAGCTTCAGCTGCTGGTCCTGCTGCGCAAGCTGGCCGCTCTGCATCTCCTGCTCGCGCAGCTGCTGGTTCTGCTGCGCGCCGCGGATGCCCATGAGCTGGCCAAGCATCTCGAGCTGGTTCGGCGGCTGCACAATCGGCGCCGTATGGAGCGCCGGCAAAGGTATGGTCGCCATATTGGTCGTCGCTCCTCTTTACACGTAGCCGTAGTAAGGGGTTCCGCTGGGAGTAGCCGCGTACCCGCTCGAGTTGAAGTTGGGCTTGCCGCCGGCGCCGCCGTTCATCAGTTGCTGCAGCATCATCATCTGGCTCAGGCTGTTCGCCGCGCCGCTCAGGCCGCCAGCCCAGGCGTTGCCGCTACCCATATAGCCGGAAGCTGTGGCGGCGCCGGCATTCATATAGTCCTGCCCAAGTTGCGCGCCCGTGTTCGTCAGCGTGTTGGCCACCTGCCCTGCCGACGTCAGCCCCTGCGAGCCGAGTGTCGCAGCGGTCGTCTGCCCCATCCCCGCCAGCGCCGCAAGCCGGTTGAACTGGTTGGCCTGGCTGTTTGCCCAGGTGTTGTAGTTCGTGTTGTAGGTCTGGAGCGCGCGGTTGTACACATTGTTGTAGGTTGTATTCGCGAGGCCCTGCGCATACTCGTTCTCCGCGTTCAGCGTTCCGCCCGTCAGCAGCGACCCGTTCGCCGAGGCTCCCGCCTGAACCGCCTTTTCGCCCTCGTTCAGCGCGAACTGGTATCCGGGATCCTGTTGCGCCTGCGACTGCGTGGGCGCGGTGAATTGCCCCCCAGGATAGGCCTCCATCAGCGAGCCAAGCGTGCCGATGTTGGTGTTCGCCGTGCCCGTCAGCGGCGTCACCCCAGGAATCGTCACCGAGCCCTTCACGCCCGGAATCGTCAGCGTCTGGCCTGGCGTGGTTGCCGCGCTTCCGCCGGGGCCAACCGTCCCTCCGGGTGTGATACCCAGAAGGTAACCAAGCGTCGCAAGGCTGTTCGCGCCCGTCTGCAGCCACGGAGCCTCGTTCGCCTGGTTCTGTTGCTGCGTCTCGATCTCGTTCGCGAGCGACTCCTGCCCCAGGTCGCCCTGGATCTGCGCTGCGTACTCCGCGGCGTTCTTCTCGGCGCTTGCCGCATTGCCCGCAGCGTTCGACTCGAGGGCTGCGCCGCCGAGCGATCCCGCCGCAGCGATCCCGCCGCCAATCATCAATGCCGTTCCGGTCGCTATGCCTGACATGCCTGCACCCCCGTTGCAACGGTGATGTCGCCGTTGTCCTGCCGGCGCGAAAGCAGCGCCTGGGCCTCGTCGGTAAACTCCGCCTCCGCCTCTTCCACGGTGCGCGCCTTCGACGGGAAGACCATCGTGATCTCCGTCGGCCGAAACGTCAGATAGATCTGCTTGCGCCCCGCGCTCGCCGGCATGCACTGGTAGCCATCTATGATGTACCAGCGGTTGCCTGCATAAACGTGCGCGCCGCCGTGCACAATCAGCATCGTCGGAATCTTGATCAGCACGCTCACGATCGCCACGCCCGCGTCCAGCCTGCAGGTCCGCGCATACATCCCCGCGTGCAGCACGTGCTCCATCTGCGGGCGAAACTGGCTCTCCTCGGGCAATGCTTCTTCCCGCTCGCAGATCCTGCGCTCCACGGCCGCAATGTGCTCCATGGCCTCCGGCGCCGCTGCCGGCAATACGTTTTGCGGAATCGCCAGCTCGGTCACAGCGCCCTCTCCTTGATGTACTTCACAGGCTCCTCGCAAACACCGTGTTCGAATGCCTGTACGGCCTCAGCAAGCCAAGCAGCTGCTCGAACTGGCTGTCCGCCGGCGCGCTGTAAAGGATCGCGACGCAACCGCATCTCCTCGCGTATTCCTCGATCGCGGCCATCAGCTCGTTGCCTGCCCGTCCCTTTCGTTCGCTCCTGGCGATAAACAAGCTCTCCACAGTCGCAATCCGCTTTCCGTAGTGAGGCACGACATACGCCAGGAACGACGCAAAACCCACCAGCTCAGGCCCCTCGTAGACGCCGAAGCACTGGAAAGCCCTCGACTGCTCCATGAGCGCGTACATATCTGCCTGGGGATCGATGGGGCCGATCTCCGGCAGCGCGCACTCCGCCGCATACTCCGCCAGCAGCTCGGTGGCGTTGGGAGCGTTCAGGATCTCGGAATATGCAATCGGCCTGATGATCATCAGTATCCAGACACGTGGAAGTAGCAGGAGGCAGGGCTCGTCACAGTATTCGAGCTCGAGTAAGCGATCGTCGGCGCCGTCAGGCTTGGCGTCATCATCATGCAGCTGTAGGTGTTGTTGGGCGACCCTCCGGGATTGCCTGCGCAGAAGCTCGCATTGCCGCCCGCGCAGCCCGAGGGGCTGAAGACCGCCGTAATGCTGGCGAGCGTCGTAAACGCGTGCGGATAGGTCATCGAAAAGCTGCCGCCGTTCGCGCCTCCGAAGGTCGGCGTGGTCCCCCACTCCTCGTAGCTTCCGTCAGGGTTCTGGCGGTAGCAGTTCGGGCCCGCGCACACCACTCCCGTCGAACCGCTGCCGCTGGTCCCCACCGTGATCCAGTTGGTTCCGTCGTAAAGAGCGATGAGGCTGGTGGTCGCGCCAAGGCCATTGGCCATTGCTGGGGGGTTGATCAGGTTGGCGGGCCATGACACCGTGTAGGTGCTCGACGTCGGCGGCAGCCCAGGCGTCCCGGTACTCGGCACTCCCACCTGAATATAGGAAGCGCTGGAAGTAGTGAACCAGTAGTTCTCGGCGCCCGTGCCCGTGCCGATGTAGAACTTGTACATCGTCACGCCGCCGCCCCCTACGGGGCAGTTCCAGGTGATCGTATTCGTCGAGCCCGAGCCTGTCGTCTCACTGGCCTCGCCGCTCGGCAGCGACTCCGTTGTCCCGCTGATCCAGGTGCACACCGCATAATAGGTCGTCGTGCCAGGAAGTGCGCCGCCAGTCGTGAGCGTCGAAAATGTCGGCGGCGATCCAGGACCGGAGACAGAGGAAGATCCCTGCTTCAGCGCGATCGAGATCAGTTGGCCAGGCACCCCTCCACTGATCGAGCTCGAGGTCACGTTCCCCGAGAGTGTCATCTCGAAGGCGCTGAAGCTGTGCGTGGAATAAATCGGCGTCGGCGTAAACGGGATCGTGTCCAGGTTGCCCGTCAGCGGCGTTGTGGTGGTTGCCGTGTTGCTCGCAACCGTCGTCCAGTTCGTGCCATTAAACACCGCTGTCGCGCCGGTGCACGAGCTGGGGCTTGCCGAGATTGTCGGCGCATTCAGCACGTTCGCCGGCCACACAAAGGTGTAGCCGCCCGTCGCGTTCTGGCAGATATTCATCGTCGCCAGCTGCCCGGTCGTCCCTCCGGTAATGGTGCTCGAGGTCACATTGCCGCTCAGCGTGATGGCGAAGTTCGAGTAGCTCGCCGCGGGAAAGACAGGAGTCGCGCTGTACGGGATCGTGTCGAAGTTGCCATAGACAAGCTGGGGGCTCGTCGAAACCGTCGTCCAGAAGCCGCCGTCGTAGTAGGCAGTCGCGATGGTGCACGCGTTCAGAATGGGGTTGACGACGGGCGGATTCGTGTAATTTGCAGGCCACGCGAAGGTGAACCCGGTGGTGATGCCGCCAATCGTTTGCCCGGTCCCGTTCTGGCAGATATTGAAAGTAGCCAGCTGTCCGTTCGTGCCCCCCGTAATACTGGACGAGGTGACGTTGTTCGACAGCGTCATCGCGAAGTAGCCATACGACCCGGCCGGGAACACGGGGGTTGAACTGAACGACATTGAATCGAAGCCGGCAGCAAGGCTTGTAAATACGCCGGATGCTGGAGTTGTCTGCCCGATCGGCGTGGAATCGATCGTGCTTGACGTGATGGGCGTTGCGGTGATCGAGCCGAGACTGAATCCCGCGCCTGTAATCGTGCCATTGGTCCAGGTGCCGCCCACAATCGTCGTGTTGTTGAAGAGGTTCCCCGGCACCTGGTCGACGGTCCACTGCTGCGCGCCCGTCGCGCAGTTCACGCCCCCTGTGCTCCAGATCGCGAATTTATAGTCATAGGGGCCGAGCCAGATATTCGCGCTGCCCGTCGAGTCGAGAATCACGGGGTTTGCATTCGGCGTATTGCTCGTCGAGTCGGTATATGTGGCCTGCGGCGTCGAGGTTCCGCCGAGATAGGTAAACACGCAACCGCCCGCCAGCGGGACGCCGTTCGCGTCGATAAAGGTAACATGCGGGCTCTGCCAGGGTGACACCCCCACCTGTGCGGCCGCCAGCGCCGCCGATATCGCCAGCAACGCCATTACCGCTGCCTTAGCTCTGCGCGTATTCATAAGAGGCCACAACTCCTTCGAACGGCTGTTCGGTGGTGATCTGGTTGCCAGTGATCGCATAGTTCCACGCGTTGCCCGCACCCGCCACAAGCGGGACGGGGCCGTTCGCGCCAATTCCGACCAACGAGACTTTGCCGATCGGCGTCTTCGCGAGCGTCCACGCCGTGGCCGCTCCCTCGACCTGCTCGCCCGAGACCGAAATCGGGATCGAGTTGATCGCGGAGTGCCACTGCGCCAGGGCCGCCTGGGCGCCTTGGGTCAACATGCCTGTTTTCGGATCTGTGTAGCTCATGGCCGAAAACACGGGTTTTGCCGCGATTGCCATCGGCTACGTCATCTTTCCGTACATCTTGCTCAACCGCTCGGTCGGCACGTCGAAGCCGGGAGTGGCGCGAAGATCGGCCTCGATAATCTGCCATGGCATGGGGTCGGTCACGGCCAGCTCAAACACCCGGTCGCGCGCCTGCCCCATCTGCAGCCACCTTGCGCGCGTGGTGTAATTGCCGGCCTGGCCCACGTCCACCCAGTGCTCGTTGCCCCAGGTGCGGCCGCCGTCGTTTGACCACCGCAGCATCGCCTGCGGGCCCCGCGCATTGCCGGCGCCGTCGGTCAGCGGAGGCATCGGCCCATCGCCGACGTCCATCACAACTTCCAGTTCATTGAAGGTAATCAGCTGCCGCTCGCTCGAGATGTGGGGCGCGCGCCGGAACCGCCGGATCGCCTGGCCATTGTCCTGGAGCGTCGCGATGTCCATCGCGTAGACGTTCCCGCTGTTCCAGTCCCCCACCAGGTGCTTGTTGTTCACGAAACAGTGGCAGGCTGAAAGGTGTGCGCTGTAGCCCGTCGGCCCCTTCTGCGACCAGAAACCACGCTCGTGCCACATCTGCGTGGCCGTGTCGTATACCCACGTCGCGCCGAATCCATTGTTCGCGCTCGGGAAGCGCAGCACCCAGAAGGTGTGCCCCTGGTCCCTGTACGCATACCCGATCGCGTCGCTAGACTTCTTCGGGTAGAGCGCCCACGCCGCCTCGATCGCGTGGTTGGAGATGCGCAGCGGAGAGTACCCGTTCGCCCGCCAGGCGATCCCCGCGCCGTTCGCGTTCCCGCCGATCCAGAAGGGCGCGTTGTCCACCACCGTCAGGGAATTCCGCGCGTCGATGCCTTCTTCCATAAATCCCACGCCGCCGGCGCCGATTACATCGAAGGGCGTGATCGCGTTCGCGCCGCTGTTGTAATACACCTGCGCATGCCCGTCGACGCCGAAGATCCAGAGCTGGCGGTAGACAGCCAGAATGCCGCCGATGTTCTCCGGAAAGACCGACACCTGCTGCACGGAGAGTGGGTTCCAGACCGAGCCGTCCTCAAGCGCCGACACCTGAAACTTGTTCGTGTTCGCCAGAGTGACCACGAAATAGCCGTCGCAGAACACAACCTTTGAGGCGAAGCCCTGTAGGCCACCCATGGTCCCGCTCAGCGTGGCCGCGGCAAGGTTGATCGAGCCTGTAGGCTGCGTGGCGCTCAGGTTGTAGATATAGATCTGCCCGGCCGAGCAGATGCAGAGCTGGTTGCCGGCGCTGCCGTTCACAGCCATCGACACCGGAAGGAAGTCGGTGCCGACACTGCCGATGCGGACCGTCCCCATTGCTGTGCCCACTTCGTAGAGATACGTCCCGATCACGAAGAACGCGCGTCCATTGATGCCGAGCGACCCGCGGCTCGAGCCTGGCTGGGTCGCCGCGGCAAAAACAGAGAGCCCAGGCGTCCGGTAGAGCGCCATCTGGCTCTGCCCCTGTCCGCTCTCGATCATCTCCGGGTACCAGTTCATGCAGCGCTGGCAATCCGCGATCACCGACTGCGAAGAGTAGGTCGGCCCCACAAACCCGAAGCGCGCCATCTATTCCTCGTTCATCCACATTCTGATCGTGTCGTGCTCCACTGACATCGTGGTAAAGCGCAGCATTCCGAGCGTATCCATTACCTCTTGGTTGAAAGCTTTGTAGCCAAGAGTTCCGTCGCTCCGCCGCATGATAACGACGGCCTGCTGAACATCTTCCTGGCTCTCCATGCAGAGAATCATGAATTCAGTGAAGTCGTCGGCCTTCACTCGCGCATCCCTGTGAGGAAGTTGAAGTCGGGCCGTCCGGTTCCCGCCGAACCCGGCATCCCGCTCGCCGTGTCGATCCGCGGCGCCGGGTCGTTGTTCTGGAAGATGGTCTTGATCGCGGCAGCCTGGCGCGCCACGAGGATCGGCGACGGCTGCTTCTCGAAGCTGGGGCAGAGCGCTAGCGCCAGCGTGGTCACCAGCGCCTCCCAGTAGCCCTGCACCAGTCCGATCTGCGTGGTCAGCTTTAGGGCCTGCGCAAGCGAGTTCCACAGTTCCAGCCGCACCGTTCCGTTTGTATTGCAGATCGGGAAGAAGTTCAGGTTCCCGTTCGGCTGCGCCGGGTCGTAGTAGAGGTCGGTGATAATGCTCGAGGTCAGCGACTTCAGCGGGTTCGCCGCCCACCAGTCCTTATCCCGCATCTGGACAGGCAGGTCCACCGGCGTCGAGCCCGGGTTGAGCACAAAGCTCGCCGAATTCACGCGCACCGGCCGGTAGTTCGCAGCTGGCCCGGTGTTGAAGTCGCCGGTCGGCCCGATCGTATGAGGACCATGGTTCGGTATCAGCGTGTATGCCTGGAAGCCGACCGAGAAGATCATCCCCCGCTTCGCGTTCCACTGGTCGATGATCCTCTGCAGCACCTCCAGGGCCCATAGCGCCTGCGCGGCCGGCACGGCCTCCCCGGGGGCGAAGATGGCGATCTCATACCCCGCCGACTGGATCAGGTCGGAGGCATAAGCAGTCGCGCTCGACCCGCTGAAGGTGACCGCCACCTACTCGCCATCCTTAGCGTTGCTGCTGTAGAGGTGCTCGGTCGGATTCGGCGGGGCCTGTGCAATATAGGGATCAACCCGCCATCCCTCTCTGCGCTTTGCTTCGAATTCGGCTTTGTTCTGGCACATATGCACCAGGTGCTCCGAGGGCACGAGCTCGCGGTGCACCACCTCGTGGTTGGCGTTGCGGTGCAGCACCTCGTGAAATGGTTCGTTCGGGTGCCTGTAGACGCAGCGCGGATACTCCGCGTGCGGGATATGTTTCACCGGCAGGCCCTGGGGTGTTCCCTGCGGCTTGCTCATGTCGAGCGTCTGCTGCTTTGCGAATTTCTCTTCGTCGATCGCCAATGGCATTACGTGAACTCCTTAGGATCCGCGAGGCCGCAGCGAAGCGGCCCCGGTTAATCAAGCTGCAAAACGAACAGCCTAGTCGGAATTACCTTCGTCCCCGGTATCTGGCTCGGAATTACCTTCGTCCCCGGTATCTGGCTCGGAATTACCTTCGTCCCCGGTATCTGGCTCGTGGGCTTTGATGGCAGCTTCCTCCTCTGATGAGTGACAGACCACCGTGAGGTTGGCGCCATCTTTGTCTTTACCAACCACAACATGCTTCGGGTATTCGTGATGCACGTGAAGGTCTACGCGAACCGAGAGCTCGCGCGGTGCGTGGTGGTCGGCCGCCAGCGCCTTCACTGCCGCTTCCACGCGCTCGATTTCGCCATGAGCGAAGGTTGCGCCTTCCGGTAACGACATAATTCATCTCCAGTCTTTGAAAGATCGGGGCGGATGTCAGCCGCCCCGTTACGGTTGTTCTTATTGGGTCCTAGTACACGTACCCGTAGGCGCCGCTCACGCTGTTAAACGACGTAGGAGCGGTAAAGTTCGGCAGCGTTCCAAAGGTCCCCGCGGATCCAGACTTGAAGGTCAGGATGTTGTCATCCTTTCCTGTCGTCACCGTGTCAATGGTCGCCGTTGTCCCGTTGCTCATCAGGCACGCGAAATACTGCGCCGGGCCAACCGCGTAGTAAGTCGACGTAAACGCCGTCGCCTGCCACGCGTTGCCGCTGCCCACTGTCGCTCCCGCCACGGCGCTGTTAGCGATCAGGTTGCCGCCCGAGTCGTACAGGGCCACAATCCACTTATCCGTTCCGCCAGTGGTCCCGATGTGCGGAGCGTAGCCGGTGAGCAGGCGGCTGTAGGGCAGCCTGACCTCCGTACAGTAGAGCTCCGCGGCCACCGCCGTGGAGTTGGTGCCGATCGCCGCGGCATTCGATACGGCCCCGATTGTCGGCGCCTCCAGGCGGTAGAATGTTCCCCTGGTCGTCTGCGCCGAGTCACCGTTCACCCACTGCCCTCCCAGGCAATCGGAGATGACCCCCGACGAATAGGAGATGTGCGGCAGGTAAAGGACGCTAGTGCGCGTGCAGCTCCCCTGCGGAGCCCCGCCATTGAACGGGTTGCTGCCTCCGTTCAGCGCCGCCGCGGGAATCACGAAAACCAGCGCCCCTGATGCGTGCGACGCCGCATTCGTACCCCCCACGCCGCGCACCACCGTTGCGTAGGTCGTGCTGATGCCGTCTACCTGCATCAGTTCGCGATCCACGTAAAGGTAGGTTGAAGCGGCGGAGGTGGCGAGGCCGGCCACGTTGCCGGTATTGGGCGTCGGTCCTGAAACTCCCGTCGCCGAAGTGAGGTTGACCAGGCCAAGGTTGCCCGTCGTCAGCGCCGAAGAAACGGTGTTGCCGACGGCCGAAGCCAGCGTGGTGGTGGTCAGCATGGTCTGCGCATGCAGTGCCGAAGCAAAGGCGCAAACCAGGAGATACAGCGAGAACTTTTTCAGTATCCTCATGGTCCTTCTCTCTCCCATAACCGCGATCTCAGAAGGCCCGCGGGGCTGGCCCCGCGAAGCCGCATCCAATCGGGGTGGTTTACGCTCCTGCCACTGCCACGGCGCCGTTATCGGGATACAAATTGCCGAAGCCGAAGCACATGTCGTAGCGGTTGGTCATCTTACGGAGGTACTGGTCCCACGCGCGCACAAACGCGATGGAAGCGCCCGTCTCCGGATCCTCCGCGCGTTCTGCGATCTCCACCGCCTCGGGAATCTCGAGCTTCGCGAATGCCTTGGCAAACGCGATCTTCGAAAGACCCAGCGAAATGGTGCCCGTAAGGCCCGACGGTGTCGTGGTGCCCGGGAAGAACGTAAGCGCGGCGTTGTTGCCTGGCAGCGCATCCACGTTCTGATACTGCGACCCCGGCCCGAAGATCGCCGGCGAAATCGGGATGGTGTCGTTTCCGCCGGTGAGGGTAAAGGCCGCGCCGCCGACATAGACAAACTGCTTCAGGCCAAGCGGTGACTTGACCCGCGTGCGCGGGTTGACCGCATTCACCACGGCGATGTTGAACTTATCGCCCGGTTGGATCGTGTCGTTCGCGGTTCCGGTAACAACCAGCGACGCGCCTGACTGGCCGGCCCCCACAACAGTCACCCCGTGGGTCGGAGCAGTGCCGCAGGTATGCGAAACCAGCGAGTTCGACCGATACCATTCCCAGCCGGCGGCCGTGCCGAGAACGCCCTTGCGGAACATGCGGCTGATCTCCGGCGCCGGGTTGAACTGCGTGACGTTGTTCTTCACATAGCTGCGGTTGAGCGAGCTCGAGAGGCACAGGTGCTTCACGCCGTCCTCAGGGCACGAGAGCGAGAAGAGAACCTGCTCGGCGGCCAGCGCGAAGTCGATGGTCGTCGAGTCCGTGCCAAGCGTCCCAACCACGTTATTGGTCCACAGCCGCGCCCAGTTGGCTGCGTCCGAGTCCACTTGCTGAGCCAACTGGAGCCCCGCGGGCTTCAGGTATGCTTCCTCGATCTCCTTCTCGCTGCGCTCCATCTTGAAAGCGCGGTCGAGGGAGTCCCATCCAAAGTGAATGCCACGTACCTGGTCGCAATTCACCGTGGTCACCATGCGCTGGATGCCCTGCTCCTGGTAAGCAAGGCCGGTTGTCACCAGCCAGCTCTGCGGCATCTTGATCTGGACAGACTGTCCTACCGGGAAGGTCTTCCCGAAGTCCGACTCCCAATCACTGTTGAACATCGCAGCGATCTCGAGCGAGTTCTTCAGGAACCACAGGACCTTCATCGAGACCCAGTTGGTTACTGCAAAATTGTTCGGCATTCCATCTCTCCCCTGGACTTATCGGGCGCGGTCCAGAGCGCGGCGGGTCTGTTCCGCCTCAAACTCGCGGAAGTTCCCCGCTTTGGCGGCCGATTTCAGAGCGTCCTCTCCAGGCGCTCCTCGCCCTCCCACCTCAGTGGGAGGCTTCGGCGCACGCGGTTTTGGGGTTTCAGGAGACGGTTCTGCTTCGCCTTCGCCCGCTTTCTTTGTTCCGGCCGCCGCCTTCCCCTTGCCGAGCTCCTTAGCGATCTCCTGCTCAGCGAGCAGGGCCACGCGCAGGGCCTTTCCAAGGTTGGTGCGGCAGGCTTCGAGAAAGTCGGTCTTGGTCGCTTCTGTTCCGCCAAGCGTGTATAGAAGGTCAGCCAGTACAGGCGATTGATCGATCACCGCAAACACTTCGCGCGGAACGTCCGGCTTCATTAGCTCCTGAAAGATTGACTGCGCTTTCGAATCGAAATCCGGATAGCGCACGCGCGCCTCGTCGAGGCGCTGCTTCAAACCTTTCTCGAGCTCTGCAGCCTGCTGCGCGCGCTGCTGCTTCGCAAACAACTGCTCGGCGTTCCAAAGGGCCAGGTCCTCGAAGTAGTCGTCATACGACGCATACTTTTTCTTCCCGTCGGACCCGAGAGCGTCCTTGGTCGGCTTGGGCCGCGTGGGCGGCGGCTCGGCTGCTTTCGGCTCCGGTTGCTTGGCGGTCGACGATTCCGCCGCTTTCCCGTCTTTCGGCTTCCGGGCTTCCTCCAGCTCGCGCTCCAGCTGCTTGTTGCGATCGGTCAGCTCTTTCCAGCGCTTTTCATCCTTCCAGTCTTTGCGTTGGCGTTGCTCCTGAGCTTTCTTGGCCGCCGAGTCGGCCGCGTCATCGGACTTCGTCTCTTTCGACTTGTCAGCGGCTGCCGATTCCGCGCTTTCCGGCTTGCCCGCCGCAGCGGGCTTGGGAGATTCCGCTTTCTTCGCAACAACCGGGTTACCTTCTTCATCCCAGCTGTCGAATTGCGTAAACTTGGGCTCTTCCGCGGCGGACGGGGCCGCAACAACCGTCTCTTCTGCCATGATGTTGTCCTTTTGCCCTTGCGCCGGGCCGGCGAGAATTGCCTACTGCGAAACCGCGGGCGCCGCGGGCGCTGCCTGCTGCGCCTGGGCCTGCGCCTGAGCCTGCTGTGCAGCGGCGGCCTGCTGCTCCATGGCCAGCCTGTGCTGCTGGATCGTCATTGCAAGCTCGTGCGCCTGGTCGTGCCACTGCGCCATCATGTCCTGGTACATCTGCATGCGCTGGCTCAGGTCCTGCGCCTTGGTGTTGATTTCGGCGACCAGCACCTGCGTCTCCTGCCGCTTGTCTTCGAGAGCCATCTTTCCCTGGTTGTCGACGACCTTGCCAAGCTTCTCGAGTTCGAGCTGCTGCACCTGCGCCATCGCCTGCTGCAGTTGCCCCTGCACCTGGGCCAGCAACGCCCGCGCCTGCGGCGGAATGTCCTGCTGATTCGGCGGGGCAAGCAGATCGGCGATCTCGTCCCCGTAGGTGCCTATATTCTTCAGCCGGATCGCGATCGCTACCACCTGCTGCACGAGCTGCGGCGGCAGCCCGAGCGATGGCAGAGTGTTCAGCAGCGTGTCCACGAACTCCGAGACCTCGTCGCGCTGCGACAGATCACTCGGGCCATCCGAGATCGCGACCTCGAACTCGCCGCGGTGCGCAAAAAAGAGATCGGCTTCCGGCAAGTGCTGCGAATCCGGCGGCAGCAGTTCTCCAGATGGCTGACCATCAGCGCCGGGCAATGCCTGCGGACGCGGCGCGATCCGCAGCATCATATCCTCGCCTTTTTGATCCTTGCCCAACACCTGCTTCGGCAGGGAGTCCAATTCGGCAAGTTTGGTGATCAGCTCATTCAGCTGGATCCCCGTGTTCGTGAGCGCCCGCACAAAGTTGTCGGTGAAGTGGAAGCTGCCGATCGACTCCTGGCTCTGGATCTTCGTCAGCGCGATTCCCGATTTCTCGTTCTGGCGCTGGGCGGCGGTCGGCAGGGGCATCACGCCCATCGACGCCTGGATCGCCCGCCGCCACCGCTCATAAGCGATCTCGTAGGCCTGCGCGTTAGGGATGAAGGGCTGGCGCTGCGGAGGCGGCGGAGGCCCATACCGCGACACATCCCACTCTTCCGGGGGAAACCACTCCAGATATGCTGACGCCACCCTGTTTGACAGCTTCCACTTCTCAGAGTCGACCGACCCCTTGACCACCAGGTAAGGAGCCCGCGGCGCCATGCCGAACTCCTCGGCCTCCTGTGAGGCAATATAAGCGAGCATCTGCTGCGATCCGCGCGCCCGCCGCACCAGCGAAAGAAACACACGTTTCGAGGCTCCGCCGGCGCGCTTGTATTTCTCCAGCCCAAAACAGCCGATGATCGGGATCCACGATCCGATCCATTCGTTCGTCTCGAGGATCTCGAACCCGTTCGTGATGCGTTGCGTGACTTTGTAGTGCTTCACGCCGTCCGCGTCTACGGACTCTTCGCGCTTCCACCACTCAGCTACAGTGATTTGGTCGCCATTGAGCCAGCCGGGAGCTATTTCGCCGTCCGCCCCGCTGAAGCTCTGCTTCTTGGCCTTCGGGTATCGCTTCTTAAAGGTCGACTCGCGCATCGAGTCCGTAACAAAGTAGAAGTTCGCGTCTGAAAAGTCGGATTCGCACGCATCAGGGTCGGGCAATACGGTCGCCCAGTTGGGGATGCGCCGGATCCGCGGCTCCTGTTCACCATTTAGGCCCGTCACAAGCAGGTTAAGACGCCAATATCCAAAAGCGCACTCAACGCAGCTCTCGAATGCCGTCGCGTAGATCGATTGCGCCTTCGATGCATACTCGATGCCCTGTATGTATGCCTGGCGGTGTTCGGCGTCGACGTCCTTCGCTTCCTCGCTGCGCGGCGACACCTTGATCGCACGCTTGGTCTGCCGCAGGTTGTTGTTTGTCTGGTTGACGTATTGCGACGTCTCATCGGGCCACAGGCAGGGCCGATTGGCGCGTTCGTTCACAAACTCGGGCGGCGGAATGCAAAGGACGCAATCCATGTCCTTCTCCGCCTCTTCGTAGTTCTCGTGCCAGTAGGACTTCGCGTACTTGAAGTCCTCGCGCACCTCCGCCAGGAGAGCTTCATCGCCGCGCGAATTGGGCTTGGCGTTGTCGTTCTCGTCAGGCATAGCGATTGATCACCCTGCGTTTCGGACGCGTGTGGCTCGCCTCCGAGCGCTTCCCGTGGAACTTCGCGATATCCTGCTTCATCACACCATTCGCCTCGCGCACAGCTCGCCCTTCGTCGCCGGTGCCTTTCAGCACCGAGTTCGCCACCTCCGACCATTGCCGCCGAGCCTTCGGCGTCTTCGCTTTCTTGTCGTGGCGCCGCGCGTCTTCAGGCCTCCAGGGCATGCACAACCTCCAGCGCCGCGGACTCCCGTGACCCCATCTGCGGCATTGAAGCCAGCCGGCACTCCGCGCAGTACTCCAGAAAATCCCGTTTCGCTCCGCGGCCCCATCCAGCCTTACGCGCATTACCCATGGCATCAGCGATCGTGCGGCCGGTAAACTCCTCGGCTCTCTTGCAACCGCCGCAGGTCAGCTCCACCGCGAGCTCGAGGGGCTTCTCCTCCGCGGGCGAGTTCCCGGGCAGCTTCGATCCCGGCCGGATCAACCGCTCAGCCCTGGCCGCGATCCGCGCCTCGCACTGATCCAGCGTGGGCACATCGAAACTGAGCCGCGGCCGCAGCGCCTCGTACATGTCCCGCCGGTGGCGTCCTTCGCACTCGTTCAGCAGCTCGCAGAAAAACTCCGCGCGCTCCCCGGGAATCGGATATCCGTTCACCAGGTCCGCCATCACCTGGACAAGGTTCGGATCATCCAGCGACGGCAGTCCCATCGCCAGCAGCTCGTTCTCGAGTTTGCGTTTCTCGTCGGAAATCATTTGACGCTCATTCGCTAATTCAAGGCGTGGTGCGATAACTTGCGGCAGAACCGTTCAATCACTGCCGCCGTGGGCGGCCCATCCAGCGCGCCGCAGCAAGCGCCCGGGTAACGAAACGGCCATCCCGCCGCGATCCGGATGGCGAGCAGAAGGCCACTGCTCATTTGCGCCCGTACCCGCTTGCCGTCTCAGCGCTCACGCCCCGCGGCGACGGTGAACGCGCAGGCCTGTTCGCCATCGGCACGCGGATCGGCGCCACCGGCTTCGGCGCCGGCGCGCGCAGCAACAGCGCGTGAATCATGGGAGGAGTCCAGGCCATCTTTTCCTTTCCGGGGTCCCCGGCGACAGGTCCACGTCGCTGGGGTAGTATCAGTCGATCGCCGGCGTATGCCCGTCGCCGCCATCGTCCTCTTCTTCAGGCTCGGGCAGCTTCAGTTCGTTGGCTACATGCGCCAGCATCGCCTCGTGCTCGCCCGCGCTGAATGGCTTCTGCGCCTCTCGCCGGCGCCCGTACTCCTCACCCTTCTCCTGCTGGATGGTATGCACAGTGTGGCCGCCGCCCTTCACCACGTTGCCTTTGCCGTCGCGCTCTGGATGGATCTCCACGTGGTGCAGCTGGAATTCCTTCTTCTTCTCGCGCGACTTCGCATTCACGTCCATCACTTCAGCCTGGTTCATTGGCTCACTCTCCCAGAATTCGATTAGCCTTGGCCCGGATCCGCGCCGCTGCCGCGGCCGAGAGCTTTCCCTTCTGGGCCTCCTGCGTGGCGCGGGCCTTCGCATTCGCCGCATGCGATCTGTCGGGCATCGGATACTTCCGCGAGCCCGGCAACCCAAACTCGCTCGCCGGCAGACTGTTCCGCGTTGCAGCTTTCAACCTTGCCATCGTCAGCTCCAGACTCCAACCCTCACGGGCGGCGATTGCGCTTCCATGCGCGCCTTTTCACGTTCCGGCTCCCGGATCGCCACCGCGAAATACCGGAAGGCATCCGCCGGGTGCGATGCCCAGTCATGAAGCGGCTCACGCTTGAACGTCCCCAGCTGCTCGTCGAACTCATACCGGTAGTGCTTCAGCGCCTGGATCCCTTCGGCGCACTTCTCCTGGTCGAACCAGCAGCGGTTGAAGATCGTCCTCACCGCCGCCATCCCGTCCACCAGGCTTAGGCTTGGAACGATCCGCACCCTGTAGCCCCCCGCCTCGACCAGCTGCTGCACGCTGCGGCCGCCGGCAGCCAGCGTCTTCGCCCGCGCGTCATGCGGAAGAAAGGCCGTGCGGTAGTTGTACGGGCGCTTGCCCATCTCGCCCAGGTAGAAGCCCACGTCCCGGAGCGAGTCCGACACGAAGTCGATCAGCCGGAACTCAAACCCGATCGACTGCGCAAACCAGATCGAGACGTTGTCGCCGAAGCCCAGGTCCCAGAACGTGTCCACCGGCCGCGATGCGTCATAGGGAACCCGCGTGATGCGGCCTTCCTTCTCCGCCGCGATCAGCTGATCTTTGTAGACGGCGCCAGTCACCGCCGGCCTGCAGACCCCTTCGTACACATGCTCAAATTCCAGCGGGTCGCGCGCCTTCAGGTCGGCCATGTCCTGCTTGATCTCGTTCGAGAGATAGGGATTGTCGCGGTAGCTCGTCTTCACCACCACGGCGCCCTCCGGCGGATGCGCCACGAAGCGCTGGTAGGTTTCGTCGGTCTCGAGCTCCGGATTAAAGCTTGCCCAGATCTCCGACCCCGGCTTGCGGATCGTTGGGATCACGATGTTCCAGGACTTCTTCGAAACGTTCTGCGCTTCCTCGATCCACAATACGTCCACGCTCTCGAGCGACTTGATGTTGTGCACGCTGCGGTCGCGCAACCCGTGATATGAGAACGTCGACCCATTGCGCGCCCTGATCAGCTTCCGCTGGGCCAGAAAGAAATCGCCCATGCCCAGCTCCGCAATCTGGTCCTGCAGCAGCTGATGCACACTGTCATCGATCGACTTCATCGTCTCGCGTGCGCAGCCGATGCGCAGCCTGCGGGCCCTGGCCAGGCTGAGCAGCGCCCTCGCGCAACTCCAGCTCTTGATACCTGCACGGCCGCCATACATTACCTTGAACCGCGCGGGCTCAAAGAGGAACCCGGCAACCTCGGGGATCTCAACGATCATGCGGGCCGGACAAGCTGGATTTTGATCGTCGAATCCGCCGCCTGCGCGCCCTTGCCCATCTCCACTTCCGCGCTGAACGCCGACTCGCCAAACAGCTTGAGGTGCTTGCCCAGGCGCTCCAGATTTTGCCCCTTGTCGGCAAATCTGACCTTCTGCTTTCGCGTCGTCACAAATGCAGGGCCCTCGGTGATTTCGTCCTCGATCGCCGTTACCGCAGCGCGCGTCACGTCATCGAGCTCGTGCACCGGGATGCGCTTCCCGTCCTTGTCGTAGAGCTTTCCGGGGTCAAAGTAAGCGAGCCGCGCCAGCTCCTGCAGCACGCGTTCCGCCGTGATCTCGAGCTCGTAGACCTTCCGCTCGCGCCACGCCTTGATCGCCGCGTTAACCTTAGCATTCCTTAGCATTCGGGCGCCGGCGACGTGCGCACTCTTCTCCGGAAAGCCGGCAGCGATCGCAGCACGCGTCGCGTTGCCGTCCTTGATGTACTCCCCGTAGAAGATTGCCTGCTTCGGCGTCATTTCACCATTCCAGCTTCTGCTGTGTCTCGCGCGCTGCCTGGACCTCTTCGCTACGCATCGCCCGCAATTCCGTCCGCGTTGCCTTCAGTCCGCCATCGCGCCTGGGGATGTAGTTGAGCAGCGCCTGGCGGATGGAGCTCTCCACCCACTGCGCCTCACGATCCCATTCCCGCGCCACCTGCGCGATCGACATCCCGCCGGCGAATTGAGCTGCGGCAATCTCACCGTCGACGTCCATTGCAGCGCTCAACCCTGGCGCGGGATACCCCTGCGGCCTTCAATGTGCGAGATCCGGCCCTCATGGTCGTAGAGCTGTCTGTCGTGATCGGCCAGCTCCCCGTCATGCTTCTTCGACCAGCTCGTGAGATCGGTCACCTTTTGGGTAAGCTTCCCGTAAATGTAGACAGCAGCCAGGGCTTGTATCAGCAGCGTCCCGCCGAGCGTCAGACCCGCCTGAGCCCAGGGATTCACCGTGGCGCCCCAGCGCTCAACGCAAAATGGTTGGCGACGTGGGCAATCGTTCTGCTCCTCCGAGCGGCTCCGTCTTCGGCAGCTGCCATCCGGCACACAATACCCCGAAGCTCGAGATACGGCAGCGGCTCGGCATCCTTCTTCCGCTTATTACGCGCAGCGATCGCCTCAGCCAACGTCAGGTCGCGCACCGACACTCCGTGTTCCACCCACGCGCAGGCGCACTGCTCCACAGCCCTGCGCGCCTGGTTGAAGCGCAGCCGGAAACCACGGGTCACATTGAGCACACGAGTGTTTTTTGACATTTCAGGTAGGTCGGAGCCTATCGGGACTCGAAGCCGGCCGGAGCGAAACCGGGATATTATCCGAAGGAGTACGAAGAAAAACCTAACACAGCGGAAGACACGCGAAAGAGCAAACAACTAATAGTGGATTTGCGGAAGCAACCTTTGCACTTCGATTCCTAGAGCACAAGCGAGCCTTCGAAGTCGGTAAGGTGGGCACGCGGACCGTCCCGTCTCATAGAAGTACAGGTGACTACTCGAAATACCAATCCGCGCCGCCAATTCTTTATGAGATAAGCCGCAGGCCGCGCGTTCAGCCTCAATACGGGCACCCACCGCGGAGTTGAATTGCTTCTCGCTGTCGGATTTCGCTCTCCTCCCAGCCATTCACGCCCTCGCCTTCCCGGCCAGCGCCACCATGTGCTCCGCAGCAACATCGCGGCGCCGGTCCTCGCGCTTCGGCCTCCGCAGATCCTCGAAGTCCTCTCCGCGCAGCCAGCGCCGCAGCTCGGCATGCGTCAACGGTTTCAGCTTCAGCTCCTCCAGTGGACGCGCACATCGCGGCTTGTGTCCTCGGCGAGCCTTGAACTCGCAACCGCCTGGTCGCTCTCACCCAGCAGCTCGGGAACTTCCAGCACACCGCGCCGCACGCTGCTCACAATCGCAAATCGCCTCATCGGCCACTCCCAATGCCCGCTTCAGCTTTCTTTCGCTCCATCGCCAGCACTTCCGCGTTCCAATGCCAGCCCTGCGGGTCAAGCCAATGCCCATCGCGGTAGAACTTCACCGGCCCGAATCGCGCCCGCAGCCGCTCCCCCTGGCGCCGCTGCAGCTCCCACATCGCGATCATCTGCGATGCGATCCGCCACACAGGCTTGCCCAAATCTTGCTGGTCGCGGAAGACTTGCTCGAGGATCGGGCCCAGCTCGTCGCCCTGCGCCCACGCGAACCCACAACGTTTTCGGACCTTCGCTAGCGCGCTCTTCCGGTCCGGGAACTCCTCTCGCAGCTTCTGCTCTTCCGCCTGCTCCGCCGCGGCCTTCTCGGCGTCCGCCGCATTCTTTTCGGCGTAGTACCGGCGGCAATTCCGCGCGAAGTCACTTTCGGCCTTGCCTTCGGCAGCGAGCCTATCGAGGTGCTCTTGCTGCTCTGGCGTGAACGCGCGCGCCTGCTGGTTCAGTGATGGATCAATGCAGGGATCAAACAGAGTTCCTCCATTAAGGGGGTGTGGGGGTTTGGTCTCTGAGACCGAACTTTTGGTCTCTGAGACATCGGTTTCGGTCTCTGAGACCCGCTGTTCAGTCTCTGAGACATTTGCCCGTCTGTCTCTGAGACGGAAACGGCCATTCCCCACAGGAACTGCATCCTTGCCCTGCGCAGCCGCAAAAGCCTCGGCAAACTCTTTTGTGAGGTCCTTGCCGAGCAGTCCCAGGTCGACCTGCATCATGTCCACCACGCGCCGGCCGAGACGGTCGTTAACCTCGGTCGGACCCAGCTGCTTCACAAGGCCCATTGCGTCGAACACCTGGAGCATCCTCGCCACAGTGCGCGGATGCGTTTCCGTGTCGACCGCGATCGTTTTCTCGGACGGCCATCCAAGTCCGTCCGTGTCATTCGCCTGGTCGCAGATGCGCACGAGCACACTCTTCGCGGTCAGGTTCCCAAGCCTGGTTTGATAGGCCGGCCTGTAGAGATGACTACTCACCGGCACGCTCCGCGCACAGATTTCCTGTTGGATATTCCACGTAGTTACTCACTTGATTCACTTCTCCCCATTCGCACCGATGACGCGGCGTTATCCACAACCGCCGCGCCATCCATGCTTCTCAGAATCTCGTCCCACGGAACGAAATTGTCCGTAACGAACCGTGGACAAGCCTTTCTCCCGGCGGCATTCACTTCACCGCAGAGCCCCCAAAATCGCTGCGCGTTTCGGCCGGAGCCGCGCCCCTCCGTTCGCAAGCGTGCGGTTGCAGGTGGCCACAGTGCGGGCCGGTGGGCTGCGCACGCCCCGCCGAACCTATCCCCCCCCCACTAACAGAGTGCGTCCACGCGCGTCTGCAGCACGTACTGCACGGCCGCGGCCTTCTTGCCTTCAGCGAACATCTCCGCCCGCTTTTGGATCCAATTCCGTCCTCTCTCATCCCCCCGTCATATCCGGGCGTCCATGTCAGCTCAGCGCTTCGCGCCTTTCATCGCGGCGAACATGGCACGCACCTGCGGCGCCGTGGCGACAACCGTGAAACGGTATTTTTCCCCTCGACGCTCAATATTGATCGGATACGCACTCACTAAATTACGTATTCCTTTCTCTTCCTCATCAAGCAGCTTCTCGCGCTCGCGCCGGACCGCCTGTTCAACCTCGAAGGCCGATACCTCTTCATCAGTCGCGACCGCAACGATACGGTCATGAAGGCCGCCAATCTCCTCGAGATTCGAGCGTCGAAATCGACTGTGATAATCGTCGGCGAGAATAATCTGAGTCCGAGTTCTCCTTAACACAGAACGCCAAAAGCGCGTCGTCAATCCGCAACGCCTTCCCTCGATCCAGACCTTCACCCCGCAAACCAGCAATTCAGAATTCATTCCTTCCCCTCCAGCTCACGCGCTGCGCGGCTAGGTTTTCGCGAGCCAGGTTCTCGCGCAGCTTCTTCTGCTTGCGATACCGCCGCGCGTCGGCCGCCATCTTCGGATCGTCGAACTTCCAGCACTCCGTGTGATCCACGATCAGCAACTCCTTGGCGCGCGCCACCCACTCCGGATCCTCGTAACGCCGCCGCGACCGCACATCCTCAAACTCCCCGCAACCCAGGCACTCGAAGGCGTGAATCCGTTCGTGCCAGACGATCCCGCCATCCTCGGGCCGCCGCCGGCGGGGCGCTTTAATCGCCGATGTCGCCGTCACGATCTCAGTAGCCCTCAACGCTGGCTCTCCGCGCCTGCAATTCACGTTCGGACGCGCGAGAAGCGGCCGCATGATATACCGCGCCCCAAGGGATGGTGTAGCTCTTGTCGGACCCCTTGAGGCGCAGCGTGGCGTAGCCGTCTCGCGCCTCGACCATCACCTGACGCATCGCGCCGTCTTCAAAAACAGCCTGCGACGTTTGAAGGGCGAAGCGGAGTGGCGGCTGTGCGCACCCTTTAGGCATGCGCAGTTAATCCGCCACCGGGCGAGCGCCCCAGTCTGTGTTTTCCTGCTGGATCGTCACGGTGTATTCGCCGGGCGGCACCACATGCGCCTTGTGCTCCTGATGCACGAGCGATACGTCGCCCGGCGATCCGAGCACACGCACATAGGTTGCACCGTCGGAGTCCTCATACATTTCGACCATTTCGGCAACATCGATCTCCGCAACGTTGGACATGAAGCTGTGGTGATGCCCGGTGACCTCGCCCAAGGCAGCCGGGCGCAAGGGGATACGCTTCGCGTTTTGAGGGATTGTTTTGCTCACCATTGAATTTCCTTTCCGGTTTTGGGTTAGAGTCAGGCAAGCCCCGCCAGGGGCAGCCACGTCACGAATGGGCCTGCGCGAGCGGTCCTCCTGAAAGCGGACGAAGGAACACGTCGCCCTGGCGAAGGAAGCGGCCGCGCTTGTAGTCAGTTTCCGAGAGGCCAAATGTCCATCCGACGGCCTCGTAACACCGAGCGTGGTCATGCCGCACGCGCAGCGTATACTGGCGCCCGGTTGAAGGGTCAGTGAGACGCACAAAGCGCAGCGGACGATCCTCGAAATCTCGCAGTTCGGCGGCCTCAAGCAGCTCGGCGCGCTCCACGCCGTCCCGGTAAGACGTTACCAGGCGCTGGCCTGCGTCCACAGATTCAGATACTGGAATATCGGGAAAACGTGAGTGGAGCTCGTCCACGTGAATCAGGCGCATTTTGGCATCGGAGCAGAACTTCTCCCATCCCATGCGCTCAACCATCACGCGCCGAACCTCGGCGTTGTCCTCTGATCGGATATGCTCGACTGTGATCCAATCGGGCCGCGTTACCACAAAGGCCGGGACGAGGACGCCATGCCAGAAATACAGATTCTCAACATCTGACTCAAGGGCGGCGCAAGTATCGTGATGAAGCCTCCGAGCCCCGTCAGCGAGCTCAAAATGCAACGTTGGCTTGGATATCCAGTAAAGAGTTTCGTCTGTCCAATAGAGGAACCAGCAACCATTGAGAAAAGCATCCATGACGGGCTCGGCCCACGCTGCGACCGTGCGATCGGCGCGCGCGTGCGCGCCGATCGCCGTCGTTGCCATCCAAGAGAAATCCCAGCTATACCAGAACCACGACCATCCCTGAATGCACCACGAAGCGAAGCGTCGTGGTGCATCAACGTCCAGAGCGTCCCGAGCGTCCAGAGCGTCCAGAGCGTCCCGAGCGTCCCGAGCGTCCCGAGCGTCCCGAGCGTCCAGAGCGTCCCGAGCGTCCCGAGCGTCCCGAGCGTCCCGAGCGGCCCGAGCGGCCCGAGCG
>Ga0126381_100001670_pt1 | contig 23749 bp, 24 predicted proteins | sample PanSoiMetPlot_28_FD_96465 | JGI IMG/M metagenome (GOLD analysis project Ga0126381, IMG submission 96465) | Tropical forest soil microbial communities from Panama - MetaG Plot_28 | ecosystem: Environmental > Terrestrial > Soil > Tropical forest > Bulk soil | place: Panama | collected 2016-02-17 | reverse complement strand
GAAGACTTGCTCGAGCATGGAGCAGTTATTCTCAACTCGAGCAAATCCTATATAGCACTTTGCTGGGCGACCTTCCAGCCCCTCGACATCCCTGTGAGCGGGGGCACTGCCATGCGCTGAGCGGATGCGCGCCCTGCCCACGATCAGCCTTGGGCGGCGTCGGGCGAATCCCTATGTTTGGCGGCGTCCGGGAGGCTCCCTCATGACGACTGCCGCACAGCCGATAGCCGCCAAGCCGGAAGCATGGCGCACGCCCGCGCTCATCGTTCTGTCGGGCTGCCTGATCGCCTTGCTCTCGTTCGGCCCGCGCTCGGCTGCTGGGCAATTCCTGACGCCGCTGTCGCTCGCAAATGGCTGGGGCCGCGACGTGTTCTCCACGGCATTCGCCATCCAGAATCTGGTCTGGGGGATCGGCCAACCCTTCGCGGGCGCGGTCGCGGACCGCTTCGGCACCGTGCGGGTGCTGTGCGCGGGCGGCATCTTGTACGGGCTCGGCCTTGCCATCATGGCTTACGCGACGCACGCGCTGGTGCTCGATTTCTCGGCCGGCCTGCTGATCGGCTTCGGGCTTGCGGGCTGCTCGTTCAACCTGGTGCTGTCGGCCTTCGGCAAGCTGGTGCCGGATGGATGGCGGGCGTTGTCGCTCGGCGCCGGCACAGCGGCCGGATCGTTCGGGCAGTTCCTGTTCTCGCCGATGGCGCGCGCGCTCATCGATGCCTTCGGCTGGCAGCACGCATTGCTCATCTTTGCGGCCGGCATGCTGCTGGTGCTGCCGCTGTCGCTTGCGCTCGCCACGCCGCGCGCTGCTCCCAGCAATGCCCGCGGCGGGGCCGCCACGCAATCGCTCAAGCAGGCGCTCGCCGAGGCGTTCTGGCATCGCTCCTATGTTCTGCTGGTGCTGGGGTTCTTCACCTGCGGCTTCCAACTCGCCTTCATCACGGTGCATCTGCCGGCCTATCTGGTCGACCGCGGGCTCTCGGCCGATGTCGGCGGCTGGACCATTGCGGTGATCGGGCTGTGCAACATTTTCGGCTCGCTCTCGGCCGGCTGGCTGTCCAGCCGCATGCCCAAGCGTTATCTTTTGTCGATCATCTACTTCCTGCGCTCCGTTGCGGTGCTTGCCTTCATCGTGCTGCCGATGAGCAATACGAGCGCGATCGTCTTCGGCGCCGTGATGGGCTTCCTGTGGCTGTCGACCGTGCCGCCGACCGCTTCGCTCGTCGCCATCATGTTCGGTAGCCGCTGGGGCGGCATGCTCTATGGGTTCGCCTTCTTCAGCCATCAGGTCGGCGGCTTCCTCGGCGTATTGTTGGGCGGCGAGGCGTTCGTGCGCACCGGCTCCTACGACATCATCTGGTGGCTCTCGATCCTGTTCGGCGTGCTCTCGGCGGTGATCAACCTGCCGATCGTGGAGAAGCCGGTGGAGCGTGTCGCGACCTTGCCGGCCTGATCGAGAGGCGCCATGGCGTTGTTCAAGGCGATCGTCATCAACAAGACCGATGCCGGGCAGAGCGTCGCGCTCAAGGATTTCGACGAGAAGGATCTGATGGAAGGCGACGTCACCGTGCGTCCGCAATGGTCGACGGTGAACTACAAGGACGGCCTCGCCATCACCGGCAAGGCGCCGGTCGTGCGCCGTTTCCCGATGATCGCCGGCGTCGATCTCGCGGGCACGGTCGAAGCCTCGACCCATCCCGATTGGACGGCGGGCGACGAGGTCATACTCAATGGATGGGGCCTCGGCGAGACGCATCTGGGCGCCTATGCGCAGACCGCGCGCGTCCAGGGCGAATGGTTGGTGCGGCGGCCTGCGGGCATCAGCGCGCGCGACGCCATGGCGATCGGCACCGCCGGCTACACCGCCATGCTCTGTGTGATGGCACTCGAGCACCACGGCCTCACGCCCGCGCACGGCCCCGTGCTGGTGACCGGCGCGGCCGGCGGCGTCGGCTCGATTGCGGTGGCGCTTCTGGCCAAACTCGGCTTCGCGGTCGCGGCCTCGACCGGGCGGCCAGCTGAAGCCGACTATCTGCGGCGGCTCGGCGCGACTGAGATCATCGACCGCAAGGACCTCTTGGGCGCGCCGCGGCCGCTGGCCAAGGAGCGCTTCGCCGGTGCCATCGACGTGGTCGGCTCGGTGACGCTTGCCAATGCGCTGTCGATGATTCGGTATGGTGGTGCGGTTGCGGCGTGCGGGCTTGCCGGCGGTATGGATTTGCCGGCGAGCGTCATGCCATTCATTTTGCGCGGAGTGTCACTTCTCGGCATCGACTCGGTCATGCGGCCGCTCGCTGATCGCAAAGCCGCCTGGCGGCGCCTCGCGGCCGATCTCGACCTCGCAAAACTCGCTGAAATGACGAGCGAAATCAGCCTCGCCGAGGTCATCGCCGCGGGCCGCAAGATCGTTGAGGGCGAGGTGCGCGGTAGAATCGTCGTCAGGATCGGATAAGCAATGTTCAGAATTTAGCGACGATCGTGCCGCATCATGGCTTGATTCGGATGGTTAGTCGGTGGTTAAGGTCTGGGCGTCGGAGGGAAGCTCATGATGTTGCGTATCACGATCGCGGCGGCAGCTCTCGCGGTAACCGCACCCGCCATGGGCGAGCAGCTCAACGTCGATGCGGCTCGTCAGTTCGTGCTCGGCAAGCTCTTCGCCTTCAACTGCTTCGAGGGCACGCGCGGCGCCGGCCGCATCTACAGCGATGGCTCCGTCGCCGGGACCGTGCAGTTCGGCGGCAATGGGCCGATCCGCTATGTGGTGCTGCCCGCCAACACGATCCGGGTGCAAGGGGAGTCGGTCTGCGCCTCCGTCAACGGCGTGCCTTTCCAGCCCTGCTTCAATCTCGACAAGACCGACCCGGTGAGCTTCCGTGGCTCGATCTCGGGCCTGGGCTTCGCCTATTGCGACTTCACCCGCCGCAACCCCAAGCCCGTGATGGCGCGCACCACCGAAGGCGGCCGCACACCGCTCGCCATCCACGCCGCCGCGATGCGGGAAGGCGCGGGGGACTGACGCTAATGTAGGGTTGAGCGAGGCAATCGGACGCTGGGCGATTGCATTGCAATACCTCTCATCGGCCATCGTCGCGGCCCGGTTCGCGGTGGGTTTCGCTAACCGCTCAACCGATCCCACGGTCTACTCATCCAGGGCGTATTCGCCGCGCTTGATGGCCTGCGCAATCGCCCGTGCACGCTCGAGATAGGATGCCGGCACGAGGACCCGTACTCCGCCGATCAGGATCGGCGACAGAATCTGGGCCATATTGTCGTCGGTGACGGTCGCCGGGATCCCTTCGAGCTCGAGGCGGCCTCTGAGCAGGTGCGCCCCCGCGGGAGTGAGAACGCGATCGACGATCACAAGATCCTCGTCGATCACCGGATCATCGGGTGCTTCCTCGCTCTCTGCCGGTTCGATGCGTGTGCTTGGGACATCGATTCCGCGGCGCTGCAGCTCCTCTGCCGCTACGGCCTTGGCCGATTCGGTCAGCTCCGCGGATTGGAGCTCGCGCAGCAGCTCGTCGTCGTTGAGAAGCGCAAAGTGTGCCGCCAGCTCTTGTCGCGTAACTTCCATTCGGACCCTTGTCCCTGTTTTGGCTTCATCCGGGCGACGGGGTGCCCGGGGGAATCGTGCTAATGATATAAGGCTTTCGCCAAACTTAGCCGATGAGGTCCTGCCATGTCCTCGCCCGCCAAGCCTACCGTCCGGATCGCCCCCAACAACCAGGTCTTCGACCTGCCGGTCATTGTCGCCATCGAGGAGGGGCTGTTCGAGCGAGCGGGCCTCGACGTGCGCTTTTCGGCCACGCATGCCGATCGCGAGAAGGACAGCGCCCAGCGCCCCGTTATGGCGCGCCTTAAGGAGCAGATGTTCGATTGCGGCTCGGCCGACAGCTACAATGTCTGCGAATGGGCGAGCATCGACCGCCTCGAGCGTGGCACGCGTGGCGGCAATATCGCGGCGCTGCGGGCGGCGGTAGCGGCGCAGGCGATCCTCACCTTCGATGAGCGGCTGCAGGTGCCGCGCGATCTCGCCGACGTGCCCGTCGTGGTGCAGGAGCTCACCGGCTCGCACTACACGACGCTACAAATGCTCGAAAGCGCGGTTGGCTCCGCGCATGTCAAGATCGAAGGCGGCGGGCTGCCGCAAACGCGCTGGGCGGGCCTCAAGGAGGAGCGCTACCGGGCCGTGACCGTGATGGAGCCTTTCATCAGCCTCGGCCTCAAGGAAGGCGCCCATATCATTGCGGCCTCGTTCTATCGCGGCGGCGAGGTGATCTCGCCCGATCTCACGGCCGAGCAGCGCAAGGCCTATTACGCGGCCGAGAACGCGGCGGTCGACCTGATCAATGCCGACTTCTACAGATATGCGCACCACGTCACGGCCCACGCCAAGGGGGCGCTGGGGCCGCACGAGCTCTCGCGCGCCTTCGTGCGCTACAAGCATGTCGACTATTACGATCCCGCGCTGTTCGGCCTCACCTATGATTGGATGCGTGCGCGGGGCCTCACCGAGGGCCAGAGCGAGCACGCGGCCCTGGTCGGGCAGCTCTAAATCTCTTGTCCCGGCCTTGAGCCGGGGGGCCGTTGCAAACTCCGGCGATCGGAATGGTCCCGGGGCAAGCCCGGGACAAGAAGGCCCTCTTCATGGCTGACATGCCGGGCCTGCGCCTGAACCGGGGCGGCGGCGGCCAAGGAGTCTGCTTCATCCTCCCCCATCCCCCCGCAGAGTCGGCCGATGAATACCTTGCCCTGCCTCGGGCGGGGCCTTTTCGTTGTGGACAGCCCCTATCTATTGCCCTCGCGGAGTCATGCTTTCGCCAATACTAGGCTTTAGCTGGTACAGCTCAGGTAACCGTGCAGCGGGTGGGAGCTGATGGCACTGAACACGGCCGAGAGCGATCACTACACACCGCTATCGCGCGCGGTGGCGTCGATCGACCGCGACGCCTATGCGGCGCGCTTTGCGATCTACGATCGGGCCCACAAAGCGCTGCTGAAGCGGCTCGCGACTGCGACCTCTCCGCCCACCCCAGAGGACATCGAGCGGGAGGAAACGGCCTTTCGCCACGCGGTGCGCCGCGTCGAGTTCGCCGATGAGCTGGCGCAGGAGGAGGCTGAATCGCCTGCGCTCGTGCCGCAGCACGAGCGTCCCGAGGAAGAGCAGGCGCTGCATGAGCTGCGGCGCGATCCCTGGCCCGACATGCGTCCGCGGCGCGAGAGCGTGGGTGCGCCGGAGGACTATGAGGGGGTTGAGGGGGACGAGGGGGAGGAGGGAGAGGAGGGCTACGAGCCCGACGTCGATCTCCACGCCTTGGAGCCGGATCGTCCGCGCTCCCTCACGCGCCGGCTGAGCGAGCGGCTCCTGTTAGCAGTCTGCTTGCTGGCGCTCGGCGGGGTGTGGCTCTACACCGCCGACCAACGTCAGCAACAGGCCATCGAGGCGGCGCGCACGGCCTCGTCGGCAGACGACACCGTCGCGTCTGATCCTCCGCCTGACCCGCGACCGTCGGCGCCCAACTGGCTCTCCTCGCCCGAGCTCTTCTACACGGCGCCGCCGTTTCCGACCGCGCCAGCGGCGGCACCTCCACGCGCGCCGCAAGCGCCGTCACCCGCGCGCAGACCGGCGCCTCCCGCCAATCCCTGACTCTGGCCGGGTGGTTCTACCCCACCGGCGGCGGTGAATCGGTCATGCTGACGCCGTTGCTGCTTGGGGGAGACCGAACCTCGAACGGAGGGCCGATCGGTCAAAGCGCGGCCCGGATCGATTCATCTCGACTTGGTTTACCGCGAATGGACATGAATCATCCGGTCCTCGACGCGCTGCTGGAAGAAAACAAACAATTGAGAGAGCTGATCGTGCAGCTCTCCGAGATCGTGGTCAGGAATGTCCTGGATCGCTCGCTTCTTCCGCCGCGTCTGGTGGAGGGCTAGGGCTCTCTCCAGTTTCCTTCGTCGCGAGCGGGCGCGGGCGAAACAAGAGCCGCTGATAGAAGCGGCCGATGCCGAGCAGCACGATGCCGAGGCCGATGAAGGACAGCGCCTGGTAGATGCCGGTCAGATTGGACATGTCGACCAGGAACACCTTGAGCACCGTCAAGGTCATCACCGCGGCCGAGGCGTAGCGAACCGGTTGGGAGCGCAGCCAGCTGCCGGCGCCGAGCAGCACCACCCCGAAGGCAAGCCAGACCGCCGAATAGGTATATTGCTCGAGGTCCGTGGTCGCGCCCACCGTCAGGACCGGACCATGATAGAAGCGCGTCACCTGCAGCGAGAGATAGCCAAGCGCGAGGGCGACCGCGGCGACCGCAGCCGTCGCGCTGTAAGACCGTGAGCGTACGCCGCGCACGAGGAGGCCCAGCACCGCGGCTAGAAGCGCTGGCAGCGCATAGCCGAGCAGGATGAGATTGAGGAACGGGCCGCCGACATCGTCGCCAGTCACGATCGGGTTGTCGCGCAATCCGAGCCCGAGCACGATGGCGGCGAGCGCAAAGGCCGCGAGCGCGATCGCACCGATGTTGTGAACCAGGCTGCCGCTGCGCAGCCGCAGGCGCTCGAGCCCGATCGAAAGCGCGAGGGCGACCGATACCTGCAGTGCGACCTCCGCCAGTCCCGCGCTCGGCCGGTAGACATCGCCGTCGTTCATGAAATGACGGATTTGGAGGAACGCCAGCAGCACCGTGAAGAGGATCGCCGCCAGGTCCACGATCCGGGCCGGCGCATCGTCGGCGCGCTGCCGCAGCTTGCGGCCGGCGAACCAAAACGCTGCGGCCGGAACGCCATAGCCATAGAGCAGCCAGTTGAAGATCGGTGTCGCTCCGACATCGCTGCCGACGATGCGTGGCTCGCGGGCGACGCGCAGCAGCACCAGCAGCGTGACCACGCCGGCGAGATAGCGCAGCGCCGGCAGCGGGCGCCAATCGGCGATGACGGCGATGCCGGGCACCATCAAGGCGAGGGCGATGGTGAGCCAGCCCTTGTCGAGCGCCATGGTGACGGCGAGCGCGAGCGCTGCCACCGCGCCGGTCGCGAAGATCGCACCGGCCGCGGCGCTGCCGGGGCGCGGCGGGCGGCGGCTTACGGCCTCGGTCGCGGACGCTGCCAGGAAGGCGAGCAGCAGCGCGACGCTGGCGAAGGGGACCGAGCGATCGAAATTGGCGATGCGATAGTAGAGCGCGACCAGGATTGCGAGCGGCACGAATACGGCGCTCGCGCTCCACAGCATCGGCACGGTGGCCAGCTCCGAGCGACCCTGCACCAGAAATCCGCTGCCGGCAAAAAGCAGCGCGAAGCCCGTGCCGAGCACGAGATGCCACCCGAACTGCGCCCGTTCTGGCTCCGGCACGAAGCCCGCCACCGGTCCGCCTGGCGCGATGAGGTGGGTGATGTCGGTGTTGACCGCCCATTGCGCGAACACGAGCGCCACCAGCAAGGCGGACGCCGGCAGCGCGCCGGCGGCGGCCTCGGTCCGCCAGGTGATGGCGCAGGTCGCGACGGTGAGCGCCGCAAACGTCGCGAGCGCCAACGGATCGTGCCGGCTCGCCAGCACCAGGACGGTTGCGGCGAGCAGGAACGCGATGAGAGCACCGGAGGAGACCGGATCGATGCGGCCGGGCTCCGCCGAGGGACCATAGAACAGACCGGAGATGATCAGCAGCACGGCAAGCGCAAAGCCCGCCACGACATGGAAGGCATGTGGCGCCAGGGCGTCGACGCGGTGATCCAGAATGCCGGGGAACGTCCACAGCACCGCGAACACGATGGCCGTGATGGCGAGCCAACCCCACAGCCGCGCCCGTGCCAATGCGAATGCCGCGGCGGTCACGACCGCCAGATAGATGTAGAGCGACCAATAATCGGGATGATCCGTCGCGACCAGGAGCGGCGTCACGTAGGCGCCGACAAGGCCGAGGCCCGCTAGCGCCGGCCCATGCAGCAGCGCGGCCGCAAGCGTTGCCAGCGCCACCGCGCCGAGCAGCAGGAACGCGACGGCCGGCGAGAGAAAACCGTAGAGCGCATAGGCGGCATAGACGTCGGCGTAGCCAATGGTCGTGCCGACGGCAGTGAGGATGCTCGGAATGTCCGCACCGGGCACGCCGGCGAGACCGGTGAGCCGCGCGTTCCGCCGCTCCCATTCGCCAGTGGCGATCAGGGCGATTGCCAGGAGCGCGCCGAGCGCGACCCGCACGGCAGGACCGATCAGACCCTGCTCGATCGAATAGCGCACCAGGAAGAAGCCACCGAGCGCGAGCGCAACGCCGCCGACCCAGACGACCCATTGCGTGCCGAAGCGCTCCTCGAGGCCCATCGCGGTCGGCGCCGGCGCTGTTGTCGGGGGCGCCGGCCGATCGGGCTTTGGTGGAAGGGCTGGCTCCGCCACGGGAGCGGTCGGGCGCTCCGGGGCACTCTCGAAAGCGGGAGGCGCTTCCGGTCGTGCCGGCGCCTCCAGGCGCGGCTCCGTCGCTGGCGGCGGAATGAACGCGGTGCGCGCAGTCTCCAACTGGTCGAGGCGCTGCGTCAGCAAGTTGAGGCGACGCTCGACGTCGACCAAGCGGGCGTGTCTGCCGACCGCCATGATCGCAGCGATCAGCAGAACCACGAAGATGATCACCAGCACCATGATCTCGCCCCCCTTGAGGCCGCGGGAGCGGATGCTATAGGGCAGGCGGAGAGGCTGCGGAAGCCGCGCTCAGGAACGTCCGCCGACGCGCAGGCCGGCGGAAGGCCGTTCCTGCGCGACCTCGCGGCGAAAGCGGAACAAGGCCGCCGGCCGTCCCCCGGTTGTGGTCGACATCTCGCCGGTTGGCTCGACCAGCGCCGCGCTCTCGACGAGCCGGCGGAAATTCTGCTTGTGCAGATGGCGTCCCGAGATTGCCTCGACGGTGCGCTGGATCTCGGTGAGCGTGAAGGCGGGCGCCATCAGCTCGAACACGACCGGGCGATATTTGAGCTTGGCGCGCAACCGCGCGATGGCGGTCGCCAGGATGCGGCGGTGATCGAAGCGCATCGGCTCGCCGAGGACCGGCGGGCTCGTGCGCGCGAGCGCCGCCTCGCGGCCATCGCGGCGCGCTTCCTCGACCAGGCCCGCCTCGTAAAGCAACTCATAGCGGTCGAGAATCTTCTCCTCGTCCCAGGGCGCGCCGCCTTCGCCGAAGCAGAGCCGCAGCCGCTCGCGCCGGCCGAGCGCGCGCGCCGGCCCCGGCCGCTCCGCACGCGCGGCCCATTCGACGAGCAGCGGCAGGATCGCGGCATCGAGAATTTTCGGGCGCTGCGCGCGCCAGTCCTCCCACGGGAAGAACCGGTACCACGGCTCGAAGCCGGCGCCGGTGGCGGCGAGCGGCGTGGCATTCTCGGGTGCGCGCGTCAGCGCGAGATAGCCGATCGAAACCATGTGGGCGCCGGTGTCGCCCGGCCGCGCGTGGCGGCCGCGGTCGCCGAACGTGTAGAGCTGCTCCACGTAGCCGACCGTCAGGCCGGTTTGCGCCTCGACGAAGGCGCGCAACCCGATCTCGAAGGTGCGATGCGCCAACGGATCGAACGGGCCGAACGGCAGCCCTGCCTTCGGCTCGCCCTCGCGGCCATCGCCTGCGACCAGGATCAAGGGCTCATCGCCCTCGACCGCCACGATCGCGGCGGTGAGACCGATCTCGATGGGCGTCAGCGGGGTCTCGACCATGGTCGATGATAACACGCGCGGGCGGAGCCACTTCACGCGAGGTCGAGCTGGAACGGATCGCCCTCATAGGCCATGACGCCGCGGCCGATCTGCTCGATCGCCGCGGTCATGCGGCCGTCGCGGTCGAGCGCGTGGTCGGCGAGCGCGACGAGCCGCAGGTTGGGGGTCGCAGTCCGCGAGGCGCGCCGCAGCGCTAGCGCGATCGCCAGCTCGTCGCGCTTGGGGCTGAGCGCGCAGGCCGCCACGTAGGCGCCGGCCGTGGAGCGGCTGATGCCGGCATAGCAATGCATCACCAACGGCGCCGCGCGATCCCAGCCGCGCACGAACTCGATGAGCCTAACAACATGCTCGCCGGCCGGCGCCACATAGCCTTCGATCGGGCCGTTGATGTCATCCATGCCAAGGATGAGGTGGTTCTGGGCAGTGACGCCATGCGGCCGTTGGAGTAGTTCGACGTCCTTGAGCAACGTCACTACATGCCGCGCGCCCGTCTCCTCGACGGTCTCATGCAGGCGGGAAAGGGAGCAGACGTGAATCATGGGTTCTCGTAGCACTGATATATGACGCTTGGGGCTGGCATCAAAGGGCCCCGCGTCCCCGCGAAAGCGGGGACACAGCGGGAGCAATGTTTCACGAGTCCGAAAGGCGGAGCTACTCCCCCACCAATTTTCCGAAGCGTTCCAGGTAGCGGCCTTGCGCCTCGGCGGCGGGCCAGGGGGTGAGGTAGTCGAGCTCGAGCGCCGCGGCGAGGCGAGGGGCACTGCCGAAGAAGCGGCGCGCCTCGGCCTTGGCGAAGCCGGCGAGGCGGGTCGCCTCGAGATAGGCGGCGGCACGGTCGGCGGCCTTTATCTGGGCAGTCAGGTTTTCGGGCAGCACCCCTGGCACCCCGAAGCGCAGGTGGATGGCGGTCAACAGGCGCGCCTCCACGCCCTTGTAGGCGTCGCCGATGACCGCCTTGAAGGGCGAGATCATGTCGCCGATCACGTATTCGGGGGCGTCGTGCAGCAAGACGGCGAGGCGATGTTGTGCGCTCAGACGCGCGTGCTGCCGCGCGATGGTCTCGACCAGCAGGCAATGCTGGGCGACCGAATAGATGTGGGCGCCTTCGGTCTGCCCGTTCCAGCGTGCGACACGCGCCAGTCCATGGGCGATGTCGGCCATCTCGATATCGAGCGGGGAGGGGTCGAGGAGATCGAGCCTGCGTCCCGACAACATGCGCTGCCAGGCGCGCGGTGCCGCCGGCCGGACCGCCCTCATGGCCTGGGCGCGAGCTTGCCGATGACGGCGTGGCGATGGCAGGCCACCAGATGATCGTTGACCATGCCGACCGCCTGCATGAAGGCATAGACGATGGTCGGACCGCAAAACTTGAAGCCGCGGCGGGAGAGCTCCTTGGAGATTTGGCGTGACAGCGCGGTCTCAGCCGGCACCTGCTTGGTGCTTTTGTATCTGTTTGTCTTCGGCTTGCCGTCGAGGAAGTCCCATAAGAAGCTTGAGAAACCTTCTTTTTCCATGATGTCGAGATAGGCGCGCGCCGAGAGGACCGCGCCCTCGATCTTCAGGCGATTGCGCACGATGCCTTCATCCTGCATCAGGCGCTCAATCTTCTTTGGTGTGTAGCGGACGATCTTCGCGGGCTCGAAGGTGTCGAACGCGCGGCGGAAATTGTCGCGCTTGCGCAAGATGGTGATCCAGGAGAGCCCGGCCTGGAAGCCGTCGAGCAGAAGCTTTTCGAACAGCGCGCGGTCGTCGAATTCCGGGACGCCCCATTCCTCATCATGGTAGGCGACGTAGAGCGGGTCCTGGCGCGCCCACGGACAGCGGCAGAGCCCATCGGGATGCGTAAGTGCAGTGCTCATTCGGCGGCCTTTGCCTCGCCGGGAAACGCAAAGCGCGCCCAAGCCGGCTTGACGGGTTGCAGCTCCGTGTCCCGCGCGCGCAGCGGCACCCCGCCTGCGAGTGCGTCCGCGACACGGTCGAGGCGTAGCGTCGCAAGCGCTCGTCCACCGGCGGACGAGCCCATCACGCCGACCGGCTTGTCGTCGGCCGTCACGACGCTGCCGACGGGCGGCGCGGCGCCGCTCAGCGTCACCGGCACGACGCGCGTCCGCGCGGTCCCGCGATGCTCCATGCGCGACACGACCTCTTGGCCGACAAAGCAGCCCTTGTCGAAATCGACGCCGCCAAGCTGATCCATGTCGGCCTCGTGCGGGAAGGCGTTGCCGTAGATGAAATCGAGGCCGCCGGCCGGCACGCCGAGCGCAATCCGGTGCGCCTCATAGGCGCTCGCGTCGACCAACTCTGCTCCGAAGGCGGCGGCGGCGGCGGCCGGATCAGGTGGAGACATGCAGCGCCAGCCCAACCCCAGGAGGCGCGGGTCTGGATAGCGCAGGCCCCAATGGCCCGGCGCCGCGTCGTCCCAAAGAGCCAGGATGCAGAGAATGTCCGAGAGGTCCTCGACCTCGATCTTGGCGCGCAGCTTGTAGAAGGCCAGACGCTCCATGAGCGTCGCCGCGAGCGCCTTCGGGCAATCGAGATAAAGCGTCTGCTCGTCGGGCGGATCGCCGCTCGCGACGATGAAATCGACGATGATCTTGCCTTGCGGCGTCAGGAGGGCGGCAAAGCGTGGGCTTTGCTCCGTCACGTTGGCGATATCGGCGGTCACGAGCCCGTTGAGAAATTTTCGGGCATCCTTGCCTCCAAGCTTAATCACGCCACGATCGGGGAGAAGCGCTGCCTGCATCGATTCGTGCCACCTGCGTTAAGGAAACCTAAGGCTCTTCAAGAGCTTCCTCAAGAGAGCGCTTTCAGTCCACTGAAGCCTTGCCGGTCGGCCGAAGCGCGCTCGCTGGAGATGAAATAACGCCTGGCGCCGTCGGGGCCCGGTCCCGACCTCGATGCCCGGGTAGTCGGCGCCGGGGGCGACCTGGAACAACTCGACCTTCTGCTCCGGGCGTCAGCGACTTGATCGGCAGCCGCGCCAAATAGGGCCACACATACATTTCCGGCGGCGTGCCGGCCTCGACGCGGACCGGCTCGGTCCCCAGGATGCGAATCAGGATCGCCAGGATCTCGACGCCGTCCGAGTCCGGATAGGTCTGCCTCCACAGCGCGGTCGGGTCCTGCCGCTGCGTGCGGCCGGCATGCCCTCCGCCCGCATCCGGGACGAATTTCTCGAGATCGCCGGTGCGGGCAGCCGCCAAGATGCGCGCGCGTCGCCAGCACGGCCGGCGGCAGACGGGTCATTTCGGTCGCGCCGGTCCCGCCAAGTGGCTCGGTCGCGTGCAGCAGAAGCCCCGTCCTCGACCGATGATCGAGCTACTGATTCCTGGTCCGCAGCGAGAACTCGCCGTTGCGGATGCGCTCCGCCAAGCCTTCGGCGAAGCGCGCAGTCGGCTCCTCGCCGTAGGTAGTGACGAACTCCGCGAAGGCCGCGAACAGGCAGGCCTGCGCCAGGCAATCACCGTCGACGCCGTCGACACGCGCCTCCGCCCAGGCCTCGCGCAGATAGCTGAGCGCAGCCCGCTTCTGCTCGTGCTCGGAAAGAGACGCCTGTGCGAGGATCGCCTGCGTGGTCATGCTGAGCGTTCAATGTGAAGGGCCTCGCCCGCCGAACGGGCCCGAAGTCGATGCGCGAAATTAACATGTCGGTGGCGTCTGCCTAGCCGCAACTTTAGGAAAGGTTAACGTGTCAGTTGGCGTAGCGCGCGGTCACCTCGCGGGCGATCTTGGAGCCCTCATCGAGGTACCGGCGGATGACGAGGTTGGCCGCGGGGGTGCAGGTGCGGTAGCCTTGCTGAAAGATGCGGAAGCCGCGGTTGAAGGCCGCCACCATGCGGGCGCGGCGGTCGCCGCTCGGGGTCTCGGCGTCGACCAGAGCCTGCATCTGGTTGCGCCACTTCTGTCCCTCGTTGGCGCCGCAGATTCCACGCAGGTAATGCAAGGCGCCGAGAATTTCGGCGAGGCGCTGCAGGTTGGCGTCGTAGGGCGCCGGCGTCTCCTGCGTGAAGGCGGGAGCTCCCGCGCAAAGAAAGCCGAGCAAGGCGAGGATCAAGATGCGACGCATGATGCCGCCGGGGATAGGCTCCCGTCCCGCGCCTGGCAAGCGCTTCACCGCCGCAGGCGCTCGAAGGCCGCCGCCACGACCTCGGCGAGGCCGGGCGTCGTGGGCAATCCGGTGAGTGCGCCGGGCGCGAGCCAGCGCGCCTCGGAAAGCTCTTCATTGAGGGTCAGTTCGCCCGCGAGCCAGCGCGCCGCGAACGGCAGGATGACGAAGTGGCGCTCGACGCGCGCCTCGGTGTCGCGCACGATCGTCTCGCGAAAGCCGGCGAGCCCGACCGGTTCGATCTCGAGGCCGGTCTCTTCGCGAACCTCGCGGGCGACCGCCTCCGCCAGGGTCTCGCCGATCTCGACCACGCCGCCAGGCAGGCTGAACAGCCCGTCCGCCGGCGGGCGCGCACGGCGCACCAGCAGCACCTGTCCGTCCCGTACGATGGCGGCGCTCACGGCCAGAAATGGGCGCTCAGGGTAGGATCTCGCGTCCGACACGATTATCTAAGCTCCAGGGTTGAGCCTTAGCGCAAAAGTCGTAAGAGAAGCAAAATGTGCGGACGCTATGCCATCACCACGGCACCGGAGGCGATGCGGCAGCTGTTCGGCTATTTGGAGCAGCCGAACTTTCCGTCGCGCTACAATATCGCCCCCACCCAGCCGGTGCCGATTGTGCGCCTCATCCAGGGCAAGCGGCAGTTCGCCTTGGCGCGCTGGGGGCTCATTCCGTATTGGGTCAAGGACCCGCGCAATTTCGCGCAGCTGCATGTGGCGCGCAGCGAGTCGGTGAACGACAAGCCCGCATTCCGCAACGCCATGAAGCGGCGGCGCTGCCTTCTGCCGGCCGACGGCTTCTACGAATGGAGCGAGCACGGCCCGAAGCGCCCGTTCTTCGTCCGCCCGGTCGCCGCCGAGCCGATCGCCTTTGCGGGGTTGTGGGAAACCTGGATGGGGCCGAACGGCGAGGAGGTCGAGAGCGTCGCCATCATCACCACGCCGGCGAACCGCCTGCTGCGCACCATCGCCGAGCGCATGCCCGCGATCCTGCCGCCATCGGCGTTCGAGATGTGGCTCGACTGCGCGAGTGTCGATGCCGAGACGGCGGCCGCGTTCCTCCTGCCGGCGCCGGAGGAGTTGCTCGAGGCCTACGAGGTCTCAACTGCCGTCAACCGTGCGGCCAATGACGGGCCGGAGTTGCTGATGCCGATGGCGGCGTCGGTCGCGCAGGAGCCGACGGCGACGCCCGCCAAGCGCTCGCGCAAACCTAAGACTGACGACCGGCAGACATCATTGTTCTGAAAAAACGCTGTGTCATGCTCCGCGAAAGCGGAGCACCCAGTATTTCTCGGCATCTCTTTGGAGCGTCACCGATTACCGGGTCGTCCGCTTGCGCGGAAGATGAAATCGGTAGTGGAGCGGCGTCGGCTACAATACCTTCCCCGGATTGAGGATGCGGTTGGGATCGAGCATCTGCTTGAAGCCGCGCATTAACGCCAGCGCCACCGGGTCCTTCACACCGGGCAGCAGGTCGCGCTTCATCACCCCGATGCCATGCTCGGCCGAGATCGAACCGCCGTGGCGCGCCACGATGGCGAAGACCTTGGCATTGACCTCGTCCCAGTGGGCCAGGAATGCCGCCTTGTCGGCCCCGATGGGCTGGGTGACGTTGAAGTGAATGTTGCCGTCGCCGAGATGGCCGAACGGGCAGGGGCGGCAGGCCGGGATCATCGCCTCGACCGCGGCGCTTGCCTCGACGATGAAATCCGGCACCGCCGACACCGGCACTGAGACGTCGTGCTTGATCGAGCCGCCTTCGTATTTCTGCGTGTCGGCGATGTGGTGGCGCAAGAGCCAGAAGGCCTTGGCCTGATCGAGGCTCGCCGCTATGGTGGCGTCGGTGACGAGGCGGCCCTCCGCTCCGGCGCTGAGAATTTCCTCCGCCGCCGCGCGCAACCCCGCGCGCGCCTGTGACGACAGCTCCATGAGCACGTACCAAGGATGCGGGACGCCGAGCGGATCGCGGCAACCGGGCGCATGGCGTACCGCGAACTCGAGCGCGATGCGTGGGATGAGCTCGAAGCCCGTGACCGTGCCGCCGGCCCGCGCGTTGGCGAGACTGAACAGGGCCAGCGCCGCATGCGGGGAGGATAGGCCGATGAAGCTCGTCTCGACGGCGCGCGGTTGCGGGTAGAGCTTCAGGACTGCTGCGGTGATGATGCCGAGCGTGCCCTCGGCGCCGATGAACAGATGCCGCAGGTCGTAGCCGGTATTGTCCTTCTTGAGCTTGCGCAGATTGTGCAGCACGCGCCCGTCGGCGAGCACCACCTCGAGCCCGAGCACGAGCTCGCGCGCGACCCCGTAGGCGAGCGCGCCGGTGCCGCCCGCATTGGTCGACAGATTGCCGCCGATGGTGCAGCTACCCTCGGCCCCGAGCGAGAGCGGGAAGAGCCGCCCCGCAGCGGCGGCGGCCTCCTGGGCGCGCTGCAGAATGACGCCCGCCTCGCAGGTCATGGTGTTGGCGCTGGCATCGACCTCGCGGATGCGGTCGAGCCGCTTGAGCGAGAGCACGACCTCGCCGTTGAGCGGCGTCTGTCCGCCGACGAGGCCCGTATTGCCGCCCTGCGGCACGATCGCCGTTTTGGTCTCGTTGGCTAGCTTGAGGATCCCCGCCACCTCATCGACCGCCCCCGGCCGCAGCACCAGCGGCGACGCCCCGTGATAGAGCCCGCGCTCCTCGGAGAGATAGGGCGCGATATCGGCCGGCGCCGTGAGAGCATTGCGCTCACCGACGATTGAGGCGAAGCGGGCGAGCAATTCGGAGGGAAGATTGTTTACGCGAAGATCCATGAGATGATTGTATCCTATTCACCTGCGTGGCGCCTGCGCTCGCCGCAGGCGATCATTGATCGCTTCCCCGAGCCCCTGCTCGGGCACCGGCATGACCGCGATCATACTCACCCCGTCCGCATCCAGCGCCCGCAGATGCGCGAAGAGATTGGCGGCGGCCTCGATCAGGTCGCCGCGGGCCGAGAGGTTGAGCACGGCCGCCCCTTCGGTCACGCCGCGCGGCAGGCTCGAGCCGAAGGCGAGCAGCGCCTCGCCCGCGTTCACTTGCTCGGCATTGAGCCGCAGCATGGCGCGCGGCGCGTAGTGCGAGGCGAGCTGGCCCGGCGCGACCGGCGCGACGCCTTCCTCGACCGCCGCCGGCGCCTCGGCCTCGGCGAGCGGCTGCCCCAGCACCGCCTCGATCGCGGCGCGCGGCAGGCCGCCGGGGCGCAGCAGCGCCGGCTGATCGAGGCAGGCCACGATGGACGATTCGAGCCCGACGGGTGTTGGCCCCCCATCGACAATCAGGTCGATGCGGCCGCCGAGATCGGCCAGCACGTGCTGGGCGGTCGTCGGCGAGACATGACCGGAGCGGTTGGCGGAGGGTGCCACCACCGGCTTGCCGAAGGCATCGAGAATGGCGCGCGCCACCGGATGATCCGGCACCCGCAACGCAATCGTCGGCAGCCCAGCGGTTGCAAGTGCGGCGACCGGGCAATCGCTCTGCTGCGGCACCACCAAGGTGAGCGGCCCCGGCCAAAGCGCCGACGCAAGCCGCGCGGCCGCGGCATCGAACCGCCCGAGCGCCTGCGCCGTGGCAGCATCGCCGACATGGCAGATGAGCGGATTGAACGACGGTCGTCCCTTGGCCTCATAGAGCCGTGCCACCGCCTCGCCGTTGCGGGCATCCGCCCCGAGCCCGTAGACGGTCTCGGTCGGGAACGCGAGGAGGCCGCCTTGGTCGAGACAGCGCGCCGCAACCGCCACCGCCGTCGGGCCATCCTGGAGAATGCGTGTGGTCAGTTCGGTCGCCATCGGGTTCCATACCAGCGCCGCGCGGTGACGGTAAGCCTCTCCCCGGGCGCGCTCCTCCCCTTTCCGGACTTGATCCGGGGATTGCGGGGGAGGGGGGCACGCTTGCGGTGATGGCCGGCCGTCGATATAAGACCGGCCTCTGTGGCGGAGTGTAGCGCAGTCTGGTAGCGCACCACGTTCGGGACGTGGGGGTCGCAGGTTCAAATCCTGCCACTCCGACCAAAGAAACCCCCGAAATATCGGCACTTCTGGCAACGCCCGAAGGCGGTCCCGGCTTAGGGGGACAGTTAAAGGGACAGATTGAAACGAGAACACAGGCGGGCGCCACCTCGCGCCGGCTTTTTGTTTGAAAGCTTGCGGTACACTGCCGGCATGGATGATCGGCGCCGCCTCCTCGACATGCTCGCCGGCAGCACCGGCTGCACCGAAGCACTGTTGCTGGCATGGGGCTTCAAGCCCGCGCTCCTCGCCGAGGTTATCGGGGCCGGGCTCGCCACCGCGACGACCGAGCGCGTCCTAGCCGGCGGCACTGAGGTAGAGGTCACCCGCATAAGGATCACGGACCGGGGCCGCCAGGCGCTATGATCCTCACCCTTCGCCGCGCCAACGTCTCGCGCAAAGGCGGTGGGTGGCACGACGGCGGCGGTGGTTATGAAAAGACTTCCACCGCCTTGGCATCGATTCCCAAGGGATCGGGGCCGAAGCGATTGGCCCCTTCCGTTCCTTTGGTGCATTGCAGGACGAACATGTAGAGCCCGATGACGGGTACGAGATTTAGCAGAATCCACCAGCCGCGCAGATCGATATCGTGCAGACGCCGGACCTGGATTGCAATCCACGGAAGGATTATCGCGAGATAAAAGACCGAACCGAACACCGCATCCTCGTACTGAAACACGACCCCGTCCACTATTGCCGCGACCACTTCGCCAAGAACGATGAACAAGACCCAGTACCAGTATTCCGACCTCGAAGCGCGGCCGGAGAACGTGAAGTACTTTATGAAGCCCGAAGCGATCGCCTGAGGGAAGTTCATCTCTGGATGGCCCCCGCCCTTTGAAACGAGCTATATCAGCACGATGTTGTGCGCGAAATCACAGTCTGGCACGAGTTCGTCACGCCGACGACCGCACACATGGTTCGCGGCCTCATCGAACGCGGCGATCGCCCCGCGCTCGTGCTCACCGACTAAGGCCGCGCGGTGCTGGAAGTGCTGATGATGGGGAAGGCGACGCGAGGGGCCCGATTGGAAATTGGCGGGGTTTTCGTGACCCCGCCTATTTTATAAGCATATCTTGCGGTATCAGGGTCGCGTAGATCGCGCGGGCATTAGAGGGGAAATGCGGACACCATCGAAGAAGCCCAGTGGCGCGATCTGAACAACGAGGATCAGACTGAGCGCGCCGACAACAATCATGCCATAGAAGAATCCTCCGTCATCACCGCGCGAGCAAGATCGAGACGACAATCGATGCAATCCCGAACACCACCGTCATTATGACAGCTCGCAACGCCCGCCCAGCCGGCGATCTTCGCCCACCGTAAGGTGCTGGTTTGCATGCGCGGTTCCTCGGCGTTTCTTCGCGCCGCCAACGGAACGCGAACTGACGCTTGGGCTCCGGGAACGTTGCCTCGTCTTCGCCAAGGACGTTCCAAACGAAGCACATTGAGCGCGAAGCCGCGCCGATCACCCACTCTGTTATGGGGCGCCGGACTATGGTCGGATCGGAAGGCTCGCCGGCGCTGCGTTCTTCCGCGCAAGGAGGGGTGGCTCAGGCGGGCAGGCCGAGTTCCTTGAGCGCGGTTTTGATCTCCTTCTTGAGCGCGGCGTCGATTTCATCGTCAAAGCTTTGCGAAAGTCCGCGATGGCTTCGGCGTATTTTCTGGTGATCCGGAAAACCGTGGCCCGATTCTTGAGATACAGGCCGCTACTGGGATCGAGACGGATCGACTCGGCGTAATCCTTGAGGGCCCTGTCGAATTGCCGCAAGTCCACAAGCGTCACGGCTCGGTTGTTGAAGGTGGCGGCGTCTTTCGGATTGAGTTTGATCGCCTCGTCATAGTCGCGGAGCAGAGCTCAACGCCTTGCGCTCGGCGGCCGACGACCGAGGCCGACCCTCATTCGCGAGGCTAGAACCACCTATAGAATCGGTGGCACCCGTAGGGGCCGATGACGAATTCGCGGTAGCATTTGATGATGTGGTGCCGGGTGCGCCTCATGTAAAACTGCGCGTCCTGTAGTGGCGAGGTTGTGGCTGCGGCCTCTTCAATTACCGACGCGGAAATGGGAGCGGCGCAAGCGCTTCCGCACAATACACAAAAGGCGCCCACGAAGAGCACGGCAGCCAGTACCTGTCGCATTCGGCTTCCCCCTGAAAATCGCCCGAGAGACTAGCGCATCTGCGCATAATTGGGGGTGGTAAAGCGCCTGCTGACGGCGACTAATCCAAGGTTTTTGTGACACGCGAGACCGGTCCTTGCGGGACGTGGGCGGCGCACGCAATGCTTTGGTGACCCCGGGGGAGACATGGTCCGCGAGCCTGCCAGAGCGAGATACCACTTCACGGTCTATTGCCAAGACGGCCGCGCCGGGTGCCGTACCTCAACTGACGGTCGAGTGCTTCGCCGCAGGAACTGGCCAGAAGGGGGAGACATGGCTGACCGTGACTTCTCTCAACAAATGCAGAGGCTGAATGATGCAACACTTGTTGAGATTGTCACCTATGGTGAAACGGACGGCTACTTGGCGGCGGCTGTTACGGCAGCGCGTAACGAGCTGATGGCTAGGGATGCAGGCCCGTGGGCCATAGCTGCGATAGCGGACCACCTACGAACAAAGCGGAGCTTGCAAGCCGGCCCTTGTCTTTGCCGGCGCGCATCGCTTTCTTTGTTTCACCGATAGGTTTTTTCCCAATTCTCTTTGCCGCAGCACTTGAAGTGAAAGGATATAGGCGAAAGAGTTCAGAGGCGTGGAGTTGGATCTGTCTAGGTGCGATTTTTTGGATAGGCCTATTCGTTCTCTCTCGTACTCCGTAGTGTTTTTTTCGGCTCACATGGTTGTGATGCTCGGCCTGCGGACGCGTGCGCTATTTCCGGCGCGGCATTCCGCAAGATGATGCTCGGCACTGCGGCGTCAGCCAGCCCACATGCCCGACGGCGAAGCCAGAACAAGAGCGGAGAACGAGATGGTTGCTGCCTTAAACGAGATGCTTGTGTTCTACGGAAATCTCGCAAAGATGTTGGCGCCCTACATGCAACTGTCCACGCGCAGCTAGGGCGAGCAAAACGGCCTTCTGTGGCGGCGTTATGCGTTCCCGCTCCGCTCGCTCTCGGGCGCCGGCCGGCCGCCGGGATCCTCGAAGGAGGCGTGCATGCTGATCGTAGTCGCCTGCCCGAAGTGCCACCAACAATCTTTGGAGGGCAGTGAATGACGTACATGTGCCCTGTTTGTGGATATCATTGCCGGCCTGTCTTAAACGACCAAGACCCGAAGCGGACATCAGCAGTCCATTCAGCGCGACCGGTTGAAGACAAGTGCACTAAAAGATACTCACAAGGAAGCCGTTGCCAAGCTCGATACCGCGGTCGTTGATGCATTGGCGTCGCCTCGAGTGCGCACGCGGCTCGGAGAGTGGGCGTCGAGGTGCCGCCACGAGACCAGCAGACGCCAGAGGCGCTCGGCGCGCGGCAAAGGGCTGAGATTGAGAAGTGGTGGCCTATCATAAGGGCGGCGGGGATAAAGGCGGAATAGTTGAAAGAATCATGACGAAACTTGCGCGTAGACGATTTCTGTGCCTGGCTGTTGGGCGCGGCCGCGCTGCCTGTCCTTACGCCGATTGCGCGGGCGCAGAACTATCCGGCGCGGCCGGCGCGGATCATCGTCGGCTTTCCATCGGGGGCAGCGGGGCTGACGTGCTCGCGCGGGTGATGACACAACGACTGTCGGAGCGGCCAACCGTTCATTGTCGAAAACCAGTCGGGCGCAGTCGGCAGTGGCCGAAACCAAAAAAATGGACCAGGGTGGTGAAGTTCGCCATCAAGCGGGAGTGAACCGAGTGAAGATGACACTTGCTCGTCGGGCTGTTCTGCGTATGGCTGCAGGCCCTGCCGCGCTGCTGCTCATACCTCGGATCGCGAGAGCTCAAGCTTATCCGACGCGGCCGGTGCGTTTGATCGTAGGCTTTGCGCCGGGTGGACCCACAGATATTGCGGCTCGTCTGATCAGCCGTTGGCTCTCGCAGCGACTCGGCCGTCAGTTCATCGTCGAGAACCGACCTGGGGGTACCGGCAATGTGGCAACCGAGAGCGTGGTTCGGTCAGCGCCCGATGGCTACACTCTTCTCCTGGCGGCCACGGCAAACGGGATCAATACGACGTTATATGAAAACCTCAGCTTTGTGTTCGATCGCGACGTGGCTCCCGTTGGCGGTATCCTGCGTGTTCCGAACGTCTTGGAGGTAACGCCTTCGTTTGAGGTGAGAACTGTTCCCGAGTTCATCGCCTACGGCAAGGCGAACCCTGGAAAGATCAATTTCGTCTCAGGTGGCGTCGGCAGCTCCCAGCATATTAGCGGTGAGCTATTCAAAGTCATGGCCGGGGTCGACATGGTTCACTTAGCTTACCGAGGCTCAGGGCCGGCATTGATCGATCTCCTGGCTGGACAAGCGCAGGCAAGTTTTGACGCTCTCTCGTCCTCGATCGGTTATATCCGGGCGGGCAAGCTGCGACCGCTGGCGGTCACGACGGCTGCACGGTCAGAAGCACTACCCGAATTGCCAACCATCGCCGATTTTGTGCCAGGGTATGAGGCAAGCGCTTGGTATGGCGTCGTTGCGCCGAGAGGAACGCCGGGCGATATCATTGATGTCCTCAACCGCGAGATTAACGCGGCAGCCGCGGATCCCGACATGCGGGCGCGCTTAGCTGATCTCGGCGGCGTTTCCTTGGCTGGCTCGCCCGCGGATTTCGGAAATCTCATCACTGCCGAAACCGAGAAGTGGCGCAAGGTGATCCGGGCAGCTGGCATCAAGGCAGAATAGCGACCATGCATTTTCCTCGAGGCAAGTCCTGCACCTGACGCTATCGCGGCCGCAGCAACAGCCGCCTCACGCATGGCAATGGCAAAACCTATCCGACGTGGCCGGTGCGCTGGATCGTCGGCTTCCCCCCCGCAGCACATTCGACATCGTAGCTGGGCTATTGGGTGGGCGGCCTACGCGACGTGGCGTTCTTGCCTACGCCGACAACTATCTCATCGACGTCAAGTTCGGGATCATCATGGACGTCGAGGCCTCGTGCGCCATTCGTCAGGCCGAGGTCGGCGCCTCGCAGACGATGCTCGTGCGCACCCAAGAATGCTTTGGCATTCGGCCGCAATGGCTCGCCGGCGACGCAGTTTTATGGCTCAGCCCCAAACCTCGATTGGCTCGTCAAAACGCAAGGGATCGCGCCGCCGGTCATAGACAAATCGAAGCGTGAGGATGGCACGTTCTCAAGCGAAAACTTCATCTATGACGAGGCCTGTGATTGCTACGTGTGCCCGGCCGGAAAAACGCTAACACGACCGGCCACATCCGCAACGGCGACCTGCTTGCCTACCTTACGAGCGCGCACGACTGCCGACATTGCCCGCTGCCAAACTGCTTTTCCAAGACCCGGCAACGCAAGGTCCTGCGCAGCATTTATGAGCCGGCGCGCGATGTCGCGCGCACGCTCGCCAAGACCGAAGCGTTTGCGCAGCCGCGTCGCGATCGCAAGAAAGGTCGAGATGCTGTTCGCGCACCTCAAGCGCATTCTGCGGCTCAGCCGCTTGCGCCTACGAGGCCAGAGGGGTGCTCACGCTGACAGCCATCGCTCAGAACCTGCGCCGACTCGCCAAGCTTGTGGCCCGCCCGCCACCAGTTGCATCCGTCACGTGCTTTGCCTAAGCGTCAGTTCGCCTTGTCACACGGCCCCACCGGCAATACCCGACAGGTACAGGCGACTTCGCTCGAAGCCCACCAAAAACGGACGACACCACGAAATGCGACTTTTGCAACAAAATCGGCCAATAGCGTTGTTCGCGCCTGGCAACTGGGATCACGACGTCGGATATGCCGTACCGCGAACCAATTGCAACTGCTACGGCCGCTACCTCTCCGCTCCAGTCTTGTGGGCTTCACGGAT
>Ga0126381_100001669_pt1 | contig 23750 bp, 19 predicted proteins | sample PanSoiMetPlot_28_FD_96465 | JGI IMG/M metagenome (GOLD analysis project Ga0126381, IMG submission 96465) | Tropical forest soil microbial communities from Panama - MetaG Plot_28 | ecosystem: Environmental > Terrestrial > Soil > Tropical forest > Bulk soil | place: Panama | collected 2016-02-17 | reverse complement strand
TCCACTCTTGGCGAATGATCCTTCAAGGCATTGTTCAAGATATATGCCGATCTTCTTCGACTCGATTTTGGAAATATAATCGCGGAGCTCGTCTGAGCAGTTGGAACCATCGCGGAGAGCTCCATCGCCTGCCACCGCGATTATCTGCTCTATTGCCATCTTATCGATGGCAGTTGGATTCGATCTCCAAAGTTCTATAAGCGGCATCTCGCCCCCAAAATTATTTAACCCGCCTTTAGCGTCTTGAGCGGGACTTTCAGCATGGGCTTGAGATACTGCCCGGTATAAGAGCGCGCCGTCTTGGCGACGTCTTCGGGCGTGCCCGCGGCCACGATCTCGCCGCCGCCATCTCCACCTTCCGGCCCCAGATCGATGATCCAGTCCGCGGTCTTGATCACTTCCAGATTATGCTCGATCACCACCACCGTGTTGCCTGTGTCCACCAGTTCGTGCAACACCTCCAGCAATTTCTTCACGTCATGGAAATGCAGGCCCGTTGTGGGCTCATCCAAGATGTAGAGGGTACGGCCCGTGGCGCGGCGCGACAATTCCTTAGACAATTTCACGCGCTGCGCCTCGCCGCCGGAAAGCGTGGTTGCCTGTTGGCCTATGGAGATGTAGCCCAGCCCCACGCGCTTCAGTGTCTCGAGCTTTTCGGCAATGGAGGGCACCGCCTTGAACAATTCGGCGCCGGCTTCCACGGTCATGTCCAGCACGTCGCTGATGGAATAATCGCGGAATTTCACTTCCAGCGTCTCGCGATTGTAGCGCTTGCCTTTGCAGACATCGCATTGGACATAAACGTCGGGCAAGAAGTGCATCTCGATCTGGATTACACCGTCGCCCTGACAGGCCTCGCAGCGCCCGCCCTTGACGTTGAAGGAGAAGCGGCCGGGCGCGTAGCCGCGCGCCTTGGCTTCCGGAAGTTCCGCGAACCAGTCACGGATTGGCGTGAAGGCGCCCGTGTAGGTGGCCGGATTGGAGCGCGGGGTGCGGCCGATCGGGCTTTGGTCTATGTCGATCACTTTGTCGAGGAATTCCAAGCCTTCGATACGGTCGTGCGGCGCTGGATGCTCGCGAGACTGGGTGAGTTTGCGTGAAGCCGCCTTGAACAGGGTCTCGATCGTCAGGGTGGACTTACCTCCGCCCGAAACGCCCGTAACACAAGTGAGTGTGCCCAAAGGAAAGGCGGCGGTGACATTCTTGAGGTTGTTGCCGCGAGCGCCCACCACTTTCAGCCAGCGATTATGGATTGCCTTGCGCCGGGTGACGGGGATGGGGATGTTCTCCATCCCGTTGAGGTATTTCCCGGTCAGGCTTTTCTTGCTCGCCATGATGTCGGCCGGCGTGCCTTCGGCGATGATATGGCCACCGTGAACCCCCGCACCCGGTCCCATGTCGACCACATGATCTGCGCTGCGAATGGCGTCCTCGTCATGTTCCACCACCAGCACGGTATTGCCCATGTCGCGCAGCCCCTTGAGGCTGTCGAGCAGCTTGCCATTGTCGCGTTGGTGCAGCCCGATAGAGGGTTCGTCGAGCACGTAGAGCACGCCCGTCAGTCCTGAGCCGATCTGCGAAGCAAGGCGGATGCGCTGACTTTCGCCACCCGACAAGGTGCCGGAGGATCGTGCCAAAGTGAGATAATCCAATCCCACATTGTTGAGGAATTTCAGCCTCGCGCGAATTTCCTTGAGAATGCGGACGGCGATTTCCTGCTGCTGCTTGCCAAGCTCCTTGTCGATGTCGCGGAACCAGATGTCGGCGTCGCGGATAGATTGTTCACACACCTGCCCGATATGGAGGCCGCCAATTTTTACCGCCAGCGCTTCCGGCTTCAAACGATAACCGTTGCAGGCCTCGCACCGCGCCTCGGACTGAAAGCGCTCCAGGTCCTCTTGCACCCAGGCCGAGTCGCTTTCCCTGTGGCGGCGCTCCATGTTGGGGATGACACCCTCGAATTCCTTTTTGGTGTCGTAGCGGCGCGCCCCGTCATCATAGACGAATTTTATCACTTCATCGCCGGTGCCGTGCAGGATGGCGTCGCGGGTTTTCTTGGGTAAATCCTCCCAAGGATCGTTCATCGAGATTTTAAAGTGCCGCGCCAGAGCTTCCAGCGTCTGGAGATAATAGGGGGACGAGGATTTAGCCCAAGGCGCGATGGCGCCCTTCTTGAGCGACAGCGAACTGTCCGGCACCACCAGGGCCTCGTCGAAATAATTTTGCACGCCGAGCCCGTCACAGACGGGGCAGGCTCCATGAGGATTGTTGAAGCTGAACAGGCGCGGCTCGATCTCTGGAATCGTGAAGCCCGACACCGGGCAGGCAAATTTTGACGAGAGCAGCATACGTTTAGGGCTCCCGTTCTTCTCTTTTTCGTCCGCGAATTCCACTGCCAGAAGACCGTCTGCCAGGCCCAAGGCGGTTTCGATGGAGTCCGGCAAGCGATTCCCCAGATCGGGTTTGACCGCGATCCGGTCCACCACGATTTCAATATCGTGCTTGAGCTTCTTGTCCAGCGCCGGCACCTGGGACAATTCGTAATATTTGCCGTCCACCTTGGCGCGCTGAAACCCCTTCTTCTGCAGTTCGGCAAATTCCTTGCGGTACTCGCCCTTCCTCCCACGCACGATGGGCGCCAGAAGATAAAGCCGCGTGCCTTCCGGCAATGCCAGAACGCGATCCGCCATTTGGCTGACGGTCTGGCTCTCAATGGGAAGTCCCGTCGCTGGCGAGTAGGGCACGCCCACGCGTGCGAAAAGAAGGCGCAGATAATCGTAGATTTCCGTGACGGTGCCTACGGTGGAGCGGGGATTCTTGGAGGTGGTCTTTTGCTCGATGGAGATAGCGGGCGAGAGGCCCTCGATATGATCGACATCCGGCTTCTGCATCAACTCCAGGAACTGCCGCGCATAGGCCGATAGCGATTCCACATAGCGGCGCTGGCCCTCGGCGTAGATCGTGTCGAAGGCGAGCGAGGACTTGCCCGAACCGGATAGGCCGGTGAGTACGGTGAGCCTGTCCCTGGGGATCTCGACGTCGATATTCTTGAGATTGTGCTCGCGGGCACCGCGAATGGAGATATTTTTCAACATGGGGAGAACCCGGAAATGGGAATGGAACCCTTATTACGCAAGGACATGACGTTAAGAGGGCACAAGCGTCGCATTAGTTGGGGATTGACTCGACTCAGGTCGGAACATAATAGGAACAAATCTAGGATGGGCATGCAAGGGCGAGCTGAGAAGCCTAAGGTCCGCCCCCTAAATTGTGAGCGAGGCAGGTCATGGCGGGAAGCGTCAACAAGGTGATTTTGGTGGGCAATCTGGGCAAGGACCCGGAGGTGCGCCGCATGACCTCGGGCGAGCCAGTGGTGAATTTGTCGGTTGCCACCTCCGACAGCTGGCGGGACAAAGCCACGGGCGAGCGCAAGGAGCGCACCGAGTGGCACCGGGTAGTAATCTTCAACGAGAACCTGGCCAAAGTGGCCGAGCAGTATTTGCGCAAGGGTTCCAAAGTCTATCTCGAGGGCTCACTCCAAACGCGCAAATGGACCGACAAGGATGGGGCGGACAAGTACTCGACTGAAGTCGTGCTACAGCGTTTCAACGGCACCCTGGTGATGCTAGACGGCAGAGGGGGTGAAGGAGGGGGACGCGAGCGGGTGGGCGCCAGCGAAGCTCCGGCGGCCTTCCAGCGCGACGAAATGGATGACGAGATACCTTTCTAGCTTTCCGGTCCTGCTGGTTCTGGCCGGGTGCGCCACTTCGTCAGGCATCCCGGCCGCTTATATCCCGCAAGCCCAGATCGCGGCAGCCTATATCCCCCTTCATCAAGGGAGCATCCTTACGCATTCGGACGGCGCCGCGGTGGCGATTGCGCCTGGCGTCGCGGTCACAAACGGCCATAACCGCAATTTGGTGGATCCCGAGGCAGTGATCGGAGAGGCGAGGGATTATGATCTGCTTTTTTTCCGGGATGCGCACACTGCCGCAACAGACGCTTCCGAGCCCGAAGTCGGCGAAGCGGTGAGCGCCTTCGGTCAGGGCGCGGACGGCAAATTGCGGCTCGCCCATGGGGTGGTGAAAACCATCCAGAGTTGCCCCGGCTGCACCGCGCCCGCTTACTTCACTTTTGCCGGTGATGCTGGTCCAGGCTTTTCGGGCGGGCCGGTTCTGGACGCTTCCGGCCGACTAATAGGCATCACTTTCGGCTACAAGGATGAAGGGTCTTCCAGGCTCATTTACGCGTATCCGATGGACCGGGTGAGGGCCGAGCTTTTGGCTCTTCGCGCAGAGGCAAAATAACCAGTCAAATCAGAGGCTTTACCGCGGCGGAATCATTGGCCTCGCAACCGCGAAAATGCTAGGACTCAGTTAGATTTTTGCGAGGGTTCCCGACCCTCGCTTTTGAGGACCTTTTGAGCGACACGCCAGACACCGAGGCGCCCCCGCCCGGCACGCCAGAAAACGCACCTCCCATCGCTCCCATCGCGATCGAGGACGAGCTGAAAAAATCCTATCTCGATTACGCCATGAGCGTGATCGTGAGCCGCGCACTGCCCGATGCGCGCGATGGGCTGAAGCCCGTGCATCGGCGCATCCTCTATTCGATGCATGAGAATGGGCGGGATTGGAACAAGCCCTATCGCAAGTCGGCCCTGATCGTGGGCGATGTGATGGGTAAATATCATCCCCACGGAGACCAATCCATCTACGACGCCCTTGTAAGGATGGCGCAGGATTTCTCGATGCGCGTGCCCTTGATAGACGGGCAGGGCAATTTCGGCTCGGTAGATGGCGATCCACCGGCGGCCATGCGCTACACCGAAGCGCGCCGCGCCAAGATCGCCCACTCCCTCACCGAAGATATCGACAAGGACACTGTCGAGTTTCAAGACAATTATGACGGCAGCGAGAAAGAGCCGGTCGTCCTTCCGGCTCGCTTTCCCAATGTGCTGGTCAATGGCTCTTCCGGTATCGCAGTGGGCATGGCGACCAACATTCCGCCCCACAATCTCGGCGAAGTGATCGACGCATGCCTGGCCTATATCGACGATCCGTCCATCAATCTGGAAATACTCACCGAGATCGTCCCCGGTCCGGATTTCCCCACTGGCGGGTTGATAATTGGCAGGCAAGCGGCACGGGGCGCACTTGCGCGTGGCCGCGGCTCGGTCCTGATGCGGGCGCGCTGCACTATTGAAGAAATCCGCAGGGACCGCGAAGCCATCATCGTCACCGAAATCCCTTACATGGTGAATAAGGCTCTGTTGCAGGAGCGCATCGCCGAATTGGTGCGCGACAAGCGCGTGGAGGGCATTGCCGATATTCGCGACGAAAGCGACCGGCACGGCATGCGGGTGGTGATCGAGTTGAAGCGCGACGCTTCGGGCGATGTGGTACTCAACCAGCTCTATCGCTACTCGCAGCTTCAAACTTCGTTCGGCGTCAACATGCTGGCCCTGAACCAAGGCCGGCCGGCGCAAATGAATTTGAAGGAGCTGATCGCCGCCTTCATTGCCTTCCGCGAGGATGTGGTCACCAGGCGCACCAAATTCGAGCTCACCAAGGCGCGCGACCGCGGCCACATTTTGGTGGGCCTGGCGGTTGCCGTAGCCAATATCGACGAGGTGATCAAGCTGATCCGCGGTGCCGCCGACGCTTCCACTGCGCGCGAGCAATTGATGGCGCGTGCTTGGTCGGCCAGGGACGTGGCGCCGCTGGTCGCGCTCATCGCCGATCCTCGCCATCGCGTGGCGGCTGACGGTACCATTCATCTTACCGAGGAGCAGGCGAAGGCAATCCTGGATCTGCGGCTGCAGCGGCTGACGGCGCTGGGCCGCGACGAGATCAACGAGGAGGCCACGAAGCTGGGCGAAGCGATTCAAGATTATCTCGATGTCCTGTCATCCCGCGTCCGTGTTCTCCAAATCGTCAAGACCGAGCTCAAGCAGATCCGTGATGAATTCGCAACGCCGCGCAAGACTGAGTTGATCGACGCCGAGGTCGAAATCGAGGACGAGGCCCTGATCGAGCGCGAGGACGTGGCCGTCACAGTCACGCATGCCGGCTACATCAAGCGCACGCCGCTGGCGGAATACCGCGTTCAGGGCCGCGGCGGCAAAGGCCGCGCGGGCATGGCGACGCGGGACGAGGATTTCGTTACGAATCTCTTTGTCGCGTCTACACATGCGCCCATGTTGTTCTTTTCTTCGATCGGCATGGTTTACAAGCTTAAGGTCTGGCGTCTCCCCGAGGCGCGCATCGCCGGCAAGGGCAAGGCGATGGTCAATTTGCTGCCGCTGGCTGAAGGCGAACGCATCACGGCCATCCTGGCGCTTCCAGAAAATGAGAGCGAATGGGAGAAGCTCAATGTGGTATTCGCCACCCGCTCGGGCGACGTCAGGCGCAATGCGCTCTCCGACTTCGTGCAAGTGAACAAGTCCGGCAAGATTGCCATGAAGCTGGCAGCCGAAGATGGAATTATCGGGGTTGCCACTTGCACAGATCAGGACGATTTCCTTCTCACCACCAAGCTCGGGAAATGCATCCGCTTCGCGGTTGGCGATGTCAGGGTATTCAAAGGCCGCGATTCGACCGGCGTTCGGGGCATAAAGCTGGCCAGGGGTGATGAAGTCGTGAGCCTGTCGCTGCTTTATCATTCCGACGCCACCAGCGCCGAGGCCAAGGCCTATTTGAAACAGGCCAACGCCGCGCGACGCGCCGCCGGCGAGGAAGAGAATGGCTTGGAGGAGGCACCGGATGACGAGGAAGGCATCGAGGAAGCCACCTTGTCCGCCGAACGTTATGCCCAGTTGGGCGCGCGCGAACAATTCGTGCTGGCGGTGTCGGCGAACGGTTTTGGCAAGCGCACCTCATCCTATGAATACCGGGTCACCGGCCGCGGCGGCTCCGGCATCGTCGCCATGGGCATGGGCAGGAAGAATGCGGCCATCATCGCCGCCTTCCCCGTCGAGGAAAGCGACGATCTGATGCTGATCTCGGACCGCGGGCAGACAATCCGCGTGGCGGTGGGCGGAATTTCCATCCAGGGCCGCGCTGCCCAGGGCGTCACGGTATTCCGGCTGGACGAGGGCGAACGCTGCGTTTCGGTCGAACGCATCGCCGATGTCGGCGGCGAGGGCTGATGGGAGGAAAAACCCGCATCGGCCTTTACCCCGGCACCTTCGATCCGGTGACGCTGGGACATCTCGACATCATCGCGCGCGCGGTCAAGCTGGTGGACCATCTTGTGATTGGCGTGGCGACCAATCCCGCCAAGGAGCCGCTATTCACGCTGGAAGAGCGCAAGCAGATGCTAGAGAGTGAAGCCGCGCCCCTGGCAAAGGGCCGCGCCACCATCGAGGTCAGGGCTTTCGATATGTTGTTGGTGAAATACGCTGAAAGCGTGGGCGCATCGGTGATCATCCGCGGCTTAAGGGCGGTGTCGGATTTCGAGTATGAATTCCAGATGGTGGCGATGAACCAGCGCCTCAACACCGAGATCGAGACCGTGTTTCTAATGGCTGATCCCCGCCATCAGGCGATCGCGTCGCGGCTCGTCAAGGAGATTGCATTCCTGGGTGGTGATGTGACCCCTTTTACTACCCCGACCATCGCCCAGGCTTTGATCAAGCGTTGCAAGGAAATGAACTAATGGCACTCGATCCCGAGAATACCCTGATCCTGGAGCTCAAAAGCGGGCCGGTGGTGATCGCGTTGAAACCCGGCCTGGCGCCTAATCATGTGGCGCGCATCAAGGAGCTTACCCGCAGGGGTTTTTACGACGGCGTGCCTTTCCATCGGGTGATCCCCGGGTTCATGGCCCAGACCGGCGATCCAACGGGCACAGGATCGGGTGGCTCGGACCTGCCCGACATCAAGGCGGAGTTTTCCTCGACCCGCCATCAGCGCGGCACAGTGTCTGCCGCCCGCACCGCCAATCCCAACAGCGCCAACAGCCAGTTCTTCATCTGCTTCGACGATGCACCCTGGCTTGATCGCCAATATTCGATCTGGGGTGAGGTCGTCGAAGGTATGGACCACGTCGACGCCATCAAGAAAGGCGGCGAACACAATAACGGTGCGATCAGCGGCGAACCCGACCGAGTCATCAAGGCCCGCATCGGCGCGGATGGCTAGCGAGTCAAGCTCGCTATGGTTCGAATTCTCATCGGGCGGCCAGCTGGACGCGGCTTGGGACCCGGGGGTCGTGGAGAAACAGTCATCGCAGGTGATGACCTTTTTCGAATCCGTTGTTTTATTCTGAAAAGTTTGGTGTATCGCCATTGTGCGATTGGTCATTCACAACGTTGCGCTGCTAACGAAACGCACGACACATGCGATTGGCGATGACCGACACCATTCCCTTTATTGACCTTCAGGCTCAACGTCGCCGTTTGGGAGCGCCGCTCGAGGCAGCTATCAAAGCGGCAGTCGAGGGCGGTCAATGGATTCTGGGTCCTCAGGTCGCACAACTAGAACGTGATTTGGCGGCTTGGGCCGGGGTCAAGCATGCGATTGCCTGCGCAAATGGCACAGACGCGCTATTATTGATCTTACGCGCCTGGGCTGTGGGCCCAGGGGATGCGGTGTTCGTGCCGGCTTTCACCTTTGCCGCCAGCGGCGAAGTAGTCGCACTAGCGGGCGCTACGCCCGTGTTCGTCGACGTGTTGCCTGACACGTTCAACATGGATCCTAAAAGCCTTGAGGCCGCGATCGCGCTTATCAAGCGCGAGGGCAAGTTAAAGCCTAAAGTGGTGATGCCAGTGGATCTGTTCGGTCAACCGGCCGATTACCGCATCCTGGCATCCATCGCAGTGCAGAGAGGGCTGAAGCTTCTGTGCGACACCGCCCAAGGTTTTGGTGGCCTGCTCGATGGCAAACGTGCGGGCGCCATAGGCGATGCGGCGGCCACCAGTTTCTTTCCCGCGAAACCGCTCGGCTGCTATGGCGATGGGGGAGCCTGCTTTACCAATGATGATGCCTTGAAGGACATCCTGCTGTCGCTCAGGATGCACGGTCAGGGCTCCGACCGCTATGAACATGTGCGCATCGGCTATAATTCGCGGCTGGACACGATTCAGGCCGCGATCCTTATCGAGAAGCTGAAAATATTTGGCGATGAAATCGAGCTGCGCAACCAGGTCGCCAAGCGTTACAATCACGCCTTCCTGGGCTCCAATCGCCTGATCGCGCCAAAAGTTATCGGCGGCGCGATTTCAACTTGGGCGCAATATACGCTGCAGGTCGAGAACCGCCCCAAATTCCAGGCTGATCTCAAGGCGGCGGGTATTCCGACTGCGGTCTACTATCCGATCCCTCTCTCTAAGCAGAAGGCTTACGGCGATTACCCATCGGCGCCTACGCCAGTGAGCGAGGAATTATCTGGAAAAGTCGTCAGCCTGCCAATGCACCCCTATCTCGACGCGGCGACACAGGACCGCGTCATCGAGGCGGTTCTTTCCAGCCTGGGCTGAAAATCAGGCCCCGAACTGTTATAGCGCCCGCATGGATGTGTCCCTGTTCGATTTTGATCTGCCGGAAGAGCGTATCGCATTAAGGCCCGCTTTCCCGCGCGATAGCGCGCGCATGATGGTGGTCTGGAGTGATGGCCGGGTGGAGCATCGGCATGTGCGTGATTTGCCCGATTACGTCAGGGCAGGCGATGCCTTGGTCGTCAACGACACGCGGGTTATGCCCGCCCGGCTCTACGGCAGGCGGTTGCGCGAGACGAGACCGGCCAAGATCGAAATTCTACTCCACCGGCGTTTGGGCGGTTCCCGGTTCGCGGTTCTGGCCCGGCCAGCGCGCAAATTGGCGTCCGGTGACTCACTGGATTTTGACGGGCTGCCGGCGCGCGTTGAGGGCCGCGGTGAAAATGGCGAGGCCGAAATAGAGTTCGGGCTTTCCGGCGAGGCGTTGGACGCAGCCCTTGCTGCCCGGGGCGAGATGCCCCTGCCGCCTTATATCGCGGGAAAGCGAAAGCCGGATGCAAAGGACGTCGAGGACTACCAAACCATATTCGCGCGCGACCCCGGCTCCGCAGCCGCGCCGACCGCCGGGCTCCATTTCACCCCATCACTATTTTCGGCATTGGAAAAAAAAGGAGTCGTGCGGGAAGCGGTGACGTTGCATGTGGGCCTTGGCACCTTTCAACCGGTCACCGCCAGTGACACGGAACATCATCACATGCATGCCGAGCGTGTGATTCTTTGCCCTGAGACCGCTGCGCAATTGAACAGAGTACGGATGAGGCTGGGGCGCATTGCGGCCGTCGGAACAACCTCGCTGCGTACCCTGGAAAGCGCGGCTTCGCCGGAGGGAATCCTCCATCCCTTTGACGGCGACACTCAGATTTTCATCACTCCCGGCTATCAGTTCCGCGCCACGGATATGTTGCTGACCAACTTTCACCTACCGCGCTCAACCTTGTTCATGCTGGTGAGCGCGTTTATGGGCCTGGCACTCATGAAATCTGCTTATGCAGAGGCAATAGCGCAGCGTTATCGCTTTTACTCATATGGCGACGCCTGTCTGCTACTCCGCCCTAGCGGCCATTAAAAGGCGTTCGTACCATTCCAGAGATGCACGATAGTCCGAACGAGGATCGCGGCGTCGACAAAGGGCGTCCACTGTGTCGCATACTCGAGGTCCAGCCTGTAGCGATCAATTAGGTGTTGTTCGGTCTCGGTGTTGCCGCGGAGGCCGCTGACCTGCGCCAGACCCGTAATTCCCGGTTTCATCCTGTAGCGGGAATAAAAATTAGGTATCAGATCGTCGTATAAGGCCGCGCCCGCCTTGGCGCCTTTTGGGTGCGGCCTGGGACCGACCAACGACATATCTCCAACGAGGACATTGAAAAGTTGCGGCAGTTCGTCTGCGCTGGTGCGTCTTAAGATCGCGCCAACTTTGGTCACGCGCGCATCGTTGCGGGAGGTCAGCCGGGAGCCGGTAGCATCAGCCTGGGCGGCGTACATCGAACGGAATTTGAGCATCCGAAACGGCTTGTTGCGATAACCGGCTCGCATTTGCGTAAAAAAGATGGGACCGGGGCTTTCCAATTTTATCGCGACTGCGCAGGCAATTAGAATAGGAGACAGCCCGACGATTCCGAGCGCCGAGCCGCAAATATCCATCGTCCGCTTTGCAACGCCCCGCCAGCCACGCAGAGGGGGCAGGGCGATGATTGCTGCTGGCGCACTCCAGGGGCCGAACACGAGTTTTCGTCCCCATACCGGGTCGAATACGCGCTTTTCCAACCGATCCTGCGGAGTCACGCGAACCAAAGTGACTGCCAAGCCCGCAAACGCTTCAATGTTTTCCTCACAGGCTTCGTGACCTGAAAATACAATCTCATCCAGGTGATTCGCCTGACTGAGAGCGCTCAAAGCGCCAAATTGTTTGGGATCCGATGCGAAAACGATCTTGATATCATCGCGCCGGCGGAGAAGCTGCACGAGCGTAGTTTGCTGCTGAGGATCGGTCGCCACGACCGCAACGAGGCGCGTCAGATAGCCTTGCCGCAATAACCAAGCCTTCACCAAATTGGCGGGTATTTTGGCCGCGTACACGCTCGCGAAAACCAACGCGCCGCAGTAGAAGCTATTGGCGTGATCGGCGCCTCCTAACCGTGCTGCAAGGATTGCAGACAGGGCAGCAATCATGGCACCCGGAAAAAGCGCCAAGCGGCTTGAGAATCTATCGTACCCCGCACCGCCAGTAAGAAAGGCGGCCAAAAAAGTCAGCGTGCTGATGTAAATTGCGTCAGCGGTCAGGACCCCGGCATTGCTTGGCGTCAATTTGCCTAGGACCACCAAAGCAGCGGCTCCCACGAGTAGTGCTTCGCACAGCACCAGCAGGTGACAGGCTATGGTTTGGGAGAAACGGCTCTGGCGTACACCCCCCGCTGGTACGACGACGCCGCTTTCAGCTCCTGCCGTTAGAGAACAGGTCGTGTTTTCGACAGCCACCCACTCCCCCTCTTAACGATAGCGACTTAATTCCCGACAATTGTCGATATCGCTTTGTAAGATAAAGACAATATAGGCTAGTAGTCCGGATACACGCAACGGATTTAAAGAGCCTTACCGTGCCCCAAATGACACACGACATCGCCAAAAAAAATCAACATTGATTTGTTCCCAGAATGGCCGAAATCCACTTCACCCTGAAAAAAACATTCGGAAATGCGCGCGTGGGATGCCTTTGGACCCCTCGCGGTGAAATCCGCACGCCCGCCTTCATGCCGGTCGGCACGGCAGCAACGGTCAAGGCGATGTTGCCGGAAAGTGTGCGCGAAACTGGTGCGGACATTCTATTAGGCAATACATACCATTTGATGTTGCGGCCGGGAGCCGAGCGCGTCGCGAGTTTGGGTGGCCTGCACCGGTTCATGAACTGGCAGGGGCCAATCCTGACGGATTCTGGGGGCTTCCAGGTGATGTCACTTTCTGCGATCAGGAAAATCGGCGAGGACGGCGTCCATTTTCAGTCGCACATCGATGGGCATGACGAATTCCTCTCACCTGAGCGCGCAATGGATATTCAACGCTTGCTCGGATCAGACATCCAAATGGTTCTGGATGAGTGCATTGCTCTGCCGGCCGGGGAGGTCGCGGTGGAAAATTCGTTGGCAAGATCAGTCCGGTGGGCGAAGCGCTCGAAAATCGCTTTCGGCGTGCAGGCGGGACGGGCGTGCTTCGGCATCGTCCAAGGTGGAACCGTTCCGCGGCTGCGCCAGCGTTGCGCGGAAGAGCTTATAGCGATCGGATTTGATGGTTATGCCTTAGGGGGCCTGGCCGTGGGGGAAGGACAAGCGGCGATGTTTGACACCGTAGATGCGACCGTTCCTGCGCTGCCCGCAGAGCGACCGCGTTATTTGATGGGCGTAGGCAAACCGGACGACATCGTCGGAGCCGTCCTGCGCGGAATCGACATGTTTGATTGCGTATTGCCGACGCGGTCTGGCCGCAACGGCCAAGCGTTCATACGGGATGGCACGCTCAATCTACGCAATGCAAGACACGCCGAGTCGTCTGAGCCGCTTGATCCGCAATGCGGCTGCCCCGCATGCCGTCAATTCACCCGCGGGTATTTGCACCACGTCGTGAAGTCCGGCGAAATCATTGCGGCGATGCTTTTGACATGGCACAACCTCACTTTCTACCAGGATCTGATGAACGAACTTCGAGTGATGGTCGATGAGGAGCGGTCGGACAGTTGGGCTCTTTGTTGGAAAGCAGGAAATTCGTCGCGAGCGGATGAATGAGATGAACCGGCCAAACATCCTGCTCATCGGCGCCAACAGCATGTTGGGCAAAGCGGTGATGGCAGAGCCGCGAGATGGGCTCGCCCTGACCGCTATCTCTCATCATGAACTGCCCGAGGCCGATTTCAGCTCATATGACGCTGTCATAAACATGGCGTACGACCCCCGTTATATGCGGACGGCGTACGATTCGGCGCTTGATTTCGATCGCAGCGTCGCCGAACGAGCTGTCGGCAGCGGCGCGCATTTCGTAATGATGAGCACACGCCGGGTGTATGGGCCGACTAGCGGCGCTGCCATACGGGAAAACGATCCCACAAAGCCAATGGACAATTATGGCGCTAATAAGCTGAGGACAGAAGATGAAGTTAGACGCTTGCTAGGCAATCGCTGCACGATTTTAAGGGTGGCGAATGTCTTCGGCTACGAACCTGGCCGGCACACTTTTTTCGGCATAGCCCTCGAAACTTTGCGGCGGAACGGGCGGGTTATTCTTGATTCTAACCCTTTCGTGGAAAAGGACTTTTTGCCGCTATCGGAGTGCGCTGCATCGATTATTTCAGTGCTTCGCAAAAAGCCCTCTGGAATATTCAATCTGGGATATGGTACCGCCACGCCGATAGGACGGATCGCGATGTGGCTGATCGAGGGATATTCGGAGGGTGAACTTCTTATTACGTCCGCGGAAGAGCGCGACGCATTTCTTCTCGATAGCAGCAAACTGCGGGCGGTTGCGGATCTTCCCAAACGCACTGGTACAGTTCGCGATCATTGCATTGAAATAGGGAAGCGGTTACGCGATGCATAAAATTGTAGTCACTGGTGGCGCAGGTTTCATCGGCAGCCACGTTGTCGAACGCATGGTGCGGGAGTTCCCGCAGGCAGAGTTCGCTATTCTCGACATGATGACCTACGCCGCCGATATCAACAACATTGATCATGTGCTGCAGCGCGGCAAGCGCAGGCTGTTCGTGGGCGACGTCGCCGATTTCGAACTTGCGCTCCGGGTGACCGACGGGGCCGACTGCGTGCTGCACCTCGCGGCCGAAAGTCATGTCGATAATTCGTTCGGCAATTCTCTGCGCTTCACGCGCTCGAACACACTCGGCACTCATTCGTTGCTTGAAGCTTGCCGCATGAATGCCGTGCCGAGGATCATCCATGTCTCAACGGATGAGGTGTATGGCGAGATTGCTGAGGGCATGCACAGCGAGGTTGACGGATTGAATCCAACCAATCCTTACTCGGCGTCGAAGGCCGCCGCTGATATGCTGGTTAACAGCTATATCCATTGTTTCCAGATGCCAATTATTTCAGTGCGTGCCAACAACATCTATGGCACGCGCCAGTATCCTGAGAAAATCATTCCACGGTTCACAGTGCAGGGGTTGACGGGGCGGAAATTCACATTGCACGGCAATGGTCAGAACCGCCGCCGTTTCCTGGCTGTCGAGGATTTCGCGGACGCCTTGGTGATTCTTTTGGCCAAGGGAGCCGAAGGCGCCATCTATAATGTCGGCTCGGAGCATGAGTTTACCAATCTGGAAATCGCCAAGATGATCTCCGGGCATCTCGGGCTTCACGCCGAAACCGCGATCAGCTTTGTGCAGGATCGCCCGTTCAATGACTGCCGTTATGCGATAGATTCGTCAAAACTTCACGCGTTGGGATGGCAGCCGCGGCGGCCCTTGGAAGAGCATCTCGGCCGAGTCGTGCATTGGTATCGCGAAAATATGGATCGGTATGTCGATCTTTATCCGAATGGTGACGTCGAGCGTCCTCTACGGGCGATGAAGGCGGGTTGACGACGTCGTGAGCAGAGCCGAAGCAACCTTTAGCGTTGCAGAGTTTTGGGAGTGCACCTTAGTTCGCTCCACGGACGCAAGCGGCGAATATTCCTGTATTGTCAGTGTCGATGCACGCGATCCGCTCTAACCTATAGATCAGGTTATCGATTTGAGACGGATCTGACGGACGGGGCGCCGGTACAGCGATATAAAGGAAGGTTTGACTAGTCAAAATGAAGATTCTCATATCGGCCTGTCATTTCACGCCTGACGAGATCAGTGTCGGGAAATTTACAGGGACAATGGCTGAGTGGTTAGCATCTCGGGGCCACGAGGTGCGTGCCGTTGTTGGCGCTCCTTTTTATCCGCATTGGAAGGTCCGCGAAGGATATTCGGGCGCGCGCTATTTGCGGGAGACAGTTCGAGGCGTTGATGTCATACGTTGCCCAATCTATGTACCGCGGACTCAATCTGGACTAAAGCGCCTGTTGCAATATGGCGTTTTCGCAATAACGAGCCTGCCGGTTTTGCTGTTCTGGGCGGCCCGCTGGAAACCGGACATTGTTTGGACGGTCATGCCCCCTTTCTCTGGGATGCCGGCCTCGTTGGTGGCAGCTAGGTTGGCGGGGGCACCAGCCTGGCTGCATGTGCAGGACTTCGAGGTGGATGTCGCATTTGAGTTGGGGCTTCTCAAGAATTCGGTGCTCAAGCGTTTGTTTCTGACGATTGAACGGCGGTTGATGTCGTCTTTTCAAGTTATCAGCAGCATTACTTCAAAGATGCTGGACCATTTGGAAACAAAAGGAGTGACGACGCAACGCGTCCTTTTTCCGAATTGGTTCGATCCTGACGTAATTTATCCCATGCCCAACGCAGATTTTCTGCGGGACGAATTAGGGATTTCGCGGGCCAGCTTCATCGCTTTGTACTCGGGCAACCTCGGGGAAAAGCAGGGCATTGACGGTTTGGTCGAAGTAGCTCGGCGCTTCATTGACGATTCCAGATTTACACTCGTCATCTGCGGAGACGGAGTGGGAAGAGAGAGGTTGGCATCGTTGAGTGCCGGGCTCAAAAATATCAGGTTGTTGCCCTTGCAGCCCGTAACCTCATTTAATGCCTTCCTCAACATGGCCGATGTGCACCTTCTGCCGCAAAAAGCGGAGGTCGCCGACCTCGTAATGCCTTCGAAATTGCCTGGTATGCTCGCGAGCGGGCGACCGGTCGTCGCTGGCGCGAAACCGAATACCCAGTTGGCACGGGAAGTCGAAGGGTGCGGTGTGGTGATACCACCCGGTGATTCAGCTGCAATGGCCGATGCGGTTCGTTGGTTGATGGACAATCCACGGGAGAGGGCCCGGCTAGGAGCAAGGGCCGCGGAGCGTGCCATCGAGCATTGGGGAAGGGATCGTATTTTGCTCCGCTTCGAGTCGGATCTGGAGCATTTATGGGCACGAAATACGGTCCTTGACCCGTCTCTAGGTGAAACTTAGGTTGGATCGTGTGGGCCCGTAGCTCAGTGGTAGAGCATCTGACTTTTAATCAGAGGGTCGCTGGTTCAATCCCAGCCGGGCTCACCAAATTCACGCCAATTCCAACAGGTCGCGCATTTCGGGTTGAGTGACACTTCCAAGTAATGCCGCGTGCAACTGCGGAAAATCTACTTCGGAATTATCCGCAGAAATCATCGTTGTTATGGCGTCGGCGGTTTCTTGTGCATCGTATGTGACACGGCTCAGGCTGGGAGCAACCCAAGAGGGAACAGGAACCTCCACCGGGGCGTTGCCTTCGGCAAGGCAGATTGTCGGAATCCCAAACGCGGTCGATTCCATTAAGGCGCTAGATGCGACCCCGGCCACCAATTGAGAGCGCGCCAGCCAAAAATAAAAATCACCGCGTACGAACTCGAATCCTTCAGGCAATATACCGCCGAGCAAAGCAACGATTTCGTCCTCAGGCAAAGCGGGATGACTCTTTACCCACCAATGGCGAGGTGGGCTTGCCATCCGTCGGCGTGCCGCTGCCAGAGTGCGAATATTATCGACTGCCAGCGCCCTCGATAACGGCAATGCCACCAATACAGCGCCCCCGTCGACTGGTTCGCGTTCGAGTGTCATAAGCCGCCTGTAGCGCATACCAGGAGCGGTAATCACATTTAACGCCGGACAAAGTGTCTTAATCTCTTCGGCCAGTCCGGTGCCCACCACTGCCATGCGGGATGGGACCACCCCTGCAGCGACTTCGTGTGGTGCCGGCGTGCAGCTCATGTAGTAAAGCGAGCCCGCGGAACGAAACCCGGTTATTGAGGCCCGCGAATTGCCCCAATTGATGGCCGCGGCGATTGCATGGTTGTAGTCCAATCCCTCGTACCAATCGAGCACGGTGCGAAAGGACAGTCCACGCTCTCTGGCACGGAGGTGAAAGCGGTGGGCAAGTAGCGCTCGCACCACAATTGACGCGAAGCGTCCGTTCCTTGCGTCCAAGTCGATTAGCGGACCAATCTCGAAACCTGCATAGTGTGCTTTTAAACCACGGAATTTTCTTGCACGCCACCAATGGCCAAAAGCAAAGAGGTAGTCAGCGAAGTCTAAATGGTCTTCGTAAAACAGGAAGGCAATGCTATTTCGTCGCAGGATTCGAAAGGCGCCAATATAATCGCGCATTCGGTAAAAGACAGGAATGTAGCGGCAACATGACTGTTCAATCGCGCTGAGGCTTTCAATTAAGCCTGGGAAATAGCGGTCATGAAATCGGCCTTCGTGAAGGCTCTGCCTTGAGACGAAGGTATTAATAATGGTCAGCGGCCTATCCGACGTCGCGCGGATGGCTGGCCGCGTCAGCCAGGCCGCCAAGGCAGCTGCAGTGCAATGAAAAGCCGATGCGGCAATGTCAGTCGCTTGTTTCGCCAGGCGGCGTAGGCTTGTTTTTAACGCGCCTTCGAGACGGATTGAAAGATTGGGTATAGCGGCATGCCGCAGTACGGCAGCTGTGGTCGGGCAGTCCAATAGCACCAGTAACGAGTTGCCGGCATCGGTCAATTCGCGGATTAATGCCAACTGCGTGCATCGAGCATGGAGCATGCTCACGTGATTATTGCGTGTCGCCGGGCTGGACACCCACCAGTCGATATCGCGCTCACGCCCCTGCGAAAGAGCAGCAATCATTGTGTTGAAAGTTGGGACGTCGCGAACCATGATGTCGTTGAGGCGTCGCAGGATGCTTCCGGGTAGGTTGCTGCGGTGCCGCAGATCTAGCTCAATCAGAGTAGATTCCATTTTTGGTTAAGCCGTCCTTGAGTTTGGCGGTGCCACTCGTTAAATACCATCGTAAAAATATTAACAAGCTTAGCTAGCCACACACACATGCAGCGATATCTGAAAGGTAAGCGCATCAGCCTTCACGGGCTAACACCGCACGATCTGCGAAGCGATGGGCCTTACTATTCCTGGTTGGACAATCTAAGCCTCGACATTTTTGGCGAGCGCAGCGATTTTCCTAACACCCAAGCCCGAATGGAGTCCTATTTTGCAACGGCTTGCGCCAACGACAGCTTGGTGCTGTTAGGCCTTTTCGATAATGCCACCGGTCGCCATATCGGCAATATCACTCTGCAGCAGATCGATTGGATCCAGCGCCGGGCCTTCCTTGGCTATCTGATCGGCGAGAAAGATTTCACGGGGCAGGGTATAGCGTCGCAAGCCTGTTTAATGATGATGTATTATGGCTTCAACAAGCTGAATATGGATCGCATCTGGACCACAATTTCGACCGGGCACGATGCTTCTTTGCGCGTTGCAGAGAAAGTAGGCCTTAAAGAAGAAGGCATATTGCGCGAGCATCAGATGCGGAATGGCGTGCGGCGCGATGTGAAGGTGGTGGGCGCGCTGCGCGAGCAGTGGAACAAGACGCACAGCGCAGCAGCCCTTGATTTCTTTGTCGAACCACCTGCCTAGATGATACAGAATTGCCGCCGCGAGGCGCGATTGCCTGCATCATGCATCGCTGTTAGCGGCCAAGCGTAGAGTCACGATTTGGTATCGAAGGGCACGGGCTTTATGGGCTTTGCGGGGTTACCAGCGTAGAACATTCCGGGCGCAACATCGCCAATCACGACACTGCCGGATGCGATTACCGAATGGGAGCCGATCTCGCAGGGGCCGATGATAGTGACGTTGCTGGTTATCCATGCGCCTTGGCGAATGATGACGTCGTAACCCAGCTGTGGCACTGTTAGCTGACGTTCAAGGTCGCGTTTGCGGGCATCGTGTGTGCCTGCCAAAATCAAGACGTGGTGGCCAAAAAATACGTTGTCTTCAATAACGATACGGCCCGAACGGCAATTCAGGATGCTGTCCGCCAGTACAACGTTTTTGCCGATGTTGACGCGACTTGGATCGCCCCAAATAACGTGGGTATGTGCCAAATAAAATTGTAATTGCCGTGCCACCCAATACCAGAAGCGGTTTCTGACAGCTTTGGCGATGTAAAAAGGATTGAAATATTTAGATTGCATTGGGGGCCGTGCGAGAACAGTTAGCTAAGCTAACAGAACGCTGGCCAATAGCCAGTCAGGCATTGCGGTTGCGCATCCATGACGGCATGAGGCGTCCCATCACGTCCTCAAAGCTCACAGGCACGCCCATCATTGCTGGCCAGCGCAACACGGCAGTGAGTGTGAGCCCGAGATAAATAAGGGTGGCCGCCAGCATGGCCACCAACGGCGCAAACCGAATCAATAGAGCACCACCTGCGGCCCGCGCGATAAGAGAGATGGCCGCCAGGACCATCAACAACCGCAAGCGATGTGGCCAGTCACTCTGCCAGCCCTTTTTATGTTGTATCCAAGTCTCCCACACCAAGAGTTGAACAAATCCGAACAGGGTGAGTTTCGCGCCATTGGCTAAAGCACCCAACCCTAATCCGGGCAACGCTGCGTCAGGTGGGGCCAATAGAACATAACTCGCGACGATATAGAGCAAAGCGTAAACGCTCGAGAATATTGCCAGCATGCGCGTTTCGTGCATCACAGAATACATGACGATCGCAAGAGTTAAGATTGCCTGACTGAGCGGATACAGGAACATGATCCCGATAGTGGGTGCTGCTCCCGAATATTTGGTACCCAAGAGTATCAAAACGACCTGCGGGGTCCATGCAATAAGGAACGCGATGGGCACGCACGCAGCAAGAAATAGGACGCGGCTTGTCTTGATGTAAACGTCTCGTGTGCGAACTTCATTGCCATTGCCCTCTAGCTCTGCAACTTCGCGCCAGAATATGTTCTGCAAGGCAGTAGTCGCTAGTAGCGCGACCAAAGAGATTTGCATCCCCAGAGCGAAATACCCTTGCTGGACCGAACCCGCATATCGTTGCAATAGCCACACTTCCACCAGGCCACTGGTAGCCTGAAGCGACATCGATACGATGAGCGGCTTGCAGAAAGTGGCGAATTCGCTGAACACTTCACGGAACGGCTCGGGCTCTACACTTGGATGCCAAGGCCTCGGAAGTAGAAAAAATGCGGCAATAACGCCTGCGGAGAAGGTACAAACGATAAGCACGAGATAATTGGTCAGCGTGAGAAAACCGGATAGGAAGAGCAGGGCTGTGACCGAGAATTGGGTCAGTGAGACTCCGATTGTCAGCATCTGCGCCACTGTCGTCCGCCGTACGACCTCACCGACTTGAATAATCTGCGGCCAAAATAGATATTGGAGATGCGTGGCGAGGAACGCTAGCGCGACCCGTTCCCGCCCCTGTGATTGCCAGATGGCATCGACGACATGCTGCGGAAACAGGAGAGTGATGCAAAGTAAAGGGGTGAATATCTGGAAAACAGCGAGCCATGTGGCGTAATAAAGGTAAAATTCGCGACTGCGCGGACGCTGAGCGCTTAGGGTGAAGAACGCCTGGCCGGAAGCAATATCAATCACAAGCCGGATGGCAGTGAAGCTCCCCAACAAGAATGCTAAGTTACCATACTGAGCCGGCCCCAATCCTCTGGCTACGATCATGCCGCTCAAAAAAGATAGTGCAGACTTAGAAATCTGCGCCACCAGGGTCATCGCGAAGCGGTGGGTAATCGAGCGCGTTGCAGGGTGAGAGGACGGCGAAGGGGGCACGTCAATTCTCTCGCTGGAAGAGTGGGTTGGTGGGTAAAATTTTCCTAAATTGGATAGAGGTGCGCGAGTGCCTGAAGGTTGTCGCGAAGACGAACCGCGCGGCGCGCTTATCTCCCAGAAACGGCGGCCACGCGAAGCGGTCGAGCACGAAGGTAGCGTCATCGTGCTCGATGAGATTGCTGCTACGTGTTGCCGCTTCGGCCGCTAAAATGCTTAGCGTCGACCAAGACGGACAGACGAAAGGCGTAGTGAGGAATCGCGGAGACACGGTGTACCGCACAGCAGAAGTCACATCCTGGTAATCCATCGCGAAATTGTAGATCCCCGGCCCATGCAGCCGCCCCTTTCTACATTTGCGATGATGCCGCAACGGCATGACGACAGGTAACAAAGTCACTGTTGCAAGGCAACCCTGCCTTCTTTAATATCTTGGGAGAGCAAGCATTTTCAGAACGTGGCCCACCCGGCGCCATTCTTAAAATTGGGCGTGAGCAATATGCCAGATACATTGATTTCCGATTCCGTCAATTACGGTTCTCGCTATTTCGCTAATCTTGACAAAGTAGCTCGCCTTATCGAGGCGACCAACGGCGATGGCGTAGCAGTAATATTCAACACCGCGATGGACGATTTCACCGGTCTCTGCCGCGACGTGCAGTCCAGCGGTCGAAAACTGATGTTCATCGGCAACGGAGGCAGTGCCTCGATTGCCGGTCATATGGCCACAGATTTCATGAAGAACGGGCACGTACGCGCTACCGCTTTCAATGATCCGATGTTTCTAACATGTCTGGGCAATGATTTGGGCTATGAGCGCGTCTTCGAATTCCAAATTGATGGTCACGGTGAAGCAAATGATCTGCTGATTGCTGTGAGCAGTTCTGGAAAGTCGCCTAATATCCTCAATGGTGTAGCCGCTGCTCGCCGCAAAAAGTCTAAAGTCGTGACGCTGAGTGGCTTCGGTCCCGCCAATCCACTGCGCGACATGGGCGATCTCAATTTCTATGTCCCCTCAGGCGAATATGGCGTGGTCGAGCTATTGCATTGCAGTCTCATCCATTGCGCGCTTGACAACCTGATGGGCATCAAGCCTGACTGATAAGGCCCATTGCGGACCGGCAATTAGCGAGCTTCCGATGATTCCGCGCGCGCGCGCCGAAGTTGCCGAACCTGGGCTGACGCGTCCTGACTGGGTTCATATTACTACCCGCAATCCCAAATTGCTGTGGCTCGATAAGAACGAGAACACAGATCCTGAGCACTTGAAGGCCGTCGCTGAGGTCCTAGCGGGCATTGATCCGCTGACCTACGCGACCTACCCAGAGGCGCCGGAGTTGTACAATAAGTTGGCCCGCTATCTCGGGGTGAAGGCGGATCAGTTGATGGTGGCCGCTGGCTCCGACGGCATTATCCGCAGCGTCTTCGAATCTTTCATTTCACCCGGCGACACGGTGATCACTACCGTGCCGACTTTCGCTATGTACGACGTTTACAGCCGAATTTATGGCGCGCGGAAAGTGGGGCTGGAGTACCGTCCGTCCAATGCCGGGCCGGCGCTCGGCAGTGAAGAGATCGTTGAGGCAATCCAGCGAGAAAAGCCAAGACTGGTTGGCTTACCCAACCCGGACAGCCCAACCGGCACCGTGTTCACCCTCGAGGAGATGCGCGCCATTATCAAGGCCGCGGGTGAGGCCGGGGCAGTCATGCTGGTGGACGAGGCCTATTATCCTTTTCACGCGGACAGTGTGGTGCCGCTGATCGGGGAGTTCCCGCATCTGGTGGTTGCGCGATCGACTGCCAAAGCTTGGGGGCTGGCAGGCCTGCGTATCGGCTATGCCATCACCTCGCCCGAACTGGCTAAGATCCTGCATAAGGTCAAACCCATGTATGAGTGTTCGACCTTCGGTATGGTAGGGCTTAGCCATTTCCTCGATCGTCCAGAGCTGATGGAAAAAACCGTGGCGCGGCTGGAAGAGGGCAAGAACCACTTTCTGGATGCCATGGAAAAGCTTGGTTTTCGGGTGCTGCGTGGCAAAGGTAATTTCCTGCATGTCGCTTTTGGCGCTCAAGCCGAAGCGGTGCATCGCGCACTGGCAGATGTCTGCTATTATCGCAGGGATTTCAACGAGCCGTGCCTGAAAGGCTTCAGCCGGTTCTCGTCAACGACAAAAGAACGCTTCGCGCCCGTGATCGAAGCCATCACGCGGGCTGTCACAGGGGAGTAGGGGTGCATGGCCGACAAAACCGTTAATGTTGCGGTGATCGGTTGCGGCCGTGTCGCCGGTCATCACATACGCTCGATTGCACAAGTGACGGGCGGTCAGATCGTTGCGGTGTGCGATCTGGTTCTGGAAAAGGCACAGGTCTATGCCAAGCAGTACAATGTTGCCGCCTTCGCCAATTATCATGAGATGCTGACCAGTGTGTCTGAAATTGATGTAGTCGCAATTGCCACTCCATCGGGCATGCACTTCGAGCACGCCATGGATGTAATGAAACGCTACAAAAAGAATGTCCTGGTCGAGAAGCCGACCTTTATGCATCCGGACCAATTGCGCCAAGCGTATGACTA
>Ga0126381_100001668_pt1 | contig 23768 bp, 24 predicted proteins | sample PanSoiMetPlot_28_FD_96465 | JGI IMG/M metagenome (GOLD analysis project Ga0126381, IMG submission 96465) | Tropical forest soil microbial communities from Panama - MetaG Plot_28 | ecosystem: Environmental > Terrestrial > Soil > Tropical forest > Bulk soil | place: Panama | collected 2016-02-17 | reverse complement strand
ACCTCCAACGACATAAGGACGAAAACCAAATTACGGCGTACGAGCAGGCCGGTCAGCCCCAGCGAGAACAAGATCCCCGCCAGCAGCAGCCCGTCCCTCATGGGTATCTGCGTCATGTTGAATCTCCCGTTTTTCGACTTTGCGGTAGCTCAGGTGATACGCGCCAACCAGCCCCGCCAGCAGGAGCAGGGAAGCAAGTTCCACGCCAATCAGGTAAGGTCCAAACAGTGCGATTCCAACTTGCTTCGGCTCTACCCCGCCAGGGTCTAAACCGGTGGAGCTGCCTCGGACTATGTAAAGGACCTCTATAATAAGGATGCAGGCCAAAACTACGGGACCAACCCAAATCCCTGGGGTTAGGAGGCTTTTTTCCATTTCAGCCGCCGCCGCGCCCAGATTGAGCATCATCACTACGAAAACGAAAAGGACCATGATGGCGCCTGCGTAAACGATGATTTCGAGCGCCGCCACGAATGTAGCGCCGAGCAGATAGAACACCACTGCGACTCCCAGCAAGGACACGATCAGGTACAGCAGGGCATGTACAATGTGCAGCCGAGTCACCATCAGAATGGTCGAGAGGACCGCAACGCCACCGGCAATGTAAAAAGCGAGTTCCATAAAGGTCTCTAGAGTCATGTCGGCATCGCCAGACAAGGACCAGCGTTTTTCACTGGTACCATCACTTCTTTGACGAGCCGCTCATTCGCGTTGTTAATATGCGTCTGGTCGGGACCCGCGCTAAGGCGGTGCGACGAACCGGCATCACATCGGACCTGAATGATTCCAGTGCGAACGGCATAATGAGTTAGTTCCACAATGGAATGAAGCCTCAACTTTCGCATGAGATTGCTTCGGTGTGTCTCTACAGTCTTCGTGCTCAGGTCAAGGATTGCTCCTATGTCTTTGCTGCAATTTCCCTCCGCGAGAAGCTGAAGAATTTCAGATTCGCGTCGGGTCAAGGGCGCCTCAAGGCCTTGTTTCTTAGCACTGGCTAGAACCATTTCTGTCATGGACGAAGTAAAGAACGTTCGGCCTTGCATGAGCGCTTCCGCCGCACTGAGCACATAGGAGCTGGGGTCGCACTTTAAGATGAATCCGCGGATGTCCATCTGCAACGCCTGTTGCATAATGGACTCGGACGCAACTCCGGTGTGAACCAAGACGGATGGTTGACACTTCATTGAGAGGATCTGCCGCGCAGCTTCCAAGCCATTTAGGACAGGAAGACCAATGTCCAAAATCACGAGATCCGGCTCCAGTTGGAAGGCGACCTTCACCGCCTCTCGCCCGTTTGATGCTTCAGCGCACACGGCGTATCCCCGGCCGGTTTCAACTAACGATCTCAGACCCATGCGTACAACTTCGTGATCATCAGCAATCAAGACTCTTACTGCAGCCATGGCCAACTCCAGATAAACCCACAAATTAAATGTTTGGGGAGTAAAAGCATCCCCACCTAGGGCAACAATGTATGTACATCGACGGGCGCGTCTTCATGCGCCGCCTCGCCCTTGTCTTTCCCGCCAATCTTGACTCCCGCGATTCGCCAGAAGTTGTAACCCGGATATTTGCCGGGACCGTCGATCAGTAGATCTTCTTTCTCATACACCAAGTTCTTACGGTGAAATTCTCCCATCTCGAAATCGGGTGTCAGCTGGATGGCGTAAGTCGGGCAGGCTTCTTCGCAATAACCACAAAAAATGCATCGTGAAAAATTAATGCGGAAAAACTCCGGATAACGCCGGCCTTTTTCATCCTCGGTTGCCTGAAGTGCGATGCAACCGACCGGGCAAGCGACGGCGCAGAGGTTGCAGGCTACGCAGCGTTCGCCTCCGTCGGGATCGCGGGAGAGAATAATCCTTCCCCGGAAGCGGGGCGCGAGATACGGCTTTTGTTCCGGGTATTGAACCGTAATCCTTTTCTGAAAAGAATGAAGAAAAACGTACCAGATTGTCCTAAGTATGCTCAGCATCTTTTATCTCCGCGCGAGCACTGCCGCGCCGGTTGCAAGCAAGTTGATTAAGGCCAGAGGCAACATCACTTTCCATCCCCACGACATGAGTTGATCAAACCGTGGACGCGGGAGCGCTGCCCGCACGAGCACAAAAAATGCGATGAAGAAAAACATCTTTATGAAAAACCAAACCAGACCGGGAAGAACCGGGCCGAGCCATCCCCCGAAGAACAGAACTGCGATCATGCTGGAGATCAAAGTGACTCCCATGTACTCTCCGACGAAGAACATGCCAAACTTCATGCCTGAGTACTCGGAGTGATAACCCGCGACCAGTTCGCTTTCGGCTTCGGGCAGATCAAACGGGATGCGCCGGGTCTCAGCCAGGCCGGCGATCAGGAATAAGACGAACCCGGGGAACTGAGGAACCACGAACCAGATTTTCTTCTGTGCCTCGACGATCGTGGACAGGCTGAACGATCCCGCCAGCAGAACCACACCCGTCAATGAAAGCCCCATGAAAACTTCATAGCTCAGCATCTGGGCGGCGGCGCGCAAGCCACCGACGAGGGCGTACTTGTTGTTGGAAGACCAGCCTGCCAGCACGACGCTGTAAACCCCCAGGGACGACATGGCGAGAAAAAACAGCAGGCCCACATTGAGGTCGCTCACGATGATTCCCGGCGCCACCGGGAGCACAGCGAAAGACATCAGCACGGTCACAAAGACAATCGCGGGCGCCAGAATGAAAACCGGTGTGTCGACGAATGGAGGAATCCAGTCCTCCTTCATGAAAATCTTGATTGAATCAGCCAGAACCTGCAGCAAACCGAAAGGGCCAACGCGATTCGGCCCATAACGGTCCTGCCAGAGCGCCAGTAACCGCCGCTCGACCCAGATCAGGAAGGCGGCGATGCTCATCGCGACGATGACAACCCCGAGGATCGAAAGGATCGGATGGGGACTCGTCATTTTGCCCTCGCGATCTTCCCCCAGCCAGGCACCTGAACTGCGAGGAGCGGAGGAGAACCAACGGACACTGCCGCAATACCGGCGGGCATCTCGCGATGGATCCGTACCGGCAGGCGGAACGTGCCATCGGCCAAAGTCACTTCAACTTCCATGCCCTCGGCAAACTCGTCAGAATTGATGGCAACATGAGGCATCACCGCGAGTTCTCGAATTGCCGGCGCCTGAAGGCTCAATTCATCGGAACCAAAGATGTGGTACATCGGCACCAGCAACCAGTCGTTCTCGCGCGGCTGGAATGCCGCGGGGATCGCGCTGAAATAGGCTTGTCCATTCTTAGGTGAGGGCTCGAAGAGACGCACGCCCGCATCGCCTCCGCGCAATGGACCGCCAACCTCTTTCTGATATGTGTTCACCGCTTGAATCGAATTCCAACTCGGAGACCAGAAAAAAGGAATCAGCGCAGCAGGTGGCTGGTCCGGCGTTCCTTCCATTGAAAACGAGAGTGCAGAGTCGGGATCCTCAGGAGTCTTGGGCTCTGATATGTTGATATGCACGAGGGCCGCCGTTCGTCCGCTTTCGCGATGCGGCGAGCGCGGAATCTTCGCTCCGGCAATGCGAAACTTGCTGGACGGGGCGGCATCGCGTATCGCCGCGAGTTGCGGCAGCGCTTCGGCCGTCGCCCGAAGCACGTCATCAAGATTTTCCCAGTGGTCGGGCTTCAACCATCGCCAGCTTGCCAGGACTTCGTTCTCGGGCATGCAGACCTGGAAAAATCTCTGGGCGCGGCCTTCGCTGCTGATGAAAGTCCCGTCAGATTCGGCGAACGTGCCTGCAGGCAGAATCAGTTCAGCTTTCTCGGTTGTCGGATTGGGTAGATGATCAAGGACGATTACGTGGGGCGCAGCCTTGAGCACTGAATCCATTTCGGCATGGGGCGCGCGGCGATAGAGATCATTTTCGAGGATGATCACGGTATCGGCGTCGCCATCCCGGACAGCCTGAAATGCAGCGCTAAGTGGTTTCCCGCCCATGAGTGCCGCCCCGACGCTATTGCATTCCGGCGCGGTGAAGCTTAGAGCGGCATGCGCCGCCATCGCCACGTTCGCGGCGGCCTGAATGACAGCCTCGCTCCCGCAACTCGCACCGCAGATCACGAGCGGTTTCTTGGCCCCCTTGAGTGCGCGGGCAATCTCATTTGCCAGCGGCCAGTCATCGGCCTGGGGTACGGCTGGCGCGCTCGAGTCAAGGGCATGCGCCACTGCAAATCCCAGACGAGCCAGATCGTCAGGCGCGGCATGGAATGTAGCCGTGGCGACGTCGTCGAGACGAGTACCATGAAGGGTCGCAATATAGAGGGGCCCCTTCGCATCCTGCATCGCATCTCGCACACCGAAATCCAGCCACAGGGGAATTTTCAGCTTCTTGACCGCTTCCATCGGCTGCTGGCGTACCGACTGCCGCACCGACAAAGCCATTCGCGGAGCGACATTGGTCAAGTCCTCGCCAAGGATGAAGACAGCGTCCGACTTCTCGATCTCGCCGAGCGTCGGCGTTCGCACCGGACCGCGACGCAGGATCTCGATCATGAGCCGAATCAGCTTTCCTTCATGATCGGCCATGCCGGAGTAGAAGTGATCCGGACCGACGAGTGTACGCAAGGAGAAGTTAGCTTCCAGAGAAGCGCGTGGCGAGCCTATCCCGATCACTCTGCCCTGGGCGATCTTCTCGTCCAAATAGCGCCGCGCCGAGGCAGCAGAGGCGGGCTGTCCTTTCAGCAGGGGCTGGCGAAAACGTCGTTCGTCGTTGACGAACTCATACCCGAACCTTCCGCGGTCGCACAGGAAGTAGCCGTTCACTTCGTGGTTATAGCGGTTCACGATGCGTCGCAGCGTCCCATAGCGTTCGCCAGCATCTGTGTTGCACCCGAGAGCGCAGTGCACGCAAACCGACGGAGCGAACTGCTGGTCCCACTTGCGAGCGTAGTGTTGCTTCAGGGTTTTATCAGTGAACACGCCGGTGGGGCAGATTTCCACCAGGTTGCCGCTGAATTCATTCTCGAGAACGCCATCTTCGGCTCGCCCAAAAAAGACCCTGTCCCGCAACGCAAAGGCATTCAAGTCGTTACCGCCAGCATAGTCGGCATAGTAGCGGACGCAGCGGTAACACTGGATGCAGCGATTCATCTCGTGATTCACCAGCGGTCCCAGATTCTGATTACGAAACGTGCGCTTCTCAAACTCGTAGTGCCGATAATCGTGACCGGTCATCACGGTCATGTCCTGGAGGTGGCATTCACCGCCCTCGTCACACACCGGGCAATCATGCGGATGATTCAGCATGAGTCCCTCGATAATGCCGGCGCGGAAGGCGACAGCCTCGGGATCAGCTATGGAGATACGGGTACCTTCGGCCGCGGGTGTCATGCAGGACATGACGATCTTTCCGTGACTATCGTTCTCATCCCTGAACTGCGTAACAGCACACTGACGGCAGGCACCCACCGAACCCAGCGCTGGATGCCAGCAGAAGTAGGGCAGCTTGAAACCGTTCGAGAGGCACCCGTGAAGCAGATTCTCCTCCGGATTCATCTCGCACGGTTTGTTGTCCACATATACGATCGCCATGCCTAACTCCACGGACAGCGGTGCTCTTGAATGTGCCGCTCGAAATCTTCTCGGAAATATTTCAAAGCGCTCTGTACCGGCTCGGCGGCGCCCGGCGCCAGTGCACAGAATGTGTGCCCCGGAGCCCACATCTTGGTCTGGAATTCAAGCTTGTCGAGATCGCCGGATTTACCGCGGCCCTCTTCCATTGCCTTCAGAATGCGATCTGCCCATCCCAGTCCGCTCCAACAGGGCGTGCAAAAACCGCAAGATTCGCGCGCGAAGAAGTGGGTCAGGTTCCAGGTCATGCCGACAGGACACGTGTGGTCATCGAGCACGATCATGGTGCCAGTGCCCATGCGGCTGCCGGCTTTGCCCAGGGACGCAAAATCCATAGCCAAGTCCAGGTGCTCTTCGACGATAAAGTCAGTCGAAGCCCCACCCGGCAGCAATCCGCGAAACTTCACTCCGTCCCGCATTCCTCCGGCATGTTCCTCGAGAATTTCGCGCACTGTGGTTCCCATGGGCAGTTCCCAAAGGCCCGGATGTTTTACTTTTCCGCTCACACCAAACAGCTTCGTGCCACCATCTTTCGTTCGGCCCAACCCCTGAAACCAGGGCGCGCCCCGGTTGATGATGTGAGGCACGCAGCAAATCGTCTCGACGTTGTTGACAATCGTGGGTTTGCCGAAGAGTCCGACCGAAGGCGGAAAGGGCGGCTTCGACCTGGGATTGGCCCGCTTGCCTTCCAGCGCGTTCAGGAGTCCGGTCTCGTCCCCGCAGATGTAGCGGCCGCCGCTGAGATGGAGATACAGCTCCAGACTGTAACCTGAACCGAGAATGTTTTTTCCGAGATACTGTCGTTCGTAGGCTTCAGCAATGGCGTGTGCAAGCCGCTCAGAGGCCAGGGTGTATTCTCCGCGCAAAAAAATGTAGGCGATATCGGCTTCGATTGCGAATGCGGCCACCATCGCACCCTCTATAAGCTGGTGAGGGTCTTGTTCCATCAGAAAGCGGTCTTTGAATGTCCCCGGTTCCATCTCATCGCCATTGACCACCAGATAAGTCGGGTCCGGAACATCTTTGCCACGCGGAACGAAAGACCACTTGAGCCCAGTTTGGAAACCGGCACCGCCCCTGCCGCGCAGGTTCGATTCCTTCACGGCTTCCGTCACGGCCATCGGTGTCATGCCAGTGCGCAAGACTTTCCGGATCGCTTGGTATCCTCCCGCCCGTTCGTAGGCCCGCAAGCTCACGACGCTTCCGTCCGGATGCATTCTCTCAGTCAGCGGTTTGTCAAAGTTGGCGGTCATTTGTATTTCTCGAGTGCGGAGTCAATCTTCTGGGGATTGAGGTCACTATGCAGATCGCCGTCCACCATCATGGCCGGGGCATGATCGCAGCATCCGAGACACACGATGGGCAACATGGTAAAACGATCATCGGACGTGGTTTGGCCGTGTTCGATTCCAAGTCGCTCGCGCAGATGGGCCCGGATTCGCTCGTAGCCCATGATCCAGCAGCTCACGCTGTCGCAGACCATGACCACGTGGCGGCCGACCGGCTTGCGAAAAATCAGGTTGTAAAACGTGGCGATGCTGTCCACGTCCGTGGTTGACATGCCGAGGTGTTCCGCGATGTCTCGAACGCTCTCGTCGGAAACCCAGCCACGATGCCGCTGCACGATCTTGAGCGCGTCGATGCAAACCGCTGCGCGCTTCGGATAGTGCTCCGCCTCGGTCTCAATCTCTCGAATTTCTTCGGCTGTCAGCATGATCCCTTCCGTCACCGGTCAATGTCTGCAAGTACAAAATCCAGGCTGCCCAAAATAACCACCAAATCGGGAATCATCAGGCCCTTCGACAACAAGGGCAACGTCTGTATGTGGGCGAAGGATGGTGTGCGGATGCGGGTTCGGTAGGAGACCGTGCTGCCGTCGCTCACCAGGTAATAGCCGTTATTTCCCTTTGTCGCTTCGATCGCGCCGAGCGCCTCCCCCACAGGCATCACCGGGCCCCAAGTGACACTAAGGAAGTGGGTGATCAAGGTCTCGATGTCGTGCATCGTGCGGTCCCTCACCGGAGGGGTGGCCAGAGGGTGATCCGATTTGTACGGACCCTCGGGCATGTGGTTCACGCACTGCTCGATGATGCGCAGGCTTTGCCGCATCTCCTCGATGCGCACCGCCCCCCGGTCATAACAGTCGCCGTGTTGGCCCGTTGGGATGTCGAACTCGAAGTTGTCGTAGCCCGAATAAGGCTGCCGTTTACGAAAGTCCCAGTCCAGGCCACAAGCGCGGAGGTTGGGACCGGTAACTCCCCACTCGACCGCTTCGTCGACCGTGAAGCTACCGATCCCCTTTGTGCGCGCCTTGAAAATGAAATTCCGCATGACCGTCTTGTCATATTCGACAAGGCGAGGTGGAAGGTATTTGATGAAATCCAGGAACATCTTCTCCCAGCCCTTGGGCAAGTCTGCGGCAACACCGCCAATCCGAAACCATGACGGATGCATCCGCGCACCCGTAATTGCCTCAACGATGCTGAAGGCGCGCTCACGATCGTAGAAGGTGAAAAAGACGGGCGACATTTGTCCCACGTCCTGGGCGAACGTGCCATACCAGACCAGGTGGCTGATGATACGGAACAGTTCCGCGAGCATCACGCGGATGACTTGAGCACGATGTGGCACGGTGATCCCAGCTAGCTTCTCCACTGCGGTGAGATAGGCCAGATTGTTCATTACCCCGCCCAGGTAATCCACGCGGTCCGTGTAGGGGATGTAAGTGTGCCAGGACTGACGCTCCCCCATCTTTTCAGCTCCGCGGTGGTGGAAGCCAATTTCAGGAATGACGTCGACGATCTCTTCGCCATCGAGTTGCAAAGCGAGGCGTAGAACACCGTGTGTGCCAGGATGCTGAGGGCCAAGATTGAGAAAAACAAAATCCTCGCCGTCTCGTTCACGTCTCATGCCCCATTCTTCCGGACGGAAGCGAAGCGCCTCCTGCTCGGCCAGTTCCTTGTCAGGAGGTAATTGATACGGTCCCATCTCCGTCGCGCGTGCTGGATGCTCCTTGCGTAGCGGATGGCCGACCCAACTCTTTGGCAGCAGCAGGCGTTGCAGATGAGGATGCCCGTCAAAAACAATTCCGAACATGTCCCACACTTCGCGCTCGTACCAATTGGCAGCGGGCCAGATGCGCGTTACAGTCGGCAAGGAGAGGCGGTCTTCAGCCAGGGCTACCTTGATGCGGATATATTCGTTCCGCTCGAAAGAAAGGAGATGATAAACAACCGTAAAATCGCTCGCCGGCTGAGTGTCGCGATGTTGCCTCATGCGCTCATCGATGGCAGAGAGGTCATACAGCATCTTGTACGGACGGTCGATGTCTTCTTTGAGAAAGCGGAGCAAGCCGAACACGCGGTCCTTCGCCACCCAAATGGTGGGGATATGATCGGCCGTCTGCTGGGGCACGGCGACAGGACCAAGGCGGTCGCAAATTTCCTGCGAGATGGTCGGGACGGCGATCATACGTCGTCAGGCTCCCGCAGTAGAGTGGTTTTCTGCCGTGATGGCTGCATCAGATCGCGCATAGACGGAAGTGGAGCCCGCACCGTTTCTTGCGGGCCCACCACCCAGCTCAGCGGACGCTGTTCCGCTCCAACAGCCTTCTGCAACAACAGCAGGCCTTCTAGAAAAGCTTCGGGACGCGGCGGACAGCCCGGCACATAGACATCGACAGGTAGGAACTTATCTACACCCTGCACTACGCTGTAGATGTCGTACATGCCCCCAGAGTTCGCGCAGGAGCCCATCGAAATCACCCAACGCGGCTCCATCATCTGTTCATAAAGCCTCTGAATAATGGGCGCCATCTTGACGAAGACGGTACCGGCAACCACCATGAGATCCGCCTCACGTGGTGTACTGCGAATCACTTCTGCGCCGAAGCGGGATACATCAAACTTGCCGGTGATGCTGGTGGCCATCTCCACGTAACAGCACGAGAGCCCGAAGTTAAAGGGCCACAGGGAATTCTTGCGACCCCACTTGACCAGATCCTCGAGCCGCGAGAGGACTATGCTGCGGCGTACGGTTTGTTCCAACGGCTCAGGTTCGGCAGTCGCAACGAGCCCTGTAGTTTCCGGCTTGGTGAGTGACCACTGCATCAGATGCTCCTCGAGCGACACGGCTCCCGCGCCCAATCCAGAGCGCCGATCTTCCAGAGATAAATTAGGGCTGCGCCCAGTAAGGCGACGAACAGCAAGACCTCGCCGTAGCCGGCCCAGCCCAGTTCGCGAGCGGCTACCGCCCAGGCGAATAGAAAGACGGCTTCCAAATCAAAAACCACGAAGAAGATAGCAACCAGGTAGTAACGCACCGAGAAACGGACATGCGCCGAGCCCTCCGAGACGATGCCGCCCTCGTAGGGCTGACCGGTCGCGGGGTCGAAATGCCTTGGACCCAACAAGTAGGAAACAAGGAGAACCACCGTGACCAGAACCAACACGAACGCGAAATATGCAAACAACGGCCATATCATAAGGACGTGTACTCCTTTGACGATTCACCTTCGGTAGCCCATGTGTGTTGCAGCCCATTCTTTCGTTCCTTTTCTGAGTAACACAGCGGACTTTTCTTCTCAGAGCAATGCATATGCCAAAAATTGAGGCGTTTTGGGAATAGCGGGATTGGTTGAATTCTTGCGAGATACTCGTTTTGTGAAAGACCGGGCTTATCACGGTGCCATGATCAATCGTTGGCAGGCTCCACACTTCTGCAGTTCCGAGGCTCTTCCACATACTGCTCCGCAAGCATCGCTCTAGCTCAAGCTTGCCCAGACTTCGATAACAGCGCACGGGCAGCAATCGCGGGGTCTGGATGACCATTCTCAACTCGATCAGTCAGCGCTTTCACCTCTAGGGTCCGAGGGCCCGATCGAGTTCGCAGTCTGATGAGCAGCACGATCAATGCGTCGGGGAACGCTTCGGTTTCACGATGATATTTGTCGTACCGGCTAAAGCGCTTGCACACAGGATGCCAGCCCGTCAGGGTAGGTCTAATCAGCGGATTTCGAAGCAACTGTGAAATGTCGATGTCAATCAGACGACTCGTGGCGGCATATAGACATGGCCCGAATACGAGATACTGTTTCCATTGAACGCCGGATGAGTGGCATTTCCAGAACTCTAGCGAAAATCGATCCAATTTTCTGGTTTAACCGCACCCGCTCCATACTAAAAAACTCCGCGATGACCAGCCTTTCGCTCAGGCCACCCTACCTCGAGAACAATGGATCCGCCGCTCGCAACCAATCGCCCGCCACACTTCTCTATTGTTGGCAGCACTGTCCGTCTGTAATCCTCGAATCAAGCCGTATCTCTTATCGTAAGGCTTGCAATGACATAGACTGCCATGTGTTCCTCCTTCATCGCGTGATCGATGATTTTGCTGTACGAAGTTCTTGAGACTGGGCGCGATGTTGTTTCCCTTTCCGAGCGATAAGCGTAATCGCAGCCGCCACACACCAGATCGCCAGAACTCCAGCCAATACTGTAACCGCGTCACGCAAGGGCAGAGTGAGAAGAAGAATCGCGCCTAACGCCGCAAATGCGACTGCTAGCAGGAGCAGCAGATATCCAACGATTCCGCGCCGTGCCTGCGAGCTGAGAAGAACTGTGCCCAATGGAAGGAACAGAGCTGGAGCAAACACCAGCCAGTAACCGCCTAGAATGATCTTTGCGATCAAAAAAGTGATCGCCATGTCGCCTTACTCCTTTCGCCGGGGTTCTACCGGCTTGGTTCAGATAACTAGCCCTATTACCAGCCATTCTTCAGAAGAGCTGATCGGGGCTCACGGTCACTGCCACCACTTCCGGGTCACTGCACTGGGTCGGGCATGGACATACGTCAAGCGATCGAGGTCAGATAGGTTCGCCACATCAACTCTTGCACTGCTGTTACGTTCTTTCCAATCTCAGCAACTGCACCGTCCAATGGTTTCTTACGGCGACCCGTAATGAACACGTGATCCATTCCTTCTTTAGCGAAGTGCTTCGCGGTAGCGAGGCCCATACCAGTAGGCCCTCCGGTAAACACCGCAATTTCCTGCACATTTCTTGGACGTACCAACTCCCTGTGGGCGGGCCACTGACTCTTATGCGCCTGTGCCGACTGTCGGCTCTTCGGCCCTGACCAATGGCACGTTTACAAGGTGTTCACTCAAGAACCATGTCTGGAGCTCATTGGTGCGGAGCACTTCACTGACGGCTAGGTTATTGGTGCCGTCGTCGCCAAGTTGGGTAGCACGACGGGCTAGAGTCCGAGCCTCGCGAATGATGACCTGGTGAGCATCGAGCAAACGTGACAATTGAACGGGCACTTCCTCGCGGCCGCGGGGAGGCCGTTCGATTTGAGTCTCTTCGGCGACATCAGCGGCCATTGCCAAGCTCACACTGCCCAGCAGCTGGATGCGTTCGGCAATGGAGTCGACCAGTTCGACCTGTTCGTCGTAGTGCTTGTCGAAAAGCAGATGCAGTTGATAAAAGCTAGCACCAGCAACTTGCCAGTGTGACTTTTTATAGAGGTCGCGAATGGTAATCGTGTCCGCGAGTAGTTGATTCAAACGTTCTGTCATTTCCAGGCGTACGGGTTCTTCAAGCTCAAGTGGAAGGGCGTGGTTCACTGTTCCGTACGGCTGGATAGCTGCGGCATGTTGATGAAGGTGTGGTTGCGCGCTGATGTTGCTTGTTGTGTTCGAATGCTTGTCCATTTAATTCTCCTTAATCGAAGTTTGTTGCGTGCTGCCCTAGATGATCAAGGAGAGTCGAGCACTTACGTTGGTTTCGTTCTCGCCGCTCAGTTTGCCCTCGATGCCTTCTGCACGTAGTCTTGTTCGCTTCCTCATGCGATGCAATCAGACAGAACCCGCAAGCACCGAGCGGATGGTGGCCGACACAATGTTCTTAGAAAAGAAAATGTAGATACTGGCAGCGAAAGCAAACTGAACGATACCGCTAGCCAGTCTCCGAAGCGACGAGACACTCGACCACGCTGCTGCTCGACCTGCGCGACAATAGGGCTGATGCTGTCCCGCGCGAGCGCTCTCTGATTCATTTGCAGGAGCCGGAGCTGCTGCCTTTTCCAACGTCGGATTGTTGGTACTCAGCGCTTCCTCTCGGGAACCGAAGCCAAGCCCAACTATGCTTGGTCCCGCAATGAGGGCACGAAGCGTCCGTTCATCTGTGTATGCAAGGATTAGTCGTTCGGGTGGATCCGTGATGCTCGATAGCTGTATGACTGCATACTGTAGTTTCGTGACTTGAAGCAAAGCATTCATATCTACCGCGGCCTGATCTCGTGCTTTGAGGCCTACCCTTTTGCGTTTGCAAGTACGTTTCCAAACGTGTCCGGGACCGAAACTGAGTGACGTTTGCTCGCGAAACTGCGGCGTCTGGAAGCGGCCGATTATGCGTCGCTAGGAAGAAGGACCAAAGCAAACGGCAAGGGGGAGGATAGAGAAGGCCCGTTGGGACCGATGTGCGAGTCAGAAAATGCCATCGATGGCAGCGAAGCGGCAAGAGATGACCGTCGCATGACAGCGTGGCTCTGGAATGACACTTGAAGTCAGTCACTCATTGTTGGCGGTTCAGTTGGACTATTGGAGATCAATCGCTGCGGAGATCATTTGACGTTTGCAGATGCTTGTCGTCTTTGAGCGAGTGGCACGATGCTGGCAAGGATACCCGCTAGTATGGCAGCCAGCCCCCACAATCCACCACTCCACGAGTGACCAAGTATTGCGTCCAGAGACAGCGCGCCAGGACCTGTAAACGCAACCGTCAAGGCTGCGACAGACAGAACAAATGTATACTCGAAGCCGCCACTCGTGATGAAGAAGCCTTGTTTTAAATGTGCGCTAAAAGCAGCTACGATCATCACAGCGAAGATAATTGCCGCCGATAAAGGTGTGACGAATCCCGAGGCCAGAAGAATGCCTCCGCCGATTTCGGCTAGTGCGGCCATCAACGCGTAGCGACGTCCCGGTTGGAACCCAAGCATCACGAAAACCTGCCCGGTTTTGTCGAGTCCCTCCCCGCCAAACCACCCGAACAACATCTGTGCGCCGTGTGCCGCAATTGTTAAGCCTATCGCCAAGCGAAGAAGGAGAAGACCGATGTCCATATGCTCTCCATGTTTTTAAGGAATCAGCTCTCATCTTTGCGTAGCAAGTTCGCCACCAGTGTGAGCGGGCTCATCAGCAGCCTGTAGGGCGACTTTTGAGAATCGAGACGTCACTGCCTTCCGTCGAATTGTCCTTCAACCTTGAGGTTGCTCTCTTAGAAGAGGCTCTCGGCAGTCGACTGCCGAAAAGATTATGTGCTTGCATGCGACAACTGTGGCTGTCCCTGTCATCCATGCGACGGACGTCTTGTCAATTCGTGACGGCCTAGTGTCACTTGGGCTTTCCGAATTGGCTGTCGCCGAGAATCGTGGGCGATCGCAGGGCATGCGACCTCATCCATGCGTTTTCGTTTTGGCAGAGCAAGTGCATGAACAATGCTTGCCATGGGACGAAGCGACAAGGACGGGAAACGCATATTGCACTGTTTGACGAGTGCATTCCGAAAAGCAATATCGGGTTCTGGCAACGCAGAGGTCGCTGTGCATGCGCGATTGCTCCAGTGTTGGGGGAACAAGCGAGGTATGTATTTGAGGACCATCCTGCCCCTGATATTGGCTATCCCGGCATTTTCACAAGTGAGTGTGCTGCCTGACACTGGTGCAGCAAGCGCCGCCACGGCTCCCGACCCGAGCCTTGCGGCGTTTGAGAGCAGCCAGCAACGCTACTTGCTCGGCGACTGGGGCGGCAAGAGAACATCGCTGGCGGAAAAAGGCGTCACCTTCGATTTCTTCTACATCTCTGATATGCAAGCAAACCCCACTGGCGGACGGCAGCAAACTCAGGCTGGGTGGGAAAGAGCTCGTGGAACCATCGACATTAATTTCGATCGTTTTATTACGTGGCAGGGCTTCAGTTTTCACGCTACGGGACTCTGGCAGTCAGGAGCCGACCTGGGGGCAAAGATTGGAACTCTTGCCAATCCGAGTGATCTCGTGAGCGCTCACACAACGCGCCTCGATTCGTTCTGGCTGCAGCAATTATTCCTGAACAAGAAACTCAGGGTTCGAGCCGGCCAGTTGGCAGGGTTGGATTTTTACGGCAACCAAGAATACGGTGGTTCATGGCTCATCGAGCCGATGGGCTACGCGTTCGGTAATCTCTTCAGCTCCACATATGAGTCGTTTAATCCTGCAGCTACACCTGGAGCCGAGGTGCGGTTCGCGCCGACTCGAACGTTCTACATCAAGTCCGCAGTGATGTCAGGGAACCGCAATCCCTACAAACAAGATCCCACTGGCTTTCATTTTCAGATTCGCGACACTCCTGATTTTCTATTTGAAACTGGCTATCTGGTCCATCCTTCTGACGGAAATGGTGTGGGGTCTGCGGGATCTGTGAGCGGCAAGTCGTATCCGGGCGTCTACAAATTCGGTGGAGCGTACAACGGAGGCAAATTTCCAGATCCGAGGGGACGCCTGAGCACCGGCAACTATTTGATTTATGGCATGGCAAGCCAAGCCGTTTTCCGCTCGGATGCGGGATCGAATCGTGGATTGGATGCGACTTTCGGCTTTGACTGGAGCCCGGGCGACGTAGCTCGGGAGAACAGCCAGATAACGGCTGGGATGCGTTTCAACGCACCCTTTCCGAAACGCAGAGCCGACCGTGTCGCGTGCGCGTTGGTCTACAGCAAAATCAGCGACCCCTTCCGAAACTTCGGCATACTACTGGGAGCGCCGCCCCTCGGTTCTGAGAAGGCAGTCGAACTGAATTACTCACTGCAGGTGACCCCGTATTTCCTGCTGCAACCCACGTTTCAGTACTACATAAATGTCGGTGGGAACCCCGCTTTGTCAAATGCACCCGTTTTGGGATTCAGGACCAAAGTTACCTTTTGATTCGTTGAGGACGTCATGAATAGCAGAAGCCAGGAACTTGAGAGCATTTCGGGGCAGCAATTCGACCTGTGCGTCATTGGCGGCGGGGCGACCGGTTCGGCTTGCGCGTTGGATGCACAGCTACGCGGGATTCGAACGGTGCTACTGGAAGCGGGCGATTTTGCCGGTGCAACGTCCAGTGCAGCCACCAAGATCGTCCACGGCGGCGTGCGTTACTTGGAAGAAGCCGTCAAGGGAGCAGATCTTCAGGAATATCGCGTTCTGGTACGCGCTTTGCACGAGCGTGTCCGCATGCTGCAAAACGCGCCGCACCTCACGCGAACGCTGGAGTTCCTCGTACCTAGCTATCACTGGATAGACGTGGCGTATCTCGATATTGGCCTGAAGATTTACGACTGGCTCGCGGGACCGGCTCGCATTTCTCCCAGCAAGTTCCTTTCGCGAGAGGAAACCTTGGAGCGAATGCCCGAGTTGAACTCAAAAGGATTGGTCGGTTCCGTCGCATATGCGGATGGCCAGTTCGATGATGCGAGATACAACATCGCGCTGGCGCAGACTTTCGCCATGGCCGGTGGAAACACGCTGAACTATGCAAAGGTGACTGATTTCCTTCGGGGCGTGAACGGAAAGGTTTCTGGCGTTGTGGTCAAGGACCAGCTCAGTGAAGATATGTTTTCTGTAAAGGCCAAAGCCATCGTTAACGCCACAGGACCACTCTCGGACTCCATTCGGCGGTTGGCCACTCCTACGTTAGAAAGGCGCATGCGCCCCAGCAAGGGCTCGCACATTCTTTTGCCGCTTGAGGTATTTCTGACGGAAGATGCCTTGCTTATTCCAAAAACAGTTGACGGACGCGTCGTGTTCGCTATTCCCTGGGGAGGAAGGCTGCTGGTTGGAACTACGGAAGAAGAAGTTGCTCCGGATGCGGAAGTGCTTGTGACGAAGGCAGATGTCGCCTATTTGTTGCTGCACATCAATCAATATCTGGCACGACCGGTCACTCCAAACGAAATCGTCAGCGGCTTTGCCGGCATACGGCCACTCGTAGGCTCGACGAGCGATGGCGATACAAAAAAACTGGCTCGCGATGATGTGATTGAAATGGATCAAACTAGCGGGCTTATCAGCATTATGGGCGGCAAGTGGACTACCCATCGCGCGATGGCCGAGGACACGATCCACCAGGTGCAGCAAGCGTTAGGTGTACCTCAAACCGACTCAAAGACCCGCAATCATGTTCTGTATGGTGGCAAAGACTTCACCGACGACTATTGGGTAAGAATCTGTCGGCAATACCATGTTTCGGAAAAAACCGCGCGACATTTGGCTGGCAAGTTTGGAACTGCTGCCGAAGATGTCCTTGCTCTAGGAGCGGACGAACCCTCGCTCATGCAACCGATTCTAGAGAAAGGAGGAGCCATTCGGGCCGAAGTGGTCTATTCGGTTCGTAACGAGATGGCCTGCACCATCGAGGACGTCCTTGCGCGCCGTCTCGGGATGCAATTTTATTCGTGGTATGACGCTCTTGAAGCCGCACCGCTGGTCGGTTCAGTGATGGCGAAGGAGTTGCAGTGGGATGAGCCCTTCACGCGTGAATCGATCACGGGCTACATGGGAAAAATCAACCACTTGATTGATTCCGCGGGCTTATCCCACGAACGTTCTCAGTCATGGTCAGTCGGGCAGCAGATTGAGATATGAAACCGGGAGCGTAGCGTGTCGATCTGCCTGGCAATCTTCAGGAGGAACACAGTGGCAAACTACATCGGGGCAATCGATCAAGGCACAACCAGCACGCGGTTCATTGTGTTTGACCGTTCGGGGCAGCTAATTTCAACAGCCCAGAAGGAACACCAACAGATCTATCCCCACCCTGGATGGGTTGAGCATAACCCCGAAGAAATCTGGCAACGTACACGCGAGGTAATTGCTGAAGCAATGTCCAAGAAAGGTCTTCGGCCCCAAGATCTTGCGGCAATTGGAATCACGAATCAGCGCGAAACCACCATCGCATGGAATCGCAAAACTGGCAAACCGGTGACGAATGCATTGGTGTGGCAGGATACGCGTGTTGCAGATTACGTAAGCGACCTCGCTCGAAGCGGCGGGCAAGACCGTTTTCGTGCCAAAACCGGTCTGCCGCTGACGACTTACTTCAGTGGTTCGAAGATTCGTTGGATCCTGGAGCATGTAAAAGGCGCTCGGGAGTTGGCGGAAGCAGGTGAAGTCATTTTCGGAAATATTGACACATTTCTCGTCTGGCACTTGACCGGAGGCATCCACGGTGGAGTTCACATCACCGATGTCACAAACGCCAGTCGCACCCAATTGATGAATCTCGAGACCCTCTCTTGGGACAAGGAGATTCTCAACACGTTTGGAATTCCGGAGGCGATGCTTCCGAGAATTCATTCCAGCAGCGAAACCTACGGACTCGCAAAGGAACCATCAATACAGGACGTGGCGATAGCGGGCATCCTTGGGGACCAACAGGCGGCCCTAGTTGGCCAAGCATGTTTTGAACCGGGAGAAGCAAAGAACACGTACGGGACTGGCTGTTTCTTGCTGATGAACACCGGTACTCGAAAAATTGACTCCAGTGCCGGCCTTCTGACGACGATGGCATACAAGTTCGGCGACCAAAAGCCTCACTACGCACTAGAGGGGAGTATTGCTATTACCGGCGCTCTGGTGCAGTGGGTGCGGGATAACCTTGGTCTGATCGAAAAGAGCTCTGATATCGAATCGCTGGCGCGAACAGTGAAAGACAACGGCGGCGTGTATTTCGTTCCGGCATTCTCGGGTTTGTACGCTCCCTATTGGAAAGACAGCGCCCGCGGCGTGATTACCGGGCTGACGCGCTATGCCAACAAAGGACATATTGCGCGCGCAGCCTTGGAGGCAACTGCCTTTCAAACGCGTGATGTACTCGAAGCCATGGAAAAAGACTCGGGCACAAAACTGAACGCGCTCCGTGTAGACGGCGGCATGGTGGCGGATGAGTTGCTGATGCAGTTCCAGGCTGACATTCTCGACAGACGCGTGGTCCGTCCAGTAACGAAGGACGCGACCACTGCTCTGGGTGCGGCCTACGCCGCTGGTCTGGCCGTCGGATACTTCAAAGTGCTAAGCGATCTACGCGCAAACTGGACGGCCGACCGCACCTGGACGCCAAACCTGAAAAACGGAAAACGAGATGAGATGTACAACCTTTGGAAGCGGGCGGTAACGCGCTCGTTCGATTGGGTGAGTTAGTTCTACTCTCTGAATCAAAGAAGGGGAGTTTCTGATGCTGGCGAAGTGTTTTGGCGAATTCATGGGTACGCTCGTGTTGATATTGCTTGGGGATGGAGTAGTCGCAAACGTCTTGTTGAAGCGTTCGAAAGCAGAAGGCGCTGGCTGGATGGTAATTACAAGCGGTTGGGCATTCGCGGTTATGGCGGGTGTATTCACAGCTGTTGCGTGCGGAAGCAGTGATGCTCACATCAACCCGGCGGTAACCTTTGGATTTGCGGTGGAAACAGGGCAATTCGCGAAATTCGCTCCGTACGTCATCGCGCAAATGGCTGGAGCGTTCGTTGGAGCCATTCTCGTGTGGCTGCACTTTTTGCCCCATTGGAAAGAAACCGAAAGCAAAGACTTCAAATTACTCTGTTTCTGCACTGTGCCCGCGATTCGCAATTTCATTGCGAACCTGATCAGCGAAGTTATAGGGACTTTCTTGCTGGTCTTTGTGGTAGGCGCCATCTTTTCCAAAGCGGTTGCTGGGTCCGGCCTGGTACCGGGTCTGGGCGCCAATTTGGTTGCAGCCCTGGTTTGGGGTATAGGCCTGTCGCTTGGTGGAACTACTGGTTACGCGATCAACCCCGCTCGAGACTTGGGGCCGCGGCTTGCACACGCGATACTGCCAATCGCGAACAAGGGGTCGTCAGATTGGAGCTATGCAATCGTGCCTATAGTTGGCCCCCTCATCGGAGGCGGACTGGCTGGATTGCTTCTGCATGCCATCATGAAATAGCGAGATTCGATGAAAGATGAAATCGAAGATTGGTGGTGAGCAAAAGCATTGCCATTATGGCTGCGTTGAAAGAGTTCATCGCGCTCGGGTAATGCGGAAGATGCAGGCCGGTTCCTTAGCCGAGCTCGTAAGGATGGGGGAAAGGCTTCAGGTTTTCCGGTCGAGCTAACAATTACGGCAGCGGATTCTCCCAATTTGCCGGTATCCGATGGCTCTTATACCAAGGCATAATTGCGACTTTTCTGGTTCAGGACTAATTTCTTATTAGGCATGACCAGTGAGGAGAGATCGCCATTGGTTGTTATTGTCGATGATGACGAGTTGATGCGGAGCGCCCTGCGAGGCCTTATGAAAGAGGCAGGCTTCCAGGCATTGACATTTGCATCCGCAGAAGAGTTCCTGAACTCTGGGGAACAGAATAGGACTGGATGTCTGATCGCTGACATCCGCATGCCTGGAATGTCAGGTTTAGACCTCCAATCAAGACTAAACCGAGATCGTCTCAGAATACCCATCATCTTCATCACAGCGCTAGGTGACGAGAAGATGCGAATGCAAGCGTTGAGGGCTGGAGCTGTAGAATTCCTGAGCAAACCATTTGATGATGACGCTCTGCTTGATAGTGTGCGGGCAGCACTGAATAGTTAGTTCTTTCGGTCCTGCGGGAAATGTGTTCATCCGTGGAAGGAATCGACAAAATTCGACCATATGAACGGGCGAATCCGGAGGTCAGCCGATTCGATCAGATCATCGGCAACAGTCCTGCTCTGGAATTCGTGCTCTCCGAGGTGGAGCGCGTAGCACCGACTGATTCCACCGTCCTTGTTTTAGGGGAAACCGGGACGGGTAAAGAGCTGATTGCTCACGCGATTCACAATCTGAGTGCGCGTTGTGGGCGGCCATTCGTAAAGCTGAATTGCGCTTCGATTCCGTTTGATCTGTTAGAAAGTGAGCTCTTTGGCCACGAGAAAGGTGCTTTTACCGGAGCCATAGCACAAAAGATTGGGCGATTCGAAATGGCTGATACGGGAACCCTTTTCCTGGACGAAATTGGAGATCTGCCTCCGGCATTGCAACCGAAGCTGCTTCGCGTCCTGCAAGAGCAAGAGTTTGAGCGGCTTGGCAGTGGGAGAACGCATCGCATCAATGTGCGTGTGGTGGCAGCGACCCACCGCGATCTGACCGAGATGGTAGCGCTCAACGAATTTCGCAGTGACCTGTACTACCGTCTAAACGTGTTTCCGGTTCTGCTGCCGCCTTTACGCGAACGCCGCCAGGATATACCCGGGTTGGTTTTGCATTTCGTCGAAACTTTTTCTCGGCGCATGGGCAAGCCAATTCGGCATATACCACCGGAAACGCTCGAGGCATTCACCTTGTATTCTTGGCCCGGAAACGTACGGGAACTTCAGAACCTGATCGAGCGAGCAGTGATCAGGTCCAATGATGGAGTCCTTCCAAATCCGCTGCCAGCAACGGAAAACGATCCGGTGACACTTCGTCGAGCGCAGGGTACGTTTACTGACTCTGCGCGAGCCGTCATCCTGCAGGCGCTCCGGGCGACTGGTTGGGTCATCGGGGGCCCGAGTGGCGCGGCTGCCCGGCTGGGGCTAAAGCGGACTACGTTAATCGCAAAAATGAAAAAGTTTGGAATCTCACGACCAGGTTTCATCAGCAACGCCGGTCAATCTGGTGAAGACGAAGATAGAGGGCTCGCAATGTAATGGCGGGGTCGGTTGAGGTAGACGCCAACCGAGATTTCACAACGTTGTCTGAATGATCTTTATCCCGCATGATCTTGCTCAATCCGAGAAGTAAACATCGGCAGGCTTGCGAAATAGTTTGAAGTATTTAGGTGTGTGCAGGCTCGAGGAGGTCGTCGAAAGCGGAAAGGACCTTCACGGCTCTATGGATGGGTGCTCACCTACAGATTTCTCCCTGCGGGCAGTCTTTCCTTTCGCAAACATAGCCCAAGCAAGAGTGCTGATATCCGGATCGCGAGAGAGGGCCGCCCTGAGGAGTTCTCTGCCGGCTTCTTGTTGTCCATAACCGCACCACATCACACCACACAGAAATACATAGTCGCTGTTCATTTCATCTCCTTCCCTTAGTGTTTAAACCAGCAATCTGGAGACCGTTCGGGAGTTCGGCAAGAAACACGGCGGAGCACTTATTCGCCTCATCATGCCGAATGCCGCTAACGTCCTTGGGCGTCAAAAGGCTGTCAAGTCAACGTCTCCTGTCGACCAACCGACTCTGCGGATTCCCCGAAAGGGTTATAAATAAAGCGCTCAATTTCTTCGAAATCCCGCCGCGTGGAATTTCAGGATGAATTTCTGGAATGTGTGTTCGACCAGATGAAAACATGGTGCGAAGGGACCCGTTGCGGTGCCGAAAGCCGCAGCTATCATGTCACTAGCCAGTTCGCATACGTGCCGTAAAGTGCAGTGCAATAGGCCGTTACCTTTACTGGATGAGGCAGCCGTACCTCCATCCATGCGGCACCGAGCGCAAGGAGGAGGATGCCATTCATCACACCCTCGAGGTGTGCCGAAAGGCCCATGCGCACGTTGGTGAAACGTTGCTCAAGCAATCCCGTGATCAGTCCGAGGAGAAAGAGCAACATGCCATGCCACGCCACATAAGTCGACGCTTTTGCGTTTCCATTTGGATCGCCCGCTCAGTTTTGTAGTCGTTTCAGAAGCTTGTCCAACGTGAATCGGTCAGGCTCCCAGAACGCCAGTAAGAATGCTGCAGCAGCTCCGAGAAGACCGAATAGTCGAATGGCGTCTTGATACCGAGACCTGCGACCATGCCGATAGCAAATAACAAAAGGAGAAGACCGGAGAGGACGGATGCCATTCGTATCCTGAAGCCTGCGATAAGCATATCCCAAAGAGTGTCTCCGCGACGGTAGCTGCCCACGCAAACGACACTGTGAATGAACTGGGGGAAGACAGAGGTCACCTTGCCCGTGTATTCCACGAAATGAGCGAAATCTCCCCAGGATACGTTCTTTGCTCCGCAGGGCCCCCATAAGCCAAAACGATCAGCCACAGCGGATAGAAAGGGAAGCTCCTAGCGCAGACTGTGCGAACAGACGGACAATCTCTGTCCCATTCTCTCTGAGTTGCGCAGCTTTTGAATTCATAGGTGCGTCCACGAGCAGGTTGGCTGATGGCTAATCGTTCAGTGGCCCGGGAAGAGTTCAGTTCTTCCGATAAGACAGCGGCAGCGAGACGGAAGAGGTCGCCTCAAATCACCGCGAACACTACTTCGGAGGTTGCCAACCACCTCCGAACGAACGGAACACTCCTACGGCAGCGCGGGCCGCATCGGCTCGACTTGCGGCCAATTGGTCCTGCACTGTTAGCAGCTGACGATTTGCATCCAGTACATCAGTAAGGGTGATCGACCCGGCCCGATACGCATCTTCTGAGAGGTCGCGGGCATGTGTCAACGAACGCACCTCCGCTTGAACCTCGACGCTGTAAACCTCCGTCTCGGAGAGCGATGCGATAGCGTTTTCAACGTCCTCGGCGGCCTTCAGTACAGCTTGCCTGTAGTCGACCAGTGCCTCTGCGTTTATGCCGCGAGCTTGTTTGACCTCTGCATTGACCCGGCCGAAGTCGAAAAGTCGCCACCGCAAACCCGCGACAGCAGCCGGCTGGAAACCACCTGAAGTGAACAAACTTCCTGAGTTCAGACTGTCGAAGCCAAGCACACCCGCTAGAGAAATCTTCGGATAATACTCAGCAAGGGCTACCCCGATCCGTTCGTTCGAGGCCGCGAGCCGCCTCTCAGCAGCGATGATGTCTGGTCGGCGGCGCAGAACATCCGTTGGTTCCTGATTAGCGATACTGGGAATGGATGGTACCGGCCTCACAGTGTCGAGCTCGTGTGCGTAACTACCGGGCTGTGCACCCATCAAGACGTCCAGACGATTCAACTGCTTCTCAAGAGCCAGTCGAAGGGTCGGAAGCGTGGAGCGAGCTTGCTGCAAGAGAGCTTGCGATTGTTCAATCTCACGCTTCGTCGCAGCGCCCGCGTCGTAGCGGTACTGCACGAGCTTTAAAAGATGTTCGTCCGTTTCGATTTGGCTTTGCGCAATTGCGATTCGAGCCTGATAGCCACGGACCTGCAAATAGGCGTCGGCAGCGTCAGCGGCGATGATAATACGAGTGCCGATCCGGTT
>Ga0126381_100001667_pt1 | contig 23770 bp, 19 predicted proteins | sample PanSoiMetPlot_28_FD_96465 | JGI IMG/M metagenome (GOLD analysis project Ga0126381, IMG submission 96465) | Tropical forest soil microbial communities from Panama - MetaG Plot_28 | ecosystem: Environmental > Terrestrial > Soil > Tropical forest > Bulk soil | place: Panama | collected 2016-02-17 | reverse complement strand
GCGCCCGAAGCGCCTCCAACATACAGGAACCGCCCGGTCGGATCGACGACGAGGCCATCCGGACCAGCGCTCGTCGGGAAGGGGCTCCCAGCGATGGGCATGAGCGCACCCGTTGAGGCACTGGCCGTAAATGCCGAGACGGTGGCCGCCCCAGTGTTCAAAACGTAAAGGAACCTGCCGGCGGGATCCGTGGCTTGTTGCGTGTAACTCATGCCCAGCGCAATGGGAGAGCCCAGCGCCGGAGTCCCAGCACCCAGGCTGCCAGTACTCGAGTCGATGAAGAATGCGGAAAAGTTGCCACCGAGATCAGACACGAGGAGTTGTTCCGATGGGGTCGTGCACCCAACACTGATGTTACTCAGGGAAGCGCCGACCGTGCCTGTGCCGTTATAGACGACACAGACCTGGGGCGGCGGTGCGGCCGGCTCGGTCAGCACGGTAACGTTGTAGGTTGCCCCGTCCTCCAATGTTGTTGGAAAATTGAAGCTCGTGCTTCCCGCTGCGATGGTGATGTTGTCCGCACCATTGACCTGCAGCACCAACCCCGTTCCCGAAAGTCCGGTGATGGTTCCGCCCAGTGGCTGACTGGTCACATTCCACGCAGCGGAGCTCGTTCCCGCAGAGATCGTTGCGCGAGTAGTGAGGTCGTATCCCGGCGCCGTGACACGCAGCGCGATGACGTCCCCATCCCTAACAGTCGAAAGTTGTCCTGCAACGACGACGCCATTTTTTGAGAGAGCGGTTCCAGCGCTCACGGAGACCGGCGCAACGACTCCCGAGCCCACGCCTGCGACAGTCACTGAGTTGCTGGTGACTGGCTGGCCAGGGCTGGCGGCGCTCACGTCGATAAATGTCAGACCCGAAACTGGAACGAGGCGCTGAGGCAGGACGCCCGAGTTACTCGGATCCAGCCATTCCTGGAACTTTGGTATGACGACACTCGCTCCGTTGTTTGCGTAGTAGGTTTGGAGGTTACTCGTCACGGTGGCGACGTTAATTTCGGATTCGGCACGATTTCGAGCCGTTATCAAGCTGGGGGCCGTCACCGTGCCGGAGGCTGCAAGCTCCCCAGCGAGTGTATTGACGAGATTCGAAAGCTCAGCCGCTTGAGTTGTCCCGTTCGCTGTAGCTGCATCTGTAGCCATTTGCGACAGGACGGCGGACGCGGCAAGCAGCACCGAGTCCGCGTCCGCGTCGGAGTCGATGCGCATGGAGGCAAGCGGGGGCAACGCATTGACTTTTGTCGAGTCAATGCCGAACAGGGCTAGAACCTCCTTTTCCGACTGGGTGGAGGCGGCCGCAAAAGTGCTGCCTTGAGAGATCAGGGCCCTCAGCCGCTGCTCCTGGAGCGTTGTCAGGACGTTGACCGTCGGTGAAGAATTCGAGCTCAGGTCCGCAATCGCTCTTAGGGTGATTTGGGATGCGGACAACTGCGCCGTCAGCTCGTCAAAGTAGAAACCCTGCGCGATGATCTCGACTTGCGGAGTGCCGACTCCCGAGGGCACGGCGAAGTCACCCAGAACATCTGATGTTTGTACGTCGTAAACTCTGCCGGTTGGAGCGAGACTCGGGCTCTGCTCGCTGATACTCACCGCTGAGCCAAGGGCGAATGGGCCCTTTTGCACTCGGCCGGAGAGTTTGTACGTGCCCTGAGGCGGAGTTGTGTCGCTGCCGCCGCCGCAGGCAAGCAGAGAAAGAGTCATCGCGACAATCAATAACACTGCCAGGGAGTGGCAATGACTGAGCGTGCCACAGGTGGCTCCGCTTGCGTCGGTCCGAGGCCGACGCCCCCGCCCGGCAAGCAGGCATAGTCGATGCGCGGCCACCCTGAGTTCGTACATAACAGCTTAGAGTCCCCTGACAGTACTTCGGGTACCGCGACGTCTTCAGACGCCTGAGTGTGCGCCGCCGTGATGAGCGCAGCTCGGCAGGCGGGGTTACTAACAGATCAGATGGTTGGCTTGGCGCGCACGTCATGCACGGCTGGTCAGCCCACACCCCGCGCAGCGCCTTACCGGCAGTAGCGCGCTTGATGTCGGGCACACGGATGACTGAGTCGGCTCGACAGGCGCGACCGGAGCATTCCGGCTAAGCCGCAGGCACCGCTCGGGGCGATCCAGGTCCGAACAGTAGAGGCCCGGGTCCGAACGGTGGAGTAAAGTGCAACTCCACAATAAGCGTGTCCAGCGCTGCTACGCACCATGGGGCCAGGGAGGTTCTATGCGTAAGCTCGTACTGTCGTTGCTCGCGGTGGTCTCGTTACCCCTCTCCGCCACAGAACTCGGATACACAATCACTGGAACTGCATTCCCGATGACGGGACCGCCGGTGACAGCGCCGTTTTCGGTGTCCTTTGACCTGGACACCCTCAGTGGCACCCAGTCCGGCATCTTTGGCAGTGGCGGCTGCATGCAGAGTTTTGCGGGAAGCTCGCTCGCCATCAGCAACTACCGGGCGTCCGTTGGGGGTCAAACAGTTGCCAACGTCGCCAGCACGTTAGGCGGCATCACAGCCACCAACATCGTGGGCACCAACGGCACTTGCGGGTCGATGGAGCTGAGCGTTGACCTCGTCGGGCCCCCGGTTTTCATCTGGGATCTCGGCGCGGGGCCCACTCCAACTCAAACACATTTCGCAGCCTCGTCCGATCCGCTCGCGGACATACTCGCCACCTTCACAGGTCCCGGTGTCGACGGGCAGCTCGCCAACCGTTGGAATCTCGAGCCTCGTTCCGTCGATGTGCGTGTTCCAGAGCCCGGAATGCCGGGCCTCATGGTGATCGGAATCTTCGGGGCGGTAGTGGTGCGCTTCGTGACGCGCGGGCGGATCCGGGTGGCTCGATCGAAGGCTGATGTGACCTCAGTCCGGAGTTGACTTGCCAGCGGGCACCTGAGCACTCGCATCTGCAGACACGCGGCACCGCCGCAAGAGCGCCTCGCTCGAGGAGGGGGTCGGGTGACCCGAGCGCGAAGCCTCATAGTCAGAGACGACGACACCAGTCGCCCAGCGCATCTCTTCATCGGATGCCGAGCGTAACGCCAGAGTCCTGGCCTTGTCGGCGGCCTCGGCGGGTAAGGCGCGCAGCTGCTTCAGGGCTCCGAGGTAATTTCTCGTGAAGTCCTCGATATTGGCGTTCATCTCAGCCAGCTGACGGGTGAAGCTCGCGACGAGTTGCTTGCTCTGATCATCCTGCATTTGCCGCGCGAGGCTGAGCCCGGCGCGCTTGCGTTCGCGTTGATCGGACTCACGACATAACTGATCGAGCGACTTCACCGCGTTGCCGATCGATGCGGTCGCGGAGAGGACGTTCTTCTGCTGCACTCTGCTGCTCCATTGCCAAAGCACAAGTCCAACTGCGGTAGCGACGATGGCTGCCGCCGCGATGGCCGGCAGCCAGGTTCTGCGCCAACGCTGGCGTCGCTGGTACGCGATGATCGCCGCGCGGAAATCCGCACATCCCGCGAACCGACGGTCACGATCGCGCTGCATCGCCGTGACGACGATCCGCGCCAGAACCTCCGGGATGTCACCCCGGACACGGCGAATATCGGGCGGATCGAGACGCACCTGAGGCATTTGCGCGTCTACCTGCGGCGGCGCCTTGCCGAACGGCAGCTGGCCACTCAACATCTCGAACAGCATCACGCCGCTCGAGTACACGTCCGTGCGGTGATCGACTTCGTAAGGGGGCAGGATCTGCTCGGGGCTCATGTACTCCGGCGTCCCCGCGGTCATGATGTCGCTGTCGCCAGCGCCGCCACCGAGATCGCGCGCGATGCCGAAATCGAGGATTCTCGCCCGGCCGTTCTCATCGACGATGATGTTTGACGGCTTGATATCACAGTGCAATATGCCTTGCTCGTGTGCGTAGTCGAGACCGCTGAGCACCTCGCAGATGAGCCGTAGCGCGAAGCTCAATTCCAGGCCCCGCGGCGACTTGGCAATGAGCCGGCTCAGGGTTTCGCCGCTGACAAAGCTCTGCAGCAGACAATAGCGGCCCTGCCATTCGAAGAAGTCGTGGATCTGCACGACGTTGTCGTGTTTCAGGCGTGATTGCTTGCGAGCTTCGGCTCGCAGTATCTCCACGAAAGACTCGTTGTCCGAAAACTGACGGCGCAACACCTTCACTGCACACTTGATATCGGGAAGTGAGGCGTGTTCGGCGAGGTAGACGTCGCCGATGCCGCCGCTGCCCAGCTGCTTGCGGATGACGAAATGGTCACCGACCAGGGCGCCCGCCTCGAGGATGTCAGACTGCTGTGCTTGGGTTTGCATTGACGCCCCAGCCGAGAGGTCTCACCCGGCCAGGAGAATTTTCAGCAGCTCGCGGGTTTTCTCCTTGAGCGCGTCGAGCCTCTTTTGCTTGTCGTCACCGCTCACGTTGGTGTCCTGAGCGAGCGCCTGCGCCTGCTGCCTGACTGCCTGCAACTGTCGCCGCCGCTCCTCCTGCTGCGCTCGCTGCTGCGCCGAGGAGGCTTGTTCGGCGTCGTTCAATTTGACGAGCTCATCGAGCCGCGTGTGCAGCTCGCCTGCATCGAGCTCGCGTTGCTGCAGGTCGTCCCTGAGCCGATCACTTTCGGTGGCCAGCTCGGTCTGGGTCGCGCGAAGCTCGTTGAGCTGCTGCTGTTTTGCGTCGACCCGGGTCTGGCGGTCCTGCAGATCGCTTCGCATCTCCACGATCGTGCAGCCGCTCAGACCGAACAGCATGAAAGGAACCAATCGTGCCGCGAGCCGACGCGCGGACGTCCGACCATCCGCGGGGAATCGCATCAGACGCGCGCCCGTTGCGCGGCAAGCAGGTCTACCTGACGTTGTGCCTCCGCCAGCAGTTGCTCCTGTTGAACGATGGCTGCGTCGAGGTCAGGCGAGGAGCCGCTGTTTTGCGCTCGGTACTGTTTGGCCGTCTGCAGTGCTTCTGTACCCTGGGCGACCTCGCTCTGCGACGTCTTCACCAGATCGTCCCGCGACTTGCGTTCCTGGGCGAGCTGCTGCTGCGTAATCTGCTGTTGCGCGATTTTGGCAACCAGCTTGTCAGTGTCCTGTGTGATGGAGGTGACGCGCTGTGTCAGGTCGGCGTTCAGCTGTCGCGTATCCGCATTGAGCCCCTGCACATAGTGGATCTGCGCATCGAGGTTGTTTTCCTTGCCGGCGAGCTCCTTGCGACGGGCATCCAGGTGCTTCGCATAGAGCGAGCACGCGAGGGCTCCTGCGAGCCCCACGCCTGCGCCGATTTCCGCGCACTGGGCAGAGCTTTTGCCCGAGAGCTTGCAGGCCAGATAGCTGATTCCCGCGCCCCCCAGACCACACTCCAGACCGGCTTTGGCAGTGGGGCTGGCGCTGCTTGCCCAACCCGACATCGACGCGAGCACCAACCCGATGATCCAACATCTGAGACCCGGATACTTCATATAGCCCTCTTATAGTGTGCTGGAACCTTCGCCCCACGCCCGTGGGCCGAGTAGTCCAGCTCTCTTAGGCTTATTCTGTAATTTCGGTAATCTAACTCTCTGGCGACCGCCGTTTCATCGCGGGACCTCGTCTGCGTTCCTGGCCGCGACGGGCCGGTAATCTCCCTTCGGCCGGCGCTCGGCCTCTGCGGTGGGAGGTCGCACTTTCTTGAAGATGAAGAGCGTGTTGCCGGCCAGGATCTGCGCGTCATCCGGCAGCTCGGTCCCCTTGGGGTCAATTGGCTCGCCGTTCACGAACGTTCCGTTGGTGCTGTTCTCATCGATGATCCGGTACTGACCGGTGTCCTGCTGATACAGGATCAGGAAGTGCGTGCCCGACATGGCCGAGTCCTCCGTCAGCAGCATTTCCGTACGCTGGCCGTCCCGGGTCATCGGCGCCGTTCCTGCATAGTTTCGACCCGCATACAGCGGAAACAGCTGGCCCGTCCGCGTCCAACTGAACGTGAACACAACACCGGCCAGCGGCCGGCCAGCCATTTTGGTCTCTCCATGAACGCGTGTCGGGGCAATCGCGGCCGCCTGCTCCGGGACGGGGGGCTCGGGCCGCGGCCTGAGCCGGGTACCCGGGCTCGAGTTACGTTCCGCCTTGCAATAGGGACACTCGGCCCAGTCCAGCGCCATGGGATGACCCGCCGGGCATCGGCGCGTATGGGTCTGCAACTCCCGCAGGTTGCCCTGGCCTTTCGCGCCAACCAGGCTCGCGACCCGGTGCCAGATTGATTTTTCCTCCACTTGACCCCCACTTAAACTAGATATTTTTCAACAGCTTACACTTCATTTTGGGATCAGAAGGTCGTTGCCGGAAGATGCTCGCGCACTGGCGACCTCGCGTCAACAAAGACGCAGAGGCGGCTCGCCGGCTGCGTCTCTAAAGTCCGCCGGCGCCGCCGATCGTCGATGAGATCGTCTATGCGGACGTGAGCCGCGATGGTGCGCCTGGGGGCGATGTTCTCGTCCCGGCCGAGTCACCCGAACGCGAACGCAAAAGATCTCGTGAGGAGTTGGCGAGAGCGTGCGTGGTGTCGCGAGCGAGACTTCAGCCGAGGCGCACTCACTGCCCGCGCGCGAGGCTCGCGCTCGCGACAATCGTCCCCAATAATGGAATTGACCGCGGGGCTCGCTGCTCGCGTGTCTTTAGGTACGCGCTGCGTGCGCCGTTATCCCTTCGAAGGCAAGTTATTGTTTCTGCAAGATATGAATCCGATCAAACCGATCTGGCACATGGATGACTGAGCCGCGCACGACGCCTGCGGCCACCGCCTCCGCCTACGACTCGCATTGCACGCGCTGTCCGCGGCTCGCCGGGTTTCTCGCGAAGACGCGCGCGCACTACCCGGACTACTGGGCACGGCCGGTACCGTCCTTCGGAGCCAGGCGGCCGCGCCTGGTGATCGTGGGGCTGGCGCCTGGCATGCACGGTGCGAATCGTACCGGCCGGCCCTTCACCGGTGACCACGCCGGTATTCTGTTGTACCAAACGCTCTACGACGCCGGGCTTGCCACTCGCCCGCACTCGCAGAGTGCGCAGGACTCGCTGCGGCTCGTGAACGCCCGCATCGTCAATGCGGTCAAATGTGTGCCGCCCGCAAACAAGCCTCTGCCGGCCGAGATCCGCTGCTGCAACGGCTACCTCAGCGCCGAGCTGCGGCAGCTGCCGGAGACGCGGGTGTACCTGGCGCTTGGCCGGGTGGCGCACGAGGCGGTGCTGATGGCCCGCGGCCTGCCCCGCAGCGGCTATCCATTCGCCCACGGGCGCGAGCATGCGCTCGATGCGGCGCATTGGCTCATCGATTCGTATCATTGCAGCCGCTACAACACCCAGACCCGCCGCCTCACCGCCGCGATGTTCCAGGCGGTGGTGGCGCGCGCCTGCGCGCGCGCGGGTTTGCCGGCGCCGCCGGAGGTTGCCGAGCTCACGGACTGACGCGTGTTCGACCCCAAGGAATACATCGCCTCGCTGCCAAAGCGACCTGGCGTCTATCGCATGTTCGGTGCCGGGCAGGAGCTGCTGTACGTCGGCAAGGCGCGCAACCTCAAGGACCGGGTCGGCACCTATTTCGCCGCACGCAACGTCGACCCGCGGGTGCAGGCGCTGGTGGCGCAGATCAGCGCCATCGAAGTCACGGTCACCAACTCCGAGACCGAGGCGCTGCTCCTCGAATACAACCTGATCAAGGAGCACAAGCCGCGCTTCAACATCGTGCTGCGCGACGACAAGAGCTTCCCGTACATTCATCTGTACGTGGAGCACGAGTTCCCGCGGCTGGAGTTCTATCGCGGCGCGCGCAGCGCTCCCGGGCGCTACTTCGGCCCGTTCCCGAACGCCGGCGCGGTGCGTGAGACCCTCAATCAGCTGCAGAAGCTGTTCCGCATCCGCAACTGCCGCGACAGCTTCTTCGCCAATCGCAGCCGCCCGTGCCTGCAGCACCAGATCGGACGTTGCTCGGCGCCGTGCGTCGGGCTCATCAGGCGCGAAGCCTACGCGGACGACATCGCCGCGGCGGTGAAGGTGCTCGAAGGCCGCAGCGACGAGGTGAATGCCGAGCTGCAGGCCCGCATGGAGGAGGCCGGCAGCCGGCGCGAGTACGAGCGCGCGGCGCAGATCCGCGATCAGCTCGCGGCGCTGAAACGTATCCAGGCCGAGCAGGTGGTGATGTCAGAGGGCGAGCGTGACGTCGACGTGTTCGCCATCGTCGGTGAGGCGGGCGAGTTCGCGGTGAGCGTGATGCTGGTGCGCGGCGGGCGCAATCTTGGCACCAGCAGCTACTTTCCGCGCGTCACGCTCGCAGAAGCCAACGAGGCGCTGGCGTCATTCGTCATGCAGTACTACGCCAACACCGAGGCGCCGCCGGAAGTGCTGCTCGGCAGCCGCCTCGACGAGAACGCGGCATTGAGCGAGGCACTGAGCACGCGTGCCGGCCGCGCGGTGCAGGTGCGGCACCCGGTGCGTGGACTCGGGGTGCGCTGGGTGGAGCTCACCCATGAGAACGCGACCCAGGCGCTGCGCATGCGCTTCGCTCAGCGTGCTGGTATGGACGAGATGCTGGCGGACCTCGCTGAGCAGCTCGATCTGCCGCAGCCCCCGCAACGACTCGAGTGTTTCGATATCAGTCACACGGGTGGCGAGGGCACTGTCGCCTCGTGCGTGGTGTTCGGTCCCGAAGGTCCGCTCAAAAAGGAATACCGGCGCTTCAACATCCACGGCGTCACGCCGGGTGATGACTATGCGGCCCTGCGCCAGGCGCTCGAGCGGCGCTACCGACACGTGCGTGAGGGCGAGGTGCCGGCTCCGGACGTGCTGCTGATCGATGGTGGGCTCGGGCAGATCACGCAGGTGCATGACGTGTTGGCGGAGCTCGGGTTTGCCGATCTGGCGCTGGTCGGTGTTGCCAAGGGACCCGACCGTCGGCCGGGGCAGGAGCGGCTGTTCGTGTACGGCGCGAACTCACCGGTGATACCGGTGCCGCACGGGCCCGCCTCACGTCTCATCCAGCGGATCCGCGACGAGGCGCACCGCTTCGCGATCACCGGCCATCGCAGGAAGCGCGCGCGTCGCTACAACGAATCGGTACTGGAAGTGGTGCCGGGGCTCGGACCCGCGAAGCGCCGTGCACTGCTCAGGCACTTCGGCGGCCTGCAGGGTGTCATGCGTGCCGGTGTGGCGGACCTGACACAGGTATCAGGAATCGGCCCGGCGCTGGCACGAAGCCTTTATGATCATCTGCATCCGGGCTCCTAGGAGGCTGTCGGACTTGCGATGCACCTGCGACACAGACCGGCAACGAAGGCGATGTCCGAACAGCGGCCGCGGGCCGTTTTTCCAATGAACCAGGCGGCGCGGATGCACTGGAACCTGCCGAACACGTTGACGTGGACGCGTATCGCGGCGATTCCGCTCATCATCGTATTGTTCTACATGCCGTATCCGTGGGCGGATCCCGCCGCCGGCCTGTTGTTCGCCGCCGCCGGCGTTACCGATTCGCTCGACGGCTATTTTGCGCGGCGGTGGGGACAGATCTCGCGCCTCGGAGCCTTCCTGGATCCGGTGGCCGACAAACTCGTTGTCGCCGTGGCCCTGGTGCTGCTGGTGAGCAGGGACCCGCGCGCGCTCATCGTGCTCACGGCCATCGTCATCATTGGGCGCGAGATCACCATCTCGGCGCTGCGCGAATGGATGGCGGAGATCGGGGCGCGTCGCAAGGTCGCGGTCTCGCAGCTGGGCAAGTACAAGACCATTCTGCAGATCACGGGGTTGTCGATGATGCTGTACCGGCTGCCAGTCTTCGGGCTGCCGACATATCGGTTCGGGGTTGGGCTGACCGAGATCGCCGCCGCGGCGACGCTGGTGTCCATGATCGCTTACCTGCGCGCCGCCTGGCCTGATCTTAAACGTTAATTAGTTATCCTAATTTATTGTTTATACAGTAATTTAGTTATAATGATGTATTGGGCGGGCTGGGCGTCATCGATCACGCGGGCTCGCCTTGACTTCCCGAGGGGTGTACATAGAATCTCGCGCTCCCGGACGCGGGCTTAGCTCAGTTGGTAGAGCGGTACCTTGCCAAGGTACAGGTCGACGGTTCGAACCCGTTAGCCCGCTCCAATTTCCCAGCGCATTTCTGCCGTTAACTCAACCTCGGGCCGCAGGCCGCGACCTGAGGTATGGGTGCGCCTTCCGCGACTTTCCGCCTGGGGAGGAACGTAAATGAGCGACGCATTGAGCTGGAACGGCGACTGGGCATGGGCCGTGCCACTCATCGTGCTGAACCTGGTTCTGCACGTTGTGGGTCTGGGCCTGATCAACACCGCAATGATGCGCACGCTCGGACCGCTGCGGGCGAACCGCGACTTCTTCGTGGTCTTCGTACTCATCATGGGCGCGGCCGCCCTGTCGGCGACCCTGCTGCACTCGCTCGAGGCGGTGATCTGGGCGTGTGCGTACCAGGCTCTGGGAGCGATACCCGACGGGCGAGAAGCGATCCTGTACTCGCTCAACGCGATCACCGCCTTTGGCCACACCAGCCTCAGCCTCGAACCCCACTGGCAACTCATGGGCGCTCTCGAAGCGCTCAACGGACTGTTGCTGTTCGGTCTGACGACGGCCTTCCTCTACGGTCACCTGCAGCGGGTTTGGCCGCACGATTTCAGAGCAGCCGTCGTGACGAGCAAAGCCGCCGTCGCGACGAGTGAGAATCATCCGCACTGAGCTCCGCGCGCAGGGCAGGCCATGGACCGCCCCTCGTGGACCGGCCGTGTGCAACGACCGGTCCACGGGTTGAGAAGCGAGAGGCGGGGCGAGTCTCAGCCGGCTCCAAATAGTTTGGCGGCCTGCTGCAACGTGACCCACACGCCCCAGGCGAGCGGGATGCCGACTGCAAGCCACGCTGCAGTCACCTTCCACGCAGGTGTGGGCGGGTCGGCTGCCGCGGCCGCTGCGGGGATCGGAGCCGACGCAGCGCTGCCTTCGTGACTGGCGGCGTCAAGCGCGGCTTCCTGTGCCGGCGTCATGAAGTGCTTCGGATCCACCGGGCGCACGAGCATGTTGCAGATGAGCCCGAGCACCAGGATCCCGGCGAGGATGTACATGGTGATGGTGTAGACCTGCGCATGTGCCACACCGTGGCTGAGTTGGTATTCGCGGATGTAGTTCACGATCACTGGGCCGAAGATACCGGCCGCCGACCACGCGGTGAGCAGCCGTCCGTGGATGGCGCCGACCACGCGCGTGCCGAAGAGATCGGCAAGATACGCCGGAACCGTGGCGAAGCCGCCGCCGTACATGGAGAGGATGATGCAGAAGAAACCCACGAAGAGGGCGAGGCTTCCGATCGCGGCGGTCCAGGGAATGGAGGCATACAGCACGATGCCCAGCAGGAAGAACACCATATAGGTGGGCTTGCGGCCGATGTAGTCCGAAAAGGACGCCCAGGAGAACCGCCCCGCGATGTTGAACAGCGACAGGAGCCCGGTGAATCCGGCAGCGAGCGTCGCGATCGCGGTGTGCTGGGCCTGGTTCAGTTGCTCAAACGGTGCGTTCACGCCGATCAGTCGGCCACCGAAGACTTCCTGCAGCATTGGAGACGCCATGCCAATGATGCCGATGCCGGCCGTGACGTTCAGGCACAGGACGCCCCAAACGAGCCAGAACTGCGGCGTCTTCAGAGCCTCATTCAGACCCACGTTGTGTGCGGTGATCAGCGCCGTGCGAGGCTTCGGCTCCCAGCCTTTGGGCTTCCAGCCTGCCGCCGGCAGCCGATAGCCGAGCGAGCCGGCAATCATGTAGATGAAATAACCCGCAGCCAACACAATGAACGTCTGCCAGACACCGACCGAAGTCGGCGTCGCGAACAGCTTCATCAGGCGGTCGGCGAGCGGTGCACCGATCATGGCGCCGCCGCCGAAGCCCATGATGGCCATGCCGGTCGCCATGCCGCGCCGGTCCGGGAACCATTTGATGAGCGTCGAGACCGGGGAGATATAACCGAGACCCAGCCCCAGGCCGCCGATGATTCCGGAGCCGACCCATAACAGCCAGATCTGGTGAACGATCACGCCGAATGCAGAAATCAGCAGGCCTCCGCACCATAGAAAGGCCGCAGCGAAGCCCGCCTTGCGCGGACCCACGCGCTCGAGCCATCCGCCCCAGATCGCCGAGGCGGTTCCCAGAAAGACGAAGAACAGCGTGAACATCCAACCGAGCGTGGAGACTTTCCAGTCGCAGGTGGTGTTGAAGAGGCTGGCGAAGAACCCAAGATCCTTCGGGCAGTCGATCGAACTGGTGATTCCGACGGCGCGGTGCAGCGGCAGCCAGAATACGGAGAAGCCGTACGCCATGCCGATGCAAAGGTGAATCGCCAGTGCGCACGGGGGTACCAGCCAACGGTTGAACCCCGGTTCGGCGATATAGCGCGCCTTGTCGAAAAGTCCGGATGCCGTACTTACAGTCGCTGAGGACATCTTGGCTCCTTTGTTATTTGGTCGTTCACGAACTGAGCGATCCCCCGCCCGGATACTGCCGAGCGATGGGTTACCGCGCAGGCAATCGACGCATTGTTTCCTTTTTGCTACTCTTCGCGCCACTGTGCTTTAAAGCCTAAGCCCCGCGGTGAACGACCCCCGCGGGGCTTCTTGGTTTGGGGAACCTCCGTTCCTGCCGTGTCAAGTTTCCGCCGCTGGCTAGGTGGCAGAGTGGTCATGCAGCGGCCTGCAAAGCCGTCTACGCCGGTTCGATTCCGACCCTAGCCTCCAGAACCTGTTCTCGCTTGTCCTTTTGCGTCTCGCCGCGTCCTCATCTCGCGCATAACACATTGAAAATACAGCTGTTAGTGTAACCGGCTGTCCAGACGCGTCCTTGGGCATCCCGATTTGCGGTGGGGTAGCAGGTGGGGTAGGTTGACCCTGGGTGGGGTAGGCGGGTGTTAGAAACCCATGCTCAGCGACACCAGAGTTCGCGCCGCGAAACCGGGTGATAAACAGTACAAGCTCTACGACGAGCGCGGGTTGTTCCTGCTTGTAATGCCAACGGGCGGCCGTTTGTGGCGACTCAAATATCGGATGGGCGGGCGCGAGAAACTGATCTCGCTCGGCGCCTATCCTGACGTTGGACTCAAGCGCGCGCGGGAGAAGCGGGACGAAGCGCGCAAGCTGCTCGCGGATGGCATCGATCCGAGCGCCCAGCGGCAGGAACGCCGCACCGCGCTCCTCGAGACGTTCGAAGGCGTGGCCGAGGAGTGGCTCGAGCTCCAGAGCAAATCGCTCGCGCCTGAAACGATCTCGATCCTGGGCTCGCGGCTGAAGAGCGCTCTGTACCCCTACCTGGGCAGCAAACCGGTGGCGGCGATCACGGCACAGGAGGTGCTTGCCGCACTACGACGCATCGAGGCACGCGGCCGACATGAGACCGCGCACCGGGTGCGCGCCCTGGCGGGCCGGGTCTTGCGCTATGCAGTCGCCACCGGGCGCGCGCAGCATGACGTCGCGGCGGATTTGAAGGACGCGCTGGCGCCCGTCAAGTCCAGGAACTTCGCCTCAGTCACCGATCCCAAGCGGGTTGGGGAGCTGATGCGGGCGATTCATGGGTACAGCGGCCAACCCATCACTGCGTTCGCCTTGAGGCTGGCGCCGTTGGTCTTCGTCCGGCCCGGTGAGTTACGCGCGGCCGAGTGGTCCGAGTTCGATCTCCCGAATGCAGAGTGGCGCATCCCCGGAGCTCGCATGAAGATGGGGGACCCGCACATCGTGCCGCTTTCGCGCCAGGCGCTGGCGATTCTGCGCGAGCTGGAGCCGCTCGCCAGAGGAGGGCGCTACCTCTTTCCGTCCCTCCGGACGCGCGATCGGCCGATGTCCGACAACACGATCAATGCGGCCCTCCGGCGTCTCGGTTACACGAGTGAGGAGCAGACCGGGCACGGCTTCCGCAGCATGGCAAGCACGCTGCTCAACGAGCAGGGCTTTCCGCCGGATGTCATCGAGCTGCAGCTCGCGCATGCGGAACGCAACAAAGTTCGAGCGGCCTACAACCAGGCGCAGCGATTGCCAGAGCGCCGCAAGATGATGCAGGCGTGGGCGGACTATCTCGACGGCCTGCGCGCCGGCGGTCAAATCGTGCCGATCAAGCGTCGCTTGCCTTAGTGTGTTGACTCGGATTCACTTGACTTGAACGCGATTTACCGCGTGGCCGAGTTCGATACTCGAGGCGCGGAGCGCGCTGGGGGTAGGAGCATGGGGAAGCGAAGGAATCGACCCGGAGTCCCATCGTTCGATGCGTCCGGTCACATGGTTATGCGCCTATTCGCGTTATTTGCGGTGTCAGTCATGTTCACCGTTGGCGCAAGACCCGCACACGCCGACGATCCGTGTGACGCGTTCACGTGGGACGTCCGTCACGAGCGAACCCTGTTCGGTCAGCAACCGCAGCCTCTGGTTGCGGGGCAAAAGGTGACCGGCGCGCCGACGGTGCTTCTTGATCACCTCTATGAACTGAAGCTCACCGGGCAGACGGAGGTCACGTTCGTGACTCCTGCCAGAAAACCGAAGAGCGATGAGGCGTATGCGGGACTCGCCGGGCTGACCGTTGAGTCCCCAGGCGTATTTCGAGTCTCACTCGATCAGCCGCTCTGGGTCGATGTGGTTGTAAACGGCAACGTCGTTCCTGCCAAAGACCATCAGGGCAGCCGGGGCTGCAATGCTCCCCACAAGATCGTTGAGTTCGTGCTTCCGGCCGGCGTACCCGTGACGCTCCAGTTCAGCGGCGGAAGCGTGGCGACCGCGAAACTCGCGGTCACGCACTCTCCCGACCAGAGCGGAACGCCTCGCGCAGCGTCTTTACCTGTCCCGAATCCTTGATCGCATAGCCCGGCAGCTCTGCGATCGCCCTGTGAAATTCCTCGCTGCGCATGATCGCGAGCACCCGCTGAACGGCGCTGTTGTTCTCAAGGATCTGTTTGGTGCTGACGAAGATGTAGTCCTCGGTCACGAGACGCACGAAGTCGAGATCGAACTGGCGCGCTGCGGCTTCGACTCCAAAACTCGCATCTGCCATGCCGCTCGCCACATAAGCCGCCACGGCGGCGTGCGTGAACTCGATGCGCTCGTAGCCATTGATCCGGGTCTCATCGAGCCGGCTTTGTTCGACCAGCTGATCAAACAACAGTCGGGTACCCGATTCCGGATCGCGATTGACAAAGCGCACCTTGGGATCGAGCAGCCGCCCAACTGAGTCGATCTTCAGCGGGTTGCCGCGCTTCACCATCAACCCCATCTCACGCGTTACGAACCCGATGACGCGGTGCTCAGTGGGGTTCAGCCACTGCCGCGTGGCGGCCACCGCCTTCGCGCGCAGGTCGCCCTGCGGAAGATGCACGCCAGCGAGCTCGCACCCGCCGTGGGCGAGTGAGACGAGGGAGTTCTGATTGCTGACGTAGCGGAGGTCGAGCGTGAGGTCGGTCTCACGGCTCAAGAGCTCGCGCAGCTTGGACACGGCGAATCCGTGGCTCGCGTGCACGCGCACGATCTTGGCCCCTTGGGAGAGCATCTCGTTCAGTTCCGTCTCGAGCTCTTGCGCGAGGTTCTGTAGCTGGGGTTTCAGGCGCGCCTGCAGGCGTTGTCCCGCCCACACAATCTTTTCCCCAAGCGGTGTCAGGTGAGTCCCAAGGCCCTGCTGGCGTTCAACGAGCGGCGCCCCGAAGAAATCCGCCCACTTCCGCAGCAGATTCCAGCCGTGGCGATACGACAAATTGGCGCGCCCCGCCGCGCGCGTCAGCTTGCCGGTGGCACGAATCTCATTCAGAAAATCCAGCATCAGGAGCAGGGACTCGGAGTCCGCCTCGCGCTTGAAGCGCCAGACTGGCTCGATCTCAATGCGATACATGAGGTCCCCCAGCGCGTGCGGAGATAGCCGCTCCTAATATGCACTCGAGTACATATCAAGGGCGAGCGAATGTGGTAGCCCGGCTCATATCTCGGCTTGAGGATATTGGCGGCTGACCACATATTCCTCTGAGCGCGATGTCTCGTCTAGTCTTGCATCGAATTCGGTGAAACGTTGGCCGAATATATGAACTTAGCGACATAGGTAACGCGACATGGGACTGGCACTCAAGAGCAGGGTTGCACAAGAGGATTTGCTGATCGGCGGGCGCTGGAGGCCCGCCCGGTCCGGACGGTATTTCGAGACGGTGGATCCCTCGACAGAGGAGGTGATTGCACACGTCGCAGAGGCGGGTGCGTCCGACGTAGATGCCGCAGTGGCGGCCGCGCGTGCTGCACTCCATGGCGAGTGGGGACAAATGCGCGCCGCCGAGCGCGGTCGGATCCTGCTGCGTTGGGCCGATCTACTTCGCGCCAATCAGGAGGCACTCGTTGGTCTCGAAAGCCTCGACTCGGGCAAGCCGGTGTCCGCCATCCGCCGCCAGGATCTGCCGGCTGTGCTCGATACGCTCACCTACTACGCGGGCTTCGCGGACAAGATCAACGGCCAATTGATTCCGGCGCGGCCCGACGCATTGACCTATACAGTGCGGGAGCCCGTCGGGGTGGTCGGGGCGATTATCCCGTGGAACTTCCCGCTCATGATCGGCATGTGGAAGCTGGCGCCGGCGCTTGCCTGCGGTTGCACCGTGGTGCTGAAGCCGGCGGAGGTGACACCGCTCACGGCGCTCCGAATTGGGGAGCTTGCGCTCGAGGCGGGTTTCCCTGCCGGTGTACTGAACGTCGTCCCGGGCTTTGGAAAGATTGCGGGCGCGGCGCTGGTTGATCATCCCGACGTCGACAAGATCACCTTTACCGGATCCCCCGCTGTCGGGCGCCAGATCCTTCGCGCCGCCGCGGGGAACCTCAAGCGCGTGACGCTGGAGCTTGGCGGGAAGTCTGCAAACATCATCTTTCCGGATGCGGATGTCGAGGCCGCGGTGAAGGCGGCCGCTTCCGGCATCTTCTTCAACAGCGGCCAGGTTTGCTCGGCGGGCTCCCGGATCCTCGCTCACGCCGACGTCTACGATGAGGTTGTGGAGCGACTCGCCTCACGGGCCAAGTCGATCCGTCTGGGAGATCCGCGAGATGCGGGCACCTCGATGGGACCGCTCGTGTCGCAGGTACAGATGAAGCGGGTGCTCGACTACATCGAGATTGGTAAACAGGAAGGCGCGCGGCTCGTCACGGGTGGCGCTCGTGTCGGCCACACGGGTTACTTCGTAGGCCCCACCGTCTTCGCCGACGTCGAACACGACATGCGTATCTCGCAGGAAGAGATCTTCGGTCCCGTGGCCTCCGTGATCCGCTTTACGGATGAGGAGGACGCGATTCGTCTCGCCAATGGCACGAAATACAGCCTCGCCGCCGGGGTGTGGAGCGCTGATATTGCTCGGGTACACCGCATGGTCAAGCGCGTCAAGGCCGGCACGGTCTGGGTGAACACGTTCGGTCCGACCGACGTCCGGCTGCCCTGGGGTGGAAATCGCGACTCCGGATTCGGGCGCGAACATGGCGACGCCGCGATCGAGAACTTCACTGAGCCTAAGGCGGTGTGGATCAACACGGGGCGGTGATTCCGCCGCCCCCTCGATGTCACGGTAGCGTGGCGCCCCCAAGCGCGCGACTAAGGGCGCTCATCTGGAGCTCGACTGCGATCGCTGCCGCAAGCGATCAGAAGGTGAAACGGCCACCAATCACCGGAGCGACGTTGTCATCGTGGAAATAGGGTACGCCGGGGGCGTGAGGAATGGCGATGGCCAGACCGCCGCTCACTTTGGAATACGCAATTCCGGCATAAGCGTCGAAACGCTTGGTGAAGCGATGATCCAGGTAGAGTGAGCCCTCGCTCAGGTGGCCTCCGCACGAAGCGCGCATGTTGGTAGGCGTGCAGGTCGGCGGCACACGGAAGGTGTTCTGCTGCGCACCATAGTAGGACGCAGTGACGTCGGTCCTGCTGTCGTTAAAGGTGTATTTCACACCGCCCCAGTAGACCTGCACCTTCTTCGTAGAATCAAGGTTGTTGTCTTCGACGCCGCTCAAGAGATAACCGCCCTGTGCTGTCGCGCCAATACCCAACGGGCTCGACGGGTTGTTCTGTGTGATGTGTTCGTAGCCGGCAAAGAACTTGAACGGCTCCAGCGTATATTTGGCAGCGAGCATAACGGCCGTGTTGTCGGTCACGATGCCATATTCGGTGTTGGTCGTTGCGATCAGATTTGCCCCGGTTATGGGGTGTGTATTGACGCTGTTGGTAGTCGACTGATAGGGCTGCGTCAGACTCTGCGGCCCCAACAGTGGGTTGAGCACGCTGATCGCCTGGAACACGCGTTGGTAGACGATGTCGGCTGAGAATTTCTGGACAACCGCGCCGACGTTGAATCCATAGGCGTTGTTCTGCGGCTGTTCCGCCGTACAGTTCGCAGCGGTCCAGTTTGCGGCGGCGGAGTAGCAGCCGCCGGAACCCTGGACAAATCTATACATCGCGCCGAAGTGCACCGGTCCGTAGGCGACGCGATACTTTATGGCCTCGTCCCAACGGGTGTCTTGGGTGTCACCACCGCCGGCCATCAGGCCGTTGTAGCCGATGAACGAAAACGAATAGGCGCCGCCCGCCGGATCATAAGCGAGCATTGCATCGGTACCGAGAGAGCGCTGACGACCGAATGTCAGTGTGCCGAGCTGCTTGGACGATAAACCGCCCTGAAATTCGTCGTTGAAGGTTTGCCCCGCGCGCGCGCCGTCGCCGGCGAATGAGTAGCTCTCCCTGGGGAGGCCATTATTCGCGACGTTGGTGGCGGCCATGTTGGCGAGCTGCCCGGACTGCGGGTTAATGCCGGTCGCAGCGTTGAACACCACGAACCAATCCTGCATGAACTCTATCCTGCCCCTGATACCCAGACCGGACTGCGACAGGTTGTTCGGCGCAATGAGCCATCGTGAGCCGCTGGCGTTCCGGTTGATCAGCGATTGGCCTTCATAGTTATAGGGACTTTGCGGCATGCCGTGGCTGACCCAGCCCACGCCGACGTCATAGGTGCCGTAGAGCGTGATGCCGTGCCAGGTGAGGGGGCAATCTGTGTGAATGAACTCCTCGAAACTCGAACAGCCTGCCTCGCTCCGTGGAGCCGCCGGAACCGATGCGGGGGCTGGAACATTTTGTGCGCGCGCCGCGGGACTCAAAACGAACGCTGCGGTGAGCGCCGCAAGGGCGTAGCAGCAGAGCGACCGCATCCTATCGTTCCTGAAAACGACACCACCTGTCGTGAGCCCGCAGGCGCGGAGAAGCGGATGCCACAGCACGTCGATTGACAGGGTCTCGTGATTCACAACCAGAACTCCTCACCTGAATTGATCCCGCACCGATTCCTCTCCGCGGGGCTGCTCCGGGGTGAGCCCGCGGGCGTTTATTCGGGTAGCACCGATGCCTAGCCCTTAGCGGGCAAACACCTTGAAGCCGTACTTGACGAAAATCTGCTCGGAGGGTGGGCTTACCAGACAGCTCATGAACGTGGCCGCGGCAGGTTGCGCGGACCGCGTCAAGGCAACCGGATAGACAATCGGCTCATGGGTGTCGGGCGGGAAAGTATCCACGACGCGCACGCCCTTCTCCACCAAGGTATCGCTTCCATAGACGATGCCGAGCGGGGCCTCACCACGGGTGACATAGAGCAGCGCGACGCGGACGTTCTCTGCACGCGCGATCCGGTTGGCGACCTGATCCCAAACGCCGAGGGTCTTGAGCGCGGAGCGTGCATAGCGGCCAACCGGCACGGAATCCGGGTCCCCCGTGGCCAGGCGCCCCTCACCGAGCGCGGCTGCCAAGGGAAAGTGCGGTGCGATCTTCAGTTTGATCTGGCTCTGCGCGGGAGCAATCAGCACCAGAGTATTGCCAAGGACATTCCTGCGGGTGGCTACCTGAATCAGGTTGTGTTTCTCGAGGTAGTCCATCCAGTCGGTGTCTGCGGAAAAGAACACATCAGCCTGTGCACCCGACTCGATTTGTCGCGCGAGACTGGAGCTCGCTGCAAAAGACGACTTGACCGGGACGTGCCCACTTTTTTCGCAGTTGCTGGCGATCTCCTGCAGCGCATCGGTGAGCGAGGCGGCGGCGAACACCAGGACCGGTCGTTGCTGCGTGGACGTGGCTGGCTGCGCCGGCGACCCGGGCGCGAAGAACAGCAACACGATGCACAGCAATTTTCTGGACATGAAAGGCTATCTCTTCGTTATATTTGTCCGGGCATAGCGATAGCAGCTTTGGAGGCCTGTTGCAAGCAGGGCCCCGAACCAGACGTGAGAATCTCCTCAGGAGATGCGCTGTGAAGTACTCAACTGTCCGATTGCGTCTGGACTTCCTGGCAACGTACTCCGTGGGCCCTGGGAAGATCGCACTACGTGCACATTTCGCATCCGTGACCGACCCGGTGAGGGTGGGCGAACTGCTGCGCGCAATTCACGGTTACAGCGGGCATCCCGTGACGGCACTGGCATCGAAGCTCGCTCCCGTGGTCTTCGTTCGACCCGGGAGCTGCGGGCCGCGGAGTGGTCAGAGTTTGACCTCGCAAATGCGGAATGGCGCATTCCCGGAGCTCGCATGAAGATGGGTGAGCCGCACATCGTGCCGCTCTCTCGCCATGCCTTCGCACGCGTGAGCGTCCGATGTCGAATAACACGATCAACGCGGCTTTGCGGCGCCCTGGCTATACGAGCGAGGAGCAGACTGGGCACGGATTCCGCACGATGGCGAGCACGCTGCTGAACGAACAGCGATTTCCGCCGGACGTGATCGAACTGCAGCTCGCGCACGCGGAGCGCAACAAGGGTCGAGCGGCCTACAACAAGGCACAGCGACTCCCCGAACGCCGCAAGATGATGCAGGCGTGGGCGGACTATCTCGATGGCCTCCGCGCCGGCGGCCAGATCGTGCCGATCAAGCGACAGTTGCCTTAGTGGATCCTGTCGGATTCGCTTGAATCCAGAGCTTGTGCGCAGCGTGGCGCAGCTTTGGACCGATTCTGTTCGAAAAACCAAACCAGGCGAGCACGCGTGCCGGATCCGGAGCGCTACGGGGTAGCGCTCAGGTTGCCACGGGCAGTACCAGGATCTTCGACAAGCCAACATCCTGCACAAGTACATCCCAACCGAGAACGAAAACCCGGGCGCGGAACCCCCTGAACTGCTGAACAAGCCCGCAGAAGAACAGCACAGTCGCCAACAAAACGGTGCCTAGCACGTAGGTATCTGCGATGTGGTTCGCACGGTGACCAGCTTCAAAGAGAGCCTTTGATTGGCTCTCCAAATCGCCTGCGTGCCGCCCGCGTTCTGTATGGTAGCCAGGAAGATCGAAGGGCGTGCCAGGCGCCTGCGGGTTACTCAGCGGCTGTGTTCCCAGCCACGCGTCGAAGAACTGCCGGAACTCCGGTCGGAAGCGCTGACTGTAGAACTCCGACAAACGTTCATTGCTCGAGGCTTTCGCGTTCACCCATGCCATGAATAGCGCGATGTCCAGGCCCACTTGCTGTCCGGCTTGCGTGGATTCACGCGCCGACTCCACTCGCAGCGCGTTCGCTTGGTTGTAATTGGTCGCCTGGATGCCGCTCCACAACGATGCCTGGTAACCGCTCCACGAGGTGACAACACTGCTGAAGGCCAGAAGTATGGTCGCGACAAACTCCGTTGAATGGTGCCGTTGTTCCGGTTCTCGGCTTACATCGGGCACTCGCTCTTCTGATTTGTCACCCATGTTGGTGCGTCGTGAAGTGGTTGAACCGGCCGTTGACTCTTGCGCTGTCAGGGCAACCGTCACTACGACGTGAGCCCCACGCTTGTGCCTCGATCTTCCAGGTGGGCCCGCGCTTGGTGAATGTGTATGTAAGGGTGCCAGTCCGACTGACCGACTGGCCCTTTAACTTTGCAGAAAGAGTCCCCGACGTCGGAATGAACTTACTATTGCCGACTCGGAAGGTAACACAGAGCCTGAAGTACTTTGATGAGTTCTCAAACCAATGGACGTATCAGGGATACTCCCTGCAGATCTCCGCGGCGGTTGTTTTTCTAGGGTCGCTTCCCGGGCGCAGTCGCCTCAGGTAAGCGCGGTGACGCGGCGCAGCGCCTCGATGATGGCAGTACCAGCGCCAGGCTTGAGCAAGAAGGCGGCGCAACCCATGTTCAACGCCTCGACACGCACTGACGGTTCGTCGCGGGCGGTCATGTAGATCACCGGCGTACTGTCGCCCTCGGCCACCAGCTGCCGGTGCAGGGCAAGGCCCGACATACCTCCGAGCTGAATGTCGACCAGCAGGCATCTGAGGCCGCGCCGCTCGCGCGATTCCAGGAATGCCTCGGCGGAATGGAACGTCACGGCACGAAACCCTGCCAGACGCACCCACCGGCCCAACGCGCGGCATAGGCTCTCGTCGTCATCGATGATTGCAATAGGGACGGCGCCGGTCGCACTCATAGGAGTAGTGCCGCACGTTACGGTGAGCGGTTTATCTGGGGTACTGCCCCTTGGGGCGGTGCCGACCGGCCGTCACGCCGGGGACGTCTGCTCCGCTTAGTGCCCTTAAGGGCAGTGGTATCGACCGAAACCTGCTTGCTACGTTCGATGTGTATTTACGACCCACATAGCCGCGCCGTATTCTCGTCGGACACTCGATGACTCGAGGTCCTACGAGACGCCTCTGAGAGCGTCTGCTGCCTTGTAGTGGCCCGACTTCAGATTGACCGCGGGGCATTCCTTTGTTCAAAGCATCCGGTCCGGGGGACTGGACCCAACCAGACGCGACGCCGATCTCGAGAGGTGGATTCTTGCTGGCTCGCACTTCACCAGAAGGAGCCGCCGCAGAGCTTGACGCGAACCGAATGAGCACTGCACGACTGGATAACCTGTGCACGGCGCGAAGACCGAAGCAGTCTGCCGCCCGCATACACCCGAATGAATTCTCGTACCGGTGATGCTGGCGCGCCTGCCCAAGTCGCTTCGTTGGTCACTCGGCATAGCTCTTTGGCTGTTCTTACTACTGGCAGCGGCGGTACTGATCGGGGAGCGACTGATCGATACGCCTACGATCCGCGCGCAACTCGCCGAGAAATTATCGCGAGTCCTGAACGGCCACGTTTCGTGGGAGACACTGGAGATCCGGTTGCTGCCGCGACCGCATGCCGAGATTCGCCGAGTGCACGTTGCCCTGCCCAACGTGCTCAACCTGGACGTAAGGATGGCACAGGTACAGATGCGTCTCTTGCCCTTGTTTCGTGGGAACGCCGAGGTGCAAGCCATCACCCTGGAGCGACCGAACGTCGACCTTTGGATCTCGCCCGCCGCTAAAGCAGAACCCAGAGAACAGTCATCCCAGCCCACCGTTCCGATTGCCCTTTATCGGAACGCGATGCGACCACTCCTCGATGCGGTCGCGCGGTTCGCACCCGCTACGACTGTCGCGCTCGAGGATGGACGTGTGGCCGTGCATCTCAGCAGATTACAGCCACTCGAGGCGCGAGACCTCCAACTACAGATGGTCACTGACGGACGAGGGATCGCGCTTACTGCATCTGCTGCCGGCACCTACTGGGGTCGCCTCGCGATTGACGGACGCGTGGAGTTTGCCGATCTCCGCGCGCTCGTCAAGGTGAGGGCCGCGCAATTGAAGCTGCAACCTGCCCTGGAAGACACAATCAGCGGCGTGCGCCAGTCTTTGGTGCTGTCAGACGCGGACGCCGAGCTGGAAGCGGCCACCGATGGACATACCGACATCAAGGTTGCACTCAACCTCGACCTTCCCGAAGCCGACGTACAGGTGCGCGCAAGGCGACTCGCCATTGAGCCAGTG
>Ga0126381_100001666_pt1 | contig 23776 bp, 17 predicted proteins | sample PanSoiMetPlot_28_FD_96465 | JGI IMG/M metagenome (GOLD analysis project Ga0126381, IMG submission 96465) | Tropical forest soil microbial communities from Panama - MetaG Plot_28 | ecosystem: Environmental > Terrestrial > Soil > Tropical forest > Bulk soil | place: Panama | collected 2016-02-17 | reverse complement strand
ATTCGAAATTGGATTTCTCTGTTCCGGCTGGCCGGGTTGCGGCGCATCCGGTTTCTTGTTACCCCACATCGATCCTCCCTAAGGGACAGCACACCCCACGTAGATTTTCGCCCGGGGGTAATGGAAACTGTATTCCTTGCAGGGGCCCTCAGCAAACAAACTCTGGACACTTAGTTCCTGATAGTTACTAGACTTTCGGTCAGGGCTGGTTGGGGCTGAGATTCTGCAAGAAATCCCGCGGAAAGTAAAGAAGAGCTTTATACACTATCAATCAATGAGCCGGCTTGTCCGGCACGGGCTGCGTAGCGAGAAAATCCTCCGCGAACCGACGTGAGTACGAATCAAGAAGCTGTTGAATCCTCCCGTAGCGTGCCGATTTGAGAATGAATCCCGCGTGATGAAACTTGTTGATGCGATAGATGATTTCCTCCTCGTTGTAGGAAGAAGTGTCAGGATGCTCCTGCCGCGCTAAGGAAAGAATCACTCCGGCATAGTAGCCTCGTATTTCAGGAAGTTCGTAGGCTTCTCTTCCTGCTCCGACTTCCAGCCGCGCCCACTCGCGCCAAAGATTGATGCCCGTGGCAGCTTCGATGACGTCCGCAATATAAGCGCCGCCGACTCGCGCGGCAATCTCGAGAAAATACAATCTCCCATCGGTATGAGCCTTCAGGAATTCGGCGTGAGTTACCCCTCGCAGCAAACCCAGGCTCGCGATGAGATTGCGATTGATTTGCTGCAAAGCTTGCGTTTCTTCGGCCTCGCGCGGAAGCGTTCGCGTCGTGAAAACTCCGCCCTGGTGCGAAGTTTCGAGTGGCGGGACGCCATAGGCGTGGGCGTCCGCAAAAACAACTTCGTTGTCGGAAATCACGCTGTCTACGTGATAGACCGAGCCGGGAACAAATTGCTCCAGCAAATAGAAAGATTGCTGATCTCCTAGCTGGTCGAGCCACGGCCAAAGGTCTTCCTGCTTGTGAATCTTCTTCATCCCGATGCCGGATGCCTGTGAGCGTGGTTTGAGCAGCCACGGACCGGGCACGCGGGACATGAATTCACGCAGGCTGTCGTAGTTCAGAGCATGCACGAATTCGGGGGCCAAAATCCCCGTCTCTTTTGCTCGAGCGCGCATCGCGAGCTTGTCTCGAAAATACCGCACGGTGGTCAAGCCCATGCCGGGAATACGGAGATGTTCGCGAAGCGCGGAGACGTTCTCCATGTCAAACTCGTCCAACGCGACGATACGATCAATCGGCTGCGACCTCGCCGTGTAGCTCACCGCATAGATCAGGCTCTGAAGAGGCAATTCCTCCGGCATGGAGAACACTTCGTCGATGCATTCGAACGGCCACTCGGCTTGCCGGAGTTTCTCGACCGTCAACAACAGCACGCGGCAACCCATCGCCTTGCATGTTCGAATAAATTCCTGCCCCTTTTCGTAAGAACTGATGCAGAGAATAGTAAGAGGCCGGTCTTTGGGCATTTGTTCCTCAGCGTGATGACAATCAGAGCGCGGATTATACAGCGCCAGACGTGGCTGGATATAAGAATTGCAGAAAAGGACCCACTCGCTTGGCCCAGGCTAGCTCGTTATGTTCCGCACCCTCGATGCGCTCGTAATGCAAATCGAGCTCGAGCCGCCAGCCCTTTTCGAGAAGCACGTCGCGAAATCGCTCGACGTCCTGCACAATGCGCGACCCCTCCCGCGTGCCGATGTCCAGCCAGATGCGCGGACGCGGCTCGACGTGCATGGACTTCACGAAGCGGTGTATGACCAACTGGTTCCACCAGACCGAAGGCGATAGAGCGGCAATTTTCCCAAAGATCGTGGAATGCTTGAGTCCTAGATACAGGGACACGAGGCCGCCGAGAGACGAGCCGCCTATGCCGGTGTGCTGTGGTCCGGAGAGCGTGCGGTATTCGCGCTCCACGAAAGGTTTCACTTCCTCGATGAGAAATTTCGCGTAACGATCCGCCCGCCCGCCGCCAAGCTTTGGCACCTGCGTGGGCGTGTACTCGCGGATGCGTGCTTTGGTGTTGTACATTCCAACGATGATGAGCGGCTCGACGATGCGAACGTTGATACCCTCGTCCGCCGTTTGCCCGACGTGCCAGTCTTGTCCAGGAATAAATGACGTCGCGCCGTCAAAAAGATTCTGTCCGTCGTGAAGATAAAGAACAGGAAAACGCCGCGTCGGCTGATCGGCGTAGCCGGGGGGCGTGTACACAATCAAGTCGCGCTGGTTGCGCAGGAAGCGCGACCGAAACTGTTCGTGCTTGCGAAGCTGTCCGGAACTCACTGTGTGATCGTCACCAGGAGGTCCTTAGCTTCCACCTGCTGGCCGGGTGACACGAGCAGTTTAGCAATACGGCCGGAAACGGGCGCATAGATATTGGACTGCATCTTCATCGCTTCAAGCGCGAGAAGTTTCGCTCCGCGTTCCACGGCATGATTGGCTTGCACGGCCACGCTACTGATGACGCCGGCGGTTGGAGCGCCCACCTGGCCGGGGTCCCCAGGATCTGCTTTCGGATGCGCGCGCTCCGTGATGCGAAGCGATTTGTCCCGCACGCTGATTTCCCGCGGCTGTCCGTTCAGTTCAAAAAAGAGCGTGCGAGTGCCATCCGGATGAGGTTCACTGAATGTCAGGAACTTGATGATCAGTGTTTTGCCGGACTCGATGTCCACCGTGATTTCCTCGCCGGACTTGAGCCCAAAGAAAAATGCTGGAGTAGGTAGCACGCTGACGTCCGAATACGTCTGGCGAAACCGGTCGAACTTCGCAAACACTTCCGGATACAGCAAATAGCTCAGTAAGTCGTCGCGTCGAACTGTGCGTCCGAGCTTTTCCGATAGCTGCTTTTCTTCTTGCTCAAAATCCGCCGGCGGCAAGCTCGCGCTTGGACGACCTTTCACAGGCGCGCGACCATTCAGAATGATTTTCTGAAGGTTTTTCGGCCAGCCCCCCGGAGGCACTCCCAAAGCCCCGGAAAACATCTCTACCACCGAATTTGGAAATGGCACGTCGTGATTTCCATGGAGCGCGAGAACTTCCTTCGGCCGCATCTCCTTGGCCATCAGGAACAATGTCATATCGCCAACCACTTTGCTAGATGGCGTTACTTTCACGATGTCGCCAAAAAGCTGATTAACCTCAGCGTACGTTTTTTCCACTTCGCGCCATCGATGGCCCAGCCCCAAAGCCGTGGCTTGCTCTCGTAGGTTGGTGTATTGTCCGCCGGGAATTTCGTGCTGGTACAAACGCGCTGAACCAGCCTTTGGTCCGGAGTCGAAGGGCAAGTAATAACTGCGAACCGTTTCCCAATAGTCGGAACACTCGTTGAGCGCTGCAATGTCGAGTTGTGTGTCGCGCGGTGTGTGCCGCAATGCTTCGACGATGGAGTTGAGGTTCGGCTGGCTCGTGCCGCCGCTGACCGCCGCAACCGCCCCGTCCGCGACGTCCACTCCGGCATCGGCGGCTTTCAGAATCGATCCCGAGTTGATGCCGCTGGTATCGTGCGTGTGAAAGTGGATCGGAACGGTGACCTCTTGTCGCAACGTTTTCACCAATTCGAATGCGGCATACGGCTTGCACAAACCGGCCATATCTTTAATCGCCAGAAGATGCGTTCCCAGTTTCTCAAGCTGCTTCGCCAGCGCGACGTAGTATTGGAGCGAATACCTCGGCCGCCCTTTGTCGAGAATGTCGCCGGTATAGCAAATCGCTGCTTCGCAAACCCCGCCCGTTTCCAAAACCGCGTCGATGGCCACCCGCATGTTGTCGATGGAATTGAGCGAATCAAAGATGCGGAAGATGTCGATCCCTTGCGCGTGCGCCTCGCGCACGAATCCGACAATCACGTTGTCCGGATAAGACGTGTAACCAACCGCGTTCGCCCCGCGCAGCAGCATCTGAAAACAGATGTTGGGGATGCGCTCGCGGAGCACGCGCAAGCGGTGCCATGGATCTTCGTGCAGAAAGCGCATCGCCGTGTCGAACGTCGCGCCCCCCCACATCTCCAGACTGAAGAGGTCTGGCAGTCTCTGCGCCACGGCTTCAGCCGCCGCCAGCAAATCATGAGTGCGCACCCGCGTCGCCATTAACGACTGGTGCGCGTCGCGAAAAGTCGTATCCGTGATAAGCAAGCGCTTCTCTCTTCGCGCCCACTCTGCGAATTTCTTCGCTCCCAATTTTTTCAAGAGTTGCCGCGTTCCATACGGCGGCACGATCCCCGGCGCTGCGGGAGCAACTGCGGTTTCCAGCTTTGCGGGAAGCTGCTTCCCTTTTACTTCCGCGTTGCCATTTAGAATCACGTCACCGAGATAGGAAAGCAGTTTCGTGGCGCGGTCGGCGGTACTAGGCAAACGGAAAAGTTCCGGCGAATCATCCAGGAACGAGGTCGTAACTTCGCCCGTCCGGAACTTGGGGTGGTTGACGACATTTCTTACAAACGGAATGTTGGTCTTCACACCGCGAATGCGAAACTCGCGCAGCGCCCGGTCCATCCGCTGGCAGGCTTCCGGCAGGTTTGCTCCCCAGGCTGTAACTTTAACCAGAAGCGAATCGTAATAAGGTGTCAACGCTGCGCCGGCGTATGCCGTTCCGCCATCCAGGCGAATTCCGAAACCCGCCGGCGAACGGTAGGTCGAAAGCTTCCCGTAGTCCGGCGCGAAATTGTTGGCGGGATCCTCTGTGGTTACGCGGCCCTGCAGCGCAGCACCATTCAATGGAATGCATTCCTGCTTTGGCAGGGCCAGCGGAGCTTCATGGAGCTTGTGGCCCTGCGCGATGAGAATCTGCGAGCGCACCAGGTCGATGCCCGTCACCATTTCCGTGACCGTGTGCTCCACCTGAATGCGCGGATTCACCTCGATGAAATACCATTTCTTCGAATCCACGTCGTAAAGGAATTCCACCGTGCCAGCGTTGCGGTATTTCGCTTTGCGTGCGAGCTGTACGGCAGCATCACAAAGTTCGGACCGAATACCCCGGTCGAGATTTGCCGCGGGCGCGACTTCAACAACCTTCTGATGGCGCCGCTGCACCGAGCAATCGCGCTCGTAAAGATGCAATAGATTGCCGTGATGATCGCCAAGGATCTGCACTTCCAAGTGGCGCGCCCGGGGCAAGTATTTCTCCAGGAACACCGAAGCATCGCCAAATACCGACTTCGCCTCGCCCTGAGCCTCTTCGAGCCGCGCGTCGAGTTGCGCCGCATCCTGCACGACGCGCATCCCGCGGCCTCCGCCTCCCATCGCCGCCTTCACCATGACCGGGTAACCGATTTCTTTCGCAATCTTTTGCGCTTCTGCCTTGGACTTCACGGGCTCTTCTGTCCCCGGCAGCACTGGCACTCCCGCCGAAGAAGCAAGCCTTCGCGCGGCCGTCTTGTCGCCCAGCCGTTCAAGAAGAGTCGGCGTTGGGCCGATGAAGGCGATACCAGCTTTCTCGCAAGCACGCGCGAGCGCAGGATTCTCGGACAGAAACCCGTAACCCGGATGAATCGCGTCCACTTTCTTTTCTTTGGCCAACGCGATAATGCCCGCAATGTCCAGATAGGCTTCCACCGGGCCTTTCCCGGCGCCGACCTGATAAGCCTCATCCGCTTTGAACCGATGCAGTGCTAGCCGGTCTTCTTGCGAATAGATGGCCACCGTGCGCAGGCCCAGTTCATTGGCCGCCCGGAAGATACGAATGGCGATTTCGCTGCGATTCGCAGCCAGGAGCTTTTGAATTGGCTTTGTGTTCTTCATTATCAAGGCGCGGGGCCTCTAGCGAAATTCTATATTGTCCCGCAGTAACAGGGCGAGCCTCGAACAGTTTTTTCGATGTACCGGATGCAAAGTCTTTCTGGATAAAGGGCGGGCAGTGCGTGCCCTGAGAGTTTCAGCTTATTAGAGAATCGCCTTTTTAGAGATGCACGGCAGTTCCAGAATCAGCTGTAAGCGGAACAACTGGCGCTGCCTGCAACTGCAGGAGTTGCATCTGCACTTTAGCCCAGGCCTTGGCATTACGTTTTGTCGAATTCGGCGCATCCGGGTCAGCATAGAAGCGCAAGAGTTCTGCTTTGGCCTCTGAAGTGACATTTGTAAAATTCGCTTTCGCCCACTCGTCGAGCAGCTTCGCGTGCACGTCATCGTTCATGCGGTATTTTCCAGGCCCGGTGTTCTCTCCCACGTCAAAATTGTCATTCTCCAATTGTAGGGTACCTTCTCCCGTATCGTTCAGCAGTTTGCGATACCGGCTAAGCGTGGCATTGAAGCTCGCCTCGAACATATGTTCTGTTTCTGGCGTGGGCGTGCGGAACTGAAGCACTTTCAGCGGGCCAAACTTTGGAATCAGCTTATAAATAAACGCCAGAAAAATTTCCCCAGGACTCGGCTTTTTGTAATTCTTTCCCCATTCGCGGTCATAGTTGGAGCGCGATAAATTGTAGAGAAATCTTTTCTTCGTGGCGTCCGGGATGTCGTCTTTAATCTCATCCTTCTTCAGGTGCCAGGCGATGCGCGTGGCTTTGGGAATCACCTTACTCACGTCGCGCCGGAAGGAATTCAGCGCCTTGTCTTCATCCTTCAGCACACTCTTTAGCTCCAGGCCGTAGGTTTCACGAAAAGCCTGGTCAAGAACGCGCCGCGCCACTTCAAACCCGATGAAATCATGATACCCGTCCGGCGCGTAACGCTCCTTGGCAATCTCCAGCACGTCAAAACCAAATTCCGTTTTAACGTGTGCGAGTTTGCCATCTTCATAAGCCACGCTGTCGCCGTATTTCTTGCCCAATCCGGGATAAAGAACGGCCACTGCCCGGTTCGTGCCAATGCGATGCCCTTCCGTGTCCGCCGAATAATGCGCCAGCGCCCCGAGCGCGAACCCATATTCGGTCAGGTTCTGTGCATCGCGCAGCAGCGCCTGAACGAAATCGCCGCTCCGCACGTAATGCGTCAAGTCGCTGAAAAACGGGCTGCCGTAAGGGTAGTAGCCCATGTCCTGAATAATGGCGCCGCCATACGCGTAGGCTTGAGCCCGGCTCAAGTCCTCTTCCGTAGCTCGCGGATACTTTTTCAAAATCAAAGGCTTGATGTGGCTGTCCCAGGCCGCGTCGATGATCGCCTCGTGCGAGAGCACAGCATAAGCATGCGAAGGCGCAGGCCACGCGAGAGTAACCGCCAGCAGACAAACCAGCGCAAAACGCCTAATGTTTGAGCAGAGGCTGCGCATAGCGGATAGGAATGCCAAAATTGGAGCCTCCAAAGCCCCTGACCACCGCAAACGTTACACCGATGACCCGCCCATCCTTGTTGATGAGCGGTCCGCCTGAGCTGCCGGAAGTAGTCTGTGCATCGTAAACGATTTTATCGGCCGAAACATCGCCGATATGGCCTTGCGTCACCAGGGGACGGATGAGCTTGCGCCGGACTAGTTCGTCCACGACCTTGTCCGGCTCTCCCCCGGAGGTCTTGGCGATTTCCTTCACCGCCTCTTCGCCCGCACGCGCGAGCATGGCATTGATGCCCGTCGCATAGCCGAGGGAGATAAGCGCCTCTCCGCTGACGGCTGCTTCTTTCCGGGAGTCTGTTTTTAAGGTTGGCCGCTTAAGACCACTGAGATCGCCCTTCACCACGGCCAGGTCGGCTTCTTCCGAAATTTCCGCAGTGCTTACCTTGACTCCGGCCGTCGCGTCCGGAAAATACGCAATCATCTCGCCGATCTCCGGGTCCAGTCCCTGGCTGAGAACGCTGCTCAGTTCTTCGTTTTTCCACCAGGGTTGAACGACATGATGGTTCGTAAGAATCGTTCCATCGCCCACGATAAACCCGGTGCCAAAGAAATCCGCGCGCACTTCGGGAGCACGGCCCTCCAGTGTATAGGCAGGGTTTCCGTCACTGTCTTTTAGCGGTTCTCCGTTGGCGGTAATTCCCTCGTATCTTAGCGGCCTCCGCGAGGAATGATCCAGGAACACCACCGAAACGTGGAGCAGGCAAACGCTCGGCGCATAGGAGCGGATCACCTGCTCGGCGGTTTGCGATTCCGCTTCAATCCGCTGCAAGCGGGTGGTGGTCTCCTGAAGTTCCTTGCGCAACTCGGACACGTCGCTCGCTTCACCGCCCGAGATCTTCTGCCGTAACTCCGCCGACTGCTGTTGAAGCTGCTGTTTTTGTTGTAGAACATCGGACTGCTGAAGATCGGCGTGTGCGTTGCGGGCATCCGCCACTAATCGCTCCTGGCTGCGCGTGTTCCGTTCTAGTTGCGCTATCACCGCGTATGCGCGACGGTTCTCTTTGTCCGCTCGCCGGGAGAAAACCAAAAATGTGCCGGCAATAAGAATGGCGATTCCGAACAGTATGCCCACGCCGATCTTTAGCGCCCGCTCCAGCGAGAAGGCATCGCGCGTCATCTTCTCGGTGACGGCGAGGGCCTGGAAAGCGGTTTGCGCCACCTCCCGGCCCTCATCGGCGATGCGTGTTTTCTCCCGCAGGTCATCCAGGGCACGTTTCTGGCGTAGTTGAACGCGAACTCGCGCCAGCAATTCCACAGGCTCCCACGGCAAAGAAAGAACCTCATCGGCTCCGAGTTCGAGCCCCCTCGCACGTGCGGCCCCGGCGCCCTGCGTAAGCAAAATCACGCGTGTGCCCGCGGTCGCAGCGTTTCCCTTTACCTCAGCCAGGGCATCGCAACACTGGATGTCGCTCAAATCCGCGGAAAGCAAGAGAAGGTCCACCCCAACATCGCGGACGAACCGGAATCCCTCGCCTTGCGACTGTGAAACCGCCACCTGATATCCCGCCGAACGCAAAAGCTCTTCCAATTGCCGCTGCGAGGTCAAATCGGGATCAACGATCACGATGGTTTCGATTTTGGAGGGCAAGCTCGCACCTCAATCCACAAACTATGGATGCGCGCGCGCGTATTCTGGCACAATCATTTTTTCTAGGAAACCGGTCAACTACGGACGCGAGTAAGGCAATGGTGAGTTGGAGAAGGGCTTTGCTTGCCGATTTCCTCCAGAAGATTCGAAAACGAGGCTGGCTAATACTTCCGAAGCACCCCTATCACCCGCCCTTGAATCTTCACGTCGTTCGCGGCTACGATGATGGGAGCCATTTCCGAATTCGCCGGCTGCAACCGAACTTTCCCGGGAGTGTCGCGATAAAACCTTTTTAGCGTCGCCTCTTCGCCGCTAACCAGCGCCACGACGATGTCCCCCGCATTGGCCACTTGCGTCTGTTCGCAAACGACGAAGTCCCCATCCATGATGTGATCCTCGATCATGGAGTTCCCTTTGACCTGCAAGACATACGAATTGCCGCCCCGCGCGAAATCGCCCAGCGAAAGGGTCTCTCGCTCTTCGATCGCTTCCAGCGGACGGCCGGCCGCAATGCGCCCCACCAGAGGAAGCTCCTGGACCTTCCGTTCAATCACCTGCTCTTTCACCGGCTTCGGGAGCTGCACAATTTCAATCGACCGGCTCTGGTTATATCCGCGCCGGATGAACCCTTTCTTCTCGAGCGTGGTGATGTGCTTATGCACCGTGGCCAGGGAAGTGAGCTTCATGCCCTTTCCGATTTCCTCGAAGCTCGGCGCGTAGCCGTGCTTCGTCTCGAACGCCACGAGATAATCCAAAACTTCCTTTTGCCGCTTGGTCAAGGGCATGGGCGCGCCTCCGCTCTCGAATCTTTTTCCACAGGCACTTTAGGCGAAAAGAAAGCGAACGTCAAGCGGTTTTTCCTTTTCGCACACTCCGATTGCCCCTGGCTCGCGCTTCCCCTGGAAAAGATACAGAATTGTTTATGGACACTCGCCCCGTCCCTCCCGCTTCGGTCACGGTTGCTTCCATTCTCAGTATTCTCGGCAGCGGTGGAATACTGATCATCGGCGCATTGTTTGCACTCGGCGCGAGAGCGGCGCAATCCGGCAACAACGCAACCATGACGCCTCACGACAGGATGATTCTGCACATCATCGCTTATTCGCTTATGATCTTTGGCGTTCTGGGAATTGTGAACGGCGTCTCGCTCCTTGCGTTGCAAAATTGGGCCCGCAGAATAATGGCAATCGCTTCCGCTCTGGGCGTTATTTTGTCCACTTATAGCCTGTACATCAGCTTGGCCCTACTTGGATTGCCTTTTACGTCGGACGTGACACCCCACGCGTCGCACGTGCTCTGGGGCTCATTCTTTGGTATCTCGCTACTGATTTTTGGAGCGAGCCTGTGGTTCGTAACCGCGTTCACTCGCCCTGCCACAATTGCCAGTTTTGTTAGGCCCACACCAGCGGGCGATCTGGCGAAGTCTTCGGGTCTATCATGTCCACTTCCCCTTGCTCTCCTTGCCGGATTCTTCATTTTCGGAGCAGTAGTCTCTCTTTTGCTGCTTCGGTCACTCGATCGCATGCCGGACATGCTTTTTGGCCACGCACTCTACGGGACTTCACGCATGCAGTATGTCGTGCTCACGGAGACCTTCAGTCTCGCCGCCGCTATCGGCATGCTTCGCGTCAGGACTTGGGGAATACATCTGGCTCTGGGGCTGCAACTGTTCAGCGTTGCGAATCATGCGGTGACAGTCTTGAGCCCCAGATCCTTGCCATCTTTGCGCGCCGCGCTTGCAGCCATGGCGGCCCAAGGCGCAAAACCGCCGCTGCATGACCCGTCCACCGGGTTCCAGTACCTGGAGGGACTCGGATTGAGCTTTGCCCTCGCACTTCTTGCGATCGTCCTGCTTTCTCGCCCGAAATTTTTAGAAGCCGCTTCCGAGCCTCAGCGTCTGCCTTGACGGGGCGGGCTTGAAACAACTCTGCTACAGAAAGCTTGCCTGCGAGGTGCCGCAAACACCGTCATTCGCCACGGCACGTCCACAAACGCCGGCGGCGAAAAGAAAGCGCAACCCTTCAAACTGGGCTTAAGTCCCGGACATTCCTGCTCTCGAAGTTGCCTGCCTCACTTAGGTACTATCATTCTCCCTCAGCTCCGTTCTTACTATGCAACTGGAATCCATTCTTCACCTGATTGCTGACCGTCCATAGATGCTCTAGGTTACTTACTTGCGGCTTCGTTCAGCACCGTGCTGGCGATAAAGCGACTCCTGACGTTGTCTGAATTGAGGGCACTGCAATCCCCGTCGATTCTTTTTCTTAGTGGCGGTGTCGCTTGAAAAAGGATTTCATCAAAGACCCCCGTGAGCAGGCTCTCGCGCCAGGTCTTTCCTCGGCTTCTACCTTGAACAGGAACCTTCGCCGCAGTGAAAGAGTTTTCCTGAATTTGCGCGTTCGTGTTTCCGCGCCCGCGGAACGCGGTGAAGATTTCCTCGGCGAGGGTCAGACGATTGACGTCAGTCACGACGGCGCCTCGATCACCGTGGATCGCGATCTGAGTGTTGGCCAAACCATCAAAGTCCGCCGGGTTGGCGTCAACAAAGAAGCCGTGGCGCGAGTGGTTGGCTATTACAAGGATCACGACTCGAACGCCCGCATTTTCGGCATCGTACTGACAGAAAACAAGGTCAACCTCTGGGACATTTTCTTTCCCGCAGCGGCAGACCTTGATAAAGCCGTTCTGCGCGCCTTGCTTCGCTGCGTTGCCTGCGGGCGGCTCGAAGTCTCTTATCTCAATGAATTCGAATCCGATCTCTTTCTCAATCACCACAGCATCCCTCGCCTCTGTGGGCAATGCGGCGGCTGGACCACTTGGATTCGCCCGTATGGGCAGGTTCAGATCAGTGCAGAAGGCGCGGAGGAATCTGATTGGCCGGATGCCGCAAAACAAAATCACAACCACCGTTCTCACGAACGCCTGCGCACCGAGGCTGTCGGATGCATCCGTAATTCTGGTTTAGGAAACGAAGTTGTACTCGTTTCCGACCTGGGGCGCGGTGGTTTGAGCTTTTTCAGTGCGAACCAATATCTTGAGGGAACAACCATCGAGATGGCCATTCCGTACGCTTCCAAAGCCCCGAACATCTTTTCTCTGGTTAGAATTGTTGGCGCTCGAAAGGCAAAAGATCGCAATTTAACCGAATACCGGGCTATTTATCTCGTTTGACTCGCTTGGTGATCTCGGTGTTTTCACCTTTGTTTTAGTACTGGGTCTTTCCATCTCGGGCACACCCTTCAACGGTGTGCGATGCTGTTTCCTCTCTCGGCGATTCGGTATGGTATCCTTTATCGGTCGGCTCTTGGCGGTCTGCCTGCGAGACCATCCTTTTCCGCACCGCCTCATCCTGAATTTCGAGCCTACGACTCCCAGGGGGAGTTTAAGGAAAGTGGAGGTTTAGGCCAAGGAAATGTCTACGCTCGCCGAAGTTCCACCAACGACAAAGTCAAAGCGCGAAGTCATTGAGCGGGCGGTCATTCGCTTCGCCGGCGACTCGGGCGACGGCATGCAGATTACCGGCAGTCAGTTCACCAATACCGTCGCGCTGTACGGAAACGACATCGCCACCTTCCCCGACTATCCCGCCGAAATCCGCGCCCCTGCCGGAACCATCCCCGGCGTCAGCGGCTTTCAACTGCATTTCTCGTCAAATGAGGTCTTTACCCCGGGCGACGCGATTGACGCCCTCATCGCTATGAACCCCGCCGCCTTAAAGGTGAACGTCGGCGACCTCAAAGCGAATGGCATTCTAATCGTCAACAGCGACAGCTTCAAGGAATCGGACCTTCGCAAGGCCCAGATCACCGTCAGCCCCCTCGAAGACCATTCCCTCGACAAGTACCGTGTTTTCGCAGTCGAGCTCCAGAAGCTGACACGCGCCGCTCTTCAGCACTTGGGCATCGACGCCAAGGCCATGGACCGCTGCAAGAACTTCTTCGCACTCGGGATGTGCTATTGGCTCTATAACCGCTCAACCGAGCCCACCAATCGTTGGATTGAGCAGAAGTTCGGTAAAAAGCCGCTCTTGATGGAAGCGAACAAACTGGCGCTAAAGGCCGGCTATTCTTACTGCGAAGCCACGGAAGCCTTCCAAATCAGCTATGAGATTCCGCCCGCGCAATTGACGCCGGGAGTGTACCGAAACGTTAGCGGGAACCAGGCTCTTGCCATGGGCTTCGTTGCCGCCGCCCAAAAAGCGGGGCTGAGCCTCTTTCTGGGGAGTTATCCCATCACCCCAGCGTCTGACATCCTGCATGAACTCTCACAATACAAGAACTTCGGCGTGATCACTTTCCAGGCGGAGGACGAAATCGCTGCCGTTACGTCCGCCATCGGAGCTTCCTACAGCGGCTGCCTCGCCATCACTACCACTTCCGGCCCCGGCATGGCCCTGAAAACCGAAGCGATGGGCCTCGCGGTGGCCACGGAGATCCCCCTGGTCATTTGCGACATTCAGCGCGGCGGTCCTTCCACCGGTTTGCCGACGAAGACTGAGCAAGCAGACCTTCTTCAGGCACTTTTTGGACGCAATTCGGAAGCGCCTATTCCCGTGCTCGCCGCCTCGACGCCCGGCGACTGCTTCTGGGTCGCTCTCGAAGCCTCGCGTATCGCTCTGAAGTACATGATTCCGGTCATTGTCCTCTCCGACGGCTACCTTGCCAACGGCGCCGAACCTTGGCGCATCCCCAAGGCCGAGGACATTCCGCCCATCCCAGTCAAATTCGCAACCGATCCTGTCGGCTTTATGCCGTATAAGCGCGATCCGGAAACGCTGGCTCGCCCATGGGCGCTCCCCGGCACTCCCGGACTCGAGCACCGCATTGGCGGCCTGGAAAAGCAGGACGGCACGGGCAACGTGAACTACGAGCCGCTTAACCACGAAAACATGGTTCGCGTCCGCGCCGCCAAGGTCGCGGCCATTGTGCAGGACGTTCCCAATGTGTTGCCCGAAGGTGATCCCTCGGGCGACCTGCTGGTAGTTTCCTGGGGCTCGACCGCTGGCTCTATCACCGCGGCCGTCAAATCCGCTCGCGCCAGAGGATGCAAGATCGGCCATCTGCACCTCCGCTACCTGAATCCGCTGCCCGGAAACGTCGGCGAAATCCTGAAGCGCTACAAGAAAGTCCTGGTCCCGGAACTCAACATGGGCCAGCTCCTTTGGGTTCTCCGCGCGAAGTTTCTGGTGGACGCTGTCGGCTTGAACAAAATTCAAGGCCGTCCGTTCAAGCAGGCAGAACTCGAACAAAAGTTTGATGAAATGCTGGGAATACAGGGGAACCATCGATGAGCACCGCGACTCTTCCGCCACCGCTTACAAAGAAGGATTTTCAGACCGACCAGGAAGTGCGCTGGTGCCCAGGCTGCGGCGATTACGCCATTCTCTCAGCCGTGCAATCCGTCTTCCCGGAACTCGGCATTCGCAAAGAGAATTTCGTGGTAGTCTCGGGCATTGGCTGCTCCAGCCGTTTCCCCTACTACATGAACACCTACGGATTCCATACGATCCATGGCCGCGCTCCGGCCATCGCCACCGGCATCAAAATTGCCAACCCCGAACTGGAAGTTTGGATCGCCACGGGCGACGGTGACGCGCTGGCCATCGGCGGAAACCACACGATTCACTTGTTGCGCAGAAACGTCGGCGTCAAAGTTCTTCTCTTCAACAATCGCATTTACGGCCTGACCAAAGGGCAGTACTCACCTACTTCCGAGTTCCACAAAGTCACCAAGTCCACTCCCTACGGCACCGCCGACCGCCCGTTCAATCCCGTTGCGCTGGCCACAGGCTCCGAAGCCACGTTCGTGGCGCGTTCCGTGGACGTCTTCCAGTCCCACCTGAAAGACACGCTGAGGCATGCTGCCGCGCACCGAGGCACGGCCTTTATTGAAATCCTGCAGAATTGCAACATCTTCAATGATGGCGCCTGGTTCTCGCTTACTGAGAAAGATGCCCGAAGCGAACACGTCCTTCAGCTGGAACACGGCAAGCCACTGGTCTACGGTAAAAACCGCGACAAGGGCATTCGCCGCAAGCCTGATGGCGACATCGAAGTCGTGCAACTCGGCGATGGCCTTACCGAAGGCGACCTCGTCATTCACGACGCCCATCATCCGCGTCCGTCTTACGCCTTCTTGCTATCGCACATGGAGCATCGCGAGGGCTTCCCAACGCCTATCGGCGTCTTCCGCGCCTGGGATGATTTGCCCCGTTACGAAGACGTGATGAAAGACCAGATTCAGGAAGTCATCGCCAAGAAAGGCTCCGGCGACCTGAACAAACTCCTCCGCGCCGGCGACGTCTGGGAAGTCAAGTAATCAGCGCGGCGCTGTAGGGCCCGCTTTTTTAACCTGCTTGCCCCAAAGCTGCGAGGGGCGTGAAGTCGAGGGGCTGAAGCGGGCCGTCTCTCCTTAAACCTGCAAGTAGCCAATCCATTTTGGCTCTGTTCCCGTCTCTTCCCATTCCCTGTAATGTATGAAACTGGCTTGCAATTTGTTGCATCCAATCAGAACCGGCAACGAGGGGTTCAGGTCGTGAACGAAGCCGCAAACTTAGGGGCTTTTGCTCTGGTCGGAGACGCCGACCCCGTGCGGCCTGCGCCTGAAGCCATAACGTCCGAGCTCACCGGGACCCTGGGCCTCCTCTATGAAGTCAGCCGCGAGCTGAGCGCCATTCTCGACCGGGAAGAGCTCTTGCGCCGCATTGCCCAAAAAGTCAAAGCCCTGGTGCACTTCGATGTCTTCAGCGTCATGCTCTGGAACGAGCAAACCCAGCGCCTCGAATCGATTTTTGCCCTCAAATATGCGGACATCATCCCCCTGTGCACTTGCCTCGGTCTGGACCAGGGACTCACGGGCGCTGCAGCAAATGAACGCCGCGTTGTGCGCGTGGCCGATGTCCGCACGGATTCGCGATACATAGCTTGCCAGCACGGCGTCGAGGTGCGCTCGGAATTGGTTGTGCCTCTTCTCCTTCAGGATCGTTTGATTGGCGTCCTCGATCTGGAGAGCACGAAGCCGCATTCCTTCACTTCCTGTCACGAGGAAATGCTCCAGACGCTTGGCACTTACATCGCCGTTGCTCTCGAAAACGCGCGCCTTTTTGAACAGGTCCGCGAAAACGAGCGCCGCCTTCAAAACGACCTGGGCACTGCGCAGGAAATTCAGCGTCAACTTCTTCCCACCGGGGCTCGTGAAGTTCCGGGCCTCGACCTGGCGGCGGCCTACGTTCCCGCGCGCGAATTGGGCGGCGATTTTTACGATTTCCTTCCCTACGGCGAGGGGCGTCTGGCCATAGCCCTGGGCGACGTTTCCGGCAAGGGCACCGCGGCAGCGCTCTACGGTTCTATGGCCATCGGGATGATTCGCGAAATCGTGGTGAGTCGCGACTGCGATCCGGCCTGCATGCTTGCGCTGTTGAATCAACGCCTGGTCAACACGCGCCTCGACGCGCGGTTCATCGCCATGCTCTTCGGTGTTTACGATGCGGCCCAGCGCCGGCTCACGATTGCGAACGCCGGCTCGCCGTATCCTCTTCTGCTTCGCGATGGCCACGTCGTTTCTGTTCGCTTGGAAGGCGTGCCCCTCGGCCTTATTCCAGGCACGCAGTACGACGAGTCTGTCCTCGACCTTCTGCCCGGTGACGTGGTGGTTTTCGCTTCTGACGGCATTTTGGAATCGCAAAATACGGAAGAGCAAGAATTCGGCCTGGAGCGTTTGTCCTTGGTCCTAAGCTCGGCTTCTCCAGAGGACTCCGCCCACACGATCGCCGAGCGCATCCTGGCCGAGACCGATGATCACAGTGGCAAGGGCACTGCCCCCCACGACGACCGCACGCTCGTCGTTCTGCGCGTCACCGACGAAACAGGCTCGGACTTCCACAAACTCCCCGTCATCTATTGAAGTTCTCGCCTGGGATAATTCCGGTTTCTAAAGGGGCACGAATCCCCTTTGGCAGGGCCCTGTCACCCTGAGGGCGTAGTTCCTCGATTTCGCCCAAACGCGCGACTTGTCATCCTGAGGCCGCGGCTTTTCCGGCCGAAGGATCTCAGCTTGAGCATTACGCCTGAAGCATCCGTCGAGCTTGTTTTGGGAGAAGTCCTAGCGGGTCGTGTCCGCGTTCGCATCCGCCGCATTGGCCTGCAGTGATTCCCGGTTCTTCAGCAACGGCAGCCATTTCTCCCGCACCGCCGCGAAGTCCGGCCAATTTTTCTTTGACACTGGATCCGAAGGAGGCAATCCCAGCTTCTCAAAATTCTTGTACTGCCCTCGTTGCAAAATACGGAAGTCCAGATGCGGCCCGGTGGACAATCCCGTGCTTCCCACCTGCCCGATGGTCTTCCCGATTTCCACGTGCTCGCCCGAGCGCACAAACATGCGCGACAAGTGCAGATACATCGTCTCGTAGCCATTCGAATGCGCGATCTGCACCATGTTCCCTTCGCCGCCTTTGCGCCCCGCAAAAATCACGCGCCCGCTGCCAATCGTCTGCACCGGACTCCCAATCGGGGCGCCATAGTCCGTTCCCATGTGCGGCCGGTAAATCTTCAGGATGGGATGGAATCGCGCTCGGCTGAAATGTGACGTTACGGGCGCACCAAATTTCAGCGGCGAGCGCAAAAACGCTTTCTGCAAGGACTTTCCGTCCGCAGCGTAATATCCCGGCCGTCCCGCGGGATCGTGAAACAGCAACGCCTGATACTTCCGCCCCGCGTTTTCGTACTCAGCCGCAAAAATCTTTCCGTATCCGGCGGTCTCTCCGTTCGTGTACTTCTTTTTTTCCAGCAAGATGCGGAACGAGTCGCCCTGACGCGGATCCGTAGAAAAATCCAAGTCGTACCCGAAAATCTGCGCCAGTCGCAACGCCAATTCCGGGGACTCCCCGGCATCTTCCACGGCGTTAAACAGCGAATCGTCTATTCGGCCGGTCACAGCCACGATTTCAGTCTTCGAGGGAATTTCGTTGACGCTGGCCTTAAACCCCTTCTCTTCCGGAACGATCCTTAACATTCGGTCTGAATCAATCTTGTAATCGATTTCCCGCAGCGCGCCTTCCACCGACCGGCCCACGGTGATCGTGTTCCCCGCGCGGAGCTGCCGAAGGTTGAACGCACGCTGCGCCGCCGCCGACGCGCTCGCCGCTTCCTCCGCGCTCAATCCGAATCTTTCTAAGGCCACCTTGAAATTCTCACCAGCTGAAACTCTCTCGTTGTGCGCCAGGATGGTCTGTTCGCGGACGCGTTTCGCTTCCCCGACCGCCAGCTCCACCTGACGGTCATATTCATCTCCCGTGGCAAGCCGCCGCTCGAACACGTACCCGAGCGTCACCGCGCCAGCGATGCACTCGCACAAAACCAATATGACGAACCCTCGATTCACTATGCCCCCAAGGATGCCTACTCAAACCCAAACTCGCGAGATATGTTGCATTTCCCGCCTCCCCGAAACCTGGCCGCAGGCGCACCCCTGTTTTGTCTCAACTCGGCTCCGGCGTCAAACCTGCATTAGAAACGCTGCGCCCAATCCTCCAACAGCTTATCGGTAAGCGGCACTCCTCAAAAGGCGGGTTGTGCTCAGCGCAACGCGCTGCCCAAAACAAAAACGCTGCGCAAACTCACGCAGCGTAGTGCCTTACCGGCAACTATACCAACAACGTTTGCTAATTCCCGGTGTGGATCGCCACCTGTGGGCCGGACGCCGCAAAATAATTTTGTTCGCGCAGCTTCCGGTACATGATGCCCGCAACCGTTGCCGCCGTTGGCCCCTTCACGCGCCGCGTATTCCCGCGCAGCAAAACCGCCAGTGCGATCTTCGGATGCGTTTCATCGGCGTAGGTAAGAAACCAGCCAATTTTCGAAGGCGTCGTGTGGTCGTCGCACGTTCCCGTCTTGCCGATCGGCAGCTCATCGCCACCCCGGTCGTAACTCGAACGGCCTGTACCGTACAACACCGCCGCCAGCATTCCTTCTCGGATTTCCGGAAGGATGGGAGCGATATTCAATTCGCGCTTCACTTTCGGCGCAAAATTCTGGAGTTCTTCCTGGCTGTGCGGATACTGCAAATAATAAAGCGTTCCGCCATTCGCAAAAGCCGCGGAAAGCGCCGCAAGCTGCAGCGGCGTCACCTGAATTCCTTCGCCGTAGCTCGACATGCGCGCCACTCCGCCGTGAGCCGGCGGCGTCGTGGGGAACGATCCCGGATGTTCGTTCGGCAGCTCATACCCGGCAAGCTCGCCGAGACCCAGCAAACGGCCATACTTCGAAACCGTTGCAAATCCCATGCGCGAGCCAAGCTGCTCGAAAAATTCGTTGTTCGAGCGCGCCATCGCTTCCGTCAAATTCATGTATTTCCGGCGGCTTACACGCAGCATCGTGTCGGGCGTGATTACGTTTTCCTCCAGCGCCGCGAGCGCAATCGTCGGCTTGATCGTCGAGCAAGGAATGTAGCCGTCGCTGAACGCAAGCTTTTGATTGACCACCGTCAAGATCCGGCCCGTGTTTGGATCCACCGCGACAACCGCGCCGTTGTATTTTCCCAGCGCCGCAACCGCCGCCGCGCGAACTTCCGGGTCATCATACGTCGCGTCATCGGTGCTAGTGGAATCCGCAAACGTGGGAACTCCAGGATAGCGATTCACGTAACGACGCGAACGCGAACGCGTAGCCCCGGCTCCCGCTCCAGCCGGCAAGGCCGGCACTGGCAGCACGCACAGCGCCGCCAACAAAAATGCCATACTGCTTTTTACGTGCTGCTTCACCGTTCCACCCTCATAACAAGGCCGATGCCAACTTGGCGTCCAACCCCGGATTACCCCACCGCTCATCACGCCGGGGCCGAATTTTTACCTCAACCCTTTACTAGCGTCAACAAACATTCGCAGCAACTGTTCGTTGTTGCAACTGGCAAAAAAGCTCGTTTTCGCCCCCCACGGGATAACTTGCAACCCGGCAACCAACCTGAGCAGTGTTGATTCGATGCGACTTAACGCCGCTTCGATTCCTCCTACCGGCTCAAACACTGCGCCAAAGAGGAACACTCGCTCTCATCTTGCGACATTATTTTATGAAGTTTCCGGCTGGTACCGCAATAGCGGATAAGCCCTAGTACCGCCCTATGTGCTTTGTTTTCAACTCACTGTCCCCCAGGCCAGCCCACTGCCCCTCCACCCGGTCAAGCCCTCATAGTTAGACCTACAAGCCCGCAGCTCTCAATCTCATCCTGACACTCGTAAGATTCCTCCGCCTGGCCTCTCGCAACTCTGGAATCACACCACTTCTCGCTTGACGAGAATGACGGCGTCCGCAACGAAAAGGGCGTGCACGCCCCTTTTTGGATTCTTCTGACGGTGAACTGCCAACTGCTTAAGGGCCAACTTCCTTTTACCGCGCCGGCCGCGCCTTCGCCGCATCCGCTCCAGCCGCCGCGGTAGCCGCTTTCACGGGCGGCTTTTCGCCATGCGCTGCAGCAGGAGCCGTTGCGGCATGACCATTCGCTCCAGAAGAAGCACTCGAATTCCCCGGCTGCGGAATTTCCATCTTCTTGCGCAGCCCATTTTCCAGTTTCTCGCGAATGTCCGTATTTTCTTTCAAGAACACACGCGCATTCTCGCGGCCCTGCCCCATGCGCTCTCCGCCGAAGCTCAGCCAGGCGCCGGATTTCTCGATCAGCCCCTGATCCACGCCCAGGTCGATCAAATCGCCCTCGCGCGATATCCCTTCGCCATAAAGAATGTCGAATTCCGCCTCGCGGAAAGGCGCCGCCACTTTGTTTTTCACCACTTTGCCGCGCGTCCGCGACCCCACCACCTTGTCGCCTTCCTTGATCGACTGGATGCGCCGGATGTCCACGCGCATCGACGCATAAAACTTCAGCGCGCGCCCGCCCGTCGTCGTCTCCGGATTCCCAAACATCACGCCGATTTTTTCGCGAATCTGGTTGATGAAAATCAGGCACGTGCGCGACTTCGAGACAATCGCCGTCAACTTCCGCAGCGCCTGCGACATCAGCCGCGCCTGCAAACCCATTTGCGGCTCGCCCATTTCCCCTTCTAGCTCGGCCTTCGGGACTAGCGCCGCCACTGAGTCGACCACCACCACGTCAACGCCGCCCGAGCGAATCAGCGTCTCCGCAATCTCCAGCGCCTGCTCGCCGTTATCCGGCTGCGACACCAATAAATTGTCCACGTCTACGCCCAGCTTCCGCGCGTACACCGGATCCAGCGCGTGCTCCGCGTCGATGAACGCCGCCTGCCCGCCCAGCTTCTGCGCCTCCGCGATCACGTGCAGCGTCAGCGTCGTCTTGCCGCCCGATTCCGGCCCATAAATCTCAATCACACGCCCGCGCGGGAATCCGCCCACCCCCAGCGCCGCGTCCAGCGACAGGCATCCGCTCGGAATCACGCTGACCGGCACCAGCACGTCTTTGCTGCCGAGCCGCATGATCGAGCCTTTGCCGTACGACTTCTCAATCTGCGATATCGCCGCTTCCAGCAATTTTTGTTTCTCGTCTGCCATCTCACACCTCGGTCGAGGAAATTAGGAATTTTGGCCTAGAGGGCCGCTTGGCACTGACTCCGGGATGCCCCCATTTATGTCCTTCCGAGCGGAGCGAGGACGCTCTCCTCGGTTTCGCTCGGCTTGATAAGCGCAACTCGATTTCTCCGGCGCCGGGGACGTAATGAAGCAGGAAGATTACCACTCAGTAGCTCCCCCCGCCATCCCTTTTTTCGCCCTCTTCACCGCCCGCAACCGTGCGCCACCTCATGATCCGCCAGCCGCGCCAGAGCCGCCTCTTCACGCTCATCCAACGCTGCCCGTTCTCGGAACGTCAGATGCCGCAGCCGGGACAAGTTCCTTCCCCGCGTCCGGGCCTCGAACAGCTCTTCTTCGAGTCTCTCGCGCTCCTGACAGCTTAGAATATTGCTCGCAAATCCGTGCATGGCAACACCTGTTGAAAACGGCGAGACAGAATCTAGCACAGGGGCGAACAAAAAGCAAACAGTATGATTCGCCTTACATTCGCCTGACTCGCCCGCGCTTTTGCCCGCTTCAACTTCAGACCCACAGACGAAACTCATCCAAGGAGGATTCCCAATCTCTGTTCTCGCTCGGAACCTGCCTAGGTACGGCCGCGAGAGCTCGCTCCAGGAATCCCGTCACCAACGTCCTTTCCTCGGCGCCGAGCCACGGACGACGGAGCAGCAGCGCACCGAGAATACTTGCAAGCGGCAAAATCACCCCAATCCAATGGCCACCTTGATCCGCGCAGGTGCCGCTAAGAGCGCAAGGCAGAAACATGAGGAAGATGGGAGCTCCCGCCACCATCGATACGGCCAGCAAAATCCGCGTGTAGACGCGGACCTTCCGCCAAGCTTCCCAATACGCTTCGATCAAGGCGCCATGGGCGTCTGCCGTAATGCGGCCAAACAAAACCGCGACGTAAGTGTTCTTTCTCCCGAATGGTCGCTGTCGTTTGTGCAATCGGAACTCATTACCGGCGACGCAACCCACGATAGGCCTATCACCCTTATAACCGCCCGGCGCGGATAACGACGGCTGATCGAGATCAATTTGCTCCGCCAGCTTCGCAAGGCAAATCTCCGGCGAATCGTCGCTGTGCAGCACGAGGTCCAGTTTCTTTGCCATATTAAATTTTTACTGGCCGTACGCATAAAACCCGCGCCCTGATTTGCGTCCCAGCCACCCCGCCGCCACATATTTCTTTAGCAGCGGGCACGCGCGATATTTCGGATCGCCCAGCCCTTCCTGCAACACCTGCATAATGTCCACACAGACGTCCAGCCCAATAAAATCCGCCAGCTCCAGCGGCCCCATGGGATGATTCATCCCCGTCTTCATCACCGCGTCCACCGCCTCAACGGTAGCCACGCCTTCCATCACGCAATACGCCGCTTCATTGATCAGCGGCATCAGCACGCGGTTCGAGACGAACCCCGGCGCGTCGTTCACAGCCACCGGCTTTTTCCCGAGCTTCTCCGCCAGCTTCATGGTCGTTTCGAACGTCGCGTCGCTCGTCTGCAGTGCGCGAATCACTTCGACCAGTGCCATCACCGGCACTGGATTCATGAAGTGCAGGCCCACGAGCCGGTCCGGCCGCTTCGTCAACCCCGCCAGCGTGGTCATCGAAATCGACGAAGTGTTGCTCGCCAGAATCACTTCGGGCCGCAAAATTCCATCCGCTTCCGTCAACACCGCGCGCTTAATTTCAATTTTTTCCGGCACCGCCTCCACTGCAAAATCCGCCGCCGCAATCGCCCGCATCTCCGTCACCGCCTGCACGCGCGTCAAAACCGTTACCTTGTCCGCCTCCGCCAGCTTCCCCCTCCTGATTTCGCGCTCAAGATTGTTCCCAATCGTCTCCACCGCTCGGTCCAGAAGTCTCTGCTCCACATCGCGCAAAACCACGTGGAATCCCGCCCGCGCAAACACGTGTGCGATCCCGTTCCCCATCGTCCCCGCACCCAGCACCGCCACCGTCTTGATTGAATCAACCGACACTCTTTCCCCCGCCCTGTTCTGGGTCATCTTCAGCCTGTTCCGCCAGTTCGACTTGACGGAAGACCTCCTCAGCGCGAGGAGCGTCGTCACGCAATACCCAGACTGCAAATTCAAATCTAGGACGCAAAGGCACAATGCTGTAGCTCAATTGGAACGGCAAGGAGGAGCTTATCCGTTCTTTGAAGTGACTCGGAATTTGAGCTGCGTCGAGTGACGCGAGTAGTCTATCCAGTCTCTGTTGATCCTCTCCGCTCCACAGTTCTACATTCCTCGAGGCAGCCTCTTCACGAGTCGAAACGAGTGGCAGGCGACAGTCGCTGCATTCAGTGTATCCATCGCGATATTCGGCCTGGCATAAAGGACAGAACATTTCGCGATGCAGCTTACTACAACGAACT
>Ga0126381_100001665_pt1 | contig 23791 bp, 24 predicted proteins | sample PanSoiMetPlot_28_FD_96465 | JGI IMG/M metagenome (GOLD analysis project Ga0126381, IMG submission 96465) | Tropical forest soil microbial communities from Panama - MetaG Plot_28 | ecosystem: Environmental > Terrestrial > Soil > Tropical forest > Bulk soil | place: Panama | collected 2016-02-17 | reverse complement strand
TACGCGCAGGAATACACCATGCCCGAGTCCAGCCAGAGCTGATAAAAATCATTCGAAACGTCGTAATGAAAGCTGATGGCTTGGCGGTCGCGGATTTTCGAATGCACCCGCCCGCTGAATTTCCTCCCGGCGCCGTCGACATGGCCGGCGGTCGGCAAGCCCAGCAGCAAGGTCGCCAGACGGACCTTCGCGGCGGTGCTGAAGCTCTTTTTCTCGAGATATTCGGCCAGCGGGAAAATTGCGAGAATGTCGCCTTCGATATCGAAGTCGCCGTAAATATAGGCTTCGCCAAAAGCGACCTGCCGGTCAGAACGTAGCGCCGCCCGCAATGCCCGGGGATGATGGATGCGCCAGGTGAACCGGCAGAACTGGCCGGGATCAGGATCCCAGCGCGTGCCGTCCCACAGCTCCACCGCAAAATCCCGGGGGCGATAATCCCCAACCAGTTCCTCGAGAACCGCCGTGACTTTGGCGACAGTCTTGGCTTGGGAAGACCGGGCCGGTGCGGATTGGGCCGCGCGCGCCATGGCGCAATAATTATGCTCTTATTCGATGCTAACGGTGAAGTTCGTGCCTTCCCAGCGCTCTCCCTCCGGCCAGAAGAAAGTGAAAACCACTTCGCGGCCGGATGGGAGTCCGTCCGTTGGCAAGTCCGCGAAATGAACGCCGAGCCCACTGGCTACGGTTTTTACATCGTGAGGAGTGCGCCAGCCATCGTCGCTCCAATGCACCATGGCGGGAGCGAGGAGAGCAAGCCGCAGCATCTTGCCTTGGGGAATACTGCGGCATTTGTTGTTGAAACGCCAGCTCCAGTAGACGGCTCCGCGCTTCTCGACCTGGTAACGCTTTACCGTGTGTGGGCACTGATCAAAAATCTTGCCGTCCTTCAGCGAGCGCACCAGTTTGATGTACTCCGAATGCGCCCACACCAGCGGGCACGCCGAGCCAGTGGGCTTGCCGAGGAAAAGTTCGCGATCCGCGATATCAGCGCTATCCCAGACCTGCTCCGGCAACAGACGACTGCCATTGGCCGAAAGTTCCACCGATCGCAGCAGTTGCTGCGCGCCGGCGATGTTTCCCGCCGCAAGCTCGTAATGCGCTCGCTCTCCAGCGAGCAGCGGCCAGGGGCGGCCGACTCCCGTGCCGTCGAAGGGCGCACCATCCACATGCTCTCCGTAGCCGTCGTCGTTGTAGCGGTACCAGCAAGGCCCCTGCGGCAGTTTCACTTTCAACAAAGCGTCGATCACCTGAATGGTATTCAGAATCTTCGGGTCATCCGGCACGCGCAGCCCGAAGCGCACCAATGCCAGCGCATCCGGGCTGACCACGTGGGAAGCCCGCTCCAGGTTCTGCCCCGGAGGACGGTTCTTGATCGGTACGAATCCTTCGGTAGGACTGGCCGCACAGTCGCTCGCGGGGGGTGCAATGCGCACGTAGTATCCGTCGACGCCAATCTGCCGCGCCAAATCGCCGTCGCTCGAGTACGTCCAGCGCTCGATGCTCTCATTCCAGGTGTCGGCGAGATCGCGGAGATAGCCGGCCGTGGTACCCTCCCGCATGGTATCGGCAAGATCGGCGGCGGTCAGCAGTCCGGCGACTTCCACTGCAAGGGTGAATGGAGAGTATCCGGCGTCTTCTTCCCACCGGTCCTGCTGCGTGACCGGCCCATTGCGGGCAATGAAACCCGCGGCAGAGCGCACCATGGGCCACCAGCGTTTCAGATCCCCCAGCGCGCTCGGAGCTTCTCGTCGAAGCAGGTCGACCAGCAGAATGGGAAAGGCTGCTTCATCCATCTGCAGACCGCTCCAATAGGGACGCCCGTCCAGCCACATATTCTGCGGCCAGTTTCCGTCCGCCTCCTGCGTCGCCTCCAAGTAGCGAAGCACGCGAACTGCATCGCCGGGGGCACCGGCCGCCAGAAATCCACCGGCGGTCTCGACCAGATCGCGCGGCCACACCAGGTGATAACCGCCGAGGTCCTCATCTCCTTTGTTGAAGCCCCAAGGGATGGAGAGGCTGGCGATCACTCCACCTAGAAAATCCTTCGACTCGTGTACCCGTAGCATGGCGGTGCTGGAGCGGTAGAGATCATGGTCGTGAGCGCTGTCGAGAGGCATCAGGGTCTTATGCCAGCCGCGCCACTGCGCCGTGTAGTCCCGCACCAGGTGATCGTAATCGTCGAGCAGCGACGCGCGAACTTGTTCGCCTGCCTCCGCCCAAATCCCCCCGAAACCAAGCGCCAAAACAAATTCGCCATCCGAGGCCTCGAGATCGACTTCGCCAGTCAAAGCCACGTTGCCGTTTTCCGCGCGCTCATAGGTCTCCTTGAGCTCGAAATTACGCGAGAGCTCCTGCCAGCCGTCGGAGACACCGGCATAGCCTACAGACAGTTCCTTCCAGGACTCGGAGCAGGAAAATGCGAGCGACAGGCCGGTGGGATTTTCGGCAAACAGCATGGGCACGCCTTTGTAGTCTCCGACCCACCCCGAATTATTTACGCCCACATTGCCGAGGTGTGGAGCCAGCAGTGCAAACACGCGATAGTCGGCGAGTTGGCCCGCGAGCGGCACAAACCGAATTTTCTGCAGGATCACGTTGCGGTGAGGGTCGGCGAAAACTTCCTTCTCGATGCGGTAACGCTGGTTCACCTCAGTGTTCGTGAGCCGGAACGCGGGCACGCCCGGCTCGACCGGCACCACTTCGAAGGTGCAGTGACGCTTCTCTTCGGAAAAATAGCTTTTGCCATCCGTGACCATCAGGCCCAAATCACGCGTGCAGGCCATGTCGACGCGCGGGAAGTAGATTTCATTGAGAATGCCGTGGCTCAGGGTAAACCAGACACGGCTGCTCCGGCTGAACGCGCTGCCGACTCCAGTCTTGGCGCTCGAAGTCCAGCGGGGAGGAATGCCGGGCCAACCCGGGGCGTAGATTGCGTGACTCACTAGCTTTCCTCACAAGGGACGCTGATTTACTTCGAAATTGGAATATTATCAGGAAGCTTCAGGCGGCCGAGATATAGCGCCATGCCGACGACCGCGTCGACTCCCATCTCGTGAAGTTGATCGATTTCTTCGTGGCTGGTGATTCCTCCGGCAGCGATCAACCGCTTTTCAGTGGCATCCCGCAATTGACGCACAGGTTCGAGCGGCAGACCCGCCATCAATCCCTCGGTATCAATGTGGGTGTAGAGAAATGCCCCGCAGTAAGGCTCGAGCTCACGGATCATTTCGAGCGGAGAAATGGCGGTGATCTCTTTCCAGCCGCGGATCGCCACTTTGCCGCCCTTGGCGTCAAGGGCAAAAACCAAACTCTCGGGCCCGAATTCGGCCGCGAGATCACGAGCAAAATTCGTGTGAATAGCGCCATTTTGCAACAGGCTTGACCCGACGATGACGCGTCGGGCTCCCAACCGGAGTGCCTGGCGCACGGCCTCGGCGGATCGGATACCGCCGCCGATTTGGCAGGGAAGTTGTTTGGCGAACAACTCAATCAGGCCTGGGTTGGGAACGCCACCCATCGCCGCATCGAGATCAATGAGCTGCACAAGGGGGAAAGCGGAAAACCGGGCAATCCATTCCGCAAAATTGTCGAATTCCAAAGCTTTGTTTTTGCCCTGCACGAGCTGCACCACCTTCCCGCCCATGAGGTCGATGGATGGGATCAGCATGTGAGCCTCACCGGTATGCCTGCGGCATAGAGCCGCATTTTCAGTTCGGAGATTGAGTTGAGGCCGAAGTGAAAGATCGACGCGGCCAGTGCGGCGTCGGCTTCTCCCCTTCGGAAGACCTCGACAAAGTGATCGGAGCCCCCTGCCCCACCCGATGCAATCACGGGAATCCTGACTGCCTGCCCCACTGCGCGTGTCAGTTCGCAGTCGAAGCCCTTCTGAGTGCCATCCCGATCCATCGAAGTCAGCAAAATCTCGCCGGCCCCCCGGCCTTCCGCCTCTTTCGACCACTCGACCGCGTCGCGCCCGGTAGGCATTCGTCCCCCGGCGACGTATGCCTCAAATCCGCTGGCGCTCCGCTTGGCGTCAATCGCGACAATCACCGCCTGCGATCCAAAGCGTTGCGCGATACAGGTAATCAACGACGGATCTCTTATCGCAGCCGAATTGATGCTGATCTTATCCGCACCGGCATCGAAAATCGCACCCGCATCCTGGAGGGTACGCACGCCGCCCCCGACCGTGAACGGCACGAATAGCTCCTTGGCAGTTCGCCGCACGGTGTCGATCAGTGTCGCGCGCTTCTCGTGAGTTGCGGTGATGTCGAGCAACACGATCTCGTCTGCTCCAGCCTCGCTGTGGGCCTTGGCCAGTTCCGCCGGATCACCGGCATCGCGCAGGTTGAGGAACTGCCTTCCCTTGACCACGCGACCCCCGTCAACATCCAGGCAAGCGATAATTCGTTTCGTTAGCATCTACAGCTTTTCTCAGCGTTCTCTCGGTCGCTCTCTGCGGTGAAAGTCTAGATCCTGCAAAAGTTCTCCAATACTTTCAGCCCCACCGCCCCTGACTTCTCCGGATGAAACTGCACTCCAAACACGTTGTCCTCCTCTACGGCCGCCGAGAAGCCGCCACCGTATTCGCACTCCGCCGCGGTTGCCGCCAGCAGCGGCACACGGTAGGAGTGTGTGAAATAGACGAATGCGCCATCCGCAATGGCTTCGAACAAGCGTGACCGAGAATTGCGAATGGCCAGATTATTCCAGCCCACATGAGGGGATTTCACGCCGGAAGGGAACCGGCTGCACTCGCCTGGCCACAGCGCCAGGCCGGGAACGTCCGGTGCTTCTTCGCTCGAAGCCAGCATCCACTGCATGCCTACGCAGATTCCAAGAAACGGGTTGCCGCGCTCGATCGTGTCAATCACAGCCTCGCGCAGGCCGGATGGGTCGAGCGCTTGGGTTGCGGCAAAATGTCCCACTCCCGGCAGCACAATCTTGTCCGCTTTCGCAACCACGCCGGGATCGTCGGTAACCACGTTCTCCGCGTCCAGATGATCAAAGGCCTTCTTGACCGACGTGAGATTCCCCGCCTTGTAGTCAATGATCGCGATCACTACAGCAACCCCTTCGTGCTGGGCAGCAACCGCGCCATCTGCTTATCGCGCCAGCACGCGGCGCGCAGCGCGCGCGCAAAAGCTTTGAACAGAGCTTCGATTTTGTGATGATTCGAGCGGCCATACAGAATTCGCGCATGCACGTTGGCCTGCGCTCCCCGAGCGAATCCGTCGAAAAAGTCTGTGACCAGCTCGGCTTGCAGGTCGCCCACTAGCCGCACGCGAACTTTCGCTTCCACCACCGCAGCTGCCCGTCCCGAAAAATCGACCGCAACCAGGCCGAGCGTCTCATCCATCGGCATCACGAAATAGCCCGCGCGCAGGATTCCCTTCTTGTTGCCCAGGGCCTGCGCGAATGCCTGCCCGAGCGCGATGCCCACGTCTTCGACGGTGTGGTGCTGGTCGACATCAAGATCGCCGGCGGCCTTAAGCTCGAGATCGAATCCTCCGTGATGGGCAAAGAGCTCCAGCATATGATCGAAGAAGCGAATTCCCGTGGAGACTTTGTAGCGGCCCTTGCCCTCGATCGTAAGTCGCAGCTGGATGCTGGTCTCTTTGGTGGTGCGGTCAAGCGCGGCTGTTCTCATCGGGTCACCTGCTGCCGCCTGCGTTCCCCGGCCGGCGCGGTTTTCGCGGACCAGGCGCGAGATCGAGTTCCCGGAACACCTCGCGCAAGGTGGTCAGGAGTCGCTGGTTGTGCTCGCGAATTCCTACCGTAATGCGCACGCAATCTTTGCAGCCGTAATCCGCGGAGCGGTCGCGCACCAGTATCCCGCGCTCGCGCATCGCGCGGATGAAAGGCTTCGAGTTTTCTCCGAGATCGATCAGAACGAAATTCGCCCGGCTCGGCCAGAACCGAACTCCCCAACTCGCCAATTCCGATTCCAGTTCGCAGCGGCCGGCAATGGTTTCAGACACGTATGTGTTCACATAGCCGTCATCCGAGAGAGCTTCGGGCAGGCAGGCCAGCGCGACGGAATTCAGATTGTAGGGGGAACTGGCGCGGCGTAGCAGCTTCATTTGCTCCCTATGACCCATCAGCACCCCGATGCGCAGCCCTGCCATGCCATAGACTTTCGAGAAGGTTCGCGAAACAAACAGGTTGGGTAACTCACGCCACTTCGGCACTGCCGTTTCTCCGCAGAAATGAAAGTAGGCTTCGTCGATGAGCACAGCTGCATCCGGCGCCGCTTGCGCGATCCGGACCAGGTCTGCAATCGGCGCCAAGGTGCCGGTGGGATTGTTGGGGTTGGCGATCGCAATGAACTGCGTGCGTTGGCTAATGCTCGCGAGCACTCTCTCGGTGGGGAAAACGAATTCCTCGTCAGCTGGAAGCGAGATGACGCGAGAGCCGGTCGCGGCAGCATAAATCTCAAACATCGCGAATGTAGGCACCACGATCAAGGTCTCATCGCCGGGTTCGAGGAAGGTTTCCGAGAGCAGGTGAATCGCTTCGTCGGTTCCGTTGGTGAGCAACAGTTCTTCCGGCACAACCCCAAGGTGCGCGGCCACAACCTTTTCACCGACATCCCGCACCGGATAACGGGCCAGATCCTCCCCGTTCAACCGCCGCAGCCGTTCGAGCACGCGCGGCGAGCATCCCGAGGTGTTCTCGTTGAAGTCCAGCCGCAGGCCGTCGCGGTTGCCGAGGGGGGGATGATATTCCTTCAACGTCCGGACCGACTCACGAGCCTTAAGCATTGGCGCACCTCACGCGAATGGATGCAGCGTGCGCCTCTAAGCCTTCGGTCTCGGCAAGCTTCCGCACTGTGGGTGCGATGCGCCCCAAGCCCCTCGAAGTCAACTCCTGGATGGTGATCACCTTGACGAAATCCACCACGCTCAAACCGCCGCGAAAACGCGCTGCTCCCGCCGTCGGTAAAACATGATTCGGACCGGAGGCGTAGTCGCCGGCAGCCTGGGCCGAGTAATCGCCGACGAATACCGATCCCGCATTCTCGACCAACGCTACCTCATGCCTTGCTACCGTAATGTGCTCCGGTGCAATGCGGTTTGCCCATTCGAACGCCTGCTGCCGGGACTTCGCGACGAGCACCGAGCCACGCGCGGTCAGGGATTGCCGGGCGATTACGTTGTCGCGAATGCTTCCTTCGATCGTGCGGGTCACTGCATTCGCCAGCCTTTGCGAGGTGGTGATGAAGACGGCCAGCGTCTCCGGGTCGTGCTCGGCTTGCGCAATCAGATCCGCCGCAATGAACGCGGGTTCGCCATCGTTGCTGACGATCACCACCTCGGTCGGTCCCGCCAGCATGTCGACCGCGCAATCAAAGCAAACCAGCTTCTTTGCCGTGGTCACGTACAGGTTCCCCGGACCAACGATCTTGTCGACCCGGGGGATCGATCGCGTTCCATAGGCCAGAGCCGCGATCGCCTGCGCCCCGCCGACTCGAAAGAATTCGCGTACCCCCAGCAGGGATGCCGCCGCCAGCACCTCTGCGCTTGGTCTCGGCGACACCACTCGAATATTCTTCACACCCGCAACCTGCGCGGGAATGACGGTCATCAGCAAGGTGGAAACCAGCGGAAATCTGCCACCGGGAACGTAACAGCCAACCGACGAAAGCGGCCTTACGAGTTGGCCGAGGGAGACGCCATCGGCCGAACGCGTCCACTCTCGTGGTTTCTGCCATTCGCAAAACCGGCGTATGTTTTTTGTGGCAACCTCGAGCGCGCTGCGCAACTCCGCGGGTGTGCTTTTCCACGCCGCGCGCATCTCCGCTTCCGCAACGCGCAGTTTTTCTCTCCCGCCAAGTCCGTCGAACTTGCATGCATACCGGCGTAGCGCCACATCGCCGCGTTGGCGAACATCTTCGACAATTCCGCGCACGACGGGTTCGACTTGGTCAAGCCGAGAGCTGCGCTGCTCGACCGAGCCTACGTAGGTCTCCGCGGCTTTGCCCCCGAGCATGCGCATCACATCACCACCTTGTTCAGCGGATATTCGACGATGCCTTGCGCATTCGCTTCCTTCAGCCGCGGAATCACCTGCCAGGCCTGCGACTCTTCGATCACGGTGTTGACCGCAAGCCACTCGGGATCGCTCAGGGTCGAAATCGTCGGCCGCTTCAGCGCCGGCAGCACCCCCAGCACGCGCTCCAGATCTTGCTTGCGCACATTGAGCATCAAGCCCACCCGGTCCTTCGCTTCCATGGCGCCGCGCAGCATGAGCGCAAGGTTTTCAATCTTTCGTCGTTTGCAGGCGTCCATCCACGCCTTCGGGTTGGCAATAATCTGGGTATTGCTCTCGAGCACCGTGTCCACAATGCGCAGGTGATTGGCTCGAAGGGAACTGCCGGTTTCGGTCACCTCGACAATCGCATCGGCCAGCATCGGTGGCTTCACCTCGGTGGCTCCCCAGGAAAACTCGACGCGAACATCGACGCCACGGCTGGCGAAATAGTTCTTGGTTACGTTCACCAGTTCGGTGGCGATAATACAGCCATTCAGATCTTCCGCTTTCTCGTAGCTTGAGCTTTCCGGCACAGCCAGCACCCAGCGCACCTTGCCCCGACTCTGTTTGGCATAAATCAAATCAGAAACCGTGACCACCGCAAGGCCGCTCTCGACCACCCAATCGAGCCCGGTCAGCCCGGCATCGAGCGCGCCGTGTTCCACGTAACGGGCCATTTCCTGGGCGCGGATCAGCATGCACTCGATCTCCGGGTCCCCAGTCGACGCAAAGTACGACCGCGAGTTTACGTGGATGGGCAACCCTGCCTGCGCGAAAAGCTGGAGGGTCGCCTCCTGCAAGCTGCCTTTCGGAATCCCAACCCGGATTTTCATCGCGAGCTCCCCAGTCGATTGCCAACCAGACGAGAGAGGTCCCCGCCCAGCACGGTCTTCCTGGGGTCGGGATGTTCCGTCCCGGAGATGTCGAGCTTCTTTGTGAAGCACGATCGTGTGCCTTCATGACAAACCACTCCCGCGCCTTCCACTTCCACCCGGATCAGCAGCGAATCACGATCGCAGTCGGTCGAAGCGGAGATGATTTTCAGCCGATTTCCCGAGGTTTCCCCCTTGGTCCAGAGCTCATTCCTCGTCCGGCTGTAAAACGTCACGTACCCGACGGCCAGGGTTTTCTCCCAGGCCTCTGTATTCATGAAGCCGAGCATGAGGATCTCGCCGTTCGCGGCGTCCTGCACGATGGCCGGGACCAGGCCCTGCATTTTTTCGAAATCAATTTTCATTTCGCCACCTTCGCAATCACCACCGATGTCTTGGGTTTCTGTGCGGAAACAACAAAAAGCCCGCTGAGCTTGCGCTTCAGCGGGCTTGATTCTTGTGCTTGCGGCTAACTCAGCCTCACACACCCGCCGTCGCGCCATGCGCGTGATGGTGGTGGTGATGATGGTGCCGAGTCAGCATGAAGAATTAGCCTACGAGACACTGGATACCTCGTCAATTGCGAAAATTCGATAGAGGGAATCGGGTTTTGTGATTGCGCATCGCTCCCCGGGTGCTCCCTGACGAATACTTTCGGGGCTACGCCAGCCTAGTGCTGACTGCTGGATGCTAAAATATAGCTTCAACCACCCGAAAACTCAGGAGAAGTAATGGCCAAGATCGCCAAGACCGCAGATCGCAAGAAAGTAATGGATACGACCAAGAGCACCGACTGCCCCAAGTGCGGCAAGCCAACCCGCATCGTAAAGCGGGTGAAGGACCGGGAGCGCGGCATTCCCGGAGGAATCTTCATTTCCTGTTCCGCCTGCGAATTCTACGAGAAGCTTTAAGGTCGGACGAAGAGCTCGCGAATAGAGCGCGTCTTCCCGCCGTGTAATCGCGAACGCCAAAAAACACTTCCACGGCTCGTGTTCCGCCTCCCGTACTCGCCCTCATGAAAAGGTTGGACCTTCATGGAGTCAACTTACCTGGGCGGCTCAGGTTGCGGTTGCTGTGCCCGGCGGTCGAGTGACGAGTGTGTCCGCGAGGAAAGAGGAGACGATAACCGCAGGTAGACAGACCTGCCTTGCCAGAAGGAACCCTCCGAGCTGGCATAGTCTTTCTGAGGGCGAGTATGCTGCATCATAGTCGTTTTGATGGTGCATGCAGGCGCACGCCCTCTCCCTTGTCCTGCCGCGTGGGTATTCTATGCACGGCAAAGGTATAATCCAGCCAGCAAGAAACAAGAGAGGGTTGTCGCGATGAAAAGGCTCCTGCATCCTGCCCGCCATTTGGCTTGTGTTTGGTTTTTCGTGGTCAGCTTCGCTCTGCTCGCGAATGCACAGTCAGTCAGCTACCACCTGCTGAAGAAGGTTCCTTTGGGGGTAGCGCCGGGAGGCGGAGAATACTTTGACTATGTGTTTGCGGATTCAGACGCCCGCCGCGTATACGTTTCGCACGGAACTGAAGTCAAGGTCGTCGACGCCGACAGCGGTAAAGTTGTCGGCACGATCTCTGGCCTGAAGAAGTGCCATGGGATAGCTGTGCCCGAGGGTAGTGAAAAGGGATTCATCACCGACGGCGAAGAAGGGAAAGTATTCGTCTTCGACGTCAAGACTTTAATGATTACAGGCCAGATCAAGACGGCCGATGATTCCGATTCGATCATTTACGATCCGGCTTCGAAACACATCTTTGCGTTCAATGGCGACTCCCATAGTGCTTCGGTAATTGACCCCGCGAGCGCAACCCTGGTAAAGACGATCGACATGGGAGGCGGACCAGAATTTGCCGCCGCCGATGGCCGCGGAACGATCTTCAACAACATCGAGGATAACAACGAACTCGTAGCCATCGATTCTCAAACCCTGACCATCAAAGCGCGCTGGCCGGTGGCGCCCGCAGGTGGTCCCACCGCCCTAGCCATGGACCGCGAACACCGCCGCCTGTTCTCAGCAGGACGCAAGCCGCAGATGCTGGTAATGATGGACGCCGACACCGGAAAAGTCCTGCAATCGATGCCCATCAGCGCCGGAGTCGACGCCGCCGCCTTCGAGAACGAAACTGGACTGGTACTCGTCTCGACCCGTGACGGGATCGTACACATCTTCCATGAAGATTCGCCCAATACACTCAGCCAAGTCGCCACTCTGAAGACCGAGTTTGGAGCCAAGACGATGGCGCTCGACCGCAAAACCCATAATCTGTATCTAAGCACCGCGGAGTTTACCGAACCTGCCTCAAATGGACGTAGAAGTCCGAAGCCAGGGACGTTTCATCTGCTGATTTACGGCCGCTAGGTCGCGAAGGAAACCGGCGAAGGGCCGGCGCCAGGCTTGTCTCTTAATCCCCCAACTCCGGCCAACCACGGTTGAGTGGGCCACCCGGCGGGCGCCAGAGAATCTACGCAAAAAAATTGATCTGGGCTGTCGATTCAGGCTCAGTTGGTTCGACCTACCAATGGAAGGCAAAATTGATGCCCTACAACCAAAGAAAATTAAGGAGAAGACATGCGATTTCTGAGTATCTACAAGACCCGCGAACGATCGGCTCCGCCCTCGCAGGAGGAAATGTGCCACATGGGGAAGCTGATTGAAGAAGGCATGAAAGCCGGCTGGCTGCTGGCAACCGAGGGCTGCCTGCCCACCGCGCAGGGCGCCCGCGTGCGGCGTGCAGATGGCAAAATCAGCGTGATTGACGGTCCCTTCGCCGAGACCAGGGAAGTGGTTGGCGGCTTCGCGATCCTGAAAGCAAACTCGAAGGCGGAAGCGATCCAGATGGCCAAGGACTTCCTCGCGCACGTGGCCGATGGCGAGTGTGAATTGCGGCAGTTGTATGACGGCGCCGAATCCGTCCCGGCGAAGGACGCCGCAGTGGCCTGAGCGCGTGAAGTTGCCGCTCCCAAATCCAACGGCTTTCTAAGCTTGGGATCCCCCACTCAAGTCAAAACCGGCTTGAGTGGGGGCATTGGCGGAAATTTGGGGCCGGCGGGAAGCGCGCGAACGAACCAGCAGCAAGCTCTTCGAAATGCCGCTACCCATTGAAAACCGCAACTGCGTTGGTGTTGAAAACCGCCACTGCGTTTGTGGACCGGAGACAGGTGAGTTCGAAGAACAGCGACTCACGCATCGCTTACTGATCCACTGCTCGAAATCAACCTCCAGCGCGCAGATGTCTCGCGTGGTGGTGTCCTGAATGTACGTCGAAAAAATAGCTGACCGTCGTCAAGTTAATGGCTAGGAGCGGCCATACGGCGCTGAAGATCAACCAGAGGTTGCTGGCTCACGCGAATGACACCGCTGTGCGGGTGGTCCAGTTCGACAATCAACGTCAGCACCATGGTGATGGAGATAATCAAGAAGGCTTCAGAGAGAGGATGGCGATGGCCGGTGATACCGAAGTCGCACCCTACCATCAGCGCACCCACCAAGCCCATCAGCGCATTCACGTAAATCACGCCTTCTGGCAGATGAGCCACAAAACCAATCCACCGGGAGTTCTCGACACTGAACGCATTGTTCAAGGACTCCAACAGAAGCCCAGCTGGCACAGACTCCGGATTTCTCTGCGCCAGCGCAGCGGCACGCGACCACAATTCACCCTGCAGGCGGGCGTCTTCAGCCTTGCCCTGTTGGAGTGTTTGCGGATCGAGCGCATTTTGGTAAACGCGCACCCTGTTGTCCACGTACTGGCGAAGCAATGGTTGTAACGCGATACAGTCGGGAGTCGGTAGAGCCTGCGTGCGCAGATATGCCGCCATGAGGGCATTGGCTTCCTCGACGACAAGGAGTCGACGTGCGTCATAACGCGAGACCGACATCGACATGGTGAAGCCCAGCAGAAGTCCTAGCAAAGCGAGAATGGAGGCAATGATGGTGGGTACCATGGCTTTGGCTTTTTCTGCCGCTCTGGATCGCAGACCCAACACGTACCCGATCTCGCAGGCCGTAACCATCAAGCCCAGAAAGAGAAGGGCCACCAACCATTCAGGCCACCCGTAGAGGGTATCCACGACTTGTCTCATCACTTCCATGCCTGGCCACCAAAAAATTCTTCTGCTGACAACTGATGACCGCACTCGGTTCAGGGTTGGTTTTCGAGGCGCAGACTAGGTTCAAGAAGCAACCACCAAAACAAGAATGACGAACATTCTGTAATCAACCCGGCAATAAGGCACTCGACATCTGGCAAAAGTTACAGATGACGTGCTCATTGATGTGAGGGAAGCTATGCTGGGTTGGAAATCTTGCGGGAGGCCTTAGCTTAGGTCCAAGGAGTGAGAATAGACTTCACGGTTGGTTGAAAATCAGAACTATTGCGGGTGACTAGAGTCAAGCCGTGCACTTCCGCGGTGGCAGCGATAAACGCATCCCGAGGCTCGATGGGGTGCCCCAAACCCTCGCTCCGGGCTACGAGACGTCCACAGGCATCTGCGATTTCGAGTTCTACTGGCAGAATCCGACCTTCAAACCTGTCGCTCAGATCCTTTCGCAACCAAGTCTCGAGAATCTCACGTCGCTTGCCGGTCGTGAGTCTTTCAATGCCATAGCAAAGCTCAGTGATGGTGACCACGCTGATACAAGCTTCGTCTTCGTTGAGCCTGGACAGCCAGGCCACCACTCCACCATTGGGGCGGGCTTTCATCGGCTCAGAGATGACGTTCGTGTCCAGCAGATACTTCATAGCTCAACCCTGCGCAGGCGTATCGTGAGCTTTCTCGGCTTCAGACCCAAACGACGCATTGGAGATGTACTCAGAAATTGAGCCAGGTTGCCCGTTCGCGGGGTTTTGCGCTCCCACTCCTCTGCCGCGACCACAACGGCTGTAGTACGGCCGTGCTTCGTGATTTTTTGAGGCCCTTCGGATTTCGCCCTTTCCAGCAGTTCGCTCAATTTGGCCTTTGCCTCGGCCACTGTCCACGTTTGAGTGCTCATGGGTTTCTCTCCCCCCAAAATCGATTATGGTCATAATAGTCATATTTGATCGTAACCGCAACGGATCGTTTCGCTTCCCGTGTGCGAGTTTGCGCCGCCGAGCGACTCTGGCCGCCTTCTTTTCACCCTGTCTTGTGTGGCCGGATGTACCCACAGCGCGTGTCTTCAAGAACGGCGACGAATTGGTGATTTATACTCCTCCTGCCTCCCGAGGAGCTGTGGGAGCAAGGCCTAAGGTGAAGAAACTCATCCTTGCTATAGTTCTGCAGTTTTGGCCTATATGGCTGTACTCCCAGACCTACTCGACTTCCTTCCCGCTTACGGAGAATCCCATTTCGGAAAGAAGCAAGTGGGTCGGAGGACAATCGGCCGGCGGAAATCTTTGGGGCGATATCCAGGTGAGCGGCGGAATGGCCTATGGGGTAAGTGAACCGACGCGGTTCGGAGACCCCACGGCGATTCTCACTGGCCTTTGGGCCGCCGATCAACAAGCGCAGGTGACGGTCAAGATTAACGGGACGCCGACCGTCTGTTGCCACGAGATAGAGGTGCGGCTCCGCGTGATGATCGACGAGAACCGAATCACAGGCTACGAGGTCTACTGCAGCGTCGTACCCGAGAACAAATACTGTCACATCGCGCGATGGAGTGGGCCGAACGGTCTCTATTGCAATATCGAGCCCTCCTCGCCGAGCATCTATCTTGTGAATGGAGACGTGCTTAGGGGCACGGTCACTGGCTCGAATCCCGCGTTGATTACTGGGTACCTCAACGGCGTGCGCATCATGCAGGTGTCCGACAGCGGAAACGAGGGCGGCGAGGGGACCGACTGCGGTCGAGGGCGCCCGGTGTTCACTGCTGGCTCCCCGGGTATCGGCTTCTACGACAACCAGAATGACAATCAATGGAACTACTTCGGGGTCTCGAACTTCAGTGCGAATGCGGGGCACTCAGGTAGCCAACAACATCCGCCACAGTAGAAGATGGCGGGAGTTGTAGTGGATCCTAATCTTGTGGCTTGGCTGCCGAGGTCGCTAACGGTCTCTATACCTTGCTGAACAGCTCCGCGCGTGGATCTTCCGGATTCAGCTTTGCCAATTCGCGCAGAAGTTCTTTCGTCTTCTCATCCCGCGGCATGGGAACCGTGACTTTTACTTCCACAATCTCATCCCCGCGAACGCCTTCTTTCGTCGCTGACGGCACGCCCTTTTCGCGCAAGCGCAGCTTTTGTCCGGACTGCGTGCCCGGCGGGACTTTCAGGAGGGCGCGGCCATCAATCGTTGGCACTTCAATCTTTGCCCCTAACGCGGCCTCCGTCGCTGTGACCGGGACGACCACGTGAATGTCATCACCATCGCGCAGGAAAACGGGATGATTCCCGGCGCGAATGATGACGTAAAGATCGCCGGGCGGGCCGCCGCGCTGGCCAGCATTGCCTTTGCCCGCTATGCGAATCCGCTGGCCGTCGCGCGTACCTGGCTTGATACGAACTTCGAGCGGTTCGGTGCGGTTGACCACGCCTTCGCCGTGGCAGTCTGGGCAAACCGAAACATTCTTGCCGCTTCCCCCGCACCGCGGGCATGGCATGTTGAACTTCATACGCCCGCCGGTCTGCTCGATGCTGCCTTTGCCGTGGCACTGTGGGCAGACGCCCGGCTGCTCGATGTGGCCGCTGCCATGGCAATTCGAGCAAACATCTTGGCGCGTGATATTCAAGCGCATGACCCCACCGCGAATCGCCGTCCAGAACGGCACGTTCACCTGATATTCGAGATCGCTGCCCGGCTCAGGACCGGCGTGCGCACCGGCGGGGCCTCCGCGTCCTCCGCCGAAGATGCTCGAGAAGATGTCGCGAAATCCACCGCCTCCCGCCGTGCTACCCCCGCCACGCGCACCTTCGTACATGTCTCCGAAATCGAAGCCGCTGAAGTCGAATCCGCCGGCGCCAGCTCCGCTTCCGGGCTGCGCGCCGGGAAACCCGCCAAAACCTCCGGCGCCGGTTGGTCCGCCGCGCGCATAGGCCTCGGCCGCCGCGGGATCGATGTTGTCGGAATAAAAGCCGAGCTGGTCGTAAATCTTGCGCTTCTTGGGATCGCTCAGAACGTCGTTGGCTTCGGAGAAGGCCTTGAACTTTTCCTCGGCCGACTTGTCGCCGGGATTGACATCGGGATGATACTTGCGCGCAAGCTTACGGAAGGCTTTGCGAATTTCTTCCGCCGAGGCGGATTTCTTGACGCCGAGAATTTCGTAATAGTCTTTTTTGCTGGTCGTCGCCATTTGTCCCTTACAGCAACGCTTTCCTGCCCGATTCCGTTTTCCTGCCGTTCCTCGAACACGGCTTAGGATGACATGGTGGTTTCCGTTTCGAACACGCTCGGCTTCTCGTAGGTTACCGCGTCCACGTATACGGGGATGCGCTGTACGCCCTGCGCCGTCGGCGCGAAGAGATAGAAACGCTTCTCCTGCTCCACAAATGCTAAGAAATAATCTTGCCCTTTGACTCTAAACTGCACTTCCTTGACCCCTTTGCTCCCTCGGGCCTCGTGGCCCAAGGGTCAATTCTTCCTTTTCGGTACGGCGGAAGCCGTGCCCGGATCGAACCCTGGCTGATCTCAGAGAATTACAAGCCGGCGGCCCCACCATCCTGACAGTGACTCTGAAAGTCAAAATCCCCGCCCGGTCTCGCAACCAGCGCGAGACCAGGGCGGGGCACCCATTCCTCTCACGCTCTATTTCTTATCCACGTCCACATACTCGGCGTCGATCACGCCTTCGTCCTTCTTGGCTTCACCGTTGCCACCGGGTTGCGGTCCGCCGCTTGGCTCCGCACCTCCACCCGGAGGCGGGGCTTGCCCCTGCGCCGACTTGTACATCTGCTCGGCTAGCTTGTGCGAGGCCTGCGTCAGAGTCTGGCGCGCGCGCTCCATCTGCGTTTTGTCGTTTGACTCGAGCGCCTTCTTCGCATCCGCCAGCGCGTTCTCCACATCGCCGCGATCGGAGCCGGAAATCTTCTCTCCCTGCTCTTTCAGCATCTTCTCGATCTGGTAAACCATGGAGTCGAGCTGGTTCTTGGCTTCGATCGTCTCGCGCGCCGCTTTATCTTCGGCGGAGTGAGATTCGGCGTCCTTCGCCATCCGGTCCACTTCCTCTTTCGATAGGCCGGAAGACGACGTGATCGTGATCTTCTGGTCCTTGCCAGTGGCGTTGTCTTTTGCGGTTACATTGAGGATTCCGTTCGCGTCGATGTCGAAGGTTACCTCAATCTGGGGAACCCCGCGTGGTGCCGGCGGAATTCCCGTCAGGTGGAACTTGCCGAGCGTCCGGTTCTGCGAAGCCATGGGCCGCTCGCCCTGCAGCACGTGCACTTCGACCGACGTCTGGCTATCCGCCGCAGTTGAGAACGTTTCCGTCTTCTTCGTCGGAATGGTGGTGTTGCGCGGAATCATGGGCGTCGCCACGCCGCCGAGCGTCTCAATCGACAGCGTCAGCGGAGTCACGTCGAGCAGAAGCAGGTCCTTCACCTCGCCCTTGAGCACGCCACCCTGAATCGCCGCACCGACCGCGACCACTTCGTCCGGGTTCACGCCCTTGTGGCCCTCTTTTCCGAACAGATCTTTCACCAGAGCTTGGATTCGCGGCATGCGCGTCTGCCCGCCGACCAGCACAACTTCATTGATCTTTGACGGATCCACCCCCGCATCCTTCATGCACTGCTTGCACGGACCCACGGAGCGCTGAATGATGTCTTCGACCATGCCTTCCAGCTTCGCCCGGGTCAGCTTCTTCACCAGGTGCTTGGGGCCGCTGGCGTCGGCAGTGATGAACGGCAGATTGATTTCCGTCTCCATCGTGGTCGAGAGCTCGATCTTGGCGCGCTCCGCCGCGTCCCGCAGACGCTGCAGTGCCATCTCGTTGCCCTTGCCGCGCAGGTCGAGGCCCTCATCTTTCTTGAACTCATCGATGAGCCAATCCACCAGCCGCTGGTCGATGTTGTCGCCGCCGAGGTGGGTGTCGCCATTGGTGGCCTTCACTTCGATCACACCCTCGCCGACTTCGAGAATCGAAATATCAAACGTGCCGCCGCCGAAGTCGTACACGGCGATGGTCTCGTCCTTGCCTTTATCGAGTCCGTAGGCCAGCGCGGCCGCGGTCGGCTCGTTGATGATGCGCTTCACGTCCAGCCCGGCGATGCGGCCGGCGTCTTTGGTGGCCTGGCGTTGCGCGTCGTTGAAGTACGCAGGTACGGTGATGACCGCCTCGGTGACCTTTTCGCCGAGGTAGTCTTCGGCGGCCTTCTTCAGCTTTTGCAGGATCATCGCCGAAATTTCCGGCGGGGTATATTCTTTGTCGTGCGCGACTACCGCCACATGGTCGCCCTGGCGCACGACTTTGTAGGGAACCATCTTCATTTCTTCAGTGACTTCGTCATAGCGGCGTCCCATGAACCGCTTGATCGAATAAATGGTGTTTTCGGGATTGGTAATGGCCTGCCGCTTGGCCACCTGGCCCACCAGCCGCTCTCCGGTCTTGGTAAAGGCGACGATCGAAGGCGTAGTCCGGCCCCCCTCCTCGTTGGCAATGACCTTGGGCTCGCCTCCCTCCATGACGGCAATGCAGGAGTTGGTCGTGCCGAGGTCAATTCCGATAATCTTGGCCATGTTGCTCTCCTTGGGTAGTAATGCGCGTAGACCCGCTCTTTGCTACCGGCTCTCGGCCTCAAGCCCATTGTGTTGGGCCGACGAACCGACAGCGTTTTAATAAGTGCTTTGGAATCAACGAACTCACGCTTAAGCTCAGGGTAATTATGTGAGTTGAGCGAGTTGTTGTCAAGTTTTTAGATGCAGGACAGGAGGGATGGGATGCGAAGGCGGAACAGCAAACTTGGGGAGTTTTGATCTTCTACGGGGCGACTCGGCGGAATGCGCTGGACACCCGGGTGGGCCGGCCCCGGGCCGGCATGGTATGGGTTACACGGCGACCGTAACTGAGGTCTCAGTACGCATTACCGGCCTGTACATGGTGTCGCGTTCGATGGGCTCGCGACCGGCTTCGCGAATCAGACGAATGAGGTCCTGGCGGCGCATGCCTTGCGGGGTGGTGGCCCCGGCGTCGTGGTAAATCTTCTCTTCGATCACCGTTCCGTCAAGATCATCGGCACCAAAGCGCAGGGCGATCTGCGCAATTTTTGGCGTCAGCATCTGCCAGTAGGCTTTGATGTGCGGGAAGTTGTCGAGAACCAGGCGGCTCACCGCGATCTGTTTTATGTCGAGCATGCCTGTGGTCTTCGGCAGATGCTCGAGCGGAGTGTTGTCGGGATGAAATGCCAGCGGGATGAAGGTCTGGAAGCCTCCGGTTTCGTCCTGCAATGCCCGCAGCTTGAGCAGGTGGTCGACGCGGTCTTCGTCATTTTCGACGTGGCCGTAGAGCATGGTGGCGTTCGACTTCAAACCGATCTGATGCGCCAGGCGTGCGGTTTCGAGCCACTGATCTCCGTCGATCTTGTGGTCGCAGATGATGTGGCGGACGCGGTCGGCGAAGATTTCCGCGCCTCCTCCCGGTAGCGAATCCACCCCTGCAGCCTTTAACTGCTCTAGAGTTTCGGCGATCGAAAGCTTGGCCCGCTTGGCCAGGTATGCGACTTCGACCATCGTGAAGGCTTTCAAGTGCACCTGCGGGAAGCGCTGCTTGAGGCCGGAAACGAGATCGAGAAAATACTGAAACGGCAGATCGGGATGCAGCCCGCCGACAATGTGGAATTCCGTCACCGCTTCGCTGTATCCGGAAGCCGCCGTCTGAAACGCTTCCTCGAGCGCCATGGTATAAGCGCCAGGGGCATCTTTCTTGCGACCAAAAGCGCACAGGCGGCAGGCCGCGATGCAAACGTTGGTCGGATTGATATGGCGATTTACGTTGAAGTAGGTCTTGTCGCCGTGCATGCGCTCGCGGACGTGGTTGGCCAGCCAGCCGATGGCTAGGACGTCGCTGCTGCGGTAAAGCGTGAGTGCGTCGTCGCCACCGAGGCGTTCGCGGACCATGAGTTTCTCGTGAATAGGCGCGAGCCGCGGGTCGTCGGTCTCAAAGGGATGCAGGTCCGGCATCCCTTTGATCATACAAGTGGTCGGTGGTCAGTGGCTAGTTGTCCCAGGCAAGTGCCGGTAGGCCAACACTCCCGTGTCCATCGCCCTAGGTTCCCGATCGTGATCGGGCTCACCGGAACAGCAGAGGCGCGAACGCCGCCAGGTTCCTGCGCCAGACCATCCAGGTGTGCATGCCCGGGGTTTCGATGTCGGTGAAATTTACGCCTCTGTCTTTGAGCCAGGATTTCAACTGGCGATTCACTTTGATCAGGCCGTCGTCGGTGCCGCAGGCAATCCATAGCAGCTTGAGCTTCTTGTTGGCATCGGCGTTGAGGCCGGGAAATTCTTCGTCAAAGGTGTGAAGATCGATACCGCCGGAACTGAAGGCGCCGATCCAGGCAAAAGTGTCGAGATGATTCAAACCGGTCACAAGCGATTCTGCGCCGCCCATCGAAAGGCCGGCGATGGCACGGGACTGGCGATCTTTCTTGATGAGATATGCGCTCTCGGCCTGGGGCATGACTTCGTTCAGAAGAAGGTCGGTGAAGCGCGAAATATTGCGCGCGGCCAACTCTTTGTCCTGCCAGGAACTCCAGCCGCGGCGGATCACTTCCATATCTCCGTAGCCGAGCGGCATGACCACGATCATGGGCTTGGCTTTCCCTTGGGCGATCAGATTGTCGAGGATAAAATTGGCTCGGCCGACCGCGGTCCATCCATCCGCGGCGTCGCTGTAGCCGTGTAGCAGGTAGAGCACCGGGTAATCTTGCTTGCCGCGCGGGTCGTAGTTGGGGGGCGTGTAGACGTAGAAGTCGCGATCGTCGCCCGCCAGCTTTGAGTGATAGAAGTGGCGGTGAATGCGGCCGTGCGGGACATCGTTGATTTCCCAGGGTAAAGAAGGATCAGGGATGTGCACCGCGCTCTGGGTGGAGAGCAGGTTGGGCTTCAGCAATGGATTCGAGGGGTCAATCAGGGCTACGCCATCGGCGAGGAAGGAGTAGCCATAAATATCCGGCGGGAGTGGGCCGACGGTAACGCTCCAGACGCCGCTCTCATCTTTCTGCATTGCCGTCGCCGGCCCCTGGCCTTCGATCGCGACCTCGACTTTGGCGGCATTGGGACTCGGAAAGCGGAAAGTTACGTGGCCATCGGACTGGACCTCGGGCGAGATGACATGAGCCGGGTGCTGCGCAAAGGCGATGCCTGAGACGACAACCAGGGAAGAAAACAGCAGAAGAGCAGTTTTCATAGTTCTCCGCGATTTGCTACTTCAGGTGTAGGGGCCGCCGCAACAGCAGGGCAGCAGCAACGAAGAAAAAGAATACTACCGCAATGACACCGTTCATGGTGAAAAAGGCGGCATTGAGCTTGCTCAAGTCGTCTTCGGAAACGAGGGAGTGTTCGTAGGTCAGCAGGAGAAAGACCGCGATGACACCAACCAGCGCCAGTTTCCCCAAGCCAAAGCTCAAGACCAGAGCTGCCAGCAGGAAGAGCATGGCGAGATGAAAGGCGCGTGCTATCCAGAGCGATTTTCCGATGCCGCAAAAACGGGGAACGGAATAGAGGCCGGCTTGGCGGTCGAATTCAAAATCCTGACAGGCGTAGAGCACGTCGAAGCCGGCCACCCAGAAGGTGACGGCCGCGGTCAGTAAGAGAATCCTTGCATCCAGCGAGCCCCGAATGGCGATCCAGGCTGCTGCCGGAGCGATCCCCAGAGCGAAGCCGAGCACTAAGTGCGACCAACGGGTGAATCGCTTGGTGTAGGAGTAAAGCAGCAGAACGGCAAGGGCCACCGGGGAGAGGAAGAAGGCGAGCCGGTTCAGTTCCCAAGCTGCGAGGACGAATATTGCCGAGGAGACGATGACAAAATTGCGTACGAATCCCTGTGCCAGCGTGCCGGCCGGCAGGGCTCGGGTGCGAGTGCGCGGATTGGCGGCGTCGATGGATGCGTCGGCGAGCCGGTTAAATGACATGGCCGCGGAGCGGGCTGCGACCATGGCGACGATGATCCAAGCTAGCTGGTGTCCCGTGGGCAGGCCGCCGGCCGCCAGCATGGCTCCGCAAAGCGCGAATGGCAAGGCGAAAACCGAGTGCTCCCACTTGATCATTTCCAGGGTTTCGCGCAGCTCTTTCAGCAGGGGCACGCTGGTATTGTAAAAGAAAAAGCCGGGCGTCCGGCTGCGGTTCAGGAATCAGTGTCTTTACTTCGGTCCGGGCTGACTGCCGGCGACCACGAGGTGATCGTCGACGCTGAAGACGTTGGGCACGGATTTGGCCTGCATCACCGCGATTTGCCTGTCCATCTGGCTGTCCACCACCCCGTAGAGCGACACGTGGCCGTTATCGACCACGATGCGGATGGGTTTTTGCGGGTCGAGCGCGTATTTGGAAAGCTGGCTGTTGCCGTAAATGGCGCGGGCCACACGAAAGCGAATGTCATCATCCATCGGCGACACCGGCAGCACGTTGATGTCGTCGATGACCTCTTTCACGCCGGGCGTAGTTTCGGCGATGGCGAGCGCGGAGTCACGCGAGGGATAATCGTGAACCTCGCCGCTAACCGTGGCCACTCCGTTTTCGACGCCCACAGAGAGCGCGTTGAATAGAATGCCATATCCCACACGGTCATAGCGCAACTTGTCGGCGAGTTGCTGCTGCAACTGCTGATCCGGAACCTTGCCTTCCACCTCGACGTGATTACGAACGCCCTGTACGTGGTCCAGGTCGCTGACTTTCTTTCCCGCGTCGAGCTTGTCAATTAACACCTTAGCCGTACCCTCGAGGGTCACGGTGCCGTCGTCGGTTGCGGCGGTGATCCCTTTCCACTTTTCTTTCGATTGGAGGGCTCTTGTGACCTCCCGCTGAATTTGCTGGTCATAGCGACCGCTCCCGGTCTGGGACTGCGCCACAGCGGATATCGCAAACCACGCCGCCACAATGAGCACCAATGGCCTCATTGCCTTCACCATCCTTTCCCGAGTGCGTACATGCAAAAGAGATCAGTTTGGCTTGAATGGTTGCCCAGAGTTCGATGGCTTACGAGTCAGTATCCTTCTGCCCCGATGAGCGGAACGAAGCGGCAAGCCTCAATGGACTCAATCACAGCTCTGCCCTCGCGTTTTCGGACCAGCTGCAACACCTGGGATTGCTGCGGCCCTACCGGGATGACCATACGGCCACCCTCGGCGAGTTGTTGGACGAGGCTTTCAGGCAGCCTGGGAGCGGCGGCGGCGACCAGGATTGCGTCGTAGGGCGCATTTTCTGGCCAGCCCCGGCTGCCGTCTCCCACTTGAACCCTCACGTTGCTCAGACCTAAGCGGGCAAGGGTAGCCGCGGCATTCTCGGCGAGGGTGCGGTGACGTTCGATCGAATAGACTTCACGAGCGAGCAGAGCCAGCAGTGCCGCCTGATAACCGGATCCGGTGCCGATTTCGAGCACCGATTCGCCGCCTTCGAGTTCCAGCAGCTGCAGTGAAATCGCGATGATGAACGGCTGGGAGATGGTCTGATCTTCGCCGATCGGAAGGGGGTGATCTTCGTAGGCCTGATTCCGGTATTGGTCATCCACGAATTCCTGGCGGGGTATGCGCAGCATGGCCTCGAGCACACGCGGATCGTGAATGCCACGGGTGCGAAGCTGGGTATCCACCATCTGGCGGCGCAAGCCGCTGAATTGATCGATGGTGGCGTCATCGAGTGCCATCGCTCCGATAGCATGCGCCGCAGCGCCGAGACGCGCAAGAGGCTAGCGCTTACGGCGGCGAATTTTCACATCGAAGCTGACGACTCCGTTCTGGTCACGGATGGCGACGAT
>Ga0126381_100001664_pt1 | contig 23794 bp, 22 predicted proteins | sample PanSoiMetPlot_28_FD_96465 | JGI IMG/M metagenome (GOLD analysis project Ga0126381, IMG submission 96465) | Tropical forest soil microbial communities from Panama - MetaG Plot_28 | ecosystem: Environmental > Terrestrial > Soil > Tropical forest > Bulk soil | place: Panama | collected 2016-02-17 | reverse complement strand
TTCGGCATCAGCGACGTGGCGCAGATTTCCATGGCTCGGGCGTTGTTCGGTGAGATTCCCGTGCGCGGACATTTGCCGGTAACGATTCCCGGCGTCCAACTCAAAGCCGGCTCGGGAATCGAAGTGCCAGCTGATGCCATGAAATTGCAGCCCATGGATGTGCGTAGCGAAGCACAACTGCAACCGGCTTTCGATGTGGTGGAAGCCGCGATCAAAGACCAAGCCTTTCCCGGCGCGACGCTGGCCATCGGATACCGCGGCAAGGTTTCGTTGCACTCCTTCGGCAAGTTTACTTACGACGCCAAATCGCCGCAGGTTGTGATCAGTACGATGTACGACATTGCGTCGCTGACGAAAGTGGTGGCGACAACCACCATCGTCGCCAAGCTGGCGGAGGGTGACTTCCCGATTCGGTTGGATTTGGACGCCAAGGTCGAGCGTTATCTGCCCGAATGGGCCGCCGGCCCGCAGCCGGAGTGGCGTCATCGCGTGACCGTCCGCCATTTGTTGACGCACACCTCCGGACTGCCGCCGTTCAAGGAATACTGGCGCACATCGAATTCCAAGCAGGATACGCTGGACAAGATCTTCGTGGAACCGCTGGAGTACGCACCCGGGACCAAGGAAGTGTATTCCGATCTGGGCATTATCTTGATGGCGGAAATTATTGAGCGACTTACCGGCAAACCGCTGGATGTATTGGCGCGCGAATTCCTATTCTCGCCGATGGCCATGGCCAATACTATGTACAGGCCGCCGAAAAAGATCTGGCCGGCCATCGCGCCCACGGAAATCGACAATCAGTATCGGCACCACTTGATTCAAGGCGAAGTTCATGACGAAAACGCCGCGGCAATCGGCGGAGTGTCAGGCCATGCGGGGGTCTTCAGCACTGCGCCGGATCTGGCGGTATTCTGCCAGATGTTGCTGAATGGCGGCGTTTATGCGCACCAACGGATTTTGCGGCGCGCGACGATTTCCGAATTCACGGAACCGCAGGAACTTTCTGGCAAAACGCGCACTCTCGGTTGGGCAGCGCCCACTGAGGGCGGATCCAGCGGCCACTTCTTCGGCCCGCGTTCGTTCGGCCACACAGGTTTTACGGGAACCTCGATGTGGATCGATCCAGACCGTCAGACCTTCGTGGTTTTTCTTACCAACCGCGTCTATCCCACACGCGAAAACCAGAAACACATCAAGGTCCGTCCCGCACTCCATGATGCGGTGATGCAGGCGCTGGGGTTCGCAAAGTAGCGCAGGGCGAGAAAGAACTAAAAAAGAAACGCCTGCTTGGCCAGATCCAGCGAAGCTTCTCGGATGCCCTCGGGTTTGCCCAAGTCCCGCCAATAAGACGCATCGGTACGAAAAGCGGAAATCTTCGCGTGCTGACCCGCAAGACGCAAATAGGTACTGATGATGGAAAAAAAACCTTCCTCGGTGATCGATTTCAGCAGGTGCGGAGAGATCACGTGGATACCGTTGAAGGCCAGAGGTTCAGGAATTTGAGCTGGCCGCACAATCTCCGGTTTTTGATCACGCCCAGCCCAACGACCGCAGAGTTGACCGTGCTCATCAAAAAGCAGTTGCCTGGAGCTTTCCCGCTTCTGGACCGCTACGGTGGCCAGCGACCGACTCTCCTGGTGGGCCTTCACCATTTGCGCGAGGTCGATCGAACTGAGGACATCCACGTTATGCAGCAAGAACGGCTGATCTGTTCCATTCTCGAGGAAAAACCAGGCGGCCTTCTTCAAACCCCCACCGGTGTCGAGCAAAACGTCTTCGCGCGACACTTCGATGCGCATCGCAAAATTATTGTGGAATTTTAGGTAGTCCACAACTTGGTCGGCGAAATGATGGACGTTGACGATCGCTTCTGCGACTCCGAAAGACTTCAGTCGGGTAAGAGTGATTTCCAGCAGGGTGCGGCCGGCGACTTCGACTAATGCTTTCGGCTTATTGTCGGTAAGCGGCCGGAGGCGCGTGCCAAAGCCCGCAGCCAGAACCATCGCCTTCATTTGAGGCCCTTCACTCCTGGCGCTTTCATCGCGAGCTCTTTGCGGAAAGGCTTTCTTCTTCCAGCGCTTCCAGGCCCAGGTGCTGCAGGGTAACCCGAACACCTTTTCGGGCGCGCAAGCGTTTCGCCAACTGTTCTGCCAGAAAAACCGAGCGATGCTGGCCGCCGGTGCACCCAAACGAAACCATCAGATTCTTGAAGCCGCGCTCCTGATAAGTGTTTACGCTGGCATCGACCAGCGACATCACGCTGGCCAGGAACTGGTGGACGCTTTCCTGCTGGTTCAGATAGTCGATCACCGGCTGATCTCTGCCGTTCAAGGCCTGGAAGCGCTCTTCACGGCCGGGATTGGGCAGCGCGCGGGCATCGAAGACAAATCCGCCGCCATTTCCCGTGTCGTCTTTGGGCATTGCCCGGTGATACGAAAAGCTGAAGACGCGCACGGTTAGCTGGTCTGCCTGGCCGGCAAGACCAAGCAACTTCTCCGAAGAGAGCATATTGGTGAAGGCCCCCATGAGAGTAGGCAGCGCGATGGGAAGTTCAACGTGGTGTAGCAACCAGCGAAGGTTTTTCAGCGCGTACGGCACACTCTGCAAGAAATGCGCGCGGCGTTCGTAAAACCCGCGGAACCCGTAGGCCCCGAGGGCCTGCATAATGCGCACATATACGTAAGAGTAGTAGTGACGCAGGAACTCTTCGCGTTCTAATTTGATATAGCCGCCAAGCGCTTCCAGGTAGTGTTCCAGCAGCTGCTGGCGGAGTTCCGGAGGCAAGTCGGCCTTGGCGTCGTACAACAGCGAGGCAACGTCGTACTGCAGGGCGCCTTTTCTTCCGCCCTGATAGTCAACAAAATACGGCTTGCCGCCTGGCAGCATAATGTTGCGTGATTGAAAATCGCGATACAGAAAATAATCGCAGTTGGCGGTGAGCAGAAAATCCGTCAGCCGCCCGAAATCAGCTTCCAGAGCGGATTCGCTGAACGGAATGTTAGCCAGGCGCAGAAAATAGTATTTGAAATAGTTCAGGTCCCAGCTGATGGATTGCCGGTCAAAACTGGCGCAGGGATAGCACACGCTGTAGTCCAGATCGCGCCCGGCCTGTACTTGAAACCGCGGCAAAACCTCCACCACTTTCCGGTAGGCATCGACCACTCGTGGAAAGACTTGATCGCTGGCGCGATTCTTCGACAGAAAGTCGAATAGCGTGGAATCACCGAGGTCTTCTTCAAGGTACGCTCCGTGAGCCAATTCTTCGCCGTAAATCTCCGGCACCGGCAATCCGTGTTTGTGAAAGTGTCTGGAAAAGGACAGAAACGCGGTGTTTTCTTCGCGCACGCCATAGAGAATTCCTATGGCGCTTGCCTGGGCGTTGGATAGACGGATAATTTTGCGCCCGGAACCGCCCAATTCGCCTTGCAGGGGCTGTACCTTGTCCGCCGCAGTATGGAAATGCCGCTCGAAGAGTCTTTTCAATACTTCCATCGAATGATTATCCGCTAAAACGGGAGTCGCGAAGGCCGGGCGCCGCGCGTTTCTAGAATAGCCGATTCTGACCGAACAGACTCTCCGTCGCAGGGGATGGTGTCCTTGGAATTAGTCCCGATCCGGCGGCCGAGAGACAGTTCATGGGATGACCGTAGTAACGCTCTCGCCGCACGAAGACCGTTTGTCCACTTCGCTGGCTCCCGACTGATTTCTGTGTCCATATATAATGTGAGCGTGACCCACCGCCCAAGAGCAGCATTAACATCGGACGAGCGACTCACCGAACAGCGGAATCCCCATTCAATGAATCTGGATCGGATGTCGGCCGAGAAAATCCTCCGGCTGATGAATCGCGAGGATGCCAAGGTCGCGCGGGCGGTGGCGCAAGAAGTCCCCGCGATAGCTCGCGCGGTGGATGCGATTGTCCGCGGGATTCGCAATCACGGACGGCTTTTCTATGTGGGAGCCGGATCGAGCGGACGGCTCGGCGTGCTGGACGCAGCCGAATGCGCACCGACGTTCGGGACACCACGCAGCCTGGTGCAGGCGCTGATCGCGGGAGGAAAGCGCGCCGTAACCAACGCGGCCGAAGGCGCGGAGGATTCTGCAAGAAATGGCGAGCGCGATCTGCACGCCAGGAAGCTGACTGCCAACGACGTGGTCGTGGGGATTGCCGCCAGTGGCACCACCCCATACGTCCTGGGTGCGCTGAAACATGCCAGAAAACGCAAGGCCACGACGGTAGCGGTCACCGCTAATCGCAATATGCCAGTGGCCCGGGTGGCACACATTTTGATTGCGCCGGAGGTTGGCCCCGAGGTTTTAACAGGTTCCACACGACTGAAAGCCGGGACCGCGCAAAAAATGGTTCTCAACATGCTCTCAACGGCTGCCATGGTGCGGTTAGGACATGGGTATGAAAACCTGATGATTGATCTGCTCAGTACAAATGAAAAGCTTTCCCAGCGCTCGCAACGAATCCTCGCGGAAGCCAGTGGCAAAAGTCTGTCCACGGCGGAACACGCTCTGCGGAAATCCGGACGCAATCTGCGCGTGGCGCTGGTCATGCTAAAAAAGGGCGTCGATGCGGCGGCTGCCAGGCAACGGTTGAAAGAGTCAGCGAACAATTTACGCAACGCGCTCGGAGAGGCATAGAGTTCATGGCTTCGAGAAAGAGCTATGGATAGATTTGTCATCAGTGGAGGCCCGCCGCTTCATGGAACCGTTGCGATCAGCGGCGCGAAGAACTCCGCATTGCCCTGCATGGCGGCTTCGCTGCTGACTGCCGACCGCGTGGCGCTGCACAACGTGGCCAAGGTGCGCGATATTATCACCATGGGCAAGCTGCTTGCCTACATGGGAGCTTCCGTCGCAACCAGCGAATTCCCCGCCGCCGACTACGCTTTTCAAGCACACACCATCAGCGAAGCCGTCGCTCCCTATGAACTGGTGAAAACCATGCGCGCCTCGATTCTTACGCTTGGCCCTGCTCTGGCGCGCACCGGAATTGCACGCGTCTCGCTTCCCGGCGGCTGCGCCATTGGAGCTCGGCCGGTGGATCTGCATCTGACCGCTCTGGAAAAAATGGGCGCGGAGATCGTGACCTCGCACGGGTACATCGAGGCCCGTGCGCCAAAGGGTGGCCGGCTGAAAGGCGCGCACATCGTATTCGAGAAAATCACGGTCACCGGCACGGAAAACATTCTCATGGCCGCCGCGCTCGCCGACGGCGAAACGATCCTGGAAAACGCCGCGCGCGAACCGGAAGTTAGCGACCTCGTGGTGCTGCTGCGCAAAATGGGCGCGCAGATTTCCGGTAATGAAACATCCGCGCTGCGCATTCAAGGAGCCGCCTCACTGCATGGCGCAGAACACTCCGTGATTCCTGACCGCATCGAAGCCGGCACCTTCCTGGTCGCCTGCGCCATCACCAACGGCGACATCACGATCACAAACTGCGAACCACGGCACCTTGGAGCGGTCGTCGATAAGCTGCGCCAGGTGGGAGCTTCGATCGAAGAAGCCGGTGCCGGGAGCCTGCGTGTGCGCGGCGTCAAAAAGCTGGTCGCCGCCGACGTCACAACGGAGGAATATCCCGGTTTCGCCACCGACATGCAGGCCCAGTACATGGCACTCGCCACGCAAGCCGAAGGTGCTTCCGCCATCACCGAAACCATTTTCGAGAATCGCTACCTGCACGCCAGTGAAATGATGCGCATGGGCGCGCATATTTCCATCGACGGCCGTCGCGCTCTGGTCCACGGTCCATCGCAACTGAGCGGCACGACGGTACAGGCTTCCGACCTTCGCGCGAGCGCCGGCCTGCTGCTGGCCGCGCTTGTGGCCAACGGCCAAACCACCATAGAGCGCGTGTATCACATCGATCGCGGTTACGAACAGATTGTGGAAAAGCTCGGCGCCCTGGGAGCAAACATTTCGCGCATCCACAGCTCCGGTTCTTGATGGTTTTTGCTTCTAGCGCCGTCTCTGCTACACTTCTGCTCATTATTTTCAGCCTTCTCTGTTGAGAGATCGCGTACCGCGAGGACTTGCCAATGTCTAACGTCCGATTACTCGAAAACATCGACGCTGCCATCGCCGAAAGAAATCTCCTCAAGCATCCTTTCTATCGGGACTGGCAGGCGGGCAAACTCTCGCGCGAATCATTGCAGCTGTATGCCACGCAGTATTACCGCCACGTAGACGCGTTCCCGCAACATCTGCGGGTGCTCGCCGCGCGTGCCGATGAGTCGCTGAGACCCGTTGTGCTGGAGAATCTGGCGGAAGAAGAAAATCCCGACGGGCCGCACCCGAAACTATGGCGCGAATTCGCCGAGGCTCTGGGCGTGAGCGAAGACGATATTCTTGATTCGCCGTCGTTGCCGGGCACCCAGCACGTCGTCCACACCTTCCGCGATATCTGCGCCAATCGTTCGGTCACTGAGGCCGTGGCCGCACTCTACGCGTACGAAGCCCAAGTGCCCGAAATCGCCACCACCAAGATCGACGGACTCAACCGCTTCTACGGCGTCACCAATGGCAAAGGCACGGCCTACTTTGCCGTTCATGAAGAAGCCGACAAGGCGCACCGCGCCGCGTGGCGCAACTGGTTGGCGGAAAACGCCGCCGGCGATGAAACTGCGATTCTGGCTTCAACCAACGAAGCCTTGGACGCACTCTGGGGCGCGCTTGACGCCGTGCATTCGGGTTCCTGCGCCAGGAATTAGGCGCCAGGAAAAACAAGAACTCCATAAAGCAGAAAGGCCTCCGGAACCGGAGGCCTTTGCTCTTGCCGTTTAGATCGGAAGACTACTCGGTTGCAGCTGCCGCTGCCCCGCCAGCTTCCTTCTTCTGCGCCTTTTCGCGAGCTTCCTTGATCAGCGCTTTGCGCGAGAGGCGGACTTTGTTGCCCTCGATCGACAGCACCTTGACCAGCACTTGGTCGCCGAGTTTCAGCTCGTCGCGGACGTCGCGAATGCGCTGTTCGGAGATCTCGCTGATGTGCAACAAACCGTCGGTGCCGGGGAAGAGTTCGACGAACGCGCCGAATTCCGCCAGTCGAACAACTTTGCCGAGGTAGGTCTTGCCGATTTCCGCGCTGGCGGTAACGTCGCGAACCATTTGCAGGGCCGCATCTCCGCCGGAACCGCTGGTAGCAAAGATATGTACTGTGCCGTCCTCGTGAACGTCTATCTTCACGCCGGTGGCTTCGATGATGGACTTGATCTTTTTGCCGCCTGGACCGATCAGGTCGCGAATCTTGTCAGTCGGGATGGACAACTTGAACAATCGCGGCGCATACGCGGAAATCTGCGTGCGCGCAGTGCCGAGTGTCGCGTCCATAATATCGAGAATTTCCAGACGAGCTTTCTTCGCCTGAGCCAGAGCTTCGCGCATCATCGGAATGCTGATGCCGCTGACTTTAATGTCCATTTGAAGCGCGGTGACGCCAGAACGGGTTCCGGCAACCTTGAAGTCCATGTCGCCATAGTGATCTTCGGCACCAGCGATGTCGGTCATGACGGCGTACTTCCCGTTCTGCCCGACGACCAAACCCATGGCGATACCCGCGCAAGGAGACTTGAGCGGAACGCCCGCGTCCATCATGGCCAGAGAGCCGCCGCAAACGGTGGCCATCGAGGAGGAGCCGTTCGATTCCAGAATGTCGCTGACCAACCGAATGGCGTACGGGAATTCCGTTTCCGGCGGCAGCAAGCTGACCAGAGCGCGCTCAGCGAGTGCACCGTGGCCAATTTCGCGCCGGCCCGGTCCGCGCACCGGTTTTACTTCGCCGACGCTGAACGGCGGAAAGTTGTAGTGCAGCATGAAGCGCTTGTGCTGATCCTGAGCGAAGAGCAGGTCCAGACGTTGCTGGTCTTCCTTGGTGCCAAGCGTGGTAGTGGCCAGCGCCTGGGTTTCACCGCGAGTGAACAACGCGGAGCCGTGCACGCGCGGAAGCAGGCCAACTTCGCAGGTAATCTTACGGATTTTATCGAAAGCGCGGCCATCCGGACGACGGTGGTTATTCAAAATTTCGTCGCGGAAAATATCTTCCTTGAGCCGGTCGAAGGCACGCTTGGTCAGCGCCAGCTTTTCTTCTTCCTCTTCGGGAATGGTCTCGACGATCTTGGCTTTCAGATCGTCAATCAACTGGTAGCTCTCTTTCTTCGGATGTTTTTCAGTGTCCAGAGCGTCTTTGAGTTGTGCGCCGTGGGTCCTCTTGATTGAGTCGTAGATGGCTTGATCGAACGGCCACGGCGCCACTTCCACCTTCTTCGGCTTAAGCTGCGCGTGCAGTTCCTTGATCGCACCGACAATCTTTTTTACCTGGGCATGGCCAAATTCCAACGCTTCCACCACGGTCTCTTCGGAAACTTCGAGCGCGCCGGATTCCACCATGATGATGGCCTGGTCGCTGCCCGCAATAACGATGTTGATCAGGCTGATCTTTTGCTCGGCGACCGTCGGGTTAGCAACTAGTTGGCCATTGACCAAACCCACGCGCACCGCGGCGATCGGCGTTGGGAATGGCAGGTCGCTGCAATAGGCTGCTGCAGCAGCGCCAGTGACCGCAATCACATCCGGATCGTTGTCGCTATCGGCAGAGAGCACCATCGAATTGATCTGGGTCTCATTGCGCCAGGACTCAGGAAACAAAGGTCGCATCGGGCGGTCGATCAGGCGTGAAGTAAGAATTTCCTTTTCCGTCGGCCGGCCTTCCCTCTTGAAAAATCCACCGGGAATCTTTCCGGCTGAATAAGTGTTTTCGCGATAGTCGACGGTCAACGGCAAAAAGTCGCGGTCGTTCGGCTTGTTGGCCATGCACGCCGTGTTCAGGATCACCGTGTCTCCGTAGCGAGCCACAATCGCGCCGTTGGCCTGTTTGGCAACTTTTCCCGTCTCAAGCGTCAACACTCGCCCGCCGACCTCTACCGTTACCTGCTGTGGCGCCGGGATATGATTATTTTCTGACATGATTCATTCCTTTGGTACCACCTCTGGTGGTACCTGGGCAGAACTTTTTCAACTCAGGGTTTGCAAGCACGAGCTATTTTTCTCAGGGTCTGAAAGTACAAACCGTGAACCCTGGAAACCGCTGCCCTTCCATTTACACTTGGTTCCGTAATTTGCTCTGTCGTCGAGCCGAGGTGAGTACTAATCGCCGGTGCCACTTACACTACGAGACAATTCGCCTGTATACAGCCGAATGCTTAATTCCAGACATTTTTCGCTTGGAATTCGACACGGCATGCAAAGCTTCCGGTTTTTTCCCCTGCAAACCGCTACTTGCGCAGGCTAAGGCGTTCCACAATCTCGCGATACCGATCCGGGTCCCGGCGGTTCAGATAGTCCAATAGTCTCCGGCGCTTGTTGACCATCATAATCAATCCCCGCCGTGATGCATGGTCCTTGACGTGGCCCCTGAGGTGCGTCGTCAGATAGTTGATCCTTTCGCTCAGCAGTGCAATTTGCACTTCCGGCGAACCCGTATCTTTTACATGTGAACGGAACTGTTCGATCAACGCTGCTTTCGGTGCGCTCAAGTGCCCTCTCCGTCGTCCCCTGAATTTTCCTCTTCTCTTCGACCTATTCAGAGTAACACAACATTGTTTTGCAAGTAAAGATAGTGCCGGGCTGCTGCTCGACAGAAAGATTCTTGAGTCTGGCTGCCATCCGTGTTTTCATGCCTTCCCTGGGCCGCATACCGCACTCGAGGCGGCACTTTGGGGGAGGTTTATATGACTGGGCAAGGCCATCGAACGTTTCCGACCTGGTTACCCACCCGCCGCAGAATGCTCCTCGGCGGCGGCTGCGCTTTGGCCGGTTTTGCGGCGAACCCGCACAATGTATGCTCCGCTCCGGGTGAAGATGTTTCGCGAACCGCTGAATCGATTCACCAGGAACCGGTTTTCAAGGCGAGTCGAAAAGTTTTGTACGAAGCGCTCACGCAAGCCGCTCAATTCGATAAAGTCACGAAGCTCAGCGCAGCCATGCAAACAGGCACGCCGCCAGACATGGCTCCGACCGAAATCAGCCGCGAAGTAGGCGGTTCATTTTTGCTTTTCGGCGGGCATATTCTGGGGCGCCACGTCGAGCTCGTCCCGAACGAACGAATCGTGCAAGCCTGGCGTGTGGCCAAGTGGGCCCCCGGAGTTTATTCCATCGTGAGGTTTGAACTGCGTGAGGCGGGCTCGGGCACCAAACTGGTGTTCGACCACACCGGATTCCCTAACGGTCGTGGAGAGGAGTTGGCGGCGGGGTGGAAAGCAAATTATTGGCAGCCGCTCGAGAAATTCCTGACATAGCTTCCCAGATCTGAAAGAGTTTCAACCAGGTTCGCGTAAATACATGATATGGAACCTGGAGGCCGTTTAAGGCACGCTGCGTGGAGCGCGGTGATCTTTCTTGCGGCGATCGGCGTAGTCGTCGCTGTCCGAAGAATCTTGTATCTGGCGCCGATTCTGGCTAGCGGATATTCTCCGCCTTCCATTGTGGCCAACTCCAGAGCCGCGCAATACGTCGCACTCGATGAGGTTTTTGCCCGCCATCCGGCGCTCACGATGATCCACATTGTGCCTGGACTGCTGTTCATGATTCTGGGCCCGCTGCAGTTTAGTACAATCATTCGCGCCCGCCATCTGCAATGGCATCGCTGGAACGGCCGCATTTTTCTAGGATGCGGATTGATCATCGGAATTTCCGCGCTGCTGATGAGCTTCACCATGCAGAGCATTGGCGGCGTCAATCAGGCGACAGCAAACGTTCTGTTCGGATCCTTCTTTCTGTTCGCGCTTGGCAAGGCGTTTTGGCACATTCGCCGCCGTGAAATCGCGCTACATCGCGAGTGGATGATCCGCGCTTTTGCGATCGGGCTTGCTGTCGCCACGATTCGTCCCATCGTGGGAATCTTCTTCGCCACCAGCCGTCTATCCGGATTAACGCCTTATCAGTTCTTCGGCACCGCCTTCTGGATTGGATTCGTTCTTCACCTAATCGCGGCGGAATCGTGGATCCATCGGACTGCGCCGCTAGAGAACGCGGCGCTCGGAAGCGCTTAGCCGCAAAATCGCACCCAAGAAAAACTGGAATTCGGAGAAATGATGGATGCAAAATTATCCGCGCCACGGCGCAAATCTTGACGCGGCCGGTTCCGGATGCTAAAAAGTAGCCCATTCTCAAGCCGTTCGGCCCCTTCAAAGCAAAGACACTGACGCCTGCCCGCAGCGTCCGCGCTTTCGCAAGGCATCAGTACGCGTTTACTCGGCGCAGGCAAAAACTTCCAAGGAGAGTTCGAACAATGAAGAAGCGTCTCGTTCTGTGTCTTCTTGCAGTTCTGTTTTCGGGTATTTCCTGCGTCGCGCAACAATCGCAGTCGCCAGCGCAGGGGCTTACATTCTGGTACGACTACAGCGTCAATCCCGGCAAAGAAGCGGATTTTATGGACTTGGTCAAGACCGTTGGCCAGCCGGTTCGCGACAAACTGATGGCAGACGGAGTGGTGCAGGCCTGGGGTGTACAAACCCCCTTGCTCCGTGTACCCGGAGACGCCAACCACGTCATCTGGTTCGCGGTGAACGACTACGCCGCGCTCGAGAAGGTGCTGGCGGCGATGGCAGCGCAAATCGCCAAACTCGATGAGGAAGCCGCCAAATCCGGTGTCGCCAAGAAAGGTGCGAAGGCGGCCGCCTCGCTGACCGCTCGCCTCGGCGAAGTCGCGGACATGAGCAAGGTCCACGACTATCTGACCCGCGACATCATCTCCGCAGACTATCACGTTCCTCCGGTTGGCACCTTGCCTTACACACGCCTGAATTTATTCAAGGTGAAATCCGGCAAAGCCGTTGAGTACCGCAAGGCGTTCGAAAAATACAACAAACCGGTGTTCGACAAACTGCTCGCCGACGGAATTATTCTCGGCTACGGCTTGAGCGTCGAAGATATTCGCACCGACGGAGACTTCACCCACTTCGTGTGGTTCGACGTTAAGGACCTGGCATCCTTCGACAAAGTGCGAGCGGCATTTATCGCCGACCGCGATCGCCGTTCTCAGGAAGAACAAGACGCCATCACCCACCAATTTGCCAGTTTGGTTGATGGGGATGCCAGCCGCCAGGAAGTGCTGCGTTCGCTCGTCTTCCACGCACCCGCGCCCAAGTAGCGGCAATCACTGGAGAGACCGTTCTCAGGCAGGGGCCGGTCGTCAAATCGGCCCCGGTTTTCTATCGAATTCTAACGCCGCTTGCTGGAACCGCTTACTGCTCCTTCCTACTCGGGTTGGCGTGTGGGGTTTCGGCTAGCGTGTGAAAATCTGCCGCGAGTTCCTCTACGCTGGCTCCGGGAACGGCCTTGTTCATGATCATTGGCCGCGAGATCGGGATGGTACCGGCAGGATTTTCAAGCAGCCTCACCACTTCATTCGCCGAGATTTCCTGATAGCGGTACAACTTCCCGTTAAGATCGATGGTGCGCTGCGGTTCGTGGATGGCGTCGGAATCGACCGCAGCCGCGCCACGGAGTTCCCAGATCGAGTCGCGTTCAAATGTGATAACCAAGACACAGAAAGCCCCCTGCTTTCCCGCTCGGATCTGCGCCAGGGAACTCTGGCAGAGCAAGAGCGGAACGTAACATGCTTCGCAACCCAGCGGCGCGCTGGCGAGAAAAAGATAGTAGCCATGCTGATACGGAAGGCGTTCATGGCTGACTCCGCCGGTATCAAAATTCTTCACTGGCGCCAGTGATCCCATCGAAGCCGCCGCGGCAGTGATTGGCGCTTCAGGAAGAATACCAATTGTCCACACCCGCCTGAGCACCGCGTTTCCCTGATCGACGCGTTTTACTTCGCCAGTGAGTTCGACCACCTTCTCAGCGTAACCGTCATAGGCACGAGTCGCACTGCCCACTTGCGTGGTGAAGGTGACCTGAGTGATTGCTTCACCGCGAATTTTCGGAGCATTCTCAGTTCTTAGGACCCACAATGTCCCCGCCAAGCCGCTCCTAGTCAGCACGCCGCGAGCAACGATGACGTTCGACTCCGTGTTGTCGTTCGCCAAAATGCCTATCGGAAGGACGGTCGACCTCGTTTGCAGGTAACTCAACAAGGTCACCCCGAGAAACACGAGTATGCGGTCCATGGCTCAATCCTTTCGAAATGCTAAAATTCGCCTCACGTCCCTAGCCTGCGACGCTGCAATCAAATCGTTATCGCAGTTTTCTTTTTTCTAAACCGCCTCGCGGAAAAAGGTTGTTCGCGCTAGTATCGGCAACGCAGATTAAGTGATTTCGGCCAGAGAGGTGTGACGGATGTCCACGCGTCGGACGGCACTGATTACCGGAGCCAATTCCGGAATTGGCAAAACCATCGCTTCGCGGCTGGCGCGGGCGGGCTACGACGTGGCCATCAATTACAAAGTGGACGAAGTCGCAGCCACCAGCCTCGCCGAAAAGTTGCAACACCACGGTGGCCGGGCCATCACTGCCTATGCCGACGTGGGAAACTCCAGCGACGTTGACGCTATGTTCCAAAGCGTTCTTTCCGCATTTGGGCAGTTGGATGCCCTGGTCAACAACGCGGCGATGCAGATATGGAGGCCGCTCCTTGAAATGGAGGAAGCCGATTGGGACCAAGTCCTAAACACCAATCTGAAGGGCTGCTATCTGTGTACCCGACGCGCCGCGCGCCACATGACTGACCGCTTCGCGGTCATCGACAGGAAGGAGCGTCGCTGTGGCGCCATCGTCAACATCGGCTCCGGCTGCAACAAGGTTCCCTTCCCAAATCTTTCATCGTACACCGCCAGCAAAGGCGGCATCGAAATGTTCACTAAATCCGCCGCTCTGGAGCTGGGACCTTTCGGAATTCGCGTAAATTGCATTGCTCCTGGAGCGGTTGAAACCGAGCGAACCATAGCAGAAACCGCCGACTTTGCGCAATCCTGGTCCAGCCTAACCCCGCTGCGCCGCATCGGCACTCCCGATGACGTGGCATCCGCGGTGGAATTCCTGCTCAGCGACAGCGCTTCCTTTATCACCGGGCAGACCCTGGCCGTTGACGGCGGCCTCTTTTCGCAACCCCGCTGGCCGGACTCCGGCTATCAGCGGTAGCCGGGCTGGCATGGGCTGGTTCACTAGTCGCAGGAATTTGCTTGACTATCTCCAGTAGCTAAGCGGCGCACACGCGGTTCGGGCCCTGTTGCACTCTGGCAAGAGTGCTAAACTCTCTGTCCAACAGGACAATATGGCCGGCCCGAACGAATCCCGGATCATCCGCTTTGGTCTCTTCGAAGTCGACCTGCGGGCAGGCGAACTTCGTAAGAACGGCGTAAGAATCAAGCTGCAGCAGCAGCCGTTTCAGATCCTCGTCATCCTGCTTCAACACCCGGGCGATATCGTCACTCGCGAAGAATTGCGCGAGCAGCTTTGGCCGGCGGACACTTTCGTCGATTTCGATCACAGCCTCAACGCAGCGATAAAGCGGTTGCGCGATGCGCTTGGGGAGTCTGCTGAAAATCCCATCTACGTCGAAACACTTGCGCGGCGTGGCTATCGCTTTAATGCGCCGGCACAAGCCGTGCCCGCAAACCCACCCGTTCCTGCGAGTGTGCCGCAGGTTCCCGTCCGTGCCGCCGCCCGGCCATTTTCGTATGCCATAGCTGGTTCTGCGCTGGCCTTGGTCCTGTTGCTTGGTGCCATGGTATGGGCCAGCCGCACTCATCGTGATACTTCCAGTGAGAAACGCATCGCATCCCTGGCGGTCCTGCCCCTCGAGAATCTCTCGCACGACCCGGAGCAGGAGTATTTTTCCGACGGCATGACTAACGCCTTGATCGCCGATCTTTCCAAGATTCGTCCGCTGCGCGTCATCTCGCGCACGTCAACAGTTCGCTACAAAGATACCAAGAAGAGCCTCCCGGAAATCGCCCGCGAACTGAAAGTTGACGCCGTGATTGAAGGCTCGGTGGTGCGCTCCGGCAATCGCGTCCGCATCAATGTCGAGTTGATCGACGCAAATTCGGACAAGCATCTTTGGGTTGAGAATTACGATCGCGAACTCGGCGACATTCTCAAGGTGCATAGCGAAGTAGCACACGCGGTGGCCGACCGTATTCAGCTTCGATTGGAACCCGAACAACAGGCTAAGCTTCGCGCGACGCCCGCAGTTAACCAGGACGCCTATGAGGAATACCTCAAAGCTCGCTTTTACCTGACCTCGGGCCCCAGCCTCCGCGGTCTGCAGATGGCCAAACAATCCTTCGAGAATTCAGTTCGCGAGGATCCCTCCTTTGCCCTGGCTTATGTCGGTTTGGCCGATTCTTATTTAACCCTGGGCGCACAGCGGCGTCTTCCTCCCCAAGAGGCCTACCGCCACGCCAGCGAATCGATTCACAGAGCCTTGCAACTGGACGAGGCACTCGGCCAGGCGCATAGCTCGCTTGGTTATCTGATGTGGCAGTACGACTGGAATTGGGCAAACGCAGAGCATGAACTCCGCCGGGCGCTGGATCTCGATCCGAACTCGCTTGACGCGCACGAGACCTTCGTGTGGTTTCTGGGTTGGAGCAGGCGGGAGGGGGAAGCGCTGGCAGAAATTGAAAAAATGCGTCAACTCGACCCGGCATTTCCTCTGCGTTGCCAGGATCGTGCAGGCCTTTACTATCACTTGAGGAATTATCGTGAATTGGTGCAGGCAGGCCAGGAAGCGGTCGAGCTCAATCCGGGCGAGTGGTCCGGCCATTACTTTCTGGGAGTGGGATATTTCGGGTCGGGCAAGAAGTCGGAAGCCATCTCCGAATTCCAGAAGGCCATCGACCTTTCAGAAAATGACACCGACACCGTCGCAGCACTGGCGTTCGCATACACCGTGGTCGGCAGACGTGCTGACGCGCGGAAAATTCTTGGCGAACTGCAGCGGCAATCTAGCACCAGTTATGTGTCGCCCTATATGATCGCGATCATTCTCGCGGGACTGGGCGACAGAGATAAGGCATTCGGATATCTGGAGAAGTCTTATCAGGAAAAATCGACTGATCTTGCCTATTTCATCAAAGCCGATTTCCGTCTTGATAGCTTGCGCTCCGACCCTCGTTTTGCAAACCTGCTCGGTCGCATGGCTCTTGCTCAGTAACGATTAGCCCGAGAACGGCCGCGGCGCAAGTTCTAACTAATATGCCGCCCTCCCGCACAAATCTTGGTGCAGCAGCGCTCGCTCTTGCCCGATTCACGTTTCCGCAATTTCACGCAAAGGAGGCTTGCCTAAATTCCGAGTGCGCTGGCGCAGGTTCGCAAAAGTCCAGCGGCGGTCTCTCGGCCGGCACACACCACGTTCATACTGGCGCCATTTTCGGTAGGTGTGCCGCAAGCTTAGCTTTTAGCAGCTAAAACTTCGCATAGATCAGCAGATCGGTGGCGAATTTCTGAATTGGATCGTAGATATAGCGGAAACCAAGAATTGCCGCCAGCAGGCCCAGACTGCGATACGGCGTCGTGCGCAGCCAGTCCAAATAACGGTGTGCCGTCTCAGTTCCCATCAGCACCATAATGCCGGCGCTGCCGTCGAGAGGCGGCACCGGCAAAAGGTTGAAGACACCGAGCAGCAAATTGAGCATGAAGAAAACGCTGAGGACGGTGCCGAAAAGACTGTCCTGGCCTTCCGGGCCCCGATGAAACCATCCGTATTCGCGGCCGAATCGGATGAGCACGGCGGCGGTCAGCATCAATGTGAAATTGGCCGCCGGTCCCGCCAGCGCCATCCATGCGGAGCGCCGCGGGTAACGGCGTTCCCACTCCGGATTGAAGGGAGCGCTGGCCCAGCCAATCATTCGACCGGCGAGAAGAAAGGCCGCGATCGGAATCACTACCATGCCCCAGGGTTCGCGGCGAATGTGCGGTATCGGGTTTAGGGTTACTTGCCCACCGCGTTCCGCGGTATCGTCGCCGCCCAGCTTTGCCACCAGCGCATGCGATGCTTCGTGACAGGTGGTGGAAAACAAGAATGCCACGTACCAGATGAAGCCAAAAACGATCGTATCTGCGTTAAGGTTGGGCATGAATTGTGTTCTTATTTTACAGTGGCCACTTTAAGGTTAGAGAGAGACGCAGCGGAATGCAAGGGCGGTTGGAAGAAAGGGCGCGCCAGCAGGATACAACGCCTGTTTGGCTCGAAATGCGCAACTGGTGATACACTCCGCCTATGGCTGCCAAGAAGAAACGCAGGAAGACCGGCAAGAAGAAGTTCGCGGCAAAGAAGAAAGCAGCCGCCAGGCCTGCCGCGCGAAAAGCTACTTCGAAAACTGCCACCAAATCCAGGATCGTCGCCCGCTCCGGGAAGAAGGCCGTACTCAGGAAGCGGGCGGGCGGAAAGGCAGAAGTCGTGGACACCGTGACCTTTGAAGCGGCGGGGCTGGGCGCTCGGTCGGGCGGACAATCTGGGGACCTGCAGGGACTCTCGAACTTCGGACAGTCGAGTTCCGAGAGTGTGGACGAATTGCTCGAAGAAGGTAACTCCTTCGAAGCGGAAGTGGTCAAGGGCGTGGAAGACGCCGGAGACGCCGATGAGGGCGAAGTTCACACCCACGAAGTCTCCCAGGATGACGTTCCCGGAGAATACCTCGACAAGGACTAGTCCGTCTTTGGCGGCGATCCGGTTTTTCCCTTCTCTTAGGAATTTAAATGGCAAAGCAACCGTTGACGATTCAAACGGAGAGCAATTGCTGGTCGCGCCGGAAATTTGTGGCAACGGGCGCAATGCTGCCCTGGGCCCTGCGAGCGACCGCCCTGTCAGAGGCCGGCTCCGTTCCGGTGGGTCTCGAAATGTATTCGGTGCGCGACACGCTGGACAAGGACCTCATGGGCACGGTGCGAGCGGTGGGCGAGATGGGCTATCAGGGCCTGGAATTCTACGCTCCTTATTTCCAGTGGACCGCGGCGCAAGCCAAAGACATGCGCAAGCTCCTCGACGATCTGGGCATCCGTTGCTTTTCCACCCACAACGACAGCGCCTATTTCACCGGCGAAATGCTGCAGCACGCGCGCGAAATTAATCTGATTCTGGGCAGCAAATATATCGTGATGGCCAGTTCGCACGAGAAATCCGGCCTGGATGGTTGGCGCAAGGTGGCAGACACGCTGAATGAAGCGGCGGGCAAACTGCAGCCGGACGGATTAAAAGTCGGCTACCACAATCATCAGGCGGAGTTCATCCCTATTGACGGAGTCCGTCCAATCGAGGTTCTCGCGAAAAATACCGAGCCTTCGGTAATGCTGCAATTGGACGTCGGTACGTGCATCGAAGCCGGTTCCGATCCCGTGGCATGGATCAAGGCCAATCCGGGGCGCATCCGCTCCATGCATTGCAAGGAATTCTCGCACGACCCCGCAAAAAGATACGCGGTGCTCTTCGGCGAAGGCGACGCCGACTGGAAAAACCTGTTTCAAGCCGCCGAAAATGGCGGCGGCATCGAATACTATCTGATCGAACAGGAGGGCAGCCGTTTCTCTGAACTGGACACCGCAAAAAAGTGCCTGCAAGCTTTCCGCGCTGCTCACCGAGCATGATTCGCTCCGTAATGCGGAACGTATCTTTCCTACTGGTCTGCGTCTTATGTGCGCTCGGTGGCTCCGCCCAGTCACTTTCGGCGAACCTTGCCCACGGGAAGGACGTTGCAATCCCCATGCGCGATGGCATCATCCTCCGCGCCGACATCCTGCTCCCTTCCGCCGCCGGTAAATTTCCGGTTCTCGTCTATCGCACACCTTACGGAAGACAGAGCGCTTCCGCATGGACCACTTTTCACAAAGCCGTTGCGCGTGGTTACGCGGTAGTGATTCAGGATGTGCGCGGACGCTATGCCTCGGAAGGCGAATTCGACCCTTATCAGCACGAAGGCCGTGATGGCTACGACACCATCGAATGGGCTGCGGTGCAGCCCTGGTCCAACGGAGTCGTGGGAACGTTTGGCCTCTCCTATCCCGGAGCCGTGCAATGGCTCGCCGCCGTCGAAGATCCCCCGCATCTGAAAGCCATGATCCCCGCTATGACCTTTTCTACGCCGCGAAACTTCTTTTACTCCGGCGGTGTCTTCGACGGTTCGTGGCTGGACTGGATCTGGCTCAACATCGCCCCGGACGCTCGCAAACGAAAAAATCTGACGGGGCCGAAGTCCTACCGGGAAGCTGCTGCTTCTTGGAAAACGGAGCAGCAACGATTACAGAGTTTTCTCCCGCTGTCGGAACTGCCGGATTTGAAGCAGACTGCGCCGTTCTACTACCAGTGGCTGGCGCACCCCGCGGCCGACCTCTGGTGGGATTGGGCTGATCTCAGCGGAAAATACCATCGCGTCCACGCGGCAGTCCTGAACATCTCTGGTTGGTACGACGAAGCCTACGGTCCCGATGGAGCCACGACCAATTTCAAGGGGTTGCTGGACGTCCGAAAGAACCAAAAAAACTCCGGTACTGCGACGATCATCGGCCCGTGGACCCACGGCGAGCTCGAACGCTCGAAAGCCGGCGAACGGGACTTTGGAAAATCTGCTGCCCTAGACTACGACGAGACTATCCTGCGCTGGATGGATCATTATCTGAAAGGAGTCGACAACGGCGTTGAAAAGGAAAGCCCAGTTCGCATTTTTGTGATGGGCGACAACATCTGGCGCGATGAGGCCGCCTGGCCATTGCCCCGCACCAGAGAATCAAGCTTCTATCTATCATCAGCCAAGCAGCGCGAAACCCAATTCTTCTCTCTCAACAAGAGCCCTTGCGTGCGCTGCGAACCCACCGAGTTCGTATCCGATCCCACTCATCCGGTCACCGATCCCTACCAGGATTTCGGAGCGCACGATTACCGCTCCTTCGCCGACCGCAAGGATGTCCTGTTCTTCGATAGCCAGCCACTGCCCGGGGATCTGGAGGTCACCGGCCAGATCTGCGCGGAAATGTATGTCTCCGCCGATGTCCCCGATTTCGATTTATGGGTGCGCATTCTCGATGTCGCTCCCGACGGCACTGCCTACAACCTGATGAGCCCCGGTCTCGATGTTCTTCGCGCCAGTTATCGAAATGCCTCGCTCAAGCCGAAATTGCTGGAGCCGGGAAAAATTTATCGGCTGGACCTCGACCGCCTGCTCACATCGAATGTGTTTAAGACCGGCCATCGCATTCGAGTGCAAGTTTCCGGCGCTTTCTTTCCGCATTTCTCGCGTAACCTGCAAACCGGAAACTCCGAAATCACTTCGTCAGAAATGCGCGTAGGCCGAATCCACGTCTACAACGACGCGGAGCACCCTTCGCGCATCATTCTTCCCGTAATTCCCCGCTAAACGCCAAACATGAATTGTTGTTTATTGGTTCACTGCACGGGAGTTTGCACCGCGCCATTCTTCAAAGCCCACGCCACAAACCCTTCCGGAGCGTTCTTCACTCCCGCAAGATTCGCGCCCTTGATATTTGCCATGTGCGACCACTCAACACCGCCGAGGTCGCAATTACGTAAATCCACACTGGCCAGTTCCGCGCCAGTGAAGTCAGCGCCACCCAAGTCTGCTCCAGAAAAATCCGCATCATCCAGCGTCGCGCCTCGGAAACGACGCACCATGACAGTTGCAATCGCGGAAATTTGCCGACCGCAAATCCGCGTCGCTCAAATCAATCAATGGCACCACCGCGTTCCGGACATCGGCCGCATTCAGATTGCCACGCGCCAGATTCGCTTTCTCCAGAGGCAAGCCCTGCAGAAACGCGCCTGAAACATCCACCCCGACCAGCGGCACGCGGTCTTCGTTCAACTCCTGCAGCGCGTCCAGCCTTCCACCGTTTCCGCCCTTTCCCTGCGCAGTATTGATCACCTGCCACGCCTGATAGTGCTTCTGTTTCAGTCGGTCCCCGGACTCGGAAAAATAAAACGCCACCGCAACAATAATTCCGAAGCTGCGCAGATAGTTCACCACATGCAAAAAATTCCAGCTGCTTAGCCGGTAGGCCAGCCAGTCAAAAAACCATTCCAGCGCCACAAACGGAATGGTCCACTGCCTTTTTAGGTTCGAGCGAATTTCAGCCCACGGTTTGGGCCGGCGTGCCGGTTCGTGAAGGTGCATGGAACTCCTCGTGTAAAGACGCCAGCACGGCCCATTCTATGGCAAGCGGACTTCTGGCGTACGCGTTAGTCGTGCCTCGCGCCGTGGATAATTTGGATGGAATGTGGCAGCAGCGCCGCCACCGCGTCGAGCGACTGCACGGCGCCTTTCGGGCTCCCGGGAAGGTTAAGGACCAGAGTGGTACCTCGAATGGCGGCAATTCCCCGAGAAAGAATGGCCCGCGGAGTGTGCGCCAAGCCGCTGCGCCGCATCTGTTCCGCAAAGCCGGGAATTAGCTTATCTGCGATCGCCTGGGTGGCTTCCGGAGTACAGTCGCGCGGCCCAACTCCCGTGCCCCCAGTGGTAAGAATTGCGTCAGAACAATTTCCATCCGCCAATTCGCGCAACAGCGTTTGAATATCCGCTGAATCGTCCGCGATCACCGGCGTGGAAACAACGTCCCAACCAAGCTCTTTACAGCGTGCCACTACTGCGGGTCCCGACGCATCCTGGCGCTCGCCACGCGCCACACTGTCGCTGATGGTAATGACTACGACCTTCATCGCGCTTACGGCGTCTCCACGGCATCGCGTGAAGCTTCATCCATCAAGCGCATCGCTTCCATCAACAACCCTGTCGTCCCGCGGGTGGTCGTCGTACGCGACGACGCATTCGCCGCGTTAAAATCGATCTCGAAGTCCCCCGCCGTCCATAACACCACACGATACACCGCGTCATCGCCTTCAATGCCGCCGATTTTCGCGTCGCGGCATTGCCCGGAGGCAAAATAAAGTTCGCCCTGTTCTCCGTCGTGCCGCACCACCAGGCGGCACGATTTTTGCCCCATCTCCAGAGATTGCATCAGGTCGGTCATGCTCATCTCTTCCAGGCGGCCCTGAATCACGCCCGGACGCGAAGCGCTCTTCTGCAATTTCTCCAGATGTATGCGATCCAGTACCTTTTTTGTGGCCCGCACCAAATCTTTCAGCAAAAACGGCTTGGCAACGAAATCCTCAACGCCGTCCATCAACGGACGCAAGCGCTCTTCAATATCAACGCGGCTGGCCATGAACAAAAACGGAATGTGCCGCGTCTGCTCGCGCCCCCGCAATTTTTCAAACAGTCTGCGTCCATCGAGGCCTGGCATCTTGTAGTCGCAGAGAATCAAGTCCGGCGGTTCGTCAATCACTTTCAGCAGGGCATCGCCGCCATCAGCGGCGACAATCAATTCGCAGTGGGCTTCCAGCCCCTTCTCAATCAGGTCGCGAACCAGTGGATTATCCTCCACCACCAGCAAGCGAACAGTCTTTAGGGATTGTCCGATCATAAACGTTTCGCGGAGCGGCGGCTTTCCTTCCCTTCGTGCGAACTTCCGCGGCGGCCAACTTCTCGAAAAAAATCACCGCTCTTCCCACCGGTCTTTTTCAGCAGGAACAGGTCACCAATCTCGATGCCCTTGTCCAACGCTTTGCACATGTCGTAAACCGTCAGGGCGGCGGCTGCGGCGGCAACGAGAGCTTCCATTTCGACGCCCGTCTGGGCGGCGGCGGTCACCTGAGTGCGAATCTCCACGCCATTTTTGCACACGCGCGGGTGCACATCAATGTGCGTCAGCGGCAATGGGTGACAAAGAGGTATCCACTCCGAAGTACGCTTGGCCGCGGAAATTCCCGCAATCCGCGCCACCTCCAGCGGATTCCCCTTGGGATTCTGCAGCTTGCGCAAAGCAGCTAAAACACGTGGTGACATTTTCACGAACGCATGCGCCATGGCCGTCCGATGGGTTACCGATTTCGCCGTAACATCCACCATCCGGGCCTTCCCGCGCTCGTCGTAGTGCGAAAGTCTCCCCATAACCTGGAACCCGCTCGCTCCTTGTTCCTTTGTAACGGCGACCTTCAGGTCACCGTCCTTCTCTTCTGCGCGTGGCTTGCTTCGTGGCGGTCCTGGACGCTTTAGCGGAAAAACCGGTTCTTTTTCTTTCATTCCTCTTACAACGATTCCCGCCGCGGCAAAACGCTCACTGGTTCCCCCGCCTCTATCCTCTCGCGATCCGCCGGCACCACCAAAAGACAATTTGCCCGGCTCATGGCGCTAACGTCACCCGACCCCTGCCACGCAATCGGCGAAACGAGCGGCGTCTTGAAACTCCATGTCAGCCGTGCGGGAAGAAAATGCGTGAGTCCCGGCTTCTCCGAAAGCGGCGTAGTCAGAATGGCGTCTGTAAACGGCAACGGCCGGGGTTCCAGTTCCCCGGATAGCAGATCAATCGCCGGCCGCACAAACAACTCAAACGTAACCATGGTCGAAACCGGATTTCCCGGCAGCCCGAACACGGGTTTACCCTTGCACATCGCAAACACTACCGGCTTCCCGGGACGAATCGCCACCGCATCAAAAACCGTCTCTGCTCCCAACTCGCGCAGCACCGGCTCGACCAGGTCGTACTTCCCCATCGACACGCCGCCGGAAAGAATCGCCGTGTCTGCCGCAAGACCCGCGCAAATCTTCGCGCGAAGGTCGTCAAGCGAATCCTTCGCGTTCCCGAGAATCACCGACTCGGCCACCAGCAGCGAAACTTGCGCCGCCAGCGAAACCGAATTGCTGTTGCGAATCTGAAACGGTCCGGGCGTTTCTGGAAAATCCACGACTTCATCGCCGGTGGTCAGAATCGCCACGCGGGGTTTCCGCGTCACCAGCAGGTTTACGGCGCCCACCTGTGCCGCCGC
>Ga0126381_100001663_pt1 | contig 23797 bp, 26 predicted proteins | sample PanSoiMetPlot_28_FD_96465 | JGI IMG/M metagenome (GOLD analysis project Ga0126381, IMG submission 96465) | Tropical forest soil microbial communities from Panama - MetaG Plot_28 | ecosystem: Environmental > Terrestrial > Soil > Tropical forest > Bulk soil | place: Panama | collected 2016-02-17 | reverse complement strand
GCCAACTTGAACGCGCCGGTGCAGACCGACATGGTGAGATCGGACTTGGCCGCGGCCTTCTTGATCCAGTCGATCAGTTCATTGTTGCCGCTCTGCGCCGGGATGACGATCACCTTCGGTTGCGGAGCGTTGGCGAAGGTGTAGTTCGGAATCACCTTCATGCCGCCCGAGGCGGTCACCGGGTCGAGGCTCTTGGCGACCGTGTACAGCGTGAATCCGGGGACATTCTTGTCTCCGACCGGGACCTGCACATCCTGACCTCCCACGGGCCGCAGTAGTCGATGACCACCGCACCGTCAGAGATCGGGAATGCGACCGGCACGTTGCCCTCGGATGGCGCGGTCAGCTTGCCGGCCCCGGTTAGGGGTTGGGCGTTTAACGATTGTTGCGAGGCGGCGGCTCCCGCCGCAGCCGCGAGTAACCCTCGTCGTGTCATCATGGTTACTCCAGACGTTCGACAGAAACTGTGGTCTCGCTAAAGGTTGAGCACAGCAGCCGAAATCCTCCCGGGCCGATCTGCAGGGTCGTGTCGGCCGACGACGGCGCATCCTGCCTGTCACGACAGTCTCAAACGGCATCTGCTACGTCGAAGCGATGCCAGCCCAGCGCGGTAACGACAAGATGACGGCACCAACGCGGTGAGCGACGTCTTTTCGAGCGGCAGTGTCTGGGAGCCGCTGCCCTATCCGGGGGTGCGGAAACTGCAGGAGGAGATGGCCGCCTTCCCGTACGGCGGGGGCGAGGACCTGCACGACGCGGCTGTCTGGGACCTGCTGCGCATCCGGCGCGGCGGGCTGCGCATTGCGACCGAGGAAGAGGATGGGGAGTGAAGCCGGGGCCGGCGACGAACGAGAACCGGCAGGTGCTGGACACGACCGCGCGCACCGCCGCCCTTGCCTTGATCAGTGGGCGGCCTTGGCTGGACGCCGCCGAGCGGGTGGCGATTCTCGGCGCACCGCGTACGTACAACTCCGTCTCGGCGAGGACCTCGCGGCATTTCGGCGCACTCCAACAGGTGCTCCTCGTTACGCCGCCACGTCGGCCGCATAGAGGAAGCCCATGCTCGCCGCCGCGTTCGCGCTCGCAGACGGCTAAAGCTTCCGCAACTGGATATGGGTCAGCTTCAACCTGAGAAGATGGGAAATATGGGGAGTCCGATTCGCGCTCTCATTAAGTTCTCCCATTAGAGTAGTCAACAGTTGCGGAGTTAACTGGTAATTCGCGTCCGCAATTGATTCAGCAATGGACAACGCAAGCGACATCCCCGCCTGCCCGCCGGCTAAGATTTCTTGAACGAGTTGGTTCAATTCGCTCTGGTTGAGGTCCACTCCGACCTTTGCGGCGACGTCCGTTATGGTCTGTCGGACGTTACACATAGGACTGAATCGGGGCCGAGGCTTTGGAAAGTGCTGTTGCATGCGTTTCTCCAATTGATCACAACCCGAGATGGTCAGAGCTTTTAGGCCAGGTTGCATTTTAGTTTTTCCTGGAGCAGGAGGCAACCCACGACTGCAACACACGTTAAGGATCTACTCTCGGTGCGCGCTTCATCCCTCCCAGCCGCGCTCGCTGAGGCCGCAGCGAACAGCAGTGGGGCGCAAGCGGCGATCGCGTATCCCTGGAGCAACTGCCAGACGACCTTTTCGTTGAGGGGAGCGACTTGCGCTTACCCGCCACGATTCACCGCCCGGAAGACGTGCCCATCGCTAACGCCGGCTACTTCGGTCCAAGCGTCGATCGCCACCTTTACCCATGTGGGCATCGGCACTGTCCCGGCTCTGCCATGTTTGCCCACGAGATCCACGATGCACCAGCGACCATCCCGCTGCTGGACGTGCGCCATCGTGAGCGCCGCTACCTCGGAGCGCCGCAATCCGCAGCCTAGGAGGACGGCCGGGATAGCCCGGTCTCGTAAACCCTCGGGCGTGGTTGCGTCGGGCGGGTTCAGAAGCGTCTGCGCCTGCCGCGCCGATAGCCAGTTTCCAAGGCGCACGCCTTTAGACGCGACGCCCTTCAAGCGCGAGATACCGTTCGCCATCTCAGGCGCCCGCAATCCCATTGTCGGCTGCCTTCACGGCCAGTTTTCGGGCTGCCGTGATCCGGACGTTGACGGAAACGCCGCCAAGTCCGCGGGCCTCGAGCGCAACGCGCCACGCCGCGACGGTCGCCTTCGTGAAGCCGGCCCGCGGCTCCTTCGTGTACACGGCGAAAAACTCATCCAGGCCGAGGTTGTAGACTCGGCGCGTAATCGGGGAGGAGACGCTGTCCAGCTCAAGCGCCTAGTCATTTGCTTTCGGAACTGTAATCACATCAGTCATTTAGGTCCTCTAGATGGGCATTATCTGGACCTTACCTCTGGTTCAGGACATCAAGCAGAACGCGCTTCTACCTCACACCGTGTGATCGCGAATTCTTCTTGCAACTCCAAGCGGTGTGGATGCATCGTTTCGAAGGATCGATCCCGGAAGGAGCTGCCATGCAAGGAAATGCAAAAGTTATCAGTGTACTGAATGAAGCTCTGCAAGAGGAGTTGACGGCGATCAACCAGTATTTTCTTCACGCCGAAATGTGCGAGAACTGGCACTACGACAAGTTGGGGGCCTATATCAAGAAGCAATCCATAGATGAAATGAGACACGCCGAAGTGCTGATCGAGCGGCTGCTGTTTCTTGATGCGACCCCGAACATGACGGAACTCATGAAGCTAACGGTGGGGAAGAACGTCAAGGAGCAGATTGAGAGTGACCTCAAGCTGGAAGTGAAAGCTGTAAGTCTGTACAACCGCGCCATCAAAACCGCCCGCGAACAAGGAGACAATTCATCACGCGAATTGTTTGAACGGCTCCTAAAGGACGAAGAGGCTCATGTCGATTGGCTTGAAGCGCAGGTACATCAGATCAACGAACTTGGTTACGAGCGATATTTGAGTCAGCAAATAGGGGAAGAGAAATAGCTAGTCAGCCGCTGAGCTCCAGCCACGAGGTTTTCGCCGTTTGTCACATAGCCATCCCTGGAGAATTGTTTCCCTAAAAAAGAGCGGCGTTATTTCGCAATTATCGTCCACCCGATGGCTGGCGGTTGGTGTTCACCTTGGATCTCGCCCCACCGCATTTTGAAAATAGTTATCGGTTTTCGATCGGACCTTATCAAGCTAGCAAGTCCGGTTTTGGCCCTTGTTGCTCCAGACCCCTCGGTCAATAAGCCGATTCCGCCCCGCGACAGTCCTTCTCCAAATCCCAAAAGCGCACTCGAACTAGCCTTAAAGGCTAGTGGCATCAGGAGTGGATATCCGGAGCAGCGACGCAGCATCGTGGAAGCAATCTTCTTCGCTCCAGAGGCGACTCAGTCAGAAAGGCGCATCTCCTCCGGTACCCACGAACCTCGGCTCATGCCGCAGGTTCTTCCACCTGCTCCCGACTTTCAGCCAAGCCATTCTTGGATCGCGCCGTTCAAAACGCATGTTCCAGCCAGCTCAGAGCTTCATCGACTTGGTCTAGCGCGTTGTACGCGATTGCTATCCGATAAGGCGGAGCGTACTGCTCCCGCGCATGTGTCAGGAGATGGTCGAGCATGATGAACTGGTAGAGCAGGCGGATTTCATCAGGCTCGCTCTCGCGTTCCTCGGCGACATCCATCAGCCTCTCGTCACCGTGAATCAGACGCCGTGTTCTGGTCTGCTCGCGGCGCCAGAAGGAACATGCGACATTCAGCGCCACCCGGTACATCCAGGTGGAGAATCGCACTCGTTCGTCGAACCCACGGGACGACTGCCAAAAGCACACGACGATCTCTTGGACTAGATCTTCACGGTCGTCGCGGTTTCTACAGTATGATCGGCACACCTTGTAGAGGACCTTCTTGTGTTGCTTGATTAAGGTCTGGAATCTCTCCGGTCACTCATTGATGTTATCCGCGCCAATAGAGAGCCTTGCACTTCCAGAGACTATCTCCATATCGTGTTTATTCCCAGTTATTCCAAACTCCCCGCGTCTTTCCGCGATTTCTATAACAATCATCGCTTGAGCGTGGCGCATGTCTCGCCGCTCTCATTAAGTTTCATATAGAAGTGCTGATTTAACTCCGATCGCAGGAGACTTTTGCCGCACCACAGGGTTCTGACCAACGAGAGCGTCGGGTTGTGTCTCTTGTACCCGGTGCACCTGTCGAGGTCAAAGGGGCGCAACTCATCATTTTCGAAAGGGAACCGATGAAATCATATTTACTAATGATTATTTTGGCGCCGATTTTTGTATTTGGAGGCGGTGTCTCCGATTTGCGCGGGCAGGATGGCCCAGCGGCAGCCCCGTCCGTTCTCCACATGCAGCATTCGGCCACCACCTCGACGGCCTCCACAGCCCCAACGGGGTTTCCGCAGTTCGTCTTTAGGCACCAGCTACAGAACGGCGTGAACTCGGCCTTGCAGATGCGGGGGCTCTCGGGGACCCTCGCTCTCCAGAACCAGACGCCGTTTTTCAGCGAAGCTCTGTGGCTTCTTGCCTATTACCAGGGACAATGCCCTCCGGCGAGCGACCAAGCCTTGGACGGAGTGACCGGCTTTATCTGGAGCGATATCATGAAGAACCCCGCCGAGGGAGACACTATCGCTCGTGTCGACATTCGTTTTCCGTCCCCCGTACCCATGACAGGATGCATAGCCCTCATTGTCGGTGGCGGACCTTTACTCGTCGAAGGCGCGGTCACCATGACGGCCAATCTGAATTTGGCGTACGAACCGTTGAGCCAGGATGCCAGTGGAAACGGAACCGTCGATGTCGGTGGTGAATATTGCTTTGGCCAAGATATGGGTTGTCAGAATTCCGTCACAGATACTACGCAGGGATTCGCGGTTCCCTTCGGATTGCCCGCGGGCCATTTGGTCGAATTGTTCGGAAGCATCAGCGACAGTACCTTCGACGGCACCGCCGACTACGGCCCGCTTCCCACCGGAGAGTCCTGGGGCGCTGTCAACGATTTCTACTTGCTTCCCGGAGGCTGCGGACCGTTCGGCAATAACCTCAACAGTCAGGGCTTCCCGAATCCGCAGCCCCTCGAGACTCTGTTTGGCTGGCTGCCGAGCGACGCCATACATCTCGACTCGGTGCCATTCGAGCACAGGATTCCTCGGGATGAACCGGCCACAGCGACGCTGCAAAGGCAGGTGCAGAAGTTTTTCTCCAATCCGATCCCCGTCAATGCCGGAGATTGCTTGCTCGTGATCTACGGCAGAAATGGGAACGGAGCGACCGACAACGAGACTCAGGTAAAGGTTCTGTTGACGCCCTAGCCTAGCCTAGGCCATACGCCTGTAGCCTCCCGCCGCGTAAGCGTTGACGGCGGACGACGAAAGCATATTGAGCAACGCCCCACTGGCCTCATCGAACACAAACCCCTGGCCATCACCGTCCGCCAAAATGATCTGCCCCGTTGGGCTGATCATCATCGCGCCGTTGGGCAGCGACTCCGGGACCGGAAGGTTGTACACCAGGTTCCCCGTCGTCGGATCGAACGCCACAATGCACCATGCCCGCTGGCGTAGTTCCCCAGCTCGGCGAGCGCAGTGCCCATCGTGTATAGCAGCCCGTTGAGCCCGGCCGCGATTCCCACCGGGTTGGATATTTGATTTTAAAGCGTTTGAGTTGGCTCCTCAAGGTAGGACTTGAACCTACAACCCTTCGGTTAACACTGCAAGCGGTTCCTTGGGAAATCCATTCGAGAGATCCGCATCAAACCGCAATTCTTCCGACGAGGCCGAGCAGAAGGATGATCGGAAGCGACCGTAATTCGTATGCCTATGAAACCAAAACGGCCAAATGTAGCAACGACAACAAGGAGCAAAGCAGCGTTCCCCTGGTTCCGTCGAGCATATCAAGATTCTTCGTAACCTTTTCCGCCTCCGCCGGTATGTAACCCTGACGGCGGACAGATGGCACAATGGCCCGGTTTACCCTATGCGAGGAGGATTGAATGAAATCGGTACTCATGAACGCGGCGTGGATCGTCCTAGTCCTCTCCACCGCAGCCGCACCTTCATTCGCTCAGTTGCGTGACAACAGCGAAAAACAAATGACTTGCAACGACGGCAACAACGGCGACCGCGAACGCCACTGCGAAATCCGGGAGATGCCGATGCCATCCATGGCCCGCCTCGGGGTCGAGACCCACAACGGTGGCGTGATGATAAAAGGCTCGATGCGCGGCGATGTGCTGGTTCGGGCGCGCGTGGAAGCCTCGGCCAACACGGAGGCCGCCGCGGCCGCGTTGGTGAGCCGGGTATCGGTCGAGACATCCGGCGGGCAGATCAAGGCGGTCGGTCCCGAAAATGCCGACAACTCCTGGTGGAGCGTCAGCTTTGAAATCTTCGTGCCCCAGAACACGGATCTGGATCTGAAATCGCACAACGGTGGCATCACGGTGTCAGATGTCCGTGGACAGATCCACTTTGAAGGGCACAATGGCGGAGTACACCTAAGAAGGCTGGCAGGCGACGTGACCGGCTCCACGATGAATGGTGGAATTCAGGTAGACCTGACTGGAGCCATCTGGGAAGGCCGTCAGCTCGATGTCAGTACCCATAATGGCGGTGTGGATATCACGGCGCCGCCTTATTACTCGGCTCACATTCAGGCGGAGACTGTGAGTGGCGGGCTGCATTCGGACTTTCCCATGCCTGCCGTAGATCTCAAGACCAGACCGCGAAAGATCGATTGGAACATCGGTTCCGGCGGCCCGCTGATTCACCTCAGCACTCACAACGGTGGGATTAATTTGAAGCGCGACGAATCGGCACAGTAAGTCACAGGGCAACCGCTCACTCGCGGTGGCGGGCTGTTGCCCTCATCTCGCCGTTCTTCACACCAGAACGAGGAACCCTCCAACCACCAGACTACCGACTCTCTTCTGCGGCGCGATTAGTAACGGTGCGTCCATGATATTTCGTATCATCCGTGATGGTGCCGTCCCCTGCGCGTCCAGGGCTTGCCCAGACCTGCATGGCTTGCCGCTGCGGCCACGATCGGGTCCGAGGAGCCCGGCCCGTTGGAGTGGATCGTGCGGCGGACCCTACGGAATGAGCGGCCGCCGTTTGTGCCACTCGGTCAAGCTCTGGAATCTGTGCGCCGCATCGATCACCGCGTGGTCGTTTCCCGCCCGCCCGATGAACTGGATTCCGTAGGGCAAGTTCTCCGAACTGAAACCGCAGGGTACGCTCAGAGCGGGCAGTCCACAGAGGCTGGAGACGCCGTCCGGTGCGCGCTGGCTGTTATCGGCCGGAGAGGCTTCGGGCGGCCGCGGTGTCGAAGGCCTGTTCTGAGCGGCGCGCGGCCCGCGGACCAGCGGCTGGGCCGGGGTATCGCTGCCCGCCGTCGCAAGAACATCGAATTCATCGAAGAGGTAATCGACGCGTTTCTGGAGAATTGCCCGCACGCGCTGCACCCGGAGGTAATCTGTCGCGCTCAGTTCTTCGCTGATATAGCCGTTGATCTGCCCCAAAGGGTCCACGAGTTGAGCGCACGTGCCAGAGTGCACCATTTCTTCAAACGCCGAGACCGCCTCCATCAGGATGGTCAGCTCGGCAGCGTCCTCGAACGGCCCATCGGGGAACGCGGCATCGCTCACCTTGGCTCCTCCCTTTTCCATCGCGAGCAGCGCTGCATCGATGGCCGATTCCAACCCCGGCGCCATGCGCGTCCACGCATTGGTCAGTTTGCCGATCCGCAGCGGCTTGGGGGACGCCGAAGGCATGTAATGAAAATTGGTTCCGATGACCGAGAGGACTAGGCCGCAGCAATCCGCCGACCGTGCCATCGGCCCAAGTTTATCCATGGACCAGGCAATTGCCATCGCGCCTTGCGTGCTGACACGGCCTAAAGTGGGGCGCATTCCCGAGATTCCGCACCACGTTGTGGGACAGATGATCGATCCGCGCGTGTCGCTGCCGACGGCCCATGGCACCATGCCGGCCGAGACCACCGCACCCGAGCCGCTTGAAGATCCGCACGTCCAGCATTCTGGATTCCACGGGTTGCGCGCTGGCCCGGTGAGAGACGCATTGCCATTACTGTAGCCTAGCCCGCCGGCGAGTTCGATCATCGCTGCCTTGCCGATCAACACTGCACCGGCGGCGTTCAACTTCTCCACGATGGCTGCGTTGTAGTCGAACTGCCGCTGTTTGAAGGGCGGCGCACCCCAGGTGGTGGGGTAACCTTTGACCGCCACGAGGTCCTTCAGGGCGTACGGAATTCCGTGCAGCGGCCCACGATAGCGCCCGGCGGCGATCTCCTTTTCGGCAGCGTGTGCCTGCTCCAAAGCCAGTTCCGGCGTGAGATTGGCCCAGGCATTCAGTCGCGGACCGAGTTGGCGGCTCCGTTCCAGGTAACTTTCGGCTAGCTCAACCGCCGACAAGCTGCGGCGGCGAATGCGGCGCCCGAGTTCCCGAACCGGGAGGTAAAGAATATCTTCGCTGAGCACGTTATTCCTTGATGCCTTTGGGATAGAGGTGGAGCTCGGTTGCAGGCGTATCGCCGTTTTCCAGGGGAAATTCCCGCACGCGCATCAACATGCGTTGATGCCGCGCCAGCACGCCGCGGGCGCGCGTCTTCTGATCTTCCGTAAGCCGGTCGCCGTACTTCCGAACCATGTCGGTGAACTTTGCATCCACCTCGGCCTGTTCCTGCGGCGGAAGCGGCGTCTGGTTGCCCCCGCGGCCCTGCGCAACTAGGGCCGATGGACTTAGCGCAGTCGCCAAGCCCGCCCACGCGGCGCGGCGCCCGAAGTTGCGCCGCGAAATGGAGCCCCTATGTTTTTCTGACATCCTTGCTGGAATTATACAATCAAGCCGGCGCTTACGTCTGGGTTTGGGATAGCCTGGGGGCGCCTCCCGGAGGTTATTGGTACATCGTTGGCGGAACCAGCGTTTCCTCGCCGACATGGGCCGGCATTGTAAACACGGCAGGCCAATTCGTCGGATCATCTCAGGCCGAACTCACCCAGCTCTATTCGGACCCGACCTCTGATTTCAAGGGCATCAAGGTGGGCAACTGCGGAGCTTATATGTCAATCCTTGCCAGCGGTATCACAAGCCGGGCGACGACTGGGTGGCGGAGCTAATTGCAGAACGGCGCCCAGCACCACAGACTCGGGCAACCACCGAAATCTCGAATTTGCGCGAACCCTGCGGAATGACCTGTTCCGATTGAGACCCGAAGGCGCCGCCTACTTCTCAATCTGCCAGCTGATGTCTCGTCCGAACAGACCACCTATTACAGGCACGGAGCCAGCCCAGTCGCCGATTTGCAACCCGCTCTTATACCAAGTCGCTGTGGTGTTGTTCCAAGCACAGGTTCGTATGGCACGGCCGATAAAATTCGTGCGCTGCCAGAACCCGCCTCTTCCGTTCAGCTTCGTTTCGCATTCGGCCAAGGCCGCGCAAGCTTTTTGCGGGTCAAGGATGTTGTTCAGCAGGGCGCGTCCCGCCGCGAGATTGGCGATTTCCGGCAGTTCCTGATACTTCTTTTTCAGGTAATCCTTAATGCCTTGGATGATGGCCTGCTTGGTCAGCTTCTTTCCGCCTTCGGTGCCAGGCTTCGCTGCGAGGGAAGCGCCGAGCGTACCGATCGTGCCGACGGCTTCAATCGCCTGGATGGCGCTGTTGACTACGTCGAACTCGCCGGCAATCGCCATGATTTCCCAGAAAATCTGGCATGGGTTTTGTTTCGGGCAGTTCTGCGCCGCGCGCCTGCGGTCCAGTTCCTGCTGAAGGTCCTTCATCTGCTTCAACTTGTTCTGGGCATCTTTGATTTGGGCCGCGGTAATGTTGTATTTTCTGGCAAATTCTCCTTGCGGGTCCAGGCGAGACAGTGTATCGAGCGCGGCCCACCGCGAGGCAAGCTGGTCATAGAGCTTCATCAACTCCTGTTGCGACATATTGGCGTAAGGCCCGGCCTCGGTACCCATGGGATCCACGAAGCGGAGGGGGTTGTCCAGCGCGTACTCATAAAGATTCATGGAGTCGAGGTATTCGATGGGATCTCGTTGCAGAAACCTCCCCTTTACCGGATCGTACGTGCGGGCACGATAGTAATAGAGACCGCTCTCCTCGTCGAGTTGGCGTCCGGTGAACATCCATGGGTTGCCGATGGCGCTGTGGGGCGTACCCCAACTGTTCGGCGGCAACGGTGTTCCGGAGCTGTCCGCGACGGTCACGGAGCCATAAGCATCGTAGGAATAGCGTTCCACCACTGTACCGGTGCCATCGGTGAGGGCTTCCACGGATCCAAGGGCATTCTGGTGGTAGTAGTAGGTTTGACTGCCACGGGTCATCGTTAACGCATCATCGACATAGTTGCCATAGACATAGGTGGCCTGAGTGACACCGCCGCCGTCCTGTTCCTCAATAACCCGGGAATAGTCGTAGAAATAGACTGTTGTGGAGGAAGTCCCGGCCGGGTCAGCAATCTTCTGTACGCGGCGGCTGAAGGAGTCGTATTGATACTGGCCTATGACGACAGAGTCGGATAGCTTAGTCACCTGAGTGAGCCGGTTCTCCTCGTCATAGGAGTAGAGATAGGTTCCGTCATTGCTTGAATTGCCATCGGCATCATAGGTCAACATGGTGGAGCCCATTTGAATCAGCTGGTTGACGGCATCGTGTGTCCGGTTCTGGGTCATGCTGTTCGTGGTCTTGCTATTCCAGTTCCCGACCGGGTCTAGACTATAGCTCGTCTGTGTGATCGGTACGGGCACAGTGGATCCAACCAGGGTGCCTACGGCGTAGTTGATCAAACGATAGGTCGAGTCGTACTGGTAGGCTTCCGAATGCGTAGTATCTTGAAGCTTCTGTTCGAACTGTTTATTGCCCTCATTATCGTAAGCGTATTGAAAGCCGGCGATCGGAGTGGATCCATGCGCGTGTTGCAGGTTGGTGGCCCAATTGTTGGCATTATAGGTGTAAGAGGTTGTAGCGCCGTTCCGGTACAGGCGGTTGATCGGACGGTCACCGAGGTCGTAGGTGTACTGAACGATCGACGGCGGCGTTGAAACGTCATCGATGTGATCGAGCCGCGTGCGGGCGTCAGTGTGCTCGGTAATCGTCCGCCCCCCAGGGTAGGCCATGGTGCGCGTCCGGCCCGGAATATTATAGCTGTATTGGACGGTGTGGCCGTTTTGAACCGTTTGCAGAATTCGGTCCGCCCCATCATACGTGAAACTCTCCGGCCAGGTGCCGTGCTGCGCCGAGAGAACACGGCCCGAGAGATCGTACGTGAAACTGTCATTCACGGCACTGGGGTAGGTACGACCGGTGAGAAAGTACAGATCGCTGTAGCTGTAAACAGTAGTCTGGCCGATCTGATCGGTCCGGCTGATTACATTGCCAAGGGCGTCATAGCTGAATTGCCGCGAGCGACCATCCGCATAGGTCTCCTTGCCGGGACGGTTGACAGGATCATAGGCGTATTGGGTCGTATGACCATTGGCATCGGTGATGGCTAAGGTGTTGCCCACGGGGTCGTAAGAGTTTTGCGTGGCATTGCCTAGGGCATCGGTGGTAGAAAGGCGCCGATTAATTGCGTCATATACATACGTGGTCACATTTCCGTTCCGGTCCGTGATGGATAGCAGGTTCCCCACCGGGTCGTACTGATATGCCGTCGCTTTTCCGAGCGAGTCGGTCATATTCATCAGACGATTGAGCGAGTCGTAGCTGGAAGTTGTGATATTGCCGTTTCCGTCGCCGCGGCTGGTTCGGTTTCCGACGGGATCGTACGTATAGGTGGCGGCTAGGCCAACACTGTCGGTGACCTGTGTCAGACGGTTGAGCGCGTCGTAGTTGTTGGTGGTGACGTTCAGGTTTGGCGATGTGATGGTCGCGATGTTGCTCACCGGGTCATAGGTCCACCGGGTCACATCGCCGGCAGCGTTGGTGTCTTGTGTCCGGCGGTTATCGGCATCGTAGAGGTCGGTCGTAGTGTTGCCATTCGGTTCTGTAAAACTCGTCCGGTTGCCGACTGGGTCGTAAATCGTCGACGTCACGGCGTCGGCCGAAGTGATCGTGTCGGGGCATGCGGCGCCGATGCAGCCGGTCTTTTGCACCTGGATGATCAGACGATCGAGGGCGTCGAACTTGTAATACGTAACACCTGCATGGGCACCACTGTTGCCATCGGGGTCTATCTGCTCGGTAACCTGGGCGGAGCCGGGCGTGACGCCACACTGGATGCAGGTGATGCCGTTGACGGTGCCACCGAACGTTCCGGTGTCATAGAAGTATCGGGTGATATCAGCGGCCGCATCGGTTACAGTGGAGCGGCGATTGAGCTGATCATACGTTATCGTAGTGGTGTGGCCGTTCGCATCCGTCTGGCTAGTGACGTTCCCAACGGCATCATAGGCGGTCTTGGTCGTATGGCCCAAGGCATCCGTGACCTGCGCCAGCCGATTTTGCAGGTCATAGGCATAGCCTGTCGTGTGACTGTTACGATCGGTGAGGGAGGTCCGGTTGTCATTCGCGTCGTATTGGTACGTTTCAGTTTTCCCTACGGCATCCGTCGTGACGATGAGACGCAGGCGCAGATCGTATCCGTATGAGGTCGAGTGACCATTCTGGTCGGTGGCTTTAGTGCGGTTGCCATCGCCGTCGTACTGTGTCTGAATGGTATGGCTGGTCGCGTCTGTCTGCTGGATAACGCGGTTCATCCCATCGTATTGATAGCTGGTGACGCGACCGAGGGCATCGGTGCTCGAAAGGACGTTCCCTACGGCATCATAGGACATGGTGCTGATGTTGCCAACTGGGTCAGTGACCTGAGTGCGATTTCCAAAGGAATCGTACTGGTATTGCGTCGTATTGCCGTTTTTGTCTCTTTCGGTCAGAACGTTTCCATGGGCGTCATACGTCCACTTCCGCGTCTGCCCGAGTGGATCGGTTTCCTGGATGCGATTACCATGTGCATCATATGAGTAACTGGTCACGCGGCCGCGAGCATCGGTCATGCTCGTCATCATATTGAAGGTGGCTTCGTATGTGTATGACGTGACGTGTCCCAGAGCGTCCGTGACGGTCGTCGTGTTGCCTTCTGAATCATACATATAACTCGTGGCATTGCCGTTTCCATCGGTCATAGAGGATGGCATCAGAGTAGCCGGATCGTATGTATATTTTGTGAGTGTGCTGTCCGGGGCGGTAATGACATTGATATAACCGTTGGAATCGTATTGATATTTCCAGACGTTGCCTCTACCGTCGGTGTTCGTCGTCGTGGAGGGCGTATACACCCGCATCTGGTTCATCGCCAGCGAGATAGCATTTGTGCCCCAGTTGGTGGGATTGGAAAGAGTGGCGGGCGCACTGCCCGCGGAGTCCTTTACGGCAGTGGGTTCAAAAGCGCTGTTATACGTGTATGTGAAGGTCTGACCCGCCCGGTCTGTTTTGGCGGTGAGTTGGTAGAGAAAGTTGTAGCTGTATTGAATGGTTTTTCCGGTCGCATCGATAATGGTCGTGAGCTTGTGGCCTGTAGAATCATATTGAAACATGGTGACCCGCCCGGCGGGATCGGTGACGGTACTGAGCTTGTTCTGCGCCGTATAAGTGAACGTCAAGCTGCGGCCATATGCATTGGTGATCGACGAGAGGGTGCCAGAAGCATTGTAGGCGAAGGTGGTGTGGTTCCCGTTCCGGTCGACAATGCTGGTGAGCTGCCAGACAGGACCGGCCACCAGAAACGGGGTGTTCGGGATAACGGCGAAACTATACACCGTTTGGTCTTTTTGGGTCAGGGTGAAGCTGCCATCGGAGTTCTTGACGAGCGTTTCGAAATCTCCGAGCTGGGCGACATAACCGCCGTTCGGACCGAGGCCGAAACGAGTAACACGACCGTCGCCGTCGTATCGGAACATGGCGCCCAATTGATCGAACAGAAAAATGTTATAGGTATGGGTCCAGCCGTAGCCCATAATCGTGTCAACCTGGGCACGTGAGTTGTCGGCGTTGTAAGAATTGTAAACGGCGGTGAAAGGAATGACGGCTCCGGTCCCACCGGAGATACCCGTCAAGTCAACACGTTCGCTTAGGTTCCCCTCGGTGCGGCTGATCGAAGTTCCGGCCGCGGAAGAGTCTTGCCCGACCGGAGCGTTGCAGGCGCACGAGCAGGAGCAGGCGCGACGCGGCGGATCGGCGCCAATGTACTTGGCCATGGCACGAGGAGGAAGGAGCAGCAGCGGCAGAACTGCTGCGATCACGGACCACACGGAAAAGAAGAAGCGGCGGCTCATAGCCACAGAACTCCAGTTAGGCTAGAACTTGGACACTAGGCGATCGGAAGCAAACCGCCCTACCCCTCAAACATGTTGCAGAGAGGCGCTACCGGTGTGACAGGCGCGCCCGACGAGCCACGATCATTGCACACAATCCCAGGACGGCGACTAAGAGAAATGAAGACGACGGCTCCGGAACAGCAGAGTTAATGCCAGACGATTCAGAGTCCACTTCCGCCACCAAGGAATAGGGCGTGTTGGGAAAAAGCAGCGAAGAGCTTCCCGTGAGCGTGGGACTGGAGATAAAAGACTGCGATTGATCGGAGCCGATGGTCATCGGATTGTCAAAAAACAGAGGGTTGTCGCCGTTGCTCAGAATGAGATTGAAAGTGGTTTCGGAACTTGCAAGCAGGCCGAAGGTATCGGTGGTCAATGTCTGAGTGGCATTCAGAGCGGCTGAAAACGTGAGAGTCACTGGGTCGGTGGTGTCTATGATTTGGAAAGTACCAACCAGAGTACCTCGGGCGGTGGAGTCGGCAGAGCCGTCGATTAACGCAATATTAACGCCGCTGACGGCGCTGGCGGTTAAAGAGGGAACTGACGCCGCGCTGTTCGCATTCGCATAAGGTGTGGCGGCAGTAGCTGATGTGGCACCATCATCGGCAACATTGAACTGTTGGCCGAATCCGCCAAAGCCGTCTTCCGCCTGGGCGAAAGCGGTGGCGCACAAAGCATTTGAAGTACAGCCCGGGGGCGAAATAAGAGGGGCGATGAACTGAATAGATCCACTTGAGGAACTCATCATGAAGCTAGTCAGACCGATTGATGTATCTACAATGACATCCGCTCGCATGAGAAATGCGGCAGGGAAAAGGGATATAACCGTAAGAATCACACGGGATGCGCACATACTCATCACCCCTCCTGCGGTCGGTAACATTATGTTACCCGGAAATACCTACGTGTAGTATTGTGTGCGTCAGCATCGAAGTCAACCTAATTTACATTCACGATTACATATCGGTACCAGGATTTCGGTACTAGGCCTCCGATAAAGTCTGGCATCTCTGCCAGCAAGCATCAAGGAACCGCCTACAGGTTATCTCATGAGGCATCACAGTTCACACGGGACCATAGATAAAAGGATATGGGAGCGGGTATAAGCTCTGAATAACCGGGGTTGGCGGGCGTCTGAAGACGATGGTATCGCTCTTGGCTCCAGTCCGCTCCGACCAAGGTGCGAAGCGGGAGGGTGGAAGGCCATGTCGTAGGTCCGACCAAACCAATTCGGAGAGCTCGTCCATACCCCAACCAAGATTCTCCTGAGCCATCTGCCAATGAGAGCTTTGGCGGCATAGATCAGGCAGCCGGCGGGGATCGACTTTAAAATAGCGCCTCGAAGAATCCGGGTTAAGACCGTCCGGCTGAAAGCGAGAGCGGCGCCCAAAACCATCAACGAAGAAGTGGGGTTCCTCTTGCGGCTCTTGGGTATCGGAGGGGACGCGATCCGAGCACGGTTGCGGCGGCAAAAGACGCTGAAGTTGGCCGTCCGCCATCAGGTAGGCAAGACGTACAGTCTCGAAGAGAAGGCGCGATTGCTCGAAAAGGCGAAAGAAGCGCGGTCCCCGGCGATCTACCCGGCGCTGATGCTGACGCTCAACGCGGGAATGAGGGATGCGGAAATTCGGGGCCTTCAGCGGGGCCGCGTGGACCCCTCCAAAGCCTTCCTCACAGTGGGCGAAAGCCAGATCGAAGCGGGCGAAGGCCGTGCCATTCCCTTGAACTCCGCACTGCTCGAAGCGATGGTGGAGTACTCGAAGTGGTATACCAAGCGGTCCTATACGATCTAACCTGAGTGGTAGGTCTTCCCGGCGCGGATCGGCAGACCCGCATCGGGAGAAAAGAGGCCGCTTGATCCTACGAAGCCGATGGTCACGCTCAAGACTTCATGGCAGAACGTGAAGACGAAAGCGAAGGTGAAGGGGCGGTGGCACGATAACCGCCACACGTTGATTACGGACCTTGCGGAGAGCGGCGCGGGTGATGAAACCATCCGGACATTGCCGGACACGTCTCGAAGCAGATGTTGAAGCACTACTCCCGTATCCGCATGGAAGCGAAGCGGCGGGCGCTCGAAGCCATCGTGGAGAAGAAGGCGGACGCGAAGCCACCGATCCCCACAGAAGTCCCCACACTCGAGGTGGCGCTGATGGGAAATTCGAAAGCCGTCCCCACAAAAGCCCCCACAATGGACCGGGTGAACTAGATTTCGCTGGAATCGAGGGGTTGTAGCGGTTAGGAAGATTGGCTCCCCAGCCTGGACGCATTTCGAACTTTTGCCGCTGAATGCCCATCTGGGCTCCTCCCCGGTTTTCTCCCTACTGTTTCAGCGGAATCGGGAGCGCGCTTATGAGAGCCCCCAGGGTACCCCTAGGGAGACCATCGGCCAACCCGAATCGACACGAAGCCAATTTGATCGAGTCGGTCGCGTTCCTATTGGAGCGCCGTGATCTTGAAAGAGAATGGGATACTGAACTGCCCCGCGATGACTGGACTGCTGCCTTGGGTGTCTTGCAGTCCACCTACCTGTTGCAACGCCAGTCCCGTTTGCGACGATGTTCCGGTCCCCGAGTTGTCCGCGTAGACAAACCAGGTCTCGTGGACGATTCCCGCGCATTGTCCCGTGGTTGCGGTGGAATTGGACGGACAGTGATGGACATAGACTAGGGAATCGGTGTAAGGACTGTTGGCGCCAGCTACCCACACATCATCGCCCGAAACCGCTTGCGTCGTCGGGTTCCACATGCGGAAATTCCACGAGCCTTTCACCGGAAGCTGTGCACCCATTCGGGTGGTGAAAGTGTTTTCCTCCGTCCGGCTATAGCCCGTGGGCGTGATGTCCCGGATGTTGAGAATGCCGGACCCGGTGACGCTGCCGGACGCCCAGGAGGGCGTGCTGCTGTTAGTTGACAGGGGCTTGCTGAAAATCACACTGAAGCTGCGGGGCGAACTCAGTTGCAGTACCGCGTCGTTGGTTCCGTCGCAGACCTTGATCGTGGCCGTAACACCGGATTGGCCGTTGACGTAGTCCGAGCCATCTCCAAGAACGAGGTTGGGCGTGGTTCCATCGACATAGGTCGGGGCAATGGACCATTCGAGCGGAACGTCCAGGTTGCACTTTCCGGTATTGGCGGCCACAAGCGGCAGAATCGCGGCAGGCCAGATCGTCATGAGTGTCAGCAGTGGTTTTCGCATCTCTACTCCTGGGTGGTAAGTTGAACGCCGGTACCCCGGCACGAATTGAGGAAATGTAAGTCGGTATGGCGGGTTCGCTCAATGCAGCCGCGATAGGCGCCTGAGAACTGGAGGCTCCCGACATCCACCGTGGGCAAGGCTGCGGGTAGCGCCGCCAGCATTTTGACCACGTCTTTATGTGCGCGCTGGAAGATCCGTCGTTGAGCCGGAGTGTCGCTGGTCTGGGATAGCCGGCAAAAGAACCTCTCCATTCCGGTCAGATCCGGCACCAGTTGTCCGATCCGGTCCGGGCGGGGCTTGGCCACGATCGTACCCAGGTCGGGCGAAGGGGCAGAGGAAATGCCGGGAAGGGCCATCAGCGCTCCCATTACGTCCCGCATCACGGCGTCGAACGCATCAGCGTCGTTGGGCTTCATAGCCCGGCGCAGCTCCGAGGCGCGACCGCCGATGGCGTTGAAGCCGGCGGTCAGGTCGGCCACGGCCGCGGCTCGCGCGCGGTCCGATGGCAGGATCGACTCCTCGGACTGGCCGAAAGCCGGCCAGACGGCGGCGGCCAAGACCAGCAGTCTCCACGTTCGTCCCATATCCCCTCGCGGGCCGCCATGCAGGCGGCCGAGGGTCAGTTTGCGGCTTCAGCCGTGGAATCAAAAATGAACTTTCGATAAACTCCCATATAAAATTCCAATAGACGCGGAACCTATTGAAAAATAATCCTGTTAAACCCCGGCTTTCAAAGCAGGCCTGTGCTATCCTCTTTGGGGTTCATAAACATGGCCGCCCCACTGCCTGCTAAGCCGCCTATGCTTCGGTTTGGCGCCTTTGAATTCGACGTGCGTGCGGGAGAGTTGCGCAAGCGCGGCATGCGCATCAAGCTTCGCGAACAGCCCATCCAGATCCTGGAAATGCTGGTGGCCAACCCCGGCGAGGTGGTTTTGCGCGAAGAGATCCGCCTGAGGCTGTGGCCCGATAACACCACCGTGGCGTTCGATCAGGCCATCAACGTCGCCATCCTGCGGCTGCGCAGTGCCTTGGGAGAATCGGCGGACCAACCGCGCTATATCGAAACCGTGGCGCGCCGCGGCTACCGGTTTAAAGGAGATGTGGAATCTGTCGGCCGCCAAACCGAGGAAGACGTGGCAAATCCGGCCCAGAGGGCGGTGCCGATTCCGCCGGCCGGCACAGCGAGACGCTGGCTGGCGGTCGCATGGCTTGTTGTTCCGCTGCTCATCGCCGGGGCGTGGATCGTCCGGCAGGGCGACCGCCCCTCAGGTCCGCCGCCCAGAGTGGTGCCGTTGACCAGTTATCAGGGTTCGGAGACTTGGCCGAGCTTTTCGCCCGACGGGCGGCAAGTGGCATTCAGCTGGAACGGCCCAAACCGCGACAACCGGCACATCTATGTAAAGGTTATCGGTGAGACCGGTGCGCTGCGTATCACCGGTGACCCGGCTGACGACGTCTGTCCCGCCTGGTCACCGGACGGCAAGTGGATCGCATTCGGGCGATCTGCGCCCCAGCGGCCTGGGGCCCTGTATGTTGTCTCACCGCTGGGCGGCACGGAAAGAAAGGTCGCGGACTTCGCAGGCTCGTGCCAAACCTCCTGGTCGCCAGATGGAAAATGGCTGGCGCTCGCGCGCGCCCAGCCTATCCACGCTATCCAGTCTCCACAACGTGATCCCGCCATCTATCTGCTGCCGGTCAATGGCGGGGAGCCACGGCAGATCACGCACCCTGCGCCGGGTGGACACGATGGCTATCCCGCTTACGATCGGACGGGGCATACGCTGGCCTACGCAAGCTGCCGGCGTCAGTTTGCTTGTGATTTCTTTCTGCAGGAGCTGGATTCCAATTACGAGCCGCACGGCCGGCCCCGCCGCATCACCAACCAGCAGATCTCCCCCGTCGGGATTGCCTGGGACGGCGACTCCCTGATCTATGGCGGGTCCATGAGCACGGGCATCCTGCCCTACTTGTGGCGTGTATCGCTGCGCGGCAATCGGGCTCCGGAGCGATTGGAGTTGGCGGGCGTCAATGCGATCCAGCCGGCGGTCACTCGCACCGGTGACCGGCTGGCCTTTAGCAGGTCCACCCGCAACTACGATATCTGGCGCTACCAGATGGGTGGAGGGCCGCCCAAGCTCTTGATTGCATCGTCGCTCGATGACCTGTGTCCGCAATTCTCTCCCGATGGCCGCCGGATCGTTTTCGGTTCGGACCGCTCCGGCGAGTCGTATGATCTGTGGATCGTGAACGCCGACGGGTCGAATCCCGTTCAACTAACGAACCAGTTGGCACGCGGGGACGGAGCGCCGCGCTGGTCTCCGGATGGACGGCAGATTGTGTTCGACTCGCAGCGTGCGGACGGGGCCGAGGAAATCTGCGTCATTGACGCGAGCAGCGGCAGGCTGCGCCACCTCACGCCGGACTCGTTTCAGAATACGCTTCCCAGCTGGTCCCACGACGGCCGATGGATTTACTTCAACTCCGATCGAACCGGCAGAGGCGAGATCTGGAGGATACCCTCTTCCGGCGGTCAAGCCGAGCAAATCACCGACAACGGAGGGTCTACCTCGTTCGAATCGGTAGACGGCAAGACGCTGTACTACACGAAGGGTCTGAACACACGTCTGTTCGCCAGGCCGCTGGCCGGAGGACCGGAACGCCAGGTGCTCGATATAGTCGGCGCCAGCCGCGATTTTGCTGTATTCGAGGATGGGATTTACTACGGCGGCCGCTCGGAGAAGGGCCAGACTCCGGTTTTCTTCTATGAATTCTCATCCGGTAAGAGCCGCCTCATCACCCGCTTCGAAGGCGATGTCTTCAATGGCTTTACTGTGTCACCCGACCGGAAGACGATCCTGTTCGCTACCGACACCGGCTCCGGCTCGGACCTGATGCTGATCGAGAATTTCCGGTGACGGCTAGCCTGCTGCTTGCGGCGAATGCGCGCCGCCATTCACGCGACTTCTGTGATCGACTGCAAGATGACAGTGGAAGGGACGCGCTACAGATTCCCTACGTTGTGAAGGCGGCCCTATCGGGCCGAAATTCTACTTTTCCAAAACCGCCACCTATCATTCCCAAGAGTTCTTCGCCTACTTATCGAACTGGCCCGCAGGCCACGGTACGAGAATGACCGCGCCAATTAGCTGGGGTGGGCGAAACTAGTTTTTTGTAGGAGTCCTCTCCATGTGGTCGATAATGAAGACCTCCACGGATGTCGGCTTGCGTTCCAGCCTGAGTCCAAGCTGCGATTGCAGTGCCGCGAAGATATCGGACACCGGCTCCCGCTCTTCCGATGGATTGGCTGGCGGCGGGGCCGGTTCCAGACTCGAATAGGTCAAGGTGAAATCGTATTTTGCCGTCAGCCCTGTAGCATCCGTAACGACGCTCTTCAACTGCGAACCCAATTTCTCGGCCAACACTTGCATCGTCACCTGTTGGGCGATGATGCGGCTGCGGTCTCCCGCACCGAAACTCACCCACAGTTTCCCTGAAACCGGAGGCAGTACAGGAAAGCCATCCTTGTCCCTGCCGGTCGGTCGTGCAGGGCGCGCATATTCGGCTTCGCTCTGGTCCTCCGAAACTTTGATTTTCGGCCCGTTCCCGGCGATCGCCAGAGCGTAAGCGGTGATGTTTTTTCTTCCGGCGTGGTAACGCAAGGCGAATCTCTCCGTGATCAGGTTCCGCAACATTTCTTGGAACTGGGCCTTGCTGGTGTCTGGCGGCATGGTGGCATCCACCGTCACTGCCTGCGAATCGAGCCAGCCGGGGCCATCGATCTCGTAATACGAATCCCACGCCCGCCGCAGGAGTTGCTTCAGGCTGATGAGTGGATAATGAATCCGGTTTGGGTCGTCCGTGCCGGGTCCGCCCGTATTGGACGGTATCTGGACTCCGCCTCCCCTGCTGACGGCGATCCGGCCATCTTCCATAAGGCTCACTCCACTGGGAATGGAAGCTGGTTTTACCGATGCCACATCGAAGGAAAGCCGTTCCTGCGGCGGAGGCTGGGCGACGGCCACCGTGATCCACAAAGTTGCAAAGCCGAGGGCCTTATGATGAAAAACCCGCATTGATGCTAAAAAATTAGCATTAGCTGACAGCCTTGTCAACGGCTTCCCAAAGCGCTTGTTCTTGTGTCGGAAGGAGCAAGGCCGATCACGAATATGGCGTTCGCACGCGGTCACCGCGCCATTTCGGAGTGGAAGGACTATTGGGTGAGCGGGTTCTTCCAGCGCAGCCCCGGAAACCTCCGGAAGTCCTGGTCCGTCGACGCCAGCAACGCTCCATTCTCGAGTGCGAGTGCGGCCAGGACAGCGTCCGTGACCAACGGTCCGGTCACGCTATATTCGATGGTGAGCTGTTTGAGAATTTCAGTATGCCGGGGCCCTGGCTGCAATACAACGACGCCGGGCTGAGCTATCCATTCCTCGATGATCGCGAAGACTTGTTTCGCGGACAGCGGGTTGGACCAGATTCTGGAGTTAGTAGCTATGCGAATAAATGCCCAGACGGTCACCCAGGGTAGCGCAATAACTTCGCCACTCTTCAGCAGCTCGGCCAGCCACCGCGCAGCCGCAGAGTGTTGTGGTGCATCGGCGTTATAGGCGTACAGCAGCAGGTTGGCGTCGATTACCGTCACCGATGCTGTTCGCCTTCTCCATATTCGAGCAGCGACTCGACATCATCGTAGTTCAACCCCGTTCTGTACCCCATATGAGCGGGCTTGATCTTCAGGGTCCGGCGCCGTGGTTGGTTCTCGAGACTCAATGCCGCGCGTAACAAATCATTCAGGGTGTCGCGGAAGGAGGCTCCCCTAGACCGGCTTTCGCGCTTTACCCGGTCCATGATGTCGTCGTCCAGCGTCACGGTCGTTCGGACGCTCATGATGCTTCAATCTTAGCATCAAAAGCATCACCGCGGGGGCAACGTGGGTGCTTCACCGTTTCGACGGCTGCGACTGGGTACCATGTTGTAAGCCAGGCAGCAGATCGCCGAGGAGGCTCAGAACGAGCCCTTTCTGGAAACCGCCGTCAAAGATTCCACAAAAGTGGAGCTTCTGAACTGATTTTGGGAATTGTCGATTAGCTGGAAGCTATTGATCTGATTGGCTCCTCAGGTAGGACTCGAACCTACAACCCTTCGGTTAACAGCCGAAATTCAAGGCGAAGCGATGCGAACTCCAAAATGGAAGCCGTTGAAAATAGGACTTCCCTAGCTGTCACGGTATGTGCCGCTTCGCATGGCTTCCGGGAAAAGTTCGTACAAAAGTTCGTACAGTCAGTTCCGCTGGTCGCCTGGTGATCGCTCAGGTGGCGGTGTCGGTGCTGCTGCTGGTCACCTCCCTGCTCTTTGTGCGCAGTTTGCGCGTTGTGCAGACCGCTGATCCCGGATTCAACGTGCGGAACCAACTCCTGGCGACGGTGCGATTGGATGTGCCGGGACTCGGCGGGAGCACGCTGACCGAGAGCGCCATGGAGCGGATCGCGGGATTGCCCGGAGTGCAGTCGGTGACCGCTGCCGTGATCGTGCCACTTTCCTGCAATAGCTGGATGACAAAGGTATGTATTGGAAACGATGCTCACCGGGAGCCGGTTGTCCAAGCGAATGCGGTGGGCGCGAACTACTTCGCCACAATGGGGATTCGAATGCTGGCGGGGCGGGAATTCGTAAAGGCGGATTCGAAGAGTGCGCCCCAAATCGCGGTGGTGAACCAAACGTTCGCCCGCCAGTTCCTCGGCAGCTCGAATCCGCTGGGCCAGCGCGTCTCGATTCCGAAAGGCCGTGAGCGGGAACAGTGGCAGATCGTAGGTGTGGCGGCCGATTCCCAAGCACGAATCGCTGGGCGAAGATCCCACGCCTGTGATTTACCGCCCCATGGAACAGGAAGATCTTCCCACTCACCCCGACCATCCACATCCGCACCGAAGGGCCAGCGGCCGCGATGGCGACGGGCGTACGAGCAGCGCTGCGCACCTCATTTCCGCAAGCGCTGGTAGAGGTGACCACGATGGAGTCGACGGTGGCTTCGTCCACTCTGCCGAACGAGATCGGCGCCTCCCTTCTGGGAGCCATGGGCGCACTCGGGTCAGTGCTGGCGAACATCGGGTTATACGGCGTTCTGGCGTACGCCGTGAACCAGCGCATGCGGGAGATCGGCGTGCGGATCGCACTGGGCGCGTCGCCGTCGAACGTGCTGCGGATTGTCGTCGGTCAGGCGATTAAACTTGTGTCAGCACGGGGGGTCGCGGCCGGCCTCGCCCTTGCCGTGATGGCGACGCGGCCGCTAGCTTAG
>Ga0126381_100001662_pt1 | contig 23807 bp, 31 predicted proteins | sample PanSoiMetPlot_28_FD_96465 | JGI IMG/M metagenome (GOLD analysis project Ga0126381, IMG submission 96465) | Tropical forest soil microbial communities from Panama - MetaG Plot_28 | ecosystem: Environmental > Terrestrial > Soil > Tropical forest > Bulk soil | place: Panama | collected 2016-02-17 | reverse complement strand
CTCACGGTCTTAGCCAGTTCCAACTTCCGGAAGAAATCAGCGATCATGGTCTCCCTGGCAGGGGAAGGCAGCTTCCCCATTTTCGCCAGCCTTTTCTGAATGTTCATATCCTCAATAAATTCTCGATCCGTGGGGATGAGTTTCTCGGCTTCCGTGGTACTCTTCAGGAACCAATCAATGAGGGCCTGAATCCTGAAGGGAGCGAGCTGGGAGGCCAGCTTCCGGCCGCTACGGCGCCACAATAGCTCCCGTACGGTCGCCACCGAGTAGAGGTTGTAGCGTCCAACCTTCACTGCCGGAACCTTGTGTTCGATGCAGTATTTCTCCGCATACCGGAACGTCCAGCCGACAATCTCCGCAAGCTCCCGCAGAGTCAGCAGGGTGACCAGGTCGAAATCTCTGGGGAAGTGGTTCTGTTTGGAATAGAGGACCTCCCCCAGTTTCAGCTTTTCGGCATACTCCGGAGTCGGATCGAGGTAGCGGACCTCTTTGTTGGCCTTGATCGTGACGAGGAAACCGTCCTTGACGAGCCGGTTGATCTGAGTGGTATTGAGGCCGAGGGTAGTGCAGATGCCGCTAAGGCTTAGCCACCTTTGCACGGGTCTTCTTCTTTCTGCGCTTGCTGTTGGGGCCGTGGGAGGCCTTCGCCATTTCACTGTAGTCCGCGGAAGTCAGTTTCCGTTTCCGAGCCGATTGCTGACCGATTTTCTTGAAGTAATCCGGGTCCTTTTTGTCAAACTTCATGCCGTACATCGTACCCGTCTGCCAGCATGGCCGCCACACGAATCGGCTAGTTTGACGATTTGCAACACGTGTGCGATAGTGGGAAGGTGAATTGCAACAAACGGAAGAAAAAGTTTCATCACGTCTATCACAACCACCGAGTTGTGGACGGCAAGAGGCTCTCCGAAGTCCGGATCGCCGCCGGCAAGTCGCTCGATGAAGTTGCCGCAGCATGCGGTTGTAATCGCTCGAGCGTAAGCCGCTGGGAGCAGGGCAAGCTGACTCCGTCAGAGGAACGCATTGCCGCAATGATCAAGTTCCTGGGGACCGACGTTTTCGTGGTCGAGAACACGAACAAACTGGAGGGGTGAAATGCGGCTAGGCTGCATATATCTCGTAGCTCATGTAGACAGCGGAAGGGTCTACGTGGGGAAGACTGTAAAGTCTCCACGGCGGCGATGGGGGCAGCATGTAGCAGCAGCCGGAAGGGGGTCCGATTTTTATCTTCACCGGGCTATTCGGAAGTTCGGTGTCGAATCATTCGTGTTATGCGTCCTCGCTGCTGATGTCCCAGAAGCGGATCTCGTCGAGTTTGAGCGGGAGATGATTGCGGCATATTGTGCTGATGCCCCACAGAGCGGATTCAATCTAAATTCAGGGGGTACTGGCGGTGCAATGACCGGTGAGGCAGAGCGGCGTAGATTGGCTGGGCTTCGGTCACCGCGATTCAAAGAACAGCGCTCCCTTAAGTATTCCGGGGAAGGGAATCCATTCGCGGGTAGACGGCATTCAGCCAAGACAAGACTGATACTATCCGAGGCCGCAAAAGGTAAACCAAACGCCAAGAAGGGTACTCACATTTCCGCAGATACCAAGAGAAAGATCAGTTCTATTTGGGCAGGTAAGGCATCTGCGAATGAGGTTGTCTCGATGTATGGGGCGGGACTTGATGTGGATGGAATCGCCAAGGATTTAAGGATTGGTCGGAGTTCCGTTTATCGGTGGCTGAATAAGGCCGGAGTAGTGCAGGAACGGCTTCGGGTGAATGGGAGATACGTTCGCGGGAGGGCTGTTTGATGGGGCTTTTAGTTTGCGGTTTGGACTTCGAAACGTCTGGTTTGGATCCTGAGCGGGATCGAATTATTGAGGTTGGAGCGGTTTTATTTGACTGGGAGAAGCAGGTTCCAGTTACGATGCTGACGGCCTTTATGGCCGTGGATGTAAACATCACGGAAGAGATCAACGAACACACCGGCATCACGAACGAGATGCTCGAAGACTACGGTCGAGACGAGCGTGAAGTTTGGGAGGATCTTAACTATCTCCTGAGCCTTGCGCAGCACACGTTCGCTCACTTTGGCAAAGACTTCGATCAGAAGTTCTTCAATGCTACGTGCGAGCGGCTTGGGTTAAAGGGGCTCGATCCCGAGTGGATCGACACGTCAATCGACGTACCGTATCCGGAACACATCACCACGCGCAAGCTGATGCACCTTGCGGCTGAGCATGGTTTCCTTAACCCATTCAGTCACCGGGCCGTCTTTGACGTCCTGACGATGCTAATGATCGCAGGCCGCTATCCGTTCGAGCGGATCCTTTCCAGAGCCCGGGAGCCTATCCTCTACGTTCAGGCTTGCGTAAGCTTTGACGAGAAGGAACTCGCCAAGGCGCGCGGCTACCGTTGGGCGCCAGCATCGAAGATATGGTGGAAGGCGATGAAATCTAGCGATTATTCTCGCGAACGCATGGAATGTGGATTCCTTACTCGTGAATTAGCTGAGCAGCCCTCAGAATAGGTGCATCGTGATCTACACCCTGTATTTGATTACCAATTCGGTGAACGGCAAGGTGTATGTCGGATATACGGGTAAAACTGCGCAAAAACGGTTTGCGCTTCATTTGAGAGACGCGCGAGCGAAGAGGTCGTGGAACAGGGCTATATATCGAGCGATCCGGAAACATGGAGATAGGTCATTTTCTGTATTGGTTTTGGAACAGGTAGATTCTTTGGAAATGGCTAAAGTTAGGGAGATGCACTACATATCCACGTACTGTTCTACCGACCAGAAGTGCGGATATAACATGACGTTAGGTGGTGACGGAACGCCTTCTGAAGATACAAAGAAGAAGATCAGTGCCGCAAACACGGGCAAACGGATGTCTGATGAATTTCGTCGCAAGTGCAGTGCCGCAAAAAGCGGACCGCGGCACCCTCTATGGGGAAAGAAGATGCCTGTAGAAGTGGCCGCTAAGATCGGCATGGCTCATATTGGCCGATGGGTTGGACCCAAGCATCCAGCATGGAGAGAAATTCCAGTCAATCAGGTCGTTGATCTGTATCGGTTTGGGATTAGTACTCACGGGATCGGTAAGTTATTTGAAGTCGACCACACAACGATTATGGATCGCCTGAAAATGGCAGGAGTATGTCTTCGTGGGAGACATGGAAGAAGGAATTAACGAAGCTCCTTGACGGGGCTCCAGAGTAAACGGAGGGAAATTATGGCAGAGACAAACTTGGCAGTGATCGCCGACAAGGAAACGCGGCTTGCGATCCTGCCCGAATATACCGACCGGCAGATTCAGATTCTAGCCGAGACGATCGCGAAGGACTGTGATCAGGCCGAACTGGGATTCTTTATCAACGTTTGCCGCCTCAAGCGGCTTGACCCGTTCAGTGGTCAGGTTCATGCCGTGAAGCGTTGGGACTCCACGCTCGGCAAGAACAAGATGACCATCCAGGTCGGGATCGACGGCTTCCGTGTGATCGCTGCGCGCACAAACGACTTGGCCGGGATCACTGAGCCAGAGTTCGACTCGGAAGAAGAGAAGCATCCGAACTGGGCGCGCGTCACCGTCTACCGCTACGGTCGCAATGACGAGAAGATTCCGTTCACGGCAAAGGCCCGTTACGACGAGTACGTGCAGACAAAGAAGGATGGCGATCCGAATCATATGTGGGCGACCAAGCCCTACATCATGCTCGGCAAGTGCGCTGAAGCCCTGGCACTGCGCAAGGCGTTTCCGGACGAACTGGCTGGCATGTACGCCGAGGATGAGATGGGTCAGGCCGATAACCTTATCACCCCGGCTCAGGCCGAACAGCGTGCCAAGAAACCGGTTACTCAGCCGCAAGCCGCAAGCGCCAAGCAGCAGGTGTCCTCTCAGAAGCAGGAAGAGAATGGCCTCGAAGTCATTAAGGATGAAATCGAAAACTCCAAGATCGACGGAAAGGGACAACTCTGGCTTAGTCTCAAGAAGTGCAAGCCTTCTGTGGTTGTGGTTAGGGCCGACAAGATTGATGGCGACATGAAGCCGGGTATGTACATCGAGTTCCGTGGCCTCAAAATGAAGCATGCAACGGTCGGAGACTATTACGACTTTCAGGCGCTTATCGAGTTGATGCCGATTCAGGAAGCCGAAGTGGTTGAGTCCAAGGTCGAGGAGAAGCCAGCCGAGATTCATCCTGAAGTCCAAGGCATGATGGACGACGTTGACAAGATGGACGAACGGGCGAAAACCGTAGATGAGTTGAAGGCGTCCGGAGCGGTCAAGACAGCTTCGAGCATTCCCGAGGGCTCAGGAACCAAGCCGGGAACCATTGGCAAGCGCCGGGCTCAGCGGCTCTACACCATTGCCGGTAAACACAAGGCCGAAAACAACAACTTCACCGAGGCTGAGATGAAGCGGATTCTCGGGGAGATGCACACCGGTCTTGAGCACATGAGCGATCTTCCAACAGCCGATCACGACAAGTTTGAGAAGTGGGCGAACGGCGAGGAAGACTGGCGGCGTTTTTGGGAAAGTTGACTTGTAGAATAGAGGGGATGTCGGGTGTTTCCGCACCCGGCTAATGCCTTCATCGCTGAAAGGAGCGATATGACATCCCCTTATCCAGAAGAATACCGCGAGATAGCGCTAACTAAGGGCAAGGTGGCCATTGTTAGCGTTGAGGACTTTGAGAAGTACGGAAGATTTAAGTGGTATGCCTTGCAATGCGCAGGCGATTTTTACGCAGTTAGGATGGCGCCTCGAACTGGAGGGAAAAGAGAAACAATCCTTATGCATCGAGAAATCTTGGGGCTCAAAAAGGGCGATCCTAGAAGGTCCGATCATGCGCTCCACAATACGCTTGATAATCGCTTGTTTGTGGATGGTCGGGAGAATTTGAGGATAGCAAGTAGCCAAGAGAATAACCGTAATCAGAGACTAAAGTCTCGCAGTAAAAGCGGATTTAAAGGTGTTTCATTCGCGGCTAAGTACGGTAAGTGGCAAGCGAGGATAAGACTTAATGGTGGAGTGCGCAAGTGGTTAGGAAGCTTCGATTCGCCAGAGTTGGCTTACGCGGCATACTGTAAGGCTGCAGAAGAGTATTTCGGTAGATTCGCCTGTTTCGGGTGAAGGTGTCAAGGAGGGCTAATGGCCGACGAGCAATCTCAATGGGAAATGGTCCCCATCGACGGGAGCACTCTGATCGCAGAAGTCGGATTCAACGCGGAGACGCATCAAGGCCGCGTGACGTTCGCCAAGAACGGTTCCGTCTACGAATACGACGGCTGCACTCGGGAAGAGTTCGACGCGATCGCGCAAGGTGCCTCGGCTGGCGAAACCTTCATCGCTCTCTGGCGCACGGCAAAGCCTTACCGAAAGGTGCTTGGTTAGATGAGGCCTGAGTGGGGCCGGGAAATACCCGGCGGATGGTTCAACGAAGAGAGTCATCTCTACCGCTTGCAAAGCGGCGTAATCGTTCCTTCGACCACGCAGGTGTTTTCGATCCTCGGGCTCAACTCACTCGACGACGTCCCAAAGGACATGCTTGAGTGGAAGCAGGGATACGGAATAGCCTGTCACGCGGCTGTGAATCTCCTCGCAAAGAATGATTTGGACTGGGACTCGGTTGACGAACAGATTGTGCCAGCCGTTACCGGCATCGAGGAGTGGCTGACAAAGAACAAGTACGAGCACGAGGCCGGGGAAGAGGCGAGGGTTCATTGCCACAACGGGATGTCCTACGGCATGACCTCAGACCTTCGCGGCTCGATCATGTTCAAGGAACAGCGCCGGAAGGCCATCATCGACTTGAAGAGCGGCGTCCGGTACTCAAAGACGTGGCTCTGGCAGTGCGGGGCCTACACCCTGGCGCATCCCGGCTACATGGGGATCGTTCTGCAGTTCGACAAAGAGGGCGAAGTCGAGCCGTACTTCGCTTCAGCCGACATCGTCACGGCTCAGCGAGAGTTTCAGGTACTTTTAGCAGCGGCGATCCTGAAGTTGAATTCGGGCTTCGCTCAGATTGGAGGGTTGAATGGCAACAGTCATTAACGCAGCGATCGTACTCTCGGTTCCGCCGACGGTTTTGGGACCCGATTCGGAGTACGAGAAGCAGAGGCTCAAACTCAAAACCGAACACGCGCAACTGGTAGTCGATGCCCAGAAGGTCACCCAGGTGACCAACGCTCAGGAGTTGGAGCTGGCGAACAATGCTGGGCGCGTGCTCCAAGTGGCTTCGAAAGAGTGCGAGGAATTCTTCAAGCCGATCAAGCAGCAGATTGACGCGCTCAAGAAGCCGGTGCTCAATGCCGAGACCGAGATTTCCAATTTGCTCGCAACCGAAAAGGCGCGTCTCGGCGGCTTGATTACCGCCTTTCAGCAGGAAGAAAAGCGCCGGGCCGATGAGGCCGCGCGCGTGGCTCGTGAAGCTGCCGAGGCCGCGGAACGCGAGCGCTTGTTGAATCTGGCAGTGGAAGCCGAAAAGTCCGGAGACATTGCAACCGCTGAGGCGATCCTAGATGAGCCTGTCACGGCTCCCCCGATCACCATCCAGCATCAGGCTCCGACCCGCATGGCCGGTCAGGTTTCAACTACGCGGTATTCCTGCACGGTTACGAACCTGCTGGAGCTGGTACAGGCCGTCGCGGATGGCAAGGCAAAAATCGGGTGCATTTCTGCCAACGAGGCGTATCTTAACAACCAGGCGCGAGCCGACAAAGAAAACTTCAGCATTCCCGGGTGCCAGTTGAATCGGAGTTCGGGAACCCACTTTAGAGGTTAGGAGAACAGAACGTGAGGCAAATTCTCAGTGTGATAATCCTGTTGGTCGCGACTTCTGCGGCCGTCGCGCAACAACCACCCCAAGCCCCACCCCAGCCGCAAGCTGAGAAGCTGACCCCGAAAGTAGCGACAGGCGATCTGGCAAAAGCGCAATCCGATCTGGCTCACGAGAAAGCTCAGCATGCATGGACGGAGATGAAGAATCTCCAGATGCAGGCTAACCAAGCCCAAACGACCTACCAGAACAGTCTCCGCGACCTCCAGACAAAGTACGCCGACCAGCAGAAGGCGATGGAGGCCTATAAGAACGCGGTCTGCAAAGATAACGGCTGGGTTCCTTCTGAGGTTGAGTACAACCCTGAGTCGGATGCCTGGACAAAGATTCCGAAGCCAGCGGCTCAGGACAAAGCGGCGGTAAAACCGCCGGAAGAAAAGAAGTGAACCAGGACACCGTTCGGAGGGCCCGGGACTATTACAGGGTAATGTACCCGGGCCCCCTGTTGGGGTACATGGCGAAATGCCACGGTCTCTCAATACGCGACTTCGCAGCGATATTCGGCATCTCCAAGAACCACGCTGAAGACGTAATGAAGCACCGAGTTTTCCCGTCACTTGAGTTAGCGGTGAGGATTGCCCGTTACTTTGAAGTGACAGTCGACGATCTGTTCGCGTGGCGGGTCGATGACACCGAGGAGAGAAGGCCGTTGATCGTTTGTTTGCCGGAAGTCGGGTGGGTCAGATTGAGGCACGATGATCCCATAAGACCGGCATTGAAGCTGACTGAGTTCGTAGCAAGCGGGGGGAAAGATGCATCAGGTGAAGTTCACGGTGTACGCGACACCGCAGCCGCAGGGGAGCGCGCGAGTGTTCATAGTCAAGGGCAAGTGGGGGGCGTCGGATCGGGCAACGATCACCCACGACAACAAGAAGCTAAAGCCGTACCGCCAGGAACTCACGAACACGGCGATGGTTGAGCTGCACAATTCCGGCATTGCTGTTCCCATGGCCGGGAAGCAGGTCCCCGTCTCGCTCGTGATCGACTTCTATTTCAACAAGCCTCCCTCGGTTCCTAAGAAACGGCGAGAGATAGCCGTGAAGCCTGATCTCGACAAGCTGGTTAGGAGCACGACAGACGCGCTCACCGGCATCCTGTACGTCGATGATGCTCAGGTCGTTGAGTACTCCGTGCGGAAGCACTACGGTTCTCCCGAAAGGGCAGAAATCTCGGCAACCATCGTAGAGGCCGTTGCCGAAGGCAAGGACACTTTGTTTGCAGGAGATGAACGTGGCGAAAACCAGTACCAGACTCGAGGAATTTTTTGAGGGCAACCGGCTGAAATGCCGCTTGCAAGACTTTCACGTACTACTCAGCAAGGGCAATGAGCGGCGGATCAAGCTGTCGGTGACAATACCGTTGTCAGAAGATTCCTATGCCGGGATGCCGGAGGCAATCTCCGAGCAACTGGAATTGATGGTCAAAGAGAAGAGCACGATCAACTTCGCCAAGGTTGACGTGAATGTCGAGCTAGCGAATGTCCGGATCTTCACGACCGACGCGATCAAGCGACCCATCGAGAGCGCAATCGGCGCTACGCTCGAAGACTTCAAGATGGTCGGAGAAGGCGTAGACGAGGACCGTACTGTCGATCTGAACCTCGCGATCCGCATGCCAGGCACGGAAGGCCTCCGCGATTGGTGCTGGAATCACCTGCACTCGGACTTCTTTATCGAGGTCCAGCCCCAGCAACCCAAGCTCGAAGAATCCAAAACCGACGAGAAGGAAGAGAAGTCCGAAGGGAACGGACGGCGTCCTCGGCAAGCAACGTTGATGTAGACCGGTTTGCGCTATCCGGCAAACCGCGATAGGCTGAAGGTGCTTGGGTGTTCGCGAACCACCCAGGAAGAGACTCAGGGGCTTCGGCTCCTCTGGGTTTCGCCCTCCAGCGGTGGGCAGGCTCCCCAGTCTGCCCCCGCCCAAACTGGGGATGGAGGAACATTTGATCGAACTTGACCAAGACATAGTCGATAGACTCTCCGCGAAAGGCATACTTGCCTACCTAGCCGTGTCCATGTCCGGCGGCGGAGACCTGACCACGGCCGCGATCGCCGGGCTCGTGAGATCTAAGCCTGAGAACATGCTAGAAGGTCTGACCGAACTCGCTGCGATGGCTCCTCAGCTTGTAGCCAAGAAGGGCGCGCGGAAGTGGAGCTGTGGGGAGATAAGGTCCGGAAACGGCGTCGTACTCCAAAATTTGGACTCCATCGAGCGCTACCGGATGTTTGTCGATGACCTGAAGAAGTACTGGGACAACCTGAATCCAGATATGCCTTTCTCGATGAACGGAAAAGACGGAACCCAGATACAGCAGTTTCTTGCGAACCATCGGCACTGGCTTCAGGAAGACTGGCGCAAGGCCCTAGTAAACCGAAAGATCAGCGTCGTGCGTCACGGGCAAGCCAGTCCCAGTCAACCGATCTGGATATGGGTAGGACGGCTTGGAGACTATCTGGCAGGGCCGCTTAACGAATACGGAAGGCCAGCAGGCCTTGGAGGGAAGCTTGGCAAAGCAGCAAGCATCGAGGACGCAAATCGCGATGCGCAATCCGCAGTCCTTAACGGAAGCGGTCGCGGACGAAAAGGCTGAAATCATCACGGACTACGTGCGCGCCTTCGCGACGATCGATGGCCGCGCTGTAACTCCCGAGCTTTACACGATCTACATCAAGGCTCTCAGCCACTTCGAAACGCGAAAGCTTGAGAAGGGCTTGAGGCGGGCCCTCGAATCGGAAGTGGAACGTTGGCCGTGGCCGGCGACGTTAGCCGAGATTATCGATGACGAAGTGTAAGCCATCGGGGAGGACGGAATGACCACGAGAATCATTTTGGACGCAGGCGAAGAGTTCGACGACGACGACTTTGAGGCAGATGACGTGTATTGCTTCGAGTGCAACAACATGGGGATTATCCCATGCGAGTGCGGCGGCGATATTTGCGTGTGCATGAACAACGGAGAGATGCCCTGTCCCTATTGCGACAGGTGAGCGGGGGAGGACGGAATGACGGAGATCGTGGAGCGTTGGCGGAAGCTGTACGAAGAAGCCTGCGCCACAGAGAAGGGCCATCGCATGTATCCGCACCCTTGGGGCAAGGTGTGCAAGCTAATCGAAGAACTCTCCACTCTGGAGCAGGAGCGGGACCGGCTGAGGGATCGCGTAAAGCTATTGGAACAATTCATCGAAGATTACACCGGCCAAACGCTTGACGAGTTAGCTGATGACTTCGCAAGCATCTTGAAGGATGTCGCAGCCCTCGCAGCAAGCGAGAAAGAGGAGCCGAAGTAAATGTGCTACCAGTGTGATCGACTCAAGGGCATGGTGGGCTACAAGGGGCAGAAATACTCCGTAGTAGCCGACAAAGAAGATGGAACAGAGACGCTGCTTGGCTGGCAGAATTCAGAAGATTCGACTAGCTGGCAATCGCTTGCAAAGGCGTGGAGGCTGAGTAATCTTCGCCTTGTTCCTGTGCATATGAGCGAGAAAGAGGAGCGCCGTGGATAACGACAAAGTGGAGTGCTGTGCAACCTGCGAGGAACCTAAGTTTCCTTATCGGCAAGAGCCCGGCCAAGAAGTTGAGAATGGCTGGCCCGGTTGCGTCAATCCCCAATGTCCTGCATATGGAGAGCAGAACGCGAGTGCGTCATTTTGTTCCGCTGCTACGGCTATGGAGCGCCTTCAAATAACGCTGAATAACTTGCGGCAAACACTGATGTACGGCAGAGAGGAGCGCCATGATGGATAGTGATTACATTTCGAGCGGCCCTGCAAACTACAGCGTAGACCTTACCGTGATGCTGTGGGATGACTGGCATCTGGTGGATGATCCTACATGAGGCTGAAGCGCTGAAGAAAGGAATGAGGGGATGAGCATCGCTGATATGGAGAAGAAGCCGTGACCAGACCCTCCGAGCAGGAGCTAAGAGACTTGCTCCGGGAAATGCTGGCTCATGTCGGCAAGTGCGACTGCGAACTGTGCAGAGAGGTCTATCGGCTTTTGACGAATGTAGCACCGGGCCAAAATTCAAAAGGAGAATCGACAACATGAGAAAACTGATCGCTGTTGTAATCGCCCTGGCCTTCGCATGTCAGTTCGCGGACGCTACTCCAGTCACGCGCAACCTCTCGCCTCTGACCGTCCATCGGCACAGAATTGACGTTTATCAGGCAACCTCGCTCGAAGCCGTGACGGCAGGATTCGAGAAGAAATTCGAGCTTGCCGCAACCTCCCAAGAGACGAACGTGCAGTTGGCGTGTGCCGGATCGTGGCGTCTTATGCCAACCGCTTGCACGGACGGCTTTCAGGACTGGTATCAGTGGTGTTTAACGGGCGACGGTGAGGGCGTCTACCTGAATTACGTCGGATCATCAGCCTGCTAGGCGCTACCGCGCAGGAAAGGGGGTGATCACTCTGTCACAGCACCAACCACGTACTATATGCTTGCCGTTGATCACCCCTACTACGAATCGGTTTCCGCGGGAGTCACAATGCGCGCCGATCCGTTCGTTAATTTCCAGATGTGCCCTTTGTTTAGCGACAGCCTTGTCAACGGGCAATGCATATCCACAAGCGGTGCAGTCGCACGGCGCTCCAGTAGCCGCGTAGGGAGCGCCAAGCGCAAAACGCGGTAAGTCAGGGGAACCACTTGAACGACCTTCCAGCCAATATCGACGCAGAGAAAACGATATTGGGCAGCATTTTGCTCGACAACGAGTATTTCTACGATGAGACGGCCGATCTCGTTGTCGAGGACTTTTCTCTCGATTCGCACCGAATCCTTTTCATGGTGATCAACGACATTCTCAGCGGCATGGTGGACGGGATATACGCCGCCGACATCACGACCATTGGAGCAGAGCTCGAGCGTAGGCATCTGCGAGAGAAAATCGGCGGCATAGCTTACGTAGCGTCTCTGACCGAAGGCCTGCCGATTCGACCGGTTGTGGGGGACTACATCCGGCTCGTCAAGGACAAAGCCAGGCTTCGCAGAATCGTCTACCTGTGCAATAACGCAGCGGCCCGTGCATACGACCAAGTAGAACAATCAGAGACCATCCTGTCGGATGTGCAGGACAGGTTTCTTGAGCTGGCTGCAGAAGGTTCCGACCACGCCGTGCCCATCGGCAGCGTCACTCCCAAAGTCGAGGCGCGCATCAAGGAAAAGCGCGAAGTATCGAACGAACGCAAGGCGCTTGAGCTTACGTGGGGAGTACCGGAGCTGGACGAACACACGCACGGAGCCTTCGGAGGCGAGTTCACTGTTCTTGGTGGAGACAGCGGCGGCGGTAAGACGGCCTTTCTGGCGCAGATGTTTGCGGCCAACGCAGCCGAGAAAACGCCATGCGCGCTGTTCTCTCTTGAAATGCAGCGAGAGAAGATGGCCCAGCGGTTCTACCCGCTCCTGAGTGAAATCCTGACCGCCAACCATCTCCGCGATCCGCGCCTGATGAACCTCCACACGCACGTTCCGGAGATGGAGAAAATCTCTCAGCAATTGATCCACATGCCAATCCTGATCGACGACACATCCCCGATTCACCTGAATGTGCTGCTCGCCAGAATGCGGATGATGATTCGGCGCCACAAGGTTCGCCTGATCGGGATCGACTACCTCCAGCTCATCGGCCATTCGCAGCGAACCGAGGTTGAGGGCATCCGCGAGATAGTCTTCAAGCTGAGAGACTTCGCCAAGGCCGAGACGAACACGCACGTAATTGCCCTCTCCCAGTATTCAAAGTCCGACGGCTTCCAGAAGAAGCGCCAGCGCGGCAAGAGTGATCTGTACGGCGGTTCAGCCATCCACCATGCCGCCCAAAACATCCTGCAGATTTCCATTGAAGATCCGGAAAAGCGCGATAAGAATGATCTCCTAGATGTCGAGTTCCGATTCTCAAAACAGCGGGAAGGCCGTGTCGGGAAGAAGACGACACACTTTGACCGCGACCACCTGAAGTTCAGGGAACCCATACCACAACTAGGGGGAATGTAAGCCATGGCAACAGCCGTCGTGCTCACCGAAGTCGATGTAATGAAGCGAGAAGCCAAGGCTCATTGGAACTGGGTAACCCAGTCCGGAGCCGTCATAAATACCAACAGTCTCCGCATCGGCTACCACGCCGCGATCCTCAAACGGAAAGGCCAATTCGGCATTCTCGGCTTTGCCTCGGAGTCCGAGGCCCAGGCCGCCTCCGGAGTAGGCGCGAGCACATGGTATTCGGTGATCGCCATAGCCGAGCGGTTCCCCGACGTGGACGAAGACCTGTTCGTGTCGATGAAGCTGACCAACGCCAAGGCCCTTGGAGACCTCCCAGAGTCTCAACGCCTCTCGAAGGAATGGATGACCAAGGCGCGGTGTGAGCCGATCGCCGCCTTTGCGCAGGCCGTGGATGAGGCCATGGACGGCAGAGCCAAGCCGTCCGATGGGAAAGAGAAAATCCATACCTTCAAACAGCCGATGCCGGCCAGCGCCAAGAAGAATGTGGAGGACGGTATCAAGCAGTACGCCGAGGAGAACAACCTGGAGCCCGATCAGGCTTTGCCGATCATGGTTGCCGAGTTCCAGCAGGCCCCATCTCTTCTGACGGCCATGACTCACGCAATAAACAAGCTGGGCATTATCCAAAAGCTGATTGAGGAGAGTGAGTGGAGCGCGGACCGGATTCTCGAAAACGTTGAAGAATGTATTACCTCGGTGGTAGCCGAGTTCAACGTAGCAATCCAAGCAGTGAAGCAAAGCCAGAATACGGAGGGTTGATGCCAACACTAGGATTCAAGAAGCGGTTCGTGGAGCCGATACGAACCGGAGTCAAGCACCACACCATCAGGGAAACGCGCAAGCGGCCCATCAAACCCGGAGACAAGCTGTATCTCTATTGCGGCCTCCGGACGCAGTACTGCTTCAAGATTCTCCCCGAGCCGCAAACCTGTACCAAGGTCCAACCAATCAAGGTTGAGGAGTGTAAGCGCTGCGGAGGTTCTGGGGAGATTTGCCATTCTTCCACGCACTACGAGAGTTGCCCAGTCGTTGACATTTTTGTGGACGGCATCGCTCTCGATCGAGACGAAAAGGAGCGACTGGCCGTGGCCGACGGCTTCAAGGACTGGGCGGAGATGCTACATTTCTGGGAGACAGAACGTCACTTCCCGTTTTACGGGCACATCATTCACTGGGGGGCTTGAAAGGAGCAAGAGGCAAGTGATCGAAGACGTAAGCGCATGGGGGGAACTTTACACGGTCCTAGCGATACTCTTCGGGTTGGCGGCAATTGGATCCCTTTTCACGATGGTTATCGCTACCAGACAAGAACATCACACAGTTGCAGCATACGCCGAGCGCGTAATGGGCATCACAGCTTTAGGGACCTTCGTGTTCTCGGTGCTGAGCATCAATTACGTGCGCGATGAGTTTCTAAGAGCGATCTGCTGAAAGGAAAGACTATGCCAGGTCCACATCCATTTCCCTGCGGAGGCGACGGCCAACCCGCATGCCCACCTGAACCTGCCGATATGACAATCGAATGGGTCGTAGCGGCATACAACTGGCTCAAAACCAACCGTCCCACTATCGTTGCCGAGGTAGAAGCCGAATTCTCCGAATGACAGACCAAGAGTTTCTCCTCATTGTTTGCGAGAACTTTCCCAAACACGTCCGGAAAGGTAAGGTCACCGGGCAGGTTCGATGCTTCGGACCTGCCTGGGACTATCTCCGTGAAGTCGTATGGCAGAGGGAAAAGGGAATCTGTCAGGAAACTGCTACGCGGGTGATCTTAGAAAAGGGCCGATGGAATACCATGCATGCGGCCCACATAAAGTCCAAAGGCTCAGGCGGTTCTGATTTGCCGAGCAACATCCGTTGTCTGTGTCTTGAGGCTCACGCCAAGGAGCACAGCGGGGAGCTTGGACGGACGATTGTTGTGGCAGGGAGCTAAATTCTTTTTTACGCTTTATGCGTGAAGAGAATTGCGGCTCTAATTCTTCTGGCGTTCGCCTCCCTGCTTTCGGCTCAAAACTCCGTGCCGATATCAAACGGCGTCATTGTCGACCAAGGTGGACAGCCGGTTCCCTTCGCTACGGTTCGCATCTGTTCGGTAACCTCGACCGGGAATCCTTGCACACCGACGGTTCCGATCTACCTTGACGCCGGCCTTTCGATTCCAACCGGCAATCCCATCCAGGCGGACCAGTACGGCAACTACACGGTGTACGGCGGTGTACTGGCTTTCCCGAACATGTATCTGGTTCAGATCATTCCCGCCTCGGGAGTTACGTACAGCTACGTGGTAAATGGCCCATCGTGCTCTCTGGCTGGCTGCACTTTAACCGGACCCATTACGGCGACGTTCTTCAATGCCACAACCCCTCCCTACTACGAGATCAACGGAACCCAAGTCGACTGCACTATGCTGCTCGACTGCGCGAATCTCGCGAAGCTGAACGCGGCGAACGTCTTCACCGGCAGTCCCCAGACAGCGCCGATCTTCAACGCGACTACCCAGTTCAACGTGAATGGGTCGCAGATCGCGGCGGCTAACCTCGCGGATGGAACGACCGGAACCGGGCCGATAGTCCTTCAGACCAGCCCCAACCTGATCACTCCAAATATTGGAGCTGCATCCGGCACAACCCTTACGTTGACCGGCGCGCTGAATGCCCAGTCTGGGGCCTTCTCCGGAAACGTCAGCGGAGCCGTACTCAATGCGAATACCGGGTACACCATCGGCGGCCTAGCGCCACTGAATCACCTTCTGGTTGGCAACGGGACTACCTACGCCGATTCGGCCACACTCCCCTCGGGCTCTCTCCCGCCGATCTACTTCCAGACCGTTATCAATGGAAGCCATTCGACCGACAGCCCCTCCCAGGATTCCTATCTGGCGGTTGGAACGGGCACCGGCATGGTCGGAACGCACGTCATCGGAGTCGGCGGAACGGTCGCGCGCACGGTTTTAAGCGTCAATGCAACCAACGGGTCAAGCGGTCTCAATTTCGATCCTTTCGTCGTCATCACTTCGGCTGCCGGAACCTCGGGAAACTGCATGCAGTGGGACTCTGTAGGCGGGGCCGGGGATGCTGGAGCGGCATGCGGAAGCGCGGGAAGTGGTTCTCTCGCGGATCCCGGGTACTATGTCTCTCCGTTCGGCCTGATCTTTGAGTGGGGCTCTACGACCCCAGGCACGACCAGCAACACGCTCGTAGGAATACCGCATACCTTCCCCCATGCCTGCTTCCGCGCGTTCGTTACGACGTCCTCTGGCGGCGGCGGAGGGCAGCTTTATGACTCAGCCGGAGCCGTCTGCACCAGCACCAGCCAGATCACCGTGGCGGCCTCCAACAGCAGCCTCACCCTGTCGTTCTTCGTGATCGGATGGTAGCGATGAAATTGAAGGCGCTCATTGTCGGACTGCTCGCCCTAGTTGCGGCCAGCGCCTCGGCTCAGCTCAACATCACAAACGAGTACACGAGCGCTTCGACTTCGAGCACGGTGACCGTCACCTGGACGACAAACAACCCGGCGAGCTCGTCGGTGAAGTATGGCCAGAACGGCCTTCAGTACCAAACGCAGACCGTCCCGGCTCTTGTAACTAGCCATTCGGTAACGATCAAGCTTCTGCAGCCGGGCCCCGTCTACTCCTACGCGGCCTACTCGATCGACGGCTCGGGGAACATCGCCCAAGGTACGACTCAGTTTGTTGCGCTATGCGGCCAAGCTACAGAGCCGGTAGCCGGTACGGTGAATCCGTTCTACGAGGGCGGCCCGTACGTCATGAGCTTCAACAGGCAGTCGGCCGCCTCCGGAGTCACGCCGACCATCTGTGGACAGCCGATGCAAGAGACGGTGAGCGGAGTCCTCAATGACTTTGGCAGTTTCTCAAACAATGCTGGCGACTCGCTGAAGGTAATTCCGGGCCCGGGTAGCTGGACGGTCGCAGTCACCGACAAAGGCAATCTGTCGCCAATCTCGATCGTGTCTCCGCTTTCGCAGGTAACGCAGGATGTTTCCGATCAACTGAAAGCCGCGGCTGCGCTGGCGGGGCTTACGGGGTGCATCTCGAACGTCCTGACGGCCCGTTCCTGGCCTCCGGCTTGCGCTGGCGGAGGCGGCGGCGGCCCGCTTCTACAGACCAATGGAGTTTCTAACTTTCTCCAGAGCATACTGAACCTCCAAGATGGGCCGAATATCCATATAGTCAACACGAGTGGCGGAAATGTCCAGTTCACCGTAACCGGAATCCCGACACCGCTCGATGTTCAGACCAACAGTTCCGACAACGCCAGCCAGACTCTCCTGAACTTTACGAACTCGAGCACGATCACTTTCACGAATCCCTCCGGAGGAGTCGAAACCGCTGCCTGTAACCTGGCTACGTCTTCTTCGTTTGGCTGCGTCCAGCCGGACAACACGTCAATCACCATCTCCGGCGGCATACTGCACGGCGCCAATCAGCAGATTATCCAAGTCAACGGAACGCCGATCACGACGGAGTCCCCAGCGAACTTCCAGAACACGGCCACGGTGACGTGGTCTAACCCATCGGCCGGAAACATTCAGGCGACCGCTACTGGCGGCGGTGGCGGAACGCAAACCGTGATCGAAGTGAACTCGATCCCCACGACCCCCGTTTCGCCCGTGAACTTCAATAACACTACGCCGAGTGCGCCGTCTGGAGACCTGCGCGTCAACTGGCAACAGGACTTATCTGGAAATGTATCTGGCTATGTGGTCCCGGGGCCTCCCGGCATTGAGACGATCATCAAATACCCGACAACCGGGAACTTTATCACCATCTACCCCAACTCGGCTTCTATTACCAGCGATCCGACTGGCGGAAGCTCGATCTTTGCGAATGGCGTTTCTAGCTCTGGCTTCTTCGTGTATGCCTGCTCAGGGCTGCTCTGTAATCTCGCCCCACACTTCTCAGCGAATTTCACCAACTTCTCTCTTCCGGCTGGAGTATCGCCGTCGAACGTTGTTGCGATCTGGGCCGACTCGGTGAACTCCGTAGGAATTACGAATGGAGTACTCCCCAACGGTGGGGCGAACGTCTCTTCGTTGAGTTGCGGAGATGGAACGCACGGATCAGGAGCTCTGTTTGCCACAGGCAATCCCCCTGTAACTCCCTACGCCACGCAGGAAGTTACGTCCGCGATACCTGGCGCCGGGGGCACCAACATCCCGTCCATGACGTGTAATGCAATTCTTGGAGCGACTAGCAGTAACGGGGGAATCCTCGTAAACCTGAATGCAATTCGGCTGTTTGTGCAGCTCAACATCACGCCCCCCACACCGGACAACAATCTCTTCATCGCTCCACCGCTCTACTACAACACCGACCTCAATCAGTTGGGCGTGAACACTGTCGATCTACCGTCCGGCAATATGATCTCTTTCCCGTTTGTCAATCTGCCGATCGCTCCATCGACTCCGAATGCGATAAGACTTGTAACTGGGACTAGTGACTGCCTCCACACCGGCACAGGCAACTCGCTCTGCTATTCAGACGGATCGAATTGGAGTTTATTTAGCCTGGGCGGCTCCGCGGTCTATTCGCTCACTAACACCGATGGCTCTCTGACTTTCTCCCCGACCACTGGGAACGTTGTAGGGTCTATAAACCTTGCCAACGCGAATACATGGACGGGGATTCAAACCTTTTCTAATGGCATTAGCGCTGGAGGAATCACCGACAGCTTGATCACCGGAACTACCCAATGCATTCACGCAAACTCTTCCGGAGTGCTAAGCGGTACGGGTACGGACTGCGGCTCTGGCGGCGGGACAACCTACATCAATGTTGTTGCTTCATCAACCGCCGATACCACTGTCGCCACGATCAACACCAAATGCAACGGAGGGCAAACCTACTGGGCCTCGGAACCGCTTTCGCTCGCAACCGGAGGCACCATCGGTTCCGGATGTAATGTGATGTTCGTGAAGGGTGGCGTATGGACGATCGCGAGCGGTCAGACCGTGACGTTCGCTAATCCTATCCAAGAGAATGATGGTCCCTCGCAGCACTTTGCAGGATCGGGAACCGTAGTCTACGCAGCGTCCCAGCAAGCTCTGCCCGAGTGGATGGGAGCGGTAAATGATTGGAATGGCTCGACAGGCACGGACAACGCCGCCTCCATCAACGCTACAATTGCAGCCCTCACAACGGGAGGTTCGGTTAGGTTCCAGGGCAGCAAATGCTATAAAACCGCAAGCGTAATCAATGTTCACATCTCGGGAATCTCTCTGCTTGGGTCACCCACCGGCCTACTCGATATGGCCACGGTCATAACTGGCCTGAATAGCTGCATCATCACAACCAGCGCAACCGCGACCATACTCGACATTGCCGGAAGCTCTACCAGTTCTCACGTTCACAACACTCTGGTTAAAGACATACAGTTCGCGCGTTCAGTCCTGCCGACTGGAGGAGCCAGCATCGGCATCTCCAACACCCACGCTACCGGCACGGTGTTTAAGAATACGCGGAGCGACGACAGCTATCTCGACTTCTATAACTCCGATACCGGCAACACGAATATCTCCGACTCCTTTGCTTTGTGGGGTGCCAATGGGATTACGGAGAGCACTGGAACCTACTGCGGATTCTGCATCGACGACGTGGCAGGAGCTTCTAATGCTTCAATCGTCATCAACAACTCTCAGGGTGCATCGACTGGGCTAACTGGTATAGACTCGCGCGCTCTTCAGTTAGAGGGTGGTCTGATTTCTGACGTAATCGTGAATCAGTTTCAAGCCTTCCAGACCGCTCACGGAATCTACATCAGCACCACAGCCTCGAGCGCATTTCACGCAGACGACGTCCACTTCACGGACTCGATTCTGGATACTCTCTACACCGATGCGATTTACGTGAACGGAGTGGGGAACGCAGCCACGCCGGGGATCGAGTTCAAGGGAGGATGGGCTAACACGACCGCCGGTTCCTACATGGTGGACCTTGAGAGCAGCTACGGCGTCAGAATCTCTGACATGCAGCTTGGTCCGAATGGTGGCGGGACTACCGCTCTTTTCTATCTGCACGGCGGAGGAATCCATCAACTCACGGGAAATACGACCTTCGGCGGGTTTGGCGTCGTCTACACAAACAACGGTGCAGCTCTGACAGTGGATGGTTCGATCGACAACTCAATTACAGGAAATGTCTTCAATAACAATCCAAACGGACCAATCACCAATGTGGTCTTTAAGAACACATCGACCAACAACACCTTCATCAGCAACGTGATTCAGGGCGGCCCGACTAGCAGCACGGGAATCTCCCTTGACTCCACGAGCAGCCACAATCGCTATGTCAATTTGAACGCCATCGTCGGTTACACCACGAGCATCAACGACTCAGGCACCGACAATCAGTTGACCACCGGAACAAGCGCATTCTCCGGGCTCACTGGCGGAACGAATACCAGCGCGGCGATGGTTGTAGGGTCAGGTGCATCTCTAGGCCCCACTGGCACCGGAACGATCCAGGCCACGAACATCGCAAGCACTATTACGGCTGGAACGAATGTGACTGTCACGGGATCGGGGACCACGGCTAGCCCGTACAATATTTCGTCCTCTGGCGGCGGCACCGGAGGATGGAACGGCACTCTGCATTACACCGCCAACCATACGCTCAGTTCCGGCGACTGCCAGGCCGCGCTAGTGTTTAACTGCACGAGCGCTTGCGCGCTGACGCTACCTAATCCGCAACCGACCACGACATGCAGTGTGTTGGTTCAATCGATCGGCACAACGACAGCGACGATCACGCTTGGATCCTCGATGACCTATAACGGGGGATCATCTGTTCCTGTCCTGGTTAACTTTGCCCTTCTGCCGATCATGTCGGATACCGCGACATCGACCAACTATACGGCTGGAACGCCGCTGGTAGCTGGATCGAATGTCACCCTCACCCCTGCCGCGAATGGGGTGACGATAGCGTCGACAGGCGGCGGAGGCGGAGGCGCAATCACCAACCTGTGCTCAACCGTAAGTCTTACGAATGCAACATGCTCTAGTGGAAAGATCGTCGTAACCAACGGAAGCAGCAGCTTTACCGTCTCGAGCATCCCTGGCACCTACTTGTCAATGCAGATGAAGGGAAATTTCTTCTTCTCTAGCACGTCCGATCAGTTGATCCTTGTCACCTACAACGGCGACACAGGAACTCACTACGGAACCACGCAGTTCTATGCGTTCTCAGGCGGCACCGGGCAACCCAATTCTGGAACGATCGCCGCTGATGCGGCAAACAAGTTAGGGGGCACGGGATCGGCTGCCATCAGCGGCTATTCCGAATGGTGCAAGCTCGAATGGATTGACTACGCGAACACGGTAGCGGGAAAGGCCTATACCGGGGATTGCAGCAATACCCAGACCTCGAATCTTCAGTTCATCCGATTGCAGGAGGGAACTTGGAATGACGGGTCTAACTCTGCTATCACGTCCATCAAGTTTGCCTCGAACACGGGAACATTTGCGACGAACACTTACATCGCTTTGTACGGGCTTAACTAAGTGCTTTGATTGCTTTGTAATACTGAAAAATGAAAGGAAGCCTTGGCGTGCCGAACAATCACGGAACCACCGAGAACGAAGATTCTCGCATCCAAGATTTATACGAAATTGTGGTCACCGGAAATGGTGAACCTGCGCTCCGTGAACAGGTCCGGTCGATAAGGAGGGATATGGATGACGTTCTCGAAATGAAAGAAAGCGTAAAAGCCCTCGTCAAGGCTGCCGATGTACAAGCTGGGCGAGAGCAGGAGAAGAAAACCCAGATCGATGCGCGCAACCGGGCGGAAGGCCGGCGCGCAGCCATTACAAACATCGCGATCGCCTTTTTGGCTCTAGTGGTTGCCTTTATGATGTGGCGGAACGAAGTCAGCAAGAATGCGATTCAGGAGAAGCTAGACTCGCAAACTCAGACGATCGAACAGCGAGTTGCTCCGACAACGCACAAGCCCGTCCCGGCGGAGAAGGTTGTACCCGGGGAGCACGACGAAAACAACCGATAGGGAAGGTAAGCTGTGGCAGACTTTACGATCGCCTTGAATTTTGTCTTGGACAATGAAGACCGGCCGCGCAGGTACAACATCACCACCGACAACAATGGTGGACAAGTCGTGGCCGGCATCAACTCGAAGTCCTTCCCTGACTGGGTAGCAAAGATTGCTGCAGTGCCACCGGCCCAGCGCGGTCCCATCGTGGCGCAGTTCTACGAAACGGAACTCTGGCTTCCGATGCACCTGGGGGAGCTCGACTCGCAGGACGTAGCCAACCGCGTCTTAGACATGGAAACCAACGCAGGTGAGCCGAAGGCCGCGCCTGAGCTGCAGAGAGCGATCAATGCGCTCGAGCCCGGATCCGTAGCTGTCGACGGCCATGTGGGGCCGCTTACAATCGCGGCGGCAAACAAGGAAGATCCGGTAGCACTCCTCAATGCCTTCAGGGACCAGCGCACGGCCTACTACACCACGATCCTTGCGGAGAACCCGAACAACGAGCTCTACCGGCGCGCGTGGCTCACAAGGGCCGAAGCGTAGAAACCAGTGGCACAATTTGTGGCTCAGTTGGACAATCTTCTTTGAGAGCCGCCTCTGCGGCCTGAAGAGGAAGCGATGTATCAGGCGATAGCGAGTTTCATTGCCAATATCCTGCAGCGCGCGTTCGGCTCAAAGCCGAGCACCATGCTGACCGTCACAGGCCTGGTTGCTGCCCTTGCAGCAGGCCTAGCAGCATTCCCGCCAGCAGTCCTGCCACCCAAGTACCAGCCGTACCTCGTGGGCGTAGCAGGCGTCCTTGGAGCCGTAGCCGGCATCCTTGGTCACGGCACGCAAACACCGCCACCGGCGGCAAACTGACATGGGCCTCGTAGACGATCCGATTAGCGGTATCATCGGAGCGATTTTCCAGCATGAGGCAACCAAGCTTCTCGCCAAACGCCTCACGCTGATCCTCGAGATGGTGATTGCCGGGCTTATCGCTTTCCTGACAGCGCGCGGCCTGGCAATCATTTCCGGACAGCCTTCGCTCTTAGCCGAAGGCGCCGGAGACGTCACCGCGGCGGTCGCGATCTTTGCAACCTTCCAGGCAAGTGCCAACAGCAAGGGCCTGATCATTTCGGTCACGAGCAAGGTTGCGGAGCAGAAGATCGATGACCCGACCACGACCATCGAGCGGAAATAGGCTTCACCCGCAGAGGTGAAGGTCCACAACCCTTGGGGGGCCCAGCTTAACCGCTGGGCCTTTTTTTGTCCTATACTGCCAGCAACGGAAGGACGATCTCAGAGAATAGCGAGGGAATTATGCCAAGACGAGTAGGACAGGGAATGAACCCGAGAGGCGAGAAACCCGAAGAAAAGCACGCCGAAGAGTATCCCGCTGTCGGGGGACAGGCAGAACCGGCTCCAGTTTCCGAAACACCCGCCAGCGAGGGACAAGGGGAGGGCCTGATTAAGCCGATTTTGGACCGGCAACTCTCGGAGCAAAAGGGTGGGGACCTGGAACTCCAAAATTTGGAGTCGAAGATTGTTGCAGACCAAGAATGCATCGTCGGCGTCGACATGGGTATCGGGGGAGATAGAACCGTCATCTCGATTCATCACGCCCAGACGAAACACATCCATTCCACGCTTCAGGAAGTCATGGAGTGCCCCGAGTGCGCGAAGGCCGATTCTCAGGCTGAGAATGATCCCCTGATGAAGGCCCTCGAGGAATCTGGCCTTGCCGTTAGGCCGGACGGAACTGTCGAAGTAACGACCGTCGTCCCCGACCTTATCGGCATCGCTCCAATCTGTGGAGAGCAGCCCGACGGCAGCTACAACCTGATCGCGAACATTCCCGAGGGCTACATCAATGCCGTGCGGGAGTGGGCTGCAGCCGAGGACAAGACGGCGGAGGAGTGGATCAACGGCCTGATCCTGGCCAACATCGAGAGCTGGGCCCAGCCGGCGCGCGGACGATGATCTATCTGAACAT
>Ga0126381_100001659_pt1 | contig 23809 bp, 26 predicted proteins | sample PanSoiMetPlot_28_FD_96465 | JGI IMG/M metagenome (GOLD analysis project Ga0126381, IMG submission 96465) | Tropical forest soil microbial communities from Panama - MetaG Plot_28 | ecosystem: Environmental > Terrestrial > Soil > Tropical forest > Bulk soil | place: Panama | collected 2016-02-17 | reverse complement strand
TGCCAGGTTCCCGCGAAAGTCGCCTTTTCTTAGAAGCCCTAGCGATAGATCAGCCGGGTTAAAGTGATACACACCGGCATCCAAACCCGGGAGGCCGCCGGCCACAACATAGAGTTCGATCTCGTAGAGTGCTCCGGTGCAGGCTGCGGCACGAAAGTAGATTTCTCCGCCTGGGTACGTGCGCTGCTTGGTAATTCCCGCCGAGAAATAGAGGATGCGGGTCAGATCCTGAAGATCAGGCACCGAATCGGCCTGCAAGGAGGGTACCCGATCGGCGATTGCGGACAGTGCGGCCACACCCGTTTGCGATACGTCGCGGGGGAGTGGGAACATCTCTATTCCTGGATAAATCTTGAATGGCAAGGGCTTATTCGCCCAGTCCAGAAAGTGAGGATGGTTACGAACACTCCAATAAGAGTGCTTCGTCTCCTCGTGATACCTCCAAGCGGCTTGGATGTCACGGTTGCTCATCGCCGACTACGTCAGACTACCACCTACACGGGATCAAGGACGCAAAGCAACAGGCATGACTGGATTTGAGCATGCGCGGATCTGGACAAGAAAATTCGACATACACTACGGAATATGAAACCCGCGATAGAAGGAATTTCAGTAATTACTTTGCACGTATCGGACACGAAGGCTTCGGTACAGTTCTACCGAAATCTATTGGGCTTGGAATTGCTTTACGGAGGAGAACGGTCGAGCTTCTCCTCCTTGCGAGCCGCTGATTCAGGGTCTGTGATCCTTAACCTCGAACATGGTCATGTCGTGTCACGGTGGGGCCGAATCATCTTCCATGTTGTGGATGTGGATGCATTCTGGAGTCATCTGAAGAGGAATGGGTTTGATCCTGAAATCCCACGGGATGCATCTTGGGGCGAACGCTATTTCACGTTCTCGATCCAGACGGCCACGAGCTGTCGTTTGCCCAACCTCTGCAAGCGGCTTCCGAGAAGGGTTTAGCTTAGTTGCGTTAAGAGGGCTCATCTCATGGAGGTATGATGGCATACTACAAGGTTCGGATCGAGGTGTGGTGCGATTGGGATCCGAAGGAAAGCAACCTCGAAGAGATCTCCGAGAACGTCCGCGCTGGTGAAGCCATTTGTATCAACGTCGTAGTAGTTGCTGAAGTAGATCGTCCCCAGGACATCGAGGATGACGCAGCGATGAGTTTCTTTGGAGGCGAAGAAGGCGACGCCGATCAAAGTCAGGGATAGGCCGAAATCGGCTCACCTCACTTGCAAGCTTTGCAGTAACGCTGGCTGATTTTTGGCGAGGTCTGAAACCGGAAAAGCAGCCGACAGGTAGGGATTACACTTGGCTCGAGCTAAGTAAAGATGCCTCAGTTTTTCGGGTTCCTACGAGCCATTAACGCTGGTCCACGGCGAGTGGCTAATATGAACGTGCTACGCCAAACATTCGAGTCGCTTGGTTTCTTCGAGTTGCGACGTTTTTCGGAAGCGAAAACGTCGTGTTTGAAACGAGGGCTAAAGACGTCAGAAGCCTCGAAAAAACGCTCGAGAGTGGACTCAGACAGGCTTTGGGTTTTAGTGTGCCTGTGTTCATAAGGACTCATGCAGAACTAAAAGAAATCGCGGCTTCAGAACCCTTCGATAAACCACTCATCTTGAATGCAGAGGTCAATATCGTACTCCTTGCGCATAATCTTGATCAGAAGGACCGAGCGAAGCTCATGGCGCTTGCGACAGAAACCGATAGGTTTCGCGTCCATGGACGTGAGGTTTACTGGTGGCGTCGTAAGAAGCCGGGCACGTCGCTGTTTTCGACTGTGCCGTTAGCAAAGGTGCTCGGCGAGCCCTTCACCATCCGTAGCACGAACACGATTAGAAGGCTGGTCGCGAAATGGCCCCTAGAGGCTCTCAATATCCATACAAACCTCTGATAGCGTCCGCGGCCTTTGGCCGTTTATGCGAATTACCACTTCCATGCGTGCCGAATGCACCCCGATGGCAGGCCAATATGGCAACCAAATCCGGGTAGTTCCTTCCAGCATGCCAACCGTCAAATATTGCTTGGCTCCACGGGCTTCAGAAGGCTTTTCAGGTCGTCATTGCCGGCCGTGAAACCCGATAAAGCTGCCAGGCAAACGCTCCCAAACCTACGCAAACCACCCCGAAGTGAACCAGCGTTCCCAGATAGGGGACGAATCTAACGACGGTGAGAATCAGCAGGCCCAACAGAAGTCCCAGCATCCAATCGCTCGTTGTCTCCCCAGCGGGCTTTAGAAGTATCTGCCCCAGGAATGCTCCAACCCAGATCTTGGCTAGGTAGATGGCAGCCAGGTAAGCCATCAGCAGCATGAGCGAAGCCGGAAGGCCAACCAGAGTGATGGCTAACAGAATCATCGCCACCGGCACTCCCGCCAAGATCGCAATCCCAAGCCCGAGGCTGCGCCATCCGGAGCCCACAGCGTGAGTGCTGGCCTGGAAAGACCGGGAAACAGGAGCAGGATCAACCATCCCACCAGCAGGAAGGCAGCGAGCCAGATCGCTGAGAAGAAGTAGAATGTCGGGCGTGTGAAACGGTTCTCCCTTACGCGCACCTGGACGTCACGTGTGCCCGTAATCGTCGCGCCATCGGCGATGTGTACGTTCCTCAGGTGGCGCACGCGAGCACTCAGGTTACCCCCGACCCGGGCAGTATTCGTCAGTGTAAGGTTGTCTCCGGCCATCGACAATGCGCGCCCAACGCTGCCGCTGACATCGGCATTGCCAACATAGATGTTCACGCTACGATTCACCTCGCCTTCAAGGGCGATGTCACCAGCGCCCACCACAATGCCTCCGCCCACGCGACCGCGGTCATTCAAACGCAACGATTGCATCAACCCGTAAAGGCTGTGGTTCACTTGCCCGTCCAGATCGAGCGAGTTCGAACAGTTGTAGATATTGCCCTCTACAGTCCCGCTTACAACGATTCTCTTGGCGAAACTCACCAGGTCACCCTTCACGGTGCCGCGGACTTCGACAGTCCCACCAAAAGGGAGCAGGTCTCCGTTGATGACACCTTCGACGCGCACAATGTTGCCTGAGGCCAAAAGGGTATCGTCAACCGTCTCGCTCGCTCCGACGGAGACGATCTCCGTGTGGCGCCGCTCCAGGGAGAAGCCGGACAAGGAAAAGGCAAGCAACAAGACCACGAGACCCAGGCCGGGCTGACGTAGTCGCCATCTCCGTCCCAACAGCAGCGCGCTTCCGACCAACAGCAGTACCGCGAAAATCTTCCCAACGACAGCAGCATATTCACGCACCATGGCAGTGCCTCCGTTTACGACGTAATAAGAAAGGTTGAAAATCAGGTTGTGCTACCGCTTCGGCTGAAAGGATTCAGCCATTGCAAAGTTTCCGGGATATTCACCCCATCGATCCAAAAGGAGACGACGGAACCTAGCGCAAGCACCACGGCCCCAATCGCAAAGTCGCTCCATGCCCACGACGAGCGCACACGGAAGACACGCGCCGGGCTGGGTGCCTCTTCAGTAAGCTCTTGCAGGCTTTCGCTCAGACGCGGTTCTCAGCGCGCAGTGCATCCAGCAGTTGCCGGCAGCTCCGACACGTGGATAGGTGGTCTCCCAGGCGCTGCGCCTTCGCTGCCGCCAGTTCACCGTCAACAAAGACAGAGATGACTTGTTCCGAATAACATTCCATGATCACTTGCTCCCGTGTCCCAGTTTGCGGCGCAAGTCCTGCTTGGCCGAAACAACAACGCCGCCACGTAATCACGCTTCAGGCCCAACTGCTGGGCGATCTCGTCATAGCTCAATTCGGCGTAATAGCGCAGAACCAGCGGCACGCGATAGTTCTCCGGCAGACGTGCAATCGCATCCCGCACCTTCGCCCTCTCTTCCGCGCTGAGGACTGCACCCAGGGGAGACGGCTCCGGGCTGGTTGCCTCGATGACCGCGGCTCTTTCTTCGACTTCCACAATCACCTGCCGTCCACGCTTCCTGCGCCGCAGAACGAGCCGGGTCAAAAGGGGAAAATTCACTCATCATCCATGAGCGGTTGCCTAGGTGTCAGAATTAGACGCACTTCAGGCCTTGTGCTTCATTGGCAGGGGGCAGCCTGAACATTAGACTCTGGTTAATGCCACAGCCGCTCTAAGGAGGATGGAATGAACATTCCGCGCATTGCCGCTCTACTCATCTTGTGCGGGGTCGTCGCGCTAAATGCGGTCGAGCAATCCAAAACGCCAGACGAATCTGTTTCCAAATCAGCCACCCAACAGGATCACATTCCCAAGTCAATCGCCGACAGTGTTAGCTTCACGCTCCAGTTCGCCGAGGGAAATTTTCTCGGCGTTGCTGAAGCCATGCCCGAGAACAAGTATTCGTTCGTTCCTACAAACGGAAAGTTCGAGGACGCCCGCAGCTTCGGTGAGCAAGTAAAGCACGTCGCCTGCGCCCAGTTCGCCTTCTTCAACGAATTCGAGGGCAAGAAGCCGCCCGACGACTGCGAAAAGGGCGGCCACGAACCGGCCAGAACCAAATCCGAACTGATCAAGTACCTCAAGGATTCGTTCGACTATTCGAACCACGTCCTCGCAACGCTTACGGCGAAAAACGCGCTCGATCGTGTCGAAGGCCGCTACGCCGGACCGAACACGAAGCTGGGGATTTCAGTCGTTGCCGTTTGGCACATCACAGACCACTACGGGCAGCTTGTAGAGTACCTGCGGATGAACGGTATCGTCCCCCCGATGACGCAGAAGTACAGACTGAAGTCCGGTGAATGAGATGGTCTGATACTGGAACATGCGCAGTGAGCCGTCCCTAGTTGAGCTGGGCATAAGGAAGGCTATCGACTTTACGGCCAAGTGCTCTGGCGGACAAAACGCGTAGCGCTTACGCTTTGAGTCGTGATTTTTTTTCGATAAGAGTCATTACACTCATTGACCGGTGAGATCGGGGTTCAAAGTGAAGTATGGTATCGCCGTAAGTTATTCAAGAAACGCGCGAAATTGTTGGTCGGGGCTAACAGACGATTTTCGAACTTTTCTGCTGACAGCTGGATGACCGCTGCCATTTGAAAAATTCGAGCGGCCAACGGGCCAGAATAGCAGCACCCGGCTCGTCACTTGCCCGAGATCACTCCTTCGATCCAATCCGCGTAGTGAGAGACACGGATTTGGTAGGTGATCTGACCGTAAACACAGCAACGAAATATCGAAAGCTCGCCGCTGGCGAATTTGTGCGAGACGAGCCCGGCCAATTCCCGCCTTCCCTGCACATTGAGAAGCACTGGTGCACCACTATCGCCATCGGCAGGCATGCCTTCGCGCGGAAGAGCATTCGGCGGGGCTTCAAAGGACAATTCCAGCCAGCGTTCACTCGTACTATTGACTCGCCCCTGGGCGTGGCGCAATTCCCCGCGATGAGGTGAGCCTGGATATTGACCGACGAGGCCATTTCCGGTCGCTCCGGCGCCGATGATTTCGACCACCTGCCCGCTCTCATCCGAACCTCTATAAATTTTGACAGGCGTGACGTCGGTGACCGGCTGCTGCAGCTTGATAAGTGCGACATCGTCCGAAGCCGCCAGAAATTCAAGGAGTGGCGCGGCATTCCCCGACTGTATTTCCTTAGGCGGTTTTTTGTAACCCGGATGAACAACTACTTTTTCTACCAGGCGTGTAACGCCATTGATCGTCAGTTCGCGGATCGGTCGCCAAGTTGTGGCATGAGCCGCGGTCAACACCCAGTTCGTCGCGATCAGCACCCCATGTCCTTCGTCCGGCAGGTACGCAACCTCTGGGAACTCGGCTAGGTTCACCCGGTATTCAGAATCAGAAACATCGTGTCGGATTACGATCGCACCCACCATGCTTTGCGCTAGCACCGCGATGCAGAGAAAACAGCACCACACTTCTATCAAGAACCGCTTCATACACTGATCCGCGATGTTGGACGGGTCGGCTACGCTTTTGGAACCAATGAATTCTATAATTCGTTGCGATTTGAGAAGAATGGTCAGCCCTAGCAGACGATTTTCGAACCCTTCTGCTTACGCCCAAATGCCTGTGAGCCTATTCTTGGAAAGTTCAGAGCCTGATTGCGCACGTCATTTCGGCGGAGCTGTGATACCCGAGCGCCCGCCGGAGATCCCAACCGCCTTTGCTTTACGTGACGGATTTGAGTCGTACGACTCCTTGCCGGAAACCTGCGATTTCGCCACTTCCTGCTTTCCCGCCTCACCCCCGATAGTCAAATCGGCGATTCCGATACCGGTGCAAACCGCAGGATCGGTTGCCCTCTTTTTCCGGCCAGGATCTAGGGTCACGTCTGCGATGCCGACACCTTCTTTACCGTCCATGGACTCTCGCACCGTCCCATCGGAATCGACGATCGCCGAAAGTCCAGGATAAAAGCCCTTAATTTCATTCGGCGGAGGCTTGTAAGAGCGGCCCACTTTGTTCACCATCGCCACTGGAATCCCAATTTTCTTTGCGTACCACGAAGCGAGACGCCTTCCAGGGGGCTGTGGCAGACCGCCGCTCTCCGACATGTCGGGTGCGGCATGTGGCATGAGGATAAGGTCCGCTGACTGTTTGATCAGTTCAGTCGGCAGCGCGCAATAGTAGTTTTCTGCGCAAATGCCAATACCTATCTTCCCAATTGATGTGTTCAAGATGTGTGGGCCCATTTCGCCACGGAAAAAATAAGCCTCAGCTTCGGCAGGCACCGCTTTCCTCACTCTTCCCGCTTCTTGACCTTCCGGCGTGGTGAGAACAAAGGTGTCATAGAAATCTTCGCCATCTGCCTCGAAAAATCCTGCACCAATCCAGACGTGCAATCGACCAGAGGTCGATTTCAGCCAGTGGACGGTTTTGCCATTGCTCGGTTCCGCTGAGTCCCAAGTATCGAAAGACAGATAAGAGCCCGTCGGCATGAACTCCGGATAGAGGATGAGCTTTGCGCCTTGCGCACTGGCTTTCTCTGCGAATTGAGTGGCTCTCTTTAAGTTCCCATCAATGTCGTGGTCAAGCGAGCTCATCTGTATGATCGCGATCCGTAGAGTCCTTGTGCCGGTCGGCACCATGTTTTTTGAGGCCGCAGTCGAGCCATCGTGAGCTGACTGCGCGAAAACGCCTGACGCAGCGAGAAAGTACAGGAATAAGACCACAACGCAGCCTGAGCGCATCTTCACCCCTCGTTCCTAATCATCCGTTCGCTGCTAATTCTCGAACATTATGGCAGCAGGGCCAGGCTTCGCAAGAAGCGTGAATGTCAACGGCTTGCAAAAATTGATGTCGAAGGAAACTAATATAAGTGGCAGTTACACCGTCGTTGTGAGGTCGAGCCAGGCGGGCCAGAAGGTCAGCGATTCTCGATCATCGCTGTCCTTCGCGCGAGAGCTGAATCCAATGTGGAAGCTGGTCGCCTTCTTGCCCTGCTGGCAGCCGCGATGTTGCGGCGCCCATCAGTTGGCCGTCCTTCAGAGCCAGGTCAATATCCAGGGTGAAATCTCCGGACGGCGCATCGGCGATGTCGCGGTTCGCTGCCAATTCACCGTAAACATGAGTCGGTTTGATGGATACGTTCCTCAGCTCAGTCAGCGTTCCATCGGCAAGCCTGCCGCGCACAGCACCACCGGCAGTAATGATCAGAGAGACTCGGACTGGGTCGCCCAGCACGAGCATATGGCCGGACCATTCGCCCATAACGGACGACGGCACCGAGGTGGCCCCTTGGCGCGGGTCGTGCCGCAGGCGCGGAAAGCTCAGGGACGACCACGTCAAGTATGCGTTCGCCTAGGTTGCTGACGAACTGCGAATATGAGTTCGCAACGACGATTACGGCGACATTCTTCGTCGGGACTAGGGTGAGAAGAGCATAAGTATCAGATGTGCCACCCTGGGCGGAGATAACCTTGGTTCCGCCTTTCTGGCTCGTCCACCAGCCGAGACCATACTGCCCGCGTGTCCCAGGCTGCGCGCGATGCATCTGGTCGAGGCTGCTGAAGGAGAGGATGCTATTGGCGTTTGTCGTCTCCTTTAACTGATACATCCCAAAGAGTGCCAAGTCGTGAGCGCTGCAGCGCAGGCCTGATGCTCCGGGAGTGCCCGAGATCCGCGCCGGTGATGGAGCGTGAGTTTTCTCGTCATATTGAGTGGAGGCGCGCTGTCGCGTCTTTAGGCCGCAGCCCTCCATGCCCAAAGGAATGAAGATATTTTTCTTCAAGTAGGAGTCGTATTCGTTCCCCGAGACTCGCACGATGACTTCGCCGAGGATGCCGAAGCCGAGGTTCGAATAATCGAAGACATCCCCTGGACGCCAGACCAGGATGCCGTAGTCGCGGATCTCCCGATCGAGATTGCAGGCGGAACGATCATAGCCGCACCAACGGGTGAAAGTCGTGAGTCCGCCGGTGTGCGACATGACGCGACGGACGGTGGACTCAGTGGCGTTCCAGTGTGGGCTGTGGACTTTCGCCGAGCCGAGATAGTCGTTGACGGGTGCGTCCAGGTTGAGCCTGCCGCGTTCGAAGAGTTGCATGATTGCCGTTGCCGTGATGGACTTGGAGACCGAGGCAAGTGCGAAGGGCGTCTTAGGTGTGGCGCGCATGCCTCGTTCGCGGTCAGCCCAGCCAAAGCCGGGTTCGTAGATAATCTTGCCGTTCTTGGTGACAGCGATCGCAAGCCCGGGCACGTCCGCGTGAGCGGCTATGTCGTTGTCAAGATTGCTCAATATCAGTCCCTGGTCCTGTAACTGTTCTAGGCGCCGCCAAAAGAGTAATCTGTCATCCTGCTTTTGCCAATGAGGCTCCGTAATGGGATGTGGCCAGGCGCTGCGATTGCTGGGCGAGAATGACCAGACCACATAGAGGCCCTGCTCGCCCACGCGGCTGCGCTCAAATTTCTGGTAAACGACAGAGCGGAGCACGCCATCCTCTCCGACCAATTGATGAGCGTGGTAGAGATCAACGAATAACCGTAAAGTGAGTACATCTCGGCACGGCGCACTCGCTCCAATGGAGAAGCCTCACCCGCGCTTGTGCCCGTAACAAGGGTTTGCGGTAGCCAGATGTAATGCTCCGATAGCGGAGTGTCGTCCGCAGGCGGCTCCGCGACACACTTGCCCTCGCAGACCCACAGGCGGCCAACCTGGACGAGATGTTCAGCGGTAAGTTTTTCCGTCTTGCCTTTCGGCTGGCATCCGCGTGCGATCTTGTCGTAGACAATGCTGGCGTAACTATCCATTCGCGGCGCTTTGGCTCTCCGAGTCGCCTCAACTTCGTCCCACTCCAGCAGTTCGTAACGAGGACGGGTGCCAGACTTGACGAGCTTTATGAAGCCCTTGTCGAAAAGTTCCTCCACCGCAGGTTTGCCATGAATCCATGCGATGCTCGTGTATTTTTGAATGGCCTGGACGGACCACGAGGTTCCGCGATGGTCCTTGCCGGTTCCACACGCGAGCACGAGGTATGCTACCGCCGGATTCATTCCCAGCTCGCAAACTTTCGCCCAGGTGCGTCTGTCGATGCGAAAGAAGCCCTTGCCGAGGCGATTCGAATTGGGCGCAACTGTGGTGAAATCGGTTCCCTCGACATCAGCAGCCCGCGTAAGACACGGCGGTTCGGGTAGAGTGAGGTGTTGCCTTGAAATCTGATCGCCTCTTTAACCCCTGGGCCCCAACAATAGTACCGGCCGCCGCCTGTCAACTCTCATGTGCCTCCCATAAGCCTTTTGTCTTCATGTCCGTCTATTGGTATGGCACTTGCTCTCCTACACGCCGTAACGGAGGATCGTTCCATGCTCGCAGACCTCAGGTATGCGCTCCGGCTGCTTGCCAAGTCGCCCGGCTTCGCCATCACGGCCGTCCTTACCTTGGCCTTGGGCATCGGCGCCAACATTGCCATCTACAGCATCATCCATGGCGCCCTCACCCTGCCCTATCCCCACTCCGAGCGCATGATCGCGATCCAGAACGTCTTCCCCACCGGTTCCTATTACGCCGCTTCCTGGCCCGACTTTGAGGAGTGGCGCGCCAAGTCCACCAGCTTCTCCGGACTTGTGGCCAGCACCTCCCGCGGCATGACCTGGAACGGCGCCGCCTTCGGCCACTCGGTCCCCGAATCCGTCAATACGGGCCTCGTCAGCGAAGGCTTTTTCAGCCTCTTCGGCATTAAGCCCGTCCTCGGCCGGGACTTCCTCCCTGCCCAGCATCAGCAGGGCGCCGCGCCGGTGTGCATGGTGGATGAGAAATTCTGGCGCCAGCAGCTCCATGCCGACTCCGGAGTCGTCGGCCGGGGGCTCGACCTTGACGGCAAATCCTGCACCATCGTCGGCGTCATGCCCCTCATGCTCCCCGCCGGCTATCGCCCCACCGAGGTCTGGATCCCGCTCGAAATCAACAAGCCCTGGGACAAGCCCGGCGTTAACTATCTCTTTGTCCGGGGCAGGCTCCGCTCCGGCGTCACCCAGCAGCAGGCCCAGGCTGAGCTGTCCACGGTCCAGTCGCAAATCGACAAGCAGTTCCCCGACAACAAGCACGCCGTCGCCATTCATCCGCTTTCGCAGGCGTTCTTCGGAGACCTGCGCCCCATCATGCAGGCGTTGCTGGTAGCCGTGGGCTTCATCCTGCTCGTCGCTTGCTTCAACCTGGCAAACATTTTGCTCGCCCGCGCCTCCGATCGCACCCGCGAGTTCGCTTTGCGCCGCGCCCTGGGAGCCTCGTCGCGCCGCCTCATCCGCCAGGCGCTCGGTGAGAGCCTTCTCCTCGCCGCCGGCGGAGTCGTAGCCGGCCTGCTCGCCGCTTTCGGCCTTACTCATATTCCCCTTGCCGCCTGGCCGAAAGGCTTTGTCCCGCCCTCCGCCGTCCACCTAGATGGGGCTATCCTCGGTTTCGCCTGCGTCCTTGGAATCGTCACTGGGCTTCTCTTCGGCATCGTTCCCGCGTTGCGTATTGTCCGGCAGGATGACAGATCCGCCCTCCAGCCCGGTCGCGCCATCACCGAGTCGCGCAGGCACGGCCGTACGCGCGGCGCTCTCGTCATCTCTGAGATCGCGCTCTCCATGCTGCTGGTCGTCGGAGCGCTCAACGTCGCCATGTACTTTGTCTCGCTGCTGCGCGTTGATCCCGGCGTCGATCCGCGCAATGCCCTGGTCATGTCGGTCCAGCTTCCGCCCCTTGACTACCCCAAGGCCGAAGACCAACGCCGCTTCTACCACGCCCTCATGCCCAGACTGTCCGCGCTGCCCAGCGTCACCGCGGTGGGCGGCAGCGTCGATACGCCCTTTACGGGCTGGTACTCCAACGGCGACTTCGAATATGAGGGCCAGCCCGCTGGATCGACCGGGACAAAGCCCGTCGCCGAAAAACACTACATCACCATGGGCTTCTTCGCCGCCATCGGCGCCTCCCTTCGGCAGGGCCGTGAGTTCAGCCCCGGCGACAACGCGGACGCCCCGCCGGTCGCAATCATCAACCGCACAATGGCGCAGAAGCTCTGGCCGGGGGAGAGCGCCATCGGAAAAAGGCTCAAGCCCGGCAACGACTGGGTGACGATTGTCGGCGTGGTCCGCGATATTGAATTTGCCGGCCCGGGCGAGCCGCCAGCCAACCAGATCTTCATCCCCATCGACCAGGTTTCCGTGCCGTTCCTGACCTTCATCGTGCGCACATCCCCGGGTTCCACCGCCGACCCGCTCTCGCTGACCGAACCAGCCCGCGCCGCAGTCGCCTCGATTGATTCCCGGCTCGCCGTCTCCAACGTTTCCTCGTTCGAAGCTCTTGCGCACGATGCGCTCGCCGGCCAGCGCACTTCCACTACCGTCACATCGGTTCTCGGTATGTTGGCGCTGCTGCTGGCCAGTGTCGGCGTCTATGGGATCATGGCTTATTCGGTCGCCCGACGCGAGCGCGAATTCGGCATCCGCGTCGCGCTGGGCGCCAATCGTGGGAGCATCGCCCGCCTGCTCTACGGCGCCGTGAGCCGGCTGCTGCTGGCAGGAATGGCATTGGGAATCACCCTGGCGTTCGCCGCCCGCGTCTGGATGGCGAAGCTGCTGGGTCCACAGGGCACGAGCGTCAGTTCCATCGCGCTGGGAGCCCTCTTGCTGAGTACGGTCGCAGTGATCGCTGCCGCCGTTCCCGCCCGCCGGGCGACCAGTGTGCAGCCTATCGAGGCCCTCCGCAATGAGTAGAAGCCCAAGTTGGAGAGTTGTTCACAAAGTGAGAAGTGCCCCGGCTATGCCGGAGCGACAAGGAATATCGGATGGAGTTCAGCGCGGACATGAGCGTCCGTGAAGTCGCGAGCACGTATTACGGACAATTATTGGAGCCCCTCTTGGGGACATCTCCCCTGCGCGAATAGCTCGAGCTCTCCCGCTGGTAGTTTGCCGGTAGTCCGATCGTTCGCTATTTACCTGCGAATGTATTTTTGGGAATTCCGGCTTTTTAGTGGTGGAGGCGAACGGGGGCTTTGCCCTCGCCCCCCAGGATTTAACGCTTTGATGCCTTCCCGATGAGGAGCTCTTCAAACAGGAAAGAGGGATGCCGCGTAGCATCCCCCTTGAGCCCTCGATCGGTTGAGGCCACTGATTCGGCGCTCGGGTTGCTTCCCAGCATTGCCCTATCCTCCGCTCAGTTCCTGCTCATTATAAGGGTTGTCCGATGGAGGTCCCTCACGGCTGCGGTACACAAATCAGTGTCACGGCCGATGGCTCACCGGTGTTCACTCGCGACATCGGCACGCAGGAGATCTACGCGCTAGCAGTCAAGTGGCCGTAGCCGATGCCGGATCACGGCTAATCGTTGGGGCTCTTCGGGCTGTGCCCTTTCCAGGCTGCAAAAAAAGGCGCGACGGTGACCGCGCCAAAGGGTTCACATACAGCAGGTTACTTCCGTCCGTCACCTAGTGAGACAATCGTGAACGTCTGGGGCTTGCCGGCGGCTCTGGCGCGTCGGTGAAGTCGCGAAGCGCAGTTACGGACAATTCTCGGAAAACCCTCGGACTATACCCCTCGCGCGATTTTCCTTCCCGTCTGCACCGAGTTGGCTTGGTTCCGAATCGTCCGCGAATCCTCTGCGAATCGGTTGCTAATCGCTGGAAAATTGGCCAGGAAAATTCGCTGGGACAAACGAGTGCAGACTCCCAGGAAGGGTATCGCGCGTGGCTCCTAGGTCAGCGTGGCGGAATTGCTACGGCGATTATTTGCGAATTGCCTGGAAATTCGCGTGAGTTTATTTTGTTTGCGGAGAGGATGCGAGGGCGTCGAAGGCGCGCGCTTCTCAGATCTCGGACAACTCTTGGCTTGCGCGAAGTTCCGGAGGGCTTCAAGGGTGATCAGCGCAGCCCAGGTCGACTTGCGGACAACTATGGTGGGCATGTACCGGCGCCACCCAAGTGCCTCTTGCTTCACGACGCGCCTGCAATCAAAATCTACTCGCAGTTAGCGAAACCAGCCGTACCGTTTTTGGTGACGCCCTTGCACCGCTTTTTAGCGGGTTTCAACGGCTCAAGCTGTTGGCCGAACTGTTCTCCAAGGCAGGCCTGTAGCAACGTGCAGCCGGCGGGCAACTCCGTAAGCCGCGCCAGCGCCAGCCTTCGGATCGTGGGGCTAATGCCTTGGCAGCGACAGCAGCGAGATTACGCGTACAGCTTCGTAAACAATGCCTCACTTTCTGCAACATAAAGTTAGGTGGCAAGCCACGCTACACAAACTGTGACAGTTTCTTTACTGTCACAATGCTCAAGGACCTGGGGTGGCGTTGACCCGGCCACCCGTCCGCTGCCTTTCCTATTCTTGTGACACCTCGAAAACTGTCACACCTCCTGTAGAACAGTCGGTCCGCCTGCGCTAACGTGACTGGCGTGGTGAGAGATGGCGGCCGCCAAGGGTCTTTCGGCTCTCAGCCACTTGAGCAGTATCGGAGGTGCCAGATGAAACCAAAGTGCAAACGTGCGTGCCTGACGGTAGTGCTGGCGGCGTGCTCGGCCTTGGCACAGCAAACCCCGGACGGTCCAAGCAAGGCCGCCGAGCCATGGAGTTGCCACACGATCGCCCTGACATCGGACAATCCCTCTCTTCCTTACCCCCTGTTCGCACCTTATCTGGAAAAACAGGGAAACTTTCAAACGTCGGCACTGCAGTTGAATGACCAACCGCTGACCGCCGACGTCCTCGTGCATCTGAGCGACGGGGAGATTGGAAACACGCGTATTTTAGTTGTGAATCGCCGAACCCACGAAAGCCGGGTGACTTCCAGTAGCTGGACAGACTACCCCAGCTTGGTAGCGACCGATGTGATGAACGAGGTGGGCTTGGTTTGCCGAGATCCTGCAGTCCTGGTTGCGAGAGAAGTCCTGGCCGCGCCGTCGCCTGCCGAAGCTCAGCCTGACAAGTCAACCACTGAAACTGGTCATAGCCACGGCTTCAAATATTTCGTGGGACGCACTGCCTATTATGCAGGCCAGGGCCTAGCTGCGGCTGCCATCGTTGCGGGATATGCTGCCTATGGTATAGCCATCTCGGCGGCAGCCGACTAGCTTTGTTCACAGACGCCATAGTCTCGGCCAGCATTCGCCTTACGCCAGCCGCCGATTCGGGTGGGACAACGGGTTCAATTGACTGCTCGTAGGTTTGCGTACGGTGCCGGCCGCCGTTGCGACCTAACTCCGCAGCTTTGTCGGGGTTCGCATGGAAATAACAGAGGCCGCCTTCCATCGCCCAAGCCGTGCAAGCCGTACCGTTTTTGGTGACGCCCTTGCACCGCTTTTTAGCGGGTTTCAACGGCTCAATCTGTTGGCCGAACTGTTCTCCAAGGCAGGCCTGTTAGCGCCACGGAACGAATTTAGGCTTGGCATTGTGGGTCTATTGATCGAGGTCACGGTTGGTGCTAACGCGACAAGAAGGAGTGTGTAAAACCCATGGGCGGTTGTCTGTTCCCCGATGAAATCCTGGTTGGGACGAATTTTAAGATTTCGCTGGATGTTGACCAGTGCGAGGTGGAAAGCCACAGGTTCTGCGAGGTCCCAGTGTCAGGCCCTGGGCTGGTCAACCGATTGGTGACCATCACGGGAATAGCAGTACCCGCCGCCGATACGCAAACCTTTGACGACACTTTTCGCGGCGACATCTTCGTAAAGACGGACTTTATCCTCAATCCACCGGATCAATGGTTGAACATCGTTGACGGAAATACCGACCTGCTGCAAACTACCTACGTCGCGTTGGCGGACATTAATAACGAGGCTGAAGGCAACTTCATCTTCTCGGTTGACGAAGCATCTACGCAAAGAAATGTTGATGGGCGAATCCAAGTCAACATTCGAGCAGCGGTGCAGGGTAACGTGACGCTTGCCCGGGTGGCTTATCAGGCGAATATCTTGTTTCATAAGGCATCCTAGAAACCTCTCACCTAACGCTAACCACCAGGGCACCTACGAAGGAGGCACCCAACAGGATGCGAAGAAGGCGTCTTTGACCATTTACTTCATGGCTCATCTACACCCTGTCGCTCTGATCCTTCCTACATGAGCCGCTGATTTTGTCAGGTGGCCGCAATTTCAATGATGCGGTCAGATTTCAGGCACACCTCACCCTTACCCTGTGCTGATATGGCTAATTAACAGCCAGCTCGCACTTAAGGGGCCCTAAAACAATTTGGCCATATAGGAAGACTCTGTGGGCGTTGTTGCGGTACGTCCATCCCCAAGTTGACGCGGCAGAGCGGGAGTACGGCGACCCCCGGCAGTTTGTTTACTGAGCCGCTCGGGAGCGGGAAGAAGCGTTTACAACGCATCAATTCTGTGCTACGTATCCTGTCGGGAAGAAGTAGCCTTTCCCAAGCATGGTTAGTCTAGCCATCCACATCGTCGCGGTTTGCATAATAGTGTGGGCAGCACTGATGTGCCTCGCCATTGTTGCCAAGATATCTATAGACGGCGGAACGCTTGGGCGCTTGATTGCACTATCGCTCTTTTTCATCGTGGTTATCTGGATTGCTACGCTGATTCACTCCTAAAGAGCGTCCCGATGCGATTGCTGTGTGGTTTAACTCAATTCGACCCGGGGCACGCTGCTGTCTGACCATCTATAGGGTTTGTATCTCGGCGGTGGCTTTCCCGTGAGTGCAGGCCGTCGAACTTAGAGGATCAGACCGCCAAAGTTTGGCCGGAAGCCGATTAAGATCGAAAGTTTCCTATGGCAGATGGTCGCGTTCAGGCTTCTGGCTGGGCTAGGGCAAGTTTCCCAGCTAGTGCAGCAGCACCGAGTTCTGGAGGCGAAACTGGCGACAAAGAAGGCGGAATTTGTTGAAGAGTGTAAGGCGAGAACCCTCACTAAAGCCATCGCGCCGACTTTTGCATAAGCCAGCTGTAAGTCTGTTGCCCGTGAGATTTGTGGAAGTTTTATTACGATCCACCGCGGTCGGATTGTTACGAAACAGTCACGTCGGCGCGAGCAGACGCGCCCGAAGGATGCCAACTCTTCCGAAGGGGGGCAACAGTATTTGTAGGCCCTCTTCGTGTAGGTTTGGCCCCCTTCGCGTCTGGCAACTCAGCACCGAGGTTGAATATGTCCGCCGAGAAGGCCGAAATGGGGTGATGGCGGGCACACCTACCCCTTACCCTGTGCTCATGTGGCTAATTAACCACCGCCAACCGACATCGTAGGCCCCCACAATCATGCAGTTGGTCACGTCTCAAAGATTAATTTTCATCGTTATTCGCACTCTCGTCACAACTTTGGGAAAAATTTGGCGCTACTAGGTCCCGTATCTCCAAAAACAATCAAGTAACGCTTTCACAAAAAGTTGCCAACTCATTTTCACCGTCTTGACCGCGTCGTGACAACTTACTCTGGTCGCTCGCTCCATAGTTGCCCCAGAACACCCGGCGGCAAGACCTGTGCTGTTGCCAGCCTCTTAGCGTGGACTCTCATTCCCGCGTGCTACCGGATGCTCCAGGTTCCAGGGAAGCAACGGCCGCTCCCTGTTGTAGGAAGGGGAACATGTCGCCAACAGCTGGCCATATTGAAAATGTGCTGCTGATCGTGATCCTGCAGCTGATCGTAATAGTCGCTGCCGCCCGCATCTTCGGCGGTTTGTTCCGCCGGATAGGCCAGCCCTTAGTGTGTGGCGAGATCGCGGCAGGTTTGATTCTCGGCCCCTCATTCTTTGGCGGAATGTTCCCCAGCTTGTTCCACAAGATATTCAACCCCTCGGTGGGACAGATCTTCGCCGTCATGAGCCAGATCGGCCTCATCTTCCTGATGTTCCTGATTGGGCTCGAGTTCGACTTCGGTCACCTGAAGGAGAACCGAGGCACCGCCCTGTCCGTCTCGATCATTGGGATCGTATTGCCGTTCAGCCTCGGAATAGCACTCGGCCACTGGATGCATGCAGCCTTGGGGATGCAGGGAAGCTGGGTGAACTTTGGCCTTTTCATGGCTGCAGCCATGTCCATTACCGCTATTCCGATTCTGGGCCGAATCATGGTGGAGCTTAATCTCAATCGTACTCGAATCGGATCGCTCACTATCTCTGCGGCAGCCGCAGATGACGCGTCCGGCTGGATCATGCTGGCAGTCATCACTGCCATCGCACGCTCCGCACTCGACCCTGCAAAACTGGGCATCATGATTCTCGAAACCGTCGGCTTTGCCTTAGCCATGGTGTGGCTGGTGAGGCCTCTACTGAAGAAGTGGACCGCACATCAGATGCGAACTCGGGGAGGCAAACTCTCACTTGGCGCGCTCGCGGTTGTGCTTCTCCTGATGCTGGCAGCTGCGGCTGCGACCAACCTTATCGGTATTTTCTCTATCTTCGGTGCCTTTTTTCTGGGCGCAACTCTCTACGACCAGCACGAGTTCCGGGCAGCGGTACAAGAGCGGCTGCGTGATTTCGTTACGGTCTTCTTCCTGCCAATTTTCTTCACCTACACCGGTCTGCGAACCGACATAGGCACCATGTCAGGCAGAACTCTATGGATAATGTGTGGCTTGGTTTTGCTGGCGGCTTTCGTCGGCAAGTTCGGAGGCTGTTCGCTGGCAGCGCGAGCGAATGGATTGCCGTGGCGCGAAGCTTCCATCATCGGCGTGATGATGAATACCCGCGCGTTGATGGAATTGATTGTTATCAATATCGGATTCGAACTTAGCGTCATACCGAAAAGTGTCTTCTTCATGCTGGTCGTCATGGCGGTCGCCTCGACTTACATCACGGCTCCCCTACTGCGCCGGCTCATCCGCTCGAGCGAGGTCGAACAGGAATATCTCAATTCAGAGTTCGCCGAGCGCACGGGGTTACCCGGTCTCAGCAGAAAGGCAGCGTAACCATGGAGTACATCATCATTGGTGCGGGTCCGGCTGGACTTCAGCTTGCTTATTTCCTCCAGCAGGCTGGTCGTGACTATTTGGTAGTAGAGGCAGGTTCAACTCCCGGCACCTTTTTCCGCACGTTCCCGCGGCATCGCCGGCTCATTTCCAGCAATAAACCACATACCGGATGCAGCGACCCGGAGTTCAACCTCCGCATGGACTGGAACTCTCTTCTTTCGGATGATCCCAGTCTTCGCTTCACGCGCTACACCGAACGTTATTTCCCCCCGGCTGATGAAATGGTGCGCTATCTCAGCGACTTTGCTGCGGTATCTCAGTTGCAGATTCAGTACGACACCCGCATCGTGCGGATAACGCGCAACAGTGTCTTCCATGCGCGAGACCAGCACGGCAGGACTTATGAAGCAACGCGCCTGATCATGGCGACAGGAGTTTCTCAGCCGTATAGTCCTCCGATTCCCGGCATCGAAACCTCCGAATTCTACACCACTGTATCGGTGAATCCACGCGACTTCACCGATCAACGCGTGCTCATCATCGGGAAGGGGAACTCGGCTTTTGAAACCGCGGACAACCTTATCGAAACGGCAGCGGTAATTCATGTGGCTGGCCCCAGTTCCATCCGGCTGGCATGGAAGTCCCACTACGTAGGACACCTCCGTGCGGTAAATAACAACCTGCTCGATACTTATCAACTGAAGTCCCAGAACGCTTTGCTGGATGGCAATATCGAACGCATCGAACAGCGCGATGGGAAGTACTTGGTAACCGTCAGTTTCTCCCGGGCCAACGAGGTGAAGAAGGAAATTCTCTACGATCGCGTCATTGTGTGCACCGGGTTCCGGTTCGATGCTTCGGTGTTCGCCGATGATTGCAGGCCGGAGCTCGTTTACAACCATCGCTTCCCGGCACAGACCTCGGAGTGGGAATCAGCCAACGTTCCTGATCTTTATTTCGCTGGCACACTCATGCAGGTTCGCGACTTTAAGAAATCGACAGGTGGATTTATTCACGGCTTCCGCTACGGAGTGCGGGCCCTGCATCGCATGCTGGAACGAAAGTACCACGCGGTCGAATGGCCGCACGCCGTCTTACGTTCCGATCCTCACACGCTTATGGAAGCCGTGATCGAGCGAGTAAACCGGACATCGGCGCTCTGGCAACAGTTTAGCTTCTTGTGTGACCTGATCGTTATCGACACCCAAGACTGCGCCAGGTACTACGAGGAGCTGCCGATTGATTACGTACGCGACAGTGACTTTGGCGAAGCTCAGTGCTATGTGACGATCACGCTGGAGTACGGACCAGATCACGATAAGTTCGATCCGTTTGATATCACTGTGAAACGGGTGGCACAGGATGATGCCGAGCATTCCTTTGACGCTCGCTATCTACATCCCGTTGTGCGCCAATACAGGCATCGAAAATTGATCCGCGAACACCACATCGCGGAGAACCTGGAAAACCAGTGGAACGGCCCTGCCCATCGCGAACCGCTGACAGAGTTTTTCTCCAGCCTGACATCGTTAGGTGAAATCACCACTTCACAGTTCGGCACGAAAGCGAGCGATACACATGCTGTCATTACGTGATTTTGAGCTTGAAGCACAAAAGCGTCTCGATCCGGCAATTTATGACTATTTCGTCGGAGGTGCGGATGACGAGGTGACACTGCGTGCAAATGAAGCTGCTTTCGCTCGCATTGGTTTGGTTCCGCGGGTATTGCGCGGCTCTGGAGAACCCGAACTTGGCTTGACCTTGCTCGGGTGTCGGGCCTCAATGCCAATCGTGATCGCCCCCACTGCATTTCATCGCCTAGCACATCCCGACGGTGAGCGTGCGACGGCACGGGCCGCCTCTTCAGCTGGAACGATCATGATCGTAAGCATGGCTTCAACTGTCCCACTCGAGGAGGTAGCTATCGAAGCGCGGGGGACTGCGGGAACGGGCGCTACTTTGTGGTTCCAGCTCTACCTTCAGCCCGACCTCCGCTTTACCGAATCGATGGTTCGTCGCGCCGAAGCCGCTGGCTATAAGGCCTTGGTGGTCACCGTTGACTCGCCTGTATTCGGACGCCGCGAAAGGGACTTGCGCAACGGCTTCCTAGACCTGCCCCCGGGATTGCACTGCGAAAACCTGCGCGAGGCCGGAGAGGTACGAGAAATCGTGTTTTCTTCGCAGTTTTCTTGGGATCACGTGCGATGGCTGCGCGGGGTGACCTCTCTGACGATCGTGCTCAAGGGAATCTTGCATCCCGCAGATGCGGAACTTGCTGTGAAGCACGGAGCCGATGCGGTCATTGTTTCGAACCATGGCGGCCGCCAACTCGATACAGTGCCCGCGACCATCGATCTGCTGCCCGCGATTGTAGAAGCCATCGACCGGCGGGTCCCCGTGCTGATGGACGGCGGGATCAGACGCGGCACCGACGTTGTCAAGGCTCTTGCCCTGGGCGCAAACGCAGTTGCAGTCGGGCGCCCAGTGCTTTGGGCGCTTGCTGCAGGTGGTGAAGATGGCGTCAAACAAATGCTCGGGATGTTGCGCTCAGAGCTGACTCGCGCTCTTGCCTTATGCGGATGCGGTTCGCCACGGGACCTTAGCCACGACTTCGTACAGCTTCGCAACACGGAGGAACGGTGCTTGTCGTTGTCATCGTGATCGGGGGCGCAGTCGCGTTTGCCAGCCTTCCTTACTGGCTGCCTGCAATGGTGGTCCGCCTGCGGGTGCGCATCTTCACCGCGATCAATGGCGAAGACGGAATCGAAATTCCCGGCAAGCTGGTGGATGCATCCCGTTTGAAGCAGGTCTACTCTCACCCGGCTGCGAATGGTAGGAGCCGGGGCGCTGCACTGTCGGATCTTTTCTGGTACTGGCTTGCTCCCGGCCCGGAAGTGCACCAGGAACATCTGGAACCCGGAGAGCGATATAAAGAAGTCGCCCGAATAACGCGGCGCACTCTAGGTATCCCGCGCCACACGGCGGAAGAAGCTGCCGCCCAGTGTGCCATTCGAACACTCGCCCGCGCGAACATTCGCAAGAGAAAGCTGGTACGGATTCGCGACTTCATGATGCCCCTCTGGGCCGAGTTCTATTACGAACTCGTGTTTGGTGAACGCTGTCCCGCGTCAGCCCGGGAACTTATAGTGGCCAATGCCAACGACGTCGTCACAGCGCTCAAATGTTGCAGCTTGCGACACATGGACAGGCGGTACCGCCTCACGCGATTCCTGATCGAAAAAATCAGCGTAGGCAAGGCACCGCACGTGCTTCCGAAACAATTTTCGACCGAAGAACAGGCCTTCTACCTCCAAGGCACGTACTTTAATACGGCAGTCGTACAGATGTCAGAAGCAATGCTTCACCTTTGTATGGTCATTGCCCAGCATGACGAGGTTCAGGCGAGGCTCAAGGCAAACCTCGACGATGATCGGTATCTCGATCAGGTAATCACCGAGACACTGCGCCTGTATCCTCTTTTTGGCATTTCCCATCGCATCACATCGGCCGACATTGTTGTTGACGGGCAAACCATCCTTCCTGAAGGTTCGGTCCTTTGCTTCAATCATCCCGAGTACCATCGCACGGGCTTCCGGCACCCAGAAGACTTTGATCCAGAGCGTTGGGAGAACCTCCCGCCCCAAGAGCAAAACTACATCCCTTTCGGTGTAGCAGCCAACCGTCCATGTCCGGCTTCCGGACTGGCGCCTGTAACCATGCGTGCAGTCGTACGCGAGATCTTGAAGCGCTATGCCCTGTACTCGTCGGCGTCCCACACTCGCTCCAGTCCCAATCGGGGACCCTGTGTGATTGTGTCAAGGGCAATGAAACTGGACGGGCGATCACGCCGGGTGATTCTCACGTTCTTGCAGGTCCGAGACCGATGGGAAGACGTCTGGCGCAGCCTAGTTCAGCTTGTTTTGGGCACGTACATGGTTTGGGATGCACGGCGTTTGCGTCTTTGTGCGAGCTACTTCGAAGGCAAGCAACCGCAGGTCGGCAGTCCGAGAGTAACGACGAATGTCCGCACGTGTCCGGTGACTGGGCATGCCGGTCATGGAGCACCGCGAGCATCTTGAGCCACTCGGCGCTCGCCCAACCAGGTGTTGCCGCGAAAAATTCCCAGGAGGGACCACTCGCCATGGCTACTCACACGACGCCAAGCACTGAATATGTTCTCGGCGGGACCCTTACCGAGCACCATCGCTTGAATCGGCAAGGCCGCCTGATCTCCAGGATCACGCGGCATTTCCTTGAAGAGATAGGTCTCACTCCCGGGATGCGAGTGCTTGACGTCGGCTCCGGGACAGGCGATGTGGCTCTTCTCACAGCACGCTTGGTCGGACCATCAGGTAGAGTCGTGTGCGTCGATATTGATTCAGCAGCACTGCATATTGCGAAGAAACGTGCAGATGACGAAGGTCTAACTAACATAGTTTTTTGTGCATGCGATTTCCATCGGTACGAAACGCCGATTGCATTCGACGCGGTCATAGGTCGCTGCATACTGCTTCACCAAGCTAAACCACTTGACGCCCTGCAAGCGGTTCTGAAGCATCTGCGATCGGGTGGGATCGTTGCCTTCCAAGAACCTTGGTTTTCACGTGCATTCTCCTGTCCCGAGGCGCCACTGTTTCAGGAAATGCTCGGCTGGCTTCACGGTACTCTGGCGGCCAGTGGCTTCGATGGTGATATTGGGGTGCGACTCCCCTCATTGTATGTATCTGTTGGCTTGCCAAGACCCAGGCTGAGCTTCGAAATGCTGGTGGAGTGTGGTCCGGAATCCGAAATCTATGACTTTTGCACCGATACCGTACGAAGTCTATTGCTGCGTATAGAAGAACTCGGCGTCAGCACAGCCAAAAAAATACAGCTCGACACACTTGCTAGTCGATTGCGAATGGAGGCCGAAGCGCTCAACACTGTTATAGGAGTCATGCCCCTGATGGGCGTCTGGGCAAAAAGACCATAGTAGTCATTGAAATCCATCGGTCCGGCACGGGTACCCAGTACTTCATGTTTGTCCCCCTTGCACTTCGACAAGAGATGCGCTGTTCCTGTAGAAGCAAAATGGGAATAAATGACGGCACAAAAAATCGAACTTCCGCAAGGAACTCTCGACCTGATCATTCTGCGAACTCTCTCCCTTGGAGCCCTCCATGGGTGGGCGATCTCAGAGCGCGTGCAGCAGATTTCGAACGATGCATTGCAGATTCAACAAGGCTCGTTATATCCGGCCCTGCATCGGCTTGAACATCGTGGCGACTTTACGGCCTGGGTTGTTTGCACCATGAACGCTGATTGTAACGCACTGGACACAAACAGGGGCCGATAGCGATTCGCTTCATCGTAGGGCCATCGGCTAACAGAAGGACACTATCCCAGACTGTCAACGGCATGCAAGCGCGACCGCACCAAACAAACCCTCGGTATCACTGTCGGACACGATTTGTTGACGCCTTCCACGGTTGACAATCCTTTTGCAGGTCCCTGACCCATTCATGAC
>Ga0126381_100001658_pt1 | contig 23810 bp, 19 predicted proteins | sample PanSoiMetPlot_28_FD_96465 | JGI IMG/M metagenome (GOLD analysis project Ga0126381, IMG submission 96465) | Tropical forest soil microbial communities from Panama - MetaG Plot_28 | ecosystem: Environmental > Terrestrial > Soil > Tropical forest > Bulk soil | place: Panama | collected 2016-02-17 | reverse complement strand
GCTCTTCCCCGATCTCGACCTGATATTGATCGAGTCGGGCGGCGACAACCTCGCCGCGACCTTCTCCCCCGAGCTCGCCGACCTGACGATCTACGTCATCGATGTCGCAGCCGGCGACAAGATCCCGCGCAAAGGCGGCCCCGCCATCACCCGCTCCGACCTCCTCGTCATCAACAAGACCGACCTGGCGCCTCTGGTCGGCGCCAGCCTCGAAGTGATGGACCGTGACGCGCGCCGCATGCGCGGCGATCAGCCCTTCGTCTTCTCCAATCTGAAAAGCGGTGAAGGCATGGAGGCGATTATTGATTTCGTAACCGCAAAGGGCGGTCTTTGAGGCTCGCGCGCTCGGTCATTTTTGTGGCCGAAGTGTGAAGAGGCTCACAAACGGGGGCAAGCAATAAGGACTACATGATTAAGACCGGAACTCAACCGGCGGCGAGACAGCCATTCGGGATTCATAGAAATGGCAGACGATCGGCAGTCCGGACCTGGATTCGGCGGAAACAGCCTCGTTTTGTTGATTGCTGCCGCAGCAAGCGCCTTTTACGTGAGTTGGCAAAAGCCGCTTCTGGAGAGCAGCCGGCCCACTGATCCCGAGCACCAAATCAACGAGATTCTATCTAGGCAAGATGTCGAAGCGCGGCTCTGGCAAGACCCGTTCGCCGCGATCGCTCGCGAAAGAGAGGACCGAAAAAATAACAAGCAGGAAGAACGCGCGGTCGACCACTCGGTGCAAAAGAACTTCCCGGAAGTTCCCGAAGGTCCAAAGACTTTGTTTCTGGGCGTCACCCTGCCTGGCACTTCTTACACCGAAGCTGCGGAAACGCGGCGGCGGCTGAGGTATGCAATATTGTCAGCATTGCATGTCGCGAAATACGAGCCCGCGGACGAGAAGCACCTCGGCTACCTGTTGCTGCCCAGTGAACCTACTGACTCCGAAATTCAGATGACGACGCCGCATTCCGAGGCGAAGCGTTCCTCTGGTGCGCGAATGGCAACTGGAATAGCGCACGGTGTCATGGCCGAGAATGATCGGGCAAACCTCAGCACGGTGATTCCTTTCGAAGTATTCGTCCCCCGCAATGTGCATCGGAAGCAAATTGCCGTTTTATGGTTGGATGAAGATGTCTTGTCCGCCGGCCGAAGGCCGCTCTCCAACCTGAGAGGACTGCTGTGCCATCTCAGCTTGAGTAAGCGAAAATTTACGCTTATCGGTCCTCAGGATTCGACAACATTGACGGCGATGGCGTGGGAGATCGCGAACCCGAAATTCAAGACGCAAGCGTTGCAAACTCCATGCGCCGGCAATTATTTACCGGTTTCCACCCGCTTGCCGCTTTACAATTTCGGAGCGACAGCCGACGACAAGACCGTGCTGCAGCTGGCGGGTCTTGGTGAGAGCGATATCGAAAAGACCTCCATCGAAGATCACTTCAAGACCGGCTACGTCGACTACTATCGGACGATCGGCGCCGATCGGGCGCTAGCGGAAACCATCGGCCGAGAACTCATCCGGCGCGGTGTCGAGACGACCCTTTCCGTCCGGCAGCCCCATTCACACGACGATGCCCTCGAGATGCGTCGCGATCACATCGCGCTGATCTCGGAATGGGATACGGTGTACGGCGAAGACCTGCAGGACAGCATGGAGAGTGAGTTCGATCGGGGCTCTGTGAGCGCAGGCGACAGACCGGCCTCGCCTCGGCGGTCGATCGAGCGCTTCAGCTATTTGCGTGGCCTCGATGGCCGCGTCCCACATCGCCGCAGCAAAAGGGACCCGAAATCCTCCGACGACGAGGCGTCGCCCACTGCTCCACAAGGAAGCACGATTGCCGATCATACGAGCGAACTGGAGAGCGCCGAAGGGCAAAGCCAATTCGACTACTTGCGCCGCCTCGCGGAGCGTATCCGCCAGCGCGACGATGAGCTTCGCCTCAACGGCGCGGGGCGGATCGCAGCGATCGGCGTCCTCGGCAGCGACGTCTACGACAAGCTTCTGATACTGCAGGCTCTGAGGCCCGATTTTCCCGATGCGCTGTTCTTCACCACGGATCTCGATGCATTACTGTTGCCGCAGAAAAAAGGGCGGTACACGCGCAATCTGCTGGTTGCATCGAGCTACGACCTAAAGCTCAACGACACACTGCAAGCGGATATCCCACCATTTCGCAACAGTTACCAAACCTCTGGGTTTCTAACCACACGGCTGGCGGTGCACAATGCATGGTCCAACCATCCGGCCAAAGAAACGGCCGATAAGACGAAGCGGGCTCTGCGATGCTGGTTGTCGCAACCGCTGCTCTTTCAAATCGGCCGCAGCGCACCGGAGGCGGTTTTCTCCGGCCCTGAAAATCAATCCCCCGGCGAGGCCGAGGATCCGTGCGCTCACCAGCGGGACCCTCGGGCAGCGGACATTCTCAATTATCGATCCGTCCATCCGGCGGTGGCGGCGCTTTTCCCGCTGCCTGGGTCGGGTGCTCTTGTCGGCGCCGGGCTTCTCCTTACGGCATTGCTGCTCACCGCGCTGTTCAGCTCCAGTAAAATTCGCCAGTTGTGCTTTCCGAACTTTGCTCTTCGCTCGCAATCTAGGCCGTATTTCCAGCCGAGGATCGGCCCGTTGGTGCTGTTGCTCCTCGCCGCGCTGATCGTTTCGCTTGGGCTTTGCGCTTTGTGGCCGAGCATTGGCCGCTTTCTGACTCAATATCGTTTCGGCGAGCCCATGGCGCTGCTGGAGGGGATCAGCATATGGCCTACCATCGCAATACGGGCGATCGGGTTCGTGTTCTCGGTTTGGATGATTTGTTACGCACTGCAGGGATTGGAGCGGAACAAGCGGGCGACTGAAGAAAAAATGGACGTCTATGATGAATGCGATCCGCTGGGCAAGCAGATCGAGCTGATTGATGCCTCGCAACGATCGCGTATCGGCCGCGTTGCGGCAATCGTGATCGGATTGCTGTGGTTCCCGCCTGAGAACATCAAAGACCACGCATTGGACGACGACGGTCAGCGCCCGCAGGTCTGGTTCAGAAACCTCTCGTGCGGATATTCCGGCAGTTGGCAGGCGCGCTGTGCTCGCGCCGCCATCGGCACCGCCGCGATGATGCTTATCTGGTGGCTGATCCTCGTCCCGATTTTTGACGAGCCCAATGTGCCGGCCCGCGGCAGCTTAGCGCGCGCGATTTACCATTCGGTCACGGTGGCCGAGGTTATCGCCACCCTGTTTCTGATTTTTGTAGTGGAAGACGCAGCGATTTACTCGTCGGTCTTTATTAAGCGTCTGACGGCGGTCAGCACAGTTTGGCCAGAGAAAACGCTCCGCCGATATGAATACCGCTTCAACCTGAAAAGCGATGCTCTCGGGGATTGGATCGACATGCAGTTTCTGGCGATGCGCACAGATTACATCACTTGGCTGATCTATTTCCCGTTTCTCGCACTGGCTCTGCTGATAGCCTCGCGCAGTCAGCTGTTCGCTGACTATTCCACGCCAGGGACATTGCTGATAGCGCAGGCGATGAGTCTGGTCGTGATTGTCGGCTCAGTGGTGGTGCTTCGCTCGGTCGCGGAAAAGGCCCGCGACACGGCCTGCGAACACCTCGCTGCAAAGATCATCGTGGCAAAGGGTGCGGACGAGAAGGCGGCGAGCCAACTTGAGATGTTGCTCGCTCAGGTGAGCGACCTCAAAAAGGGCGCCTTTGCGCCGCTCTCTAGCCAGCCGATAGTGAAGGCGCTACTGCTGCCGCTGTTGAGCTACGGTGCGACCGTCCTCATTCACTTCTACACGCTCCCCGGCTTCTAAGGGGGTATTGTCTCAGCCGGTCACTTCGGCTTCGAGTAGCCGTAGCGCTACCTTCAATGCCGCTTGCCGGATAGCGTTGCGGTCGCCGGGGAAGACGTGGCTCTCGGTGCGAGTTTCACCGCCGCGGCGCGCCAACCCGAACAGCACGAGGCCGACCGGCTTGGTCGGGGTGGCGCCGCCCGGGCCGGCGATGCCGGTCACCGAGATAGCCAGGTCGACCGGGGCGTGAGCGAGCACGCCCTGCGCCATTTCGGTGGTCGTCTCCGCGCTGACCGCGCCGTAAGTCGCAATGGTGTCCGGGGAAACCCCGAGCAGCTCTGACTTTGCCGCGTTCGAGTAGGTGACAAAGCCGCGTTCGAAGACGTCGGAGGAACCGGCGATCGCGGTCAGCGCTGCGGCGACCAGACCCCCGGTGCAGGATTCGGCCGTGGCGATATGCCAGCCGCGCGCACGACAGGCGTCGAGAGCCGATTGTGCCAGATCTAGGGTTTCAGCTTCGAACAAGAAAGACGCCGCCGCCGGTCAGCAGGATAATCGATAAGGCGAGGACAGCGTAAACCGCGGCCAACAGATCGTCGAGCATCATGCCGAGCCCGCCATGGACGCGGCGATCAGCCCATTCTACCGGCCACGGTTTCCAGATGTCGAAGATCCGAAACAGCAGAAACCCCGCGGCATAGGAAAGAGGATCGAGCGGCGCCGGTAGCAGCACCAGCCATTGCGCCGCGACCTCGTCGATGACGATCGCGCCGGGGTCTTTGGCGCCGCTCGCCTTGGCGATTGTCCCGGCGGCCCAGCAACCGGCGGCGAATACGATCGCAGCGGCGATCGCCAGGCCGGCGGCGCCCCATAAGCGGCAGATCGCCCAAGCGCAGGGCAGGGCGGCAAGCGAACCCCAGGTTCCCGGCATCACCGGCAATAGGCCGATCCCGAACCAGGTTCCGAGCAAGAGCGCCGGGTGCCAAAGGGGCAGGCCGAGCGCGCGTGGGACGGGCGTCAGAGCGGCAGGCGCACGGTGGCGACCGCCTGGGCGGCTATGCCCTCGGCCCGGCCGGTAAAGCCGAGTTTCTCGGTCGTCGTCGCCTTGACGCTGACGCGGCCGGGTGCAATGCCGAGAATGGCGGCGACCCGCTCGATCATCGCGGCGCGATGCGGGCCGATTTTGGGCTGCTCGCAAACGATCGTGACGTCGACTGCGGCAACAACCCCATCTCGGGCGCGGACGAGATCGGCGGCATGACTGAGGAACTGATCGGACGCGGCGCCGCGCCAACGCGGGTCGCCCGGCGGGAAATGCATGCCTATGTCGCCGGCGCCGATCGCGCCGAGCACCGCGTCGGTCAGCGCATGCAGGCCGACATCGGCGTCGGAATGACCCGCAAGGCTCATGCCGTGCGGGATCCTAATGCCGCATATCCAAAGATGATCACCCGGCGCAAAGGGATGAACGTCGTAGCCCTGGCCGACACGGACGTCGCCTCGCCGGGCCGCGAGCAGGCGCTCGGCGGCAGCGAGATCCTCGGAGCTTGTGACCTTCAGATTGTCCTCGCTGCCGTCGACGATCAGCGGAACCAAACCTGCCGCCTCGGCGACCGCGGCGTCGTCGGTCAGCTCGCGGCCGGTGGCGGCGCGATGAGCGGCGAGGATCGCCTCGAACCGGAAGCCCTGGGGGGTCTGGGCGCGCCACAAGGCGGAGCGATCGATCGTCTCCCGAATGGCGCCGCCCTCGACGCGCTTGATCGTGTCGCGCAACGGCAGGCATGGAATCGCCGCAACCGCCTTGTCCAGACCGTCAATGACCCGGTCGACGAGCTGCCGATCGGGAAAGGGCCGTGCCCCGTCATGGATAAGCACGCAGCCCGGCCGGTAGGCCGCCAATGCTTCGAGTCCCAACCGAACGGAATCCTGACGGGCCGCCCCGCCGGGGATGGGGGGGAGCAACCGCAATCCGCCAGCGGTGCTGTCGAACAGGGCCCTGTCTTCCGGCCTGATCACAACCAGCACGTTTGCGATTCGCGGGTGCTCGGCGAATGCGGCAACCGTGTGCCGCAAGATGTTGGCGCTCCCAAGCGGGAGATATTGCTTCGGCAAAGGGCCACCAAATCGGCTGCCCTGGCCTGCCGCGACCACGAGCGCGTAAACCGGCGACATATGCCGAGCTTATCCTTCCGTGGACACGCTTTTCCATCATGTTCGATCATTACTGAGGGGCGTCGATGTTGCGCTGCAAAAGGGAAGCGTATAAACTCCTGCCTAATCAGTAGGCAAATGACGTTTTTGCTAATTCTATGGGCATTTCGCTCGGCTCCGTCACTATCGAGGATCCCGTCATTCTCGCTCCGATGTCGGGCGTCAGCGATCTGCCGTTTCGCAGGCTGGTAAAGCAGCTCGGCGCCGGACTCGTGGTTTCCGAGATGATCGCCAGCGAAGCGATGATCCGAGAGACCCGTCAGTCGATGAAGATGGCGACAAGCTGCGCCGACGAGCAGCCAATGGCCGTCCAGTTGGCAGGCTGCGAGCCGCGGGTGATGGCGGAAGCGGCGAAGCTGAACGCCGACCGCGGCGCTCGGATAATCGACATAAATTTCGGTTGCCCGGTGAAGAAGGTGGTCAACGGGCATGCCGGCTCGGCGCTGATGCGCGATGAGACCCATGCCGCGCGAATCCTCGAGGCGACGGTGAAGGCGGTCGACCTACCGGTCACCCTCAAGATGCGCACTGGATGGGACGAGCGGAACCGGAACGCGCCGCGGCTCGCCCGCATTGCCGAGGCGTGCGGTGTCCGAATGGTGACGGTGCACGGCCGCACCCGCTGCCAGCTCTACGCCGGCTCAGCCGACTGGAAATTCATCCGTCAAATCAAGGAAGCGGTGAGGATCCCGGTTATTGCCAATGGCGACATGACGACCTTCGACGATGCCGACCGGGCATTGAAGGAGTCTGGCGCCGACGGGTTGATGATCGGCCGCGGGTGCTACGGACGGCCGTGGTTCGTGCGCCAAGTCATCGAATGGCTGAAGACTCGTCGGCGGGTTCCGGACCCGCCGCTCTCGGTGCAGCTCGAAACCGTACTCGAACATTACGAAGAGATGCTTCTGCACTACGGGGCGGAGGTGGGCTCGCGCATTGCGCGCAAGCACGTTGCCTGGTACTCGAAAGGCTTGGCCGGGTCGGCGGAATTCCGCGCGGCTGTCAATGAGACCATCGACCCCACACGCGTTCGGCAGCTGATCCGAGCCTTTTACGAGCCGCTGCTGGCACGCGAGCCGGCATGATCGAGACACCGCCTCGGCAGCGCGGAAGCTTGAGTTTGAGACGACGTAGCCGCGGCGTAGCCCAGCCCGAGGCTGCTATGATTTTGGCGGCTCTGCCTTTCCCGGTAATCGTCATCGATCGGGGCAGCGTCATTCGCTTTGTCAATCCGGCCGCGGAGCAGTTTTTCGGCTCCGGCGCCGCCGCGCTGTGCGGCAGCGCGCTCGCCGACCTCATGGCGCCGCACAGCCCCCTGCTGGCGCTGGTCGCTTCGGTATGGCGGATCGGCAATACGATCTCCGAGCACGACGTTCTCTTGGAGGGGCCGCGGTTCGCGGGCCGGCTGGTCACCGTCCAGGGAGCGCCGACCGGCGAAGCTGCCGATAATCTTGTGCTCACACTGCAGGAGCGCTCGATGGCGGAGATGATGGACCGCCAACTGACCCACCGGAACGCTGCGAGATCGATTACTGGGATGGCGGCGATGCTCGCCCACGAGGTCAAGAACCCGCTCTCCGGGATCCGCGGCGCGGCGCAACTGCTAGAGCAAGACGCCGATCCGGCCGGTCGCGAGCTGACCCAGATGATCTGCGATGAGACGGACCGGATCGTCGCGCTTGTCGACCGCATGGAAGCGTTTTCCGATCACCGGCCGATCGAGCGCGAGGCGGTCAATATCCACGAGGTTCTCGAGCGCGTCCGCAGAGCCGCGCAATCGGGCTTCGCCCGCCACATCCGCGTCGTCGAAGATTATGACCCCTCGCTGCCCTCCGTTCACGGCAATCGTGACCTGCTCGTTCAGGTGTTTCTCAACCTCGTAAAGAATGCGGCCGAGGCAGCGGCGCATGCGGACGGCGAAATCATACTCGCCACGGCTTATCGGCACGGCCTGCGCCTTGTGCGCCCCGGCGGCGAGGGTCGGCAGCACCTGCCGCTGATGGTGTCGGTGACCGACAACGGTGCCGGAATCCCCGAGGACCTGCGTCCTCATCTCTTTGAACCCTTTGTGACGACGAAACGAAATGGCACTGGCCTCGGTCTTGCACTGGTCGCCAAGGTAATCGGCGACCACGGCGGCGTGATCGAATTCGACAGCCAGCCCCGGCGAACCGTGTTCCGGGTGTTTCTGCCGGTGGTCGCGCAAGGCGGTGCTGCGTGATGGCCTCGACGATCCTGGTGGCAGATGACGATCGCGCGATCCGGATGGTGCTCAATCAGGCGCTGATTCGGCTCGGGCACGATGTGCGGATGACCGGCAATGCCGCGACTTTATGGCGGTGGGTGACCGATGGCGAAGGCGATCTCGTCATTACCGACGTGATCATGCCGGATGAGAACGGCCTCGATCTGATCCCGCGCATCAAGAAGATCCGCCCAGAACTGCGCATCATCGTGATGAGCGCACAAAATACGCTGCTGACCGCGGTCAAGGCGACCGAGCGAGGTGCCTTCGAGTATTTGCCCAAGCCGTTCGACCTGCGCGAGCTCGTCAGCGTCGTCGAACGGGCGCTGACCGCCCCGAACGAGGCGTCTGCCCCCTTTGCGGAAGAGGAAGCCGAAGACCAGCTGCCGCTGATCGGACGCTCGCCGGCGATGCAGGAGATCTACCGTGTCATCGCCAGATTGATGGGCACCGACCTCACGGTAATGATCATGGGCGAAAGCGGCACCGGTAAGGAGCTGGTCGCCCGAGCTCTGCACAATTACGGCAAGCGCCGCAGCGGGCCGTTCGTGGCGATCAACATGGCTGCGATCCCGCGCGAGCTGATCGAGAGCGAGCTGTTCGGCCACGAGAAAGGGGCATTCACCGGCGCGACATCGCGCGGGATCGGGCGATTTGAACAGGCTCAAGGCGGGACATTGTTCCTCGACGAGATCGGGGATATGCCGATCGAGGCGCAAACCCGGCTGCTGCGAGTGCTACAGGAGGGCGAATTTACCGCCGTCGGTGGGCGCGTGCCGATCCGCGCCGAGGTGCGCATCATCGCCGCCACGCACCACGAATTGCGGCAGCTCATCCGACAGGGTCTATTCCGAGAAGACCTGTTCTATCGTTTGAATGTAGCGCCGATACGGTTACCGCCATTACGCGAGAGAACCGCCGACATACCAGCATTAGTCCGTCATTTCGCGACATTGGCGGTGCGCGAGGGGTTGCCGCTGAAGCGGCTCGACGAGGCCGCGATGGAACGGCTGCGGACCTATCGTTGGCCTGGCAACGTGCGGGAGCTGGAGAACCTCATTCGACGGCTGGCCGCGCTCTATTCGCAGGAGGTAATCGGGGTCGGGACCATTGAAGCCGAACTTGGCGATGCGCCGCAGCCCGCCGATGCCGGCGAAGGGCCGAGCGGGGAAGGGCTCGCGTCGGCGGTTGAGCGTCACATCAAAAGTTACTTCGCTGCCCATAAAGGGGGTTTACCGGCAGCCGGACTTTATGACCGGGTACTGCGCGAGGTGGAGCGGCCGCTCATCGCCTTGACGCTCGGGGCGACCCGCGGCAACCAGATCAGGGCCGCCCATCTACTCGGCCTTAATCGCAACACATTGCGCAAGAAGATCCGCGAGTTGGACATCCCGGTGGTTCGCGGCTTAAAATAAGCCGCAGTCGGACCGACAAGACCGCCGAGAGCCCAACGGGCGTCGGCCGGAGATAATTTGGCTCGTTTGTCATCAGAACCTCAGCGACACACCTCGCCTCGGGGTCCTGAATGAACCCCATGCGGCGGGTGCGCATTTGGGCCGGGCGCATCGGCCTCGGCCGTAAGCTTGCGCTCGCTCTTGCGATCCCTGCCCTTGCTTCGGGTGTCGCAACTTATCTCGCGCTTACCGGTGCGCCGCCTTTCGGGCCTCACCCCAACGCAGTTCTGTCGCTGCTAAACCTCGACCTGATCTTGCTGCTGGCGCTTGGTGCGGTCATCGCCAAGCGCTTGATCGAGGTCTGGGCTGAACGGCGGCGCGGTATTGCCGGCTCGCGGCTGCAGGTCCGGCTGGTGGTGCTGTTCAGTTTGATTGCGGTACTGCCGACAATCATCGTCGCCGGCTTCTCCTATTTCTTCTTCAGCTTTGGGGTCGAGTCCTGGTTCGCCGACAGGGTGCGTACGGCGATTACCGAGTCGCTGGCGGTGGCCGAGGCTTATTTGCACGAGCATCAGCAGGCGATCCGCGCCGATGTCCTGGCGATGGCCAACGATCTCAACCGTGATGCCGTGAAGCTGGCGCTCAACCCCCAGCATTTGGAGCAAGTCGTCTCGGCCCAGGCCGCGCTGCGCGGCCTCACCGAGGCCATGGTATTCGACCGTGCCGGTCACGTGCTGGCGCGCTCCAGCCTGTCGTTCACCCTAGGTTTCGAGCCCGTTCCCGACGGTGCGATCCACCTCGCCGACACCGGAGACGTGGCAATAATGACCAATGACAGCGACGACCGCGTGCGCGCGTTGGTTCGCCTCAATCAGTTCGGCGATGTGTATCTTTATGTCGGGCGGTTTATCGAGCCGCGGGTTTTAAGTCACATGGAGGAGACGCAGCGCGCCGCTGCACAATACGAACAGATGGAAGGCCAGCGCTCCGGCTTTCAAATCACCTTTGCATTGATTTTTATGATGGTCGCGACGCTATTCCTGGTCGCGGCGGTAGCCATCGGGATTCATTTCGCAACTCAATTTGCCGGTCCGATCAGCCGGTTGATCATGGCGGCCGAGCAGGTCCGCAGCGGGGATCTCGCTGCTCGCGTCCCCGAAGGCGAGAAGGATGACGAGCTCGCCTCGCTGAGCCGCGCGTTCAACCGCATGACTTACCAGATCGAGAGCCAGCAGAGCGAGCTCAAGGAGGCAAATCGGCAACTCGACGAACGCCGGCGGTTTACCGAGACTGTATTGACCGGCGTTTCCGCCGGGGTGATCGGGCTCGACAGCCTGGGCCGGGTCAATTTGCCCAACCGCTCCGCATCGGCGCTCCTCGGCGCCGATCTTGAACAATCGATCGGACAGGATCTCGCCGAGGTCGCGCCTGAAATGGCGGGGTTGCTCGGCGAGGCAGAACTGCGTCCGGACCGCTTGGCAGAGTCCCAGGTGCAGCTGGTCCGAGGCAACAGCACCCGCACCTTGCTCGTGCGCATCGCCGCCGAGCACAACGGCCGCAATCTCAGCGGATTTGTCGTCACGTTCGACGATATCACCGAACTCTTGTCTGCCCAGCGCAAGGCGGCCTGGGCCGACATCGCCCGCCGTATCGCTCATGAAATCAAGAACCCTCTGACGCCGATCCAATTGGCCGCCGAGCGGTTGCGGCGCAGATATCTCAAGGAAATCAAGAAAGACGTCGAAATCTTTACTGAATGCACCGATACGATTGTTCGGCATGTCGGAGACATTGGCCGGATGATCGACGAATTCTCATCCTTTGCCCGAATGCCGACGCCGGTGCTCAAACCGGAAAATCTGGTGGAAATCGTGCACCGAGCGGTGTTCCTGCAACGCACCGCCCATCCCGAGATTGTTTTCGACCCAGTGTTTCCGGCGAGCCCGGTGCCGGTTAACTGCGATTCGCGCCTCGTCGGTCAAGCGGTGATCAATATCGTCAAGAACGCGATCGAATCGATCGAAGCACGAAGGGCCGAGGATGATGCGAGCCCGACGGGACGTATCCGGGTGTCGGTTTCAGAGGAGGACGGCCAGGCAGCCGTCATTGTCGAGGATAACGGCAAAGGCTTGCCGCAGCACGGCCGCGAGCGACTGACTGAACCCTACGTCACGACCAGGACGAAGGGCACCGGGTTGGGTCTGGCCATCGTCAAGAAGATCATGGAAGATCACCGGGGAGAACTGGTGCTGGAGGATGGGGAACCGGAGGGGGCCCGCGTCAGTCTCCACTTTGCCGCCTCGGAGAGTCGCGCTGCGCAACAATTCGATACAGCGGACGAGCCCATGGAATTGAGCCCGGTCAGCCATGGCGCATGATATTCTGATCGTCGACGACGAAGCCGATATCCGGATGTTGATAGCCGGCGTCCTCAAGGACGAAGGCTATGCCACCCGTGAAGCTGCCGACACGGCCCAGACCCTGGCTGCAATCCAGGCCAGACAGCCCACGCTCGTGATTCTCGATATCTGGCTGCAAGAGGGTGGGCTCGAAGGAATCGAGATCCTGAAGCAGCTGCGCGGTGAAATGCCTTCGGTGCCGGTGGTGATGATCAGCGGGCACGGGACGATCGAGACGGCGGTCGAGGCGATCAAGCTGGGGGCCTACGATTTCCTCGAAAAACCCTTCAAATCGGACCGCTTGTTGCTCGTCGTCGAGCGCGCTATCGAGGCGGCACAGTTGCGGCGCGAGAACGAGGAACTGCGGCTGCGCGCTGGGGGCGATCTGGAATTCGTCGGCATCTCTTCTGCGGCCAACCAGCTGCGGCAGCAGATCGATCGGGTCGCGCCGACCGGCAGCCGGGTTTTGATCACTGGCCCACCGGGGTCGGGCAAGGAGGTCGTCGGGCGTCTTTTGCATGCGCGATCCCGGCGCTCGCGGGGGCCCTTCGTTCCGGTCAATTGTGCGACGATGCGCCCCGATCGGCTCGAAATCGAATTGTTCGGAAGCGAGACGCGGATCGACGGCGCGCCGCGCAAAGTCGGCACGTTCGAGCGAGCACATGGCGGCACGCTGTTCCTCGACGAAGTGGCCGACATGCCGCTCGAAACGCAGGGCAAGATCGTGCGCGTGCTGCAGGAACAAACTTTCGAGAGGGTAGGGGGGTCGAGCCGCGTCGAGGTCGATGTCCGGGTGGTTGCTTCCTCGAACCGCGAACTCGGTGGAGAGATCAGCGCCGGGCGCTTCCGGGAGGACCTGTTCTACCGATTGAGCGTGGTGCCGATTCGCCTGCCGCCGCTGCGCGACCGGCGCGAAGACATCCCTCTGATGGCGCGCCACTTTATGGCCCGAGCCTCCGAGGCGGCGCGGCTCACGGCGCGCGAGTTCGGTGAGGACGCGATGGCGGCACTGCAGGCTTACACTTGGCCAGGCAATGTGCGGCAGCTGCGCAACGTCATCGACTGGCTGTTGATCATGGCCCCGGGCGATCTGCACGAGTCGGTGCGTGCCGATATGTTGCCGAACGAGATCACCGCGATTGCTCCGACCGTCGTCAAATGGGACAAGGGCAGCGAAATCATGACGTTGCCGCTGCGCGACGCCAGGGAGGTCTTCGAGCGGGAGTATCTGCTAGCCCAGGTCACCCGCTTCGGCGGCAATATTTCGCGAACTGCAGCTTTCGTCGGGATGGAGCGCTCTGCGCTGCACCGCAAGTTGAAATCGCTTGGCGTTTTCGGCAATGATCGCCCACTGAAGATCGGGGCTTGAACCTCCGCCCCAGCTCTCGGGGGAGGGCGAGGGCGGGGCCAGGGGGATGAACAATCGATGTCTCGTGTCGCCTACGTCGACGGACAATATCTGCCGCATCGTTTGGCAGCCGTGCATATCGAGGATCGCGGCCATCAGTTCGGCGACGGCGTATACGAGGTGTTGACCGTGTTCGGCGAGCAGCTCGTCGACGAACAGCCGCATCTCGTTCGGCTGGCGAGATCGTTGGTTGAGCTGCGGATGCGGGCGCCGATGTCTGAGTCGGCATTGAAAATCGTCATGCGCGAGGTGATCCGCCGAAATCGTGTTCGCAACGGCATCCTCTATCTCCAGATCAGCCGGGGTGTCGCCCCGCGCGAGCACGCCTTCCCGAAATCGGCGAAACCGGTTCTTGTCGTGACTTCGCAGCCGCGGAGACCCGCCGACCCGCAAATCGCGGAAGCCGGTATCGCCGTGATCACGATTCCCGACATTCGCTGGCGGCGCTGCGACATCAAGTCGATCGCTCTCTTGCCCAATGTGCTGGGCAAGCAACTTGCGAGAGAAGCCGGGGCATTCGAGGCCTGGCAGGTCGATCCCGAAGGCTGCGTGACGGAAGGGACATCGACCAACGCCTGGATCGTGACGGCGGACCGGAGCGTTGTCACACGACAGGCGGACAGCGCCATTCTCAACGGCATCACCCGGCTCGCCGTATTGGAGATCATGGCGCGCGAGGGTTACCGCTTTGTCGAGCGTCCATTCACCGTGGCCGAAGCGAAGACCGCAAGCGAGGCGTTCCTGACGAGCACCACTGTCGATCTGCTGCCGGTCGTCAGCATCGATGGCGCCCCGGTCGGTGACGGCACGCCAGGCCCCCTTACTCGAAGATTGTGCGAACGTTACTTGACTCATGTCGCGGAAGCCGCGTGACCGCCGCCACCCTCGCGGCGGCAGCGCCGCAGCCTCTCATCCGGCCGCGCGCAATCCTGTTCGACTGGGACAATACGCTGGTCGACAGCTGGACGACGATCCATGAAGCGCTCAACGCCGTCATGGAGGCAATGGAAAAACCGTTGTGGTCGCTGGGCGAGACCAAGGAACGCGTCCGGCTCAGCCTGCGGGAGAGCTTCCCGCTTCATTTCGGCGACCGCTGGGAAGAGGCGCGGGAAGTCTATCTGGAGGCCTTCCGCGCGATCCATCTCGACCGGCTGAGGCCCTTACCGGGCCGCATCGAGTTGCTGCGGGGTCTCATCGCCAATGGCATTTTCCTGGGGGTGGTCAGCAATAAGACCGGCGCTCTGCTGCGACACGAGGCGGACCGCATCGGCTGGTCGGGGCTGTTCGGCAGCATCGTCGGAGCAGGGGACGCGGCCCGTGACAAGCCGAATGCCGCTCCGGTCGCGCTCGCTCTCGAAGGGAGCGGCGTCGAGCCCGGTGAGGCAGTCTGGCTCGTTGGCGACACGGGGATCGATATGGAATGTGCATACAATAGTGGCTGCATCCCGATTCTGCTCGGCAGCGACGCGACCGGGGAAGAGTTTCTCGGTTGGGCGCCGCGCCTCGTCTTTCCGGATGCTGCGTCCTTGTTTCAGTTTGTGCAGGGCTTGTGATTCGGCGACGCAGGCCCATCTTCGTGGCAGTTACTCGGCAGTCTCGTCCGAGCAATTCGGCGTGAACTGGGCACACTCGGTTCCAAGAAGGGAGTGGGGGTAGACCCATGACTCCGGAAAAATCGCAAAATGTGCAAGACGTTTTCTTGAACCATGTCCGCAAGAATAAAACACCAGTAACCATCTTTCTCGTGAACGGTGTGAAGCTCCAAGGAATTATTACTTGGTTCGACAACTTTTGCGTTCTGCTCCGCCGGGATGCACATTCGCAGCTCGTGTACAAGCACGCGATTTCGACGGTAATGCCGGGACAGCCGATCCAGCTTTTCGAGCAGAACAAGGAGATGGCGGAATCCTGAGCGGGGAGGACACCTCAGCGCTCGTCGACGGAGGCTCCACAGGTCGGGCGCTCGTCGTGCACCCGGTGCCGAAGACGTCGCGTGCTCCGCACCTTGGCGGGGTTTCCAGTCGTTCGGTCGAAGCGCGGCTCGAAGAAGCGGTCGGGCTCGCCAAAGCCATCCGTCTCGATGTAGTCCGCGCTGAACTCGCCCGAATTACGCACCCGCGGCCTAACAGCCTCCTGGGCAGCGGCACCGTCGAGAATCTCGGCGCGTTCATCGGCGAAAAGGACATCGGTCTCGTCGTCATCGATGCTGCGTTAAGTCCGGTGCAGCAGCGCAATCTCGAGCGGCGTTGGCGAGCCAAGGTCATCGATCGGACGGGCTTGATCCTGGAAATATTCGGCGCACGGGCGCGCACCCACGAGGGCCGACTGCAGGTCGAACTGGCGGCGCTGACTTATCAACGATCCCGTCTCGTGCGCTCCTGGACCCATCTGGAGCGTCAGCGCGGCGGTTTCGGCTTTCTCGGCGGCCCAGGCGAAAGCCAGCTCGAAATGGACCGGCGGATCATCGGCGAGCGCATAGCCAGACTGAAGCGCGAGCTCGATACCACCAGACGGACGCGGGCTTTGCATCGCGAGGCTCGCCGGCGTGTGCCCTACGCGGTGGTGGCGCTGGTCGGCTACACCAATGCCGGTAAATCGACACTGTTCAATCGGCTGACGGGTTCGTCGGTAACTGCCGGAGATGCGCTCTTCGCGACGCTCGATCCGACGATGCGCCGTCTCGGCTTGCCATCGGGGCGTCAGGTGATCCTCTCCGACACAGTCGGTTTTATCTCGCAGCTTCCGACGCATCTCGTCGCCGCCTTCCGCGCCACGCTCGAAGAGGTCACCGAGGCCGATATTGTCGTCCATGTCCGCGACGCTCATCATCCCGACCGCGAGGCACAACGGAACGACGTACTGAACGTGCTTGCAGATCTAGGCCTCAGCGGGGCGGAAGAAGACGGGGTGATCGAGGCCATGAACAAGATCGACTTGATCGACCCCACCGCTCGGGCGAGCTTCGGAAATCAACAGCTGCTCAATTCACACGGTGTTGCCCTCTCGGCCGTAACCGGCGAGGGATGTGAAGGGCTGCTCGAGCTGATCGACCGACGGCTCGACAGCGGCGACCGCGTCGTGCGCCTCGACATCCCGCTGACCGACGGCAGGACATTGGCGTGGATCTACCAGCGCGGGGAGGTGCTGGGCCGGCGCGATGACAACACGGCCGCTCATCTCTCGGTCCGGCTTTCCGAACAGGACATAGCCCGCCTGCATCGTCGCCAACGCCTGAATTGACGGGGCTCTGTGCACGCCGTTTGGGGCTACCCCTCGCGCTCTTCGCGTTTAACTTGCTGCCACAATGTTTCCAGCGCTTCGAGTTCGGCGCCCGCCAAGTGCTCAGCGGCGAGCATTTCGACGCGCCGGAAACGGCGCTCAAATTTCTCGGTGGCATGCCTCAGTGACGCTTCAGGCTCGATATCGAGTTTTCGAGCCAAGTTTACAGCGGCAAACAGGATGTCGCCCATTTCGTCTTCCAACCGGCCAGGATCGGCATCCGCCTCGAACTCGGTCTTGAGCTCGGCGACTTCTTCGGCAAGCTTGTCGAAGACGGGGAGGGGCTCCGGCCAATCAAAACCGATCCGCGCCGCGCGATTCTGAATTTTGGCGGCCCGCAGCAGGGCCGGCAATGCCAACGCCACGCCGTCGAGGACGCTATGGGCATTTCCCGCCTCCTCGGCGTGGCCCCGGCGCTCGGCCGCCTTGTGCTCCTCCCAGGCCTCGGTCTGTTCCACCGCGGAAGCGATTTGAACGTCACCGAAAACATGGGGGTGGCGCCGCTCCATCTTGTCCGCGATCGCCTGGGCGACGTCATCGAAGGCGAATAGCCCGGTCTCCTCGGCCATGCGGGTATGAAAGACGACTTGAAAGAGGAGATCGCCGAGTTCTTCTTTTAACGCTTCCATGTCGCCGCGCGCAATCGCGTCCGCCACTTCATAGGCTTCCTCGATCGTATAGGGCGAGATAGTCGCGAAATCCTGCTCCCGATCCCAAGGGCAGCCACGCTGCGCGTCGCGCAGCCGCGCCATGATGTCCAGCAGACGGTCGAGGGAGCGGCTCATGCTTTGTGATCTTTGATAAAACCGAGATGCGACGTTCTACGCTACCCTTGGACTTCAGTCATGTGACGCGACACTAAGTGCCTAATTGTCGCATAATATATATTATGGAAAATAGTCCCACAAGTTGTGGCGTCTATTGACCGTTTGCCGGCACGGCATAGGCGTCCGATAATTCGATAACGAGCCCGTCGCGTCCAGGTTCGACGCCGCTCGGCAACTCGGCGCTGAGCTCACAGTAGTCGAGGCTCTGATCCATGTGGGTCAGCACGGCGCGACGCGGACCTACGCGCGCGATCCATGACAAGGTCTTTGCAAGATGCGAGTGGGTCGGATGGGGTTCGCGTCTGAGGCAATCGACGATCCACAGTTCGACCCCAGCGATAACCGCAAACGCCGCATCGTCCAGCTCGGTGACATCCGTCGAGTAGGCAAAGCCGCCGATCCGCAGGCCGAGGGTCGTGCTGAACCCGTGGTCCTGCGCGAACGGGACGACGGGAATCCCGGCGATCTCGAACGGACCCATGATCTCGTGAGGCTCAAGGGTCGGCTTGTAGTATCGGCCGGGCTCGGCGATCGGTTCGAGGACATAGCCGAACCGTTGCCGGATTTCCGCCAAAGTCTTTGCGTCGGCAAAGAGCGGGATCGCCTGCCGCATCAGCCGGTTGACCGAGCGCAAATCGTCGATCCCGTGGAGGTGGTCGGCATGCGCGTGCGTCACGACCACCGCGTCTAGCCGCGGCACCCTGGCGTCGATGAGCTGCTCCCGGAGATCTGGCGAGGTGTCGATCAGGATGACAACATCGCCGACCTCGACCAACGCCGAAACCCGGCGGCGGCGGTTGCGTGGATCGGCGGGATCGCAGCGGCCCCAATCCGGGCCGATGGCCGGTACGCCGGTCGAGGCGCCGCAGCCGAGGACGGTCACCCTCATGCTCGGGACGGCATCGCCTTGCTGAAGAGGCGGAAGAAATTGTCGCGCGTCGCGGCCGCGAGGCGCTCCGGGGTTACGCCCTTGAGAGCCGCCACGGCTGCCGCGGTCGCGACAACGAAGGCCGGCTCGTTGCGCTTGCCGCGATAGGGCACCGGCGCGAGAAAGGGCGCGTCGGTCTCGACGAGCAAGCGATAGAGCGGCAGCTCGCGCACGATCGTGCGGAGCTCTTCGGCATTTCGGAACGTCACGATCCCGGAGATCGAGATATAGAAGCCCAGCGCGATCGCCGTCTCGGCGAGCGCCCGGCCGCTGCTGAAGCAATGCATGACACCCGGCGGCGGCCGTTCCTCTTCGAGGATCCGCGCAATGTCGCGGTCGGCCTCGCGGGCGTGGATGATCAATGGCAGACCACTGGCGCGCGAGGCTGCTATGTGGGCGCGAAAGACGCGCTCCTGAATGTCGCGGGGGCTCAGATCGTAATGGAAGTCGAGGCCAGTCTCGCCGATGCCGACGACTTTAGCGTGGCCAGTCAGCGCGAGAAGCTGGTCGGCGAGCAGCGCAGCGTGGTCGGCCGCCTCATGCGGATGCGCCCCGACCGAGCACCAGATCCCGTCATGTGCCTCGGCGATCTCCCGCACCCCGTCGAATTGATCGAGCCGTGTGCAGATCGTCAGCATAGTTTCAACCCCAGCCGCCCGGGCGCGGCCGATCACGGCTTCCTGCTCGGCCACGAAATCCGGGAAATCGAGATGGCAATGGCTGTCGACCAGCATCGGCGCGCTGCGCTCGGCCATTACCTCGCAGCCTCCTCGACGAAGCGCGGGAAGATGGCTTCCGGTTTCGGCAACCGTGTGCCCGGGACAAGCGGCGCATCGGCCAAGGCTGCGAAGTCGCGCGCGGTCTCTGACACGGAGAGCTGATCGAGCAGTTTTCGCGCGGCGCCAGGCACGAACGGCTGCACGAGAAGCGCCAAGCGCCGCAGGGTCTCGCCCAGGGTGTAGAGCACGGTGCGCATCCGGGCCGGATCGCTGCGGCTGAGCGCCCAGGGCGCCTGCTCGTCGACATAGCGGTTGGCCTCGCCGACAACCCGCCATATCGCCTCCAACGCCAAGTGGAAGGACTGCTCGGATATATGACCGCGCACAATATCGAGGAGCCCGCGCGCCCCGCCCAGCAAAGACGTGTCGGCGGTTTGTAGCTCGCCGGGCTCGGGCACCGAAGCGTTGCAATTGCGGTTGATCATTACGAGCACGCGTTGCGCCAAATTGCCGAAGTCATTGGCGAGGTCGCCGTTGAGCCGGCCGACGACTGCGCGGTGGGAGAAGTCACCGTCGCTGCCAAACGGCAATTCGCGCAACAGGAAATAACGGGCCGGATCCGCACCGTATCTCTCGACGAGGACATCCGGGGGAATGCCGTTGCCGAGAGACTTCGACATTTTTTCGCCTTCGACTGTCCACCAGCCATGGGCGAAGATCCGACAAGGCGGCTCGAGTCCGGCGGCCATCAGAAAGGCGGGCCAATAGACTGCGTGGAAGCGCACGATGTCCTTGCCGACAATGTGAAGGACGCTGGACCAAAAGCTCGAGAATTCCGCATTCTCGGTATCGGGATAGCCAAGCGCGGTGATGTAATTGGCCAGTGCATCGAGCCACACATAGACAACATGCTCGGGACTCCCAGGGACCGGGATCCCCCAGCTGAAGCTGGTCCGCGAGATCGAAAGGTCGTTCAACCCGGATCTGACGAAACTGATGACCTCATTGCGCCGGCTTCGCGGAGCGATCGCATCCGGATTCGCCTCATAAAAGGCCAGCAGCCGGTCCTGCCATGCCGAAAGTCGGAAAAAATAGTTCTCCTCTTCCAGCCACTCGACCTCGGCCCCGGTGGGCGCTTTCCCATCGACCAGTTCGCTCTCGTCGTAAAACGCTTCATCGCGCACGCAATACCAGCCGGCGAAGCGGCCGAGATAGATTTCCCCCCGTCGCTCCAGCTCTTGCCACAGCGCCTGCACGCCGCGCACGTGGCGCTCCTCGGTCGTGCGGATATAGTCGTCGTAGCTGATATCAAGCAGCCGGTCCATTTCGCGGAACGCGGCGGAGACCCGGTCTGCAAACTGCAGCGGCGTCAGGCCGAGGGCCTGCGCCGAGCGCTCGACTTTCTGCCCGTGCTCGTCGGTGCCCGTCAGGAATTTCACACGGCGCCCATCGAGCCGCATGAAGCGTGCGAGCACGTCCGCGGCCACGGTCGGGTAGGCGTGACCCAAATGCGGCGTATCGTTAACGTAGTAAATCGGGGTGGTGACAAAAAAGGGCCGATCGGCGGTCATGGCTCTCTCCAAACCCCAGATATAGGGCCGCGCCGATCGCCGTCCACCCTGCGTCCCGGACCGCCAACCTAGCGTACCAGCTCCTCAACGGCAAAGAACGCTCCGAGAATAGTCTGCTTGCGATCGAGGTTGAGCTGCTCGGTGTCGGCGAAATCCCGGTCGATCCGATCGCGCAGATTTGCCCAGCGGGCAGGATCGGCGCGGGCGGCGAGACGCTGCATCGCCTCCTCTTCGCCGGTGATCAACTCTTCCGATCCGAGGGGTCGACCGGCAGCGCAAGCAACCGTTCTGGCAAGAAACTGCGAGAGCAATTCCGCGGAGGCTCGATACGCCTCTTCCGCGTCAGGGCGAGCCAGCTTGTCGGCTAAGGCGTAGAGTTCGGCGACATCGAGTCGTGGAACCTGTGCAACAATGCCGAGTGTCGACCGGTAGAGCGCGAGCCCGCCGGTATCGGCGAGCTCTATCGCCCGACCGATGCTGCCCTCGGCCAGGCCCGCCAGCGCCTCGGCCTCCGGCTCGCGGAGCTCGGGTCGGTACCGCTCGAGAAGCTGTAGGACCACGCTGCGGGGCAACGGAGCCAACCGCAAATGCCGGCAGCGCGAGCGGACAGTAGGCAAGAGCCGGCCCGAGCTGTGGCTGACCAGCAGCAACAGCCCGCGCCGTGGCGGCTCTTCGAGGATCTTCAGGAGCGCATTGGCGGCGTTGCGGTTCATCTCCTCCGCGCCGTCGACGATCACGATCCGCCAGCCCTCCTCGGCCGCGGTCAGTCGGAAAAAACCGGCGATCGCTCGCGTATCTTCGACAAGGATGTCGCTGCGCAACCGGCGGCGCCGCGGATCGTAGGCCCGCTCGATTGTGAGCAGATCGGCATGACCGCCGGACGCGATCCGGCGGAAGACGCTGTTCTCGAGATCGATCGCAAGCCCGCCCTCACCGATCTCGCGAAACATCCCGGTCGGGATTTCCCCGGGCGCGGTGAGCAGGAAGCGGGCGAGCCGAAAGGCGAGGGTCGCCTTGCCGATGCCGCGCGGTCCGCTGAGCAATATTGCGTGCGGCAACCGTCCCGCCTCGACGAGCCGCCGCAACTCGCGTTCGGCATTCTCATGCCCTATCAGACCGGGGTTTTCCCTCGGCGCGGGCGTTTCGGTGAGCCTTTCAGCCGATGCTGACATCCCGTACCCGCGCAATTTCGCTGCCCCGACGGAACGTCCGGGCCTAGCTCGGCGAATGTGTCTGAAGCCAATCACGCAAAGCTGCATCCAACCGGGCCTGCCACCCTTCACCTGTAGCCCGAAACCTTTCGACCACATCCCGAGACAGTCGTATCGTAATTCGCTCTTTGCCCGGCGTCTGTTGCGCGGTCGCTCCTTGCACATCGAGTTTTTGCAGCAATGACGGAGGAAGAATTTGCTGCGCCGTTCGGAATTGCTTCAAATCGGCAGATGTCAATTCTCGGACCTCGCCCTCCTCATCTGTCAGCGGTTTGCGCTTTTTCATACCTCTTGATCTCTCTCGCGTTCGCTTTACGGAAGCTGATTACTCGGATGCCGAATTGCGTTTCGACGAAGCAGAGTACATGTAGGCGACCGTCAAGATAACCTACAGCTACGTATCGCACCTCGCCGTATTCTCGGCGTTCATCAACAGCCAGGGTTGCCGTCGTGAAATCAAAATCGATCGCCCGCTCGAAGGACAAACGGCGATCGCGAATGTTTCGCGCATTCTTTACAGGATCGAAAGTGACCTCCGTACCTTTGCCGATCACGAGTTGCGTTGCCCTGGGGTTCCCAGGACAACAGCCAGCCGTTCCTCGACCGCCGCGATAACGGCTCTGTGCACGGTCTGCGGGTCGCTCGAAGCATCGATCATCACGCAGCGCTTGGAGCTGGCGGCGGCGATTTGCCGGTATCCCGCTCGGAGTTTTTCGTGGAATTCGCGGCCGAGGCGTTCAAATCGGTCGGCGGCCGAGCGCGCGGCAGCGCGGGCGAGCCCGATTTCGACCGGCAGATCGAGTATCAATGTCAGGTCTGGCGCAAAATCGCCGAGAGCGAAACGGTGCAGTTCGGCGAGATCCTCGAGCGCAACCCCCTTGCCGTAACCCTGGTAGGCCACAGTCGAATCGGCGAACCGGTCGGATACCACCCATAACCCTCGCGCGAGAGTGGGGGCGATGACGCGAGCGACGTGATCGGAGCGCGCGGCAACCAGCAATAAGGCTTCGCTGATCGCATCCCAGCGTTCGCCCTCGCCTTCGAGCAAAAGCCGGCGGATCGCCTCACCGCCGGGTGAGCCGCCCGGCTCGCGGGTCGCCAATACCGAAAACCCCGCGCGCTCCAGCGCCGCCACCAGCAATCGAACCTGTGTCGACTTGCCGGCGCCCTCCCCTCCCTCTATCGAGATGAACCGGCCGCGCGCCTTGCTCACGTCAGCGCCGGCCGCCCCACACCAGATAACCCGCGAGGGTGGCGACCCGGCCGAGCGCATCCATGCGATCGACATCCGCGCCGGCAACGAGCGCGACCTCTGTCGGCGGTACATCGGGCGCGGTTACGACGAGCTTGCCGAGCGCGTCCCCTTTTTTAATCGGCGCGGGAACCGGCCGGTCATAATCGATCGTGACCTTCATGTCCTTACGCGCCTTTCGCGGCAAGGTCACGACCAGATCCTTGGCGACTGTCAGCGGCACCTTCGGCTCGGAGCCGAGCCACACCTCGGCATCTTCGACCTTGTCGCCAGCTGCGAACAGCTTGTAGTCGTTGAATTCGCGGAACGCCCAGTCGATCAGCCTTTCGCTCTCCTGGGCGCGCGCTTTCATTGTCGGCAGCCCCCCCAGCACGAGGATAATGCGGCGGTTGTCGCGCTTGACCGAAGCGGTCAGGCTGTAGCCCGCCTCCTCGGTATGGCCGGTCTTCAGCCCATCGGCACCGAGCCCTTTGTAAAGCAGCGGATTGCGATTACCTTGCTTGATGTTGTTGAATTCGTATTCCATTTCGCTGTAGTAATGGTAATATTCAGGGAAGTCTCTGACTGTCCGAATTGACAAGGTCG
>Ga0126381_100001657_pt1 | contig 23826 bp, 15 predicted proteins | sample PanSoiMetPlot_28_FD_96465 | JGI IMG/M metagenome (GOLD analysis project Ga0126381, IMG submission 96465) | Tropical forest soil microbial communities from Panama - MetaG Plot_28 | ecosystem: Environmental > Terrestrial > Soil > Tropical forest > Bulk soil | place: Panama | collected 2016-02-17 | reverse complement strand
TGCCGCGGAGATCGGTGTAGGCATTGATCTCCGGCTGGACGAAGATGTGATTAAAGCCGTTGTCGCCGCCGGCGACGATGATCGCATCCGCCTTGGCGAGCTCGACCATTGCCACTGAATTGTCGACCCCGGCATGCGCGATCTGATAATCGCCCTTGGCTAACCCCTCCCGCAGAACGGTGGAGTTTGGGGTGTATATCAGTTCGATTGCGAGATGGTGCTTGGCGAATAGGTTTTTGTGTTGGGCCGCATAGATTGAAAAGTTCGAGAGGCCCGGGAAAACGATGACCTTCAAAGCGGTCTGGGCTGGTGCGGCGCTCATCATTCCCACCATTGCGGCGCAGGCGAGGGTGCCGATCATAGTCGTTGGTCGCATCGTCGGACCTCCCGCTTCGCTTATCGTTGATTGACCGAAGTCTAACACCACCCGCGCGGCTTTCGTCCAGCGCGAGCTCACTCGTCCCCGCCGCCCTCGAGGGCCAATCCCTTCACCACGGCTTCTTCGCCGAACCTCTCCCGCAGCTTGTCCATGGCCTGCTCGGCGCCGGCAGTGCGGCGATTGATGAGATCGGCGAAATCGGCGCCATCGGTATCGCACAGGCCCGACAACCCAATGCCGATGAGTCGAAACATCGTGCCGTCCGTTTCCCGCGCGAGGAGCTCGCGCCCCACGGCGAAGATGCGCGACGCGAGCTGCGTCGGGTGCGCGAGCGACTGCGCCCGGGTGCGAATGCGGAAATCGGCGCTCTTGAGCTTCAGCGTCACGGTCGAGCCGGCAAGCCCACTGGCTTTGAGCCGCGAGGAGACTTTTTCGGCAAGCCGCCACAGCCGCAGCTCGAGCGGGCGAAAATCGGCGATGTCGCGGTCGAAGGTGGTTTCCGCCGAAATGCTTTTGGCCTCGCGCTCCGCTCGCACCGGGCGGTCGTCGAGCCCGTGTGCCAGCCGAAACAGCCGCACGCCCTCGGCGCCGTAGCGGCGCAGCAAGCCCCTCTCGCCGGCGCGCTGCAAATCGCCGATGCTGCGCAGGCCGTCGCGCAAGAGGCGCTCTTCGGCGATCTTGCCGACGCCGAAGATCACCGTCACCGGTCGCGGCGCCAGGAAAGCGGCTGCCTCGGTGCTGCCGAGCACCGCAAAGCCGCGCGGTTTATCGAGATCGGAGGCGATCTTGGCCAAGAACTTGTTCGCGGAGAGCCCGATCGACACGGTAATGCCGAGTGCGTGCTCCACCTCGGCGGCGAAGCCGGCAAGCGCCTTGGCGGGACACATCCCGTGTAGCCGCGCCGTGCCCGAAAGGTCCATGAAGGCCTCGTCGATGGACACCGGCTCGACCAGCGGCGTGAGCTTGAACATAAGTTCGCGCACCTCGCGCCCCACGCGCGCGTATTTGTCCATGTTCGGCCGCACCACCGTGGCTTGCGCGCATAGCCGCCGCGCCTCGAACATGGGCATGGCCGATCGAACGCCGAACGTCCGCGTGACATAGCAGGCAGTGAGCACGACGCCGCGGTGGCCGCCGCCCACGATCACCGGCTTGTCGGCAAGGCTCGGATTGTCGCGCTTTTCGATGGCGGCATAGAAGGCGTCGCAATCGACGTGAGCGATGGCGAGCGTATCGATGTCCGGATGGCGCAACAGGCGCGGCGAGCCGCAGGCGGAGCAACGGCCGACCTGCTCCGGTAGATCGCGGCGGCAATCGCGGCAGAAGCCCGGCAATCGTCCTCTCGCTTGTTGCGGCATCGCGCCGTGCTGCGACAACGCCTCACGGCGTGTCGCGCTCCCAACGGCGTCCGGCGATGGTACCACGCGCTTCCATGACCGCGCTCGGCGCGATCGAGTTTTCCGCGGCAAAAGCAAGGAGAAGCGGCTCCTCGCCAGCCAAATGATCGAGCACCCCGAGTAGGAATTGCGGCTCGTGGGCGGCCGTGCGGATGGATTCTGGGCCAATTCCGGTGAGCGCCAGGAAACGGCCAAGCCGCTCGGGCTCCTCCGCGATGAAGGCGAGCGCTGCGATGGCGAGCCTTTCCGCTGCTGCCCGTTGATTCTGAGGGCCCATCGACCAGGGCTTGTCTGCCATCGCGATCTCCCCAGCCCGCATGGGCGTGGCGCCGAGACAACCCTGGTTGCGCACTGCAAATCAAGATCGTCCGGCGCGGCCGAGGTCCTCGACGCGCGGCCGGCATCTCGGCTAGGTGAGGCGGCTCGATTCGCACAGGGGAGGCTACTATGCGCCAGGGCCGTCTATCGGTTGCCGGACTGAGCGTCCTGTTCGCAGTAGGGCTGGCGCTGTGGGAGGTCTATTTTTTCTGGTTCGCCGGCTCGTTCAGGAGCCTGGAAGGGACCGTTGGCCTGTTCACGCCAGAGCGGCTCGGATTCAACATGGCATGGCTTGTCGCCGTCTATCTGACGTTTCAGCTCATTTCGATTCCCTTCGCGCTGCCCTCGGCCACCGGCCGATTCGTGGGCGTGATCGATGGGATGGCCTCGCTCCTCCCGCTAGCGGTGGTGCTGATCGCGGTTTTCGGCAAGCCGCACCTGATCGGCAGCGGCCCGCGCTGGGAGGCGGCCTTCCTGCTCATTTTCATCACCATGGTCGATCTGTTCGGCGGATATACCTTCAATATCGCGCTCAGTCGCCGCACCATGGACGTCACGCCAGTCACGCCGGCCTGAGGTTCCGATGCGTTTGCGTTTCCGTAACGTCTGGGAACTAGAGCAGACGTCGCCCCGATGGACTCGGTGCGAGCATGGGGCTCGGTCTGCTCCCTCTCCCGCTTGCGGGGGAGGGGTGAGGAGGGGGTACGAAAATGCCTATTCGCCAGCCATCTCCTGCCTCTCGGACGAAGCCGGTCGCGCGCCGGGCGCCTGATCTCGGAACATCGGCAATGTCGAAGACCGTGATGATCGTGGAGGACAACGAGCTCAACATGAAGCTTTTCCACGATCTATTGGAAGCGCACGGCTATGACACCGTCGCCACGCGCAACGGCATCGAGGCGCTCGATCTCGCCCGCAAGCACCGCCCCGACCTGATTTTGATGGATATTCAATTGCCGGAGGTGTCCGGTCTCGAAGTGACGAAATGGCTCAAGGAGGATCCCGAGCTCAAAGCCATTCCGGTGGTTGCGGTCACCGCATTTGCGATGAAGGGCGATGAAGAGCGCATCCGCGAGGGCGGCTGCGAGGCTTATCTGTCGAAGCCGATCTCCGTGGCCAAATTCATCGAAACCATCCGCCGCTTTCTCGACGCGGCGTGAAATGAATCCGGCTCCTTGCATGGGAATTTGCTGTTAGCGCGAAGAGTCGTGGCTCGCCCCGCCGTTTAAGCTGACCAAATTCTCTTGCTTATCCACAAGGTAATTTGTTGATTTCCGAGGCGGTTGCGCTAGGTTGCGCAAGGCGGTGGAAGGGACTTCTGGTTTGGGCGAGAAAGCCCGGGCCGGGGGGCATTTAGCATCGCCTATCACTTTGATAACCCTACGGAATGCTCAGGTCCGCCGCATCTCCTGGGTCCGTGGGGTTTCGGCCGGTTCGGGGGCGGTAAGAGTGGCCTCCTCATGACACCGCTCCCGACCGGCCACCTTGCCTGAGGGGCACGGCGCTCTAATTCACAGCCCAATTGAGGAAAATAAGGCCTTGGTTGGACCGCGACACGCTGCGCGGCATCACTTAATTTTGGCTTCGCGGAACTCGACGTGCTTCTTGGCGACGGGGTCGTACTTCTTCTTCACCAGCTTCTCCGTCATCGTGCGCGAATTCTTGCGCGTCACGTAATAGAAACCGGTGTCGGCGCTGGAGACCAGTTTCACTTTGATGGTGGTGGCTTTCGCCATGGCGAACCTCGAATGCTAATGCGGGCGCAACCTAGCGGCGGTACCAGCAATGTCAATGCGCAGGCGCCTCATGTTTCGATCTAAGCGAGTGAGACACCAGCAACGCGCCGCAAAACTCCGCTCATTCCCGCGCAAGCGGGAATCCAGGGCTGAGGTCTGGGTCCCCGCTTTCGCGGGGACGAGCGGGATGCGCGCACTGAGACACGGCTAGTCCTTCACAACATCTCGCGCCGGAACCGGCCGCGCGGCATGCTGTACATGGGGACTGGCAGCTCGTGCGCGAAACCGTCCGCGATGCGCGCGTCGAGCTCTTCCAGCATCACGCCGGTGACCGCCGGCATGTCGAGTTCTTTTGCCTGCGCGAGCGGCATCCAAACCAGTTCAACAAGCTCGGCGTCGGGTCCGGTGACGCCCTCAATGCGGTGCGCGACCGCGCTCGCATCCATGGTGAAGAAGCGCGCGTCGAAGCGGCGCGGCCGCCCCGGCGGGGTGATGGCGCGGCCGATGAAATGCAATGCGCCGAGATCGGGAAGAATCGTCGTCGCGGCAAAGTCGGTCCAAGGGCCGCGCGGGACTTTGTTCGTCGGCTCGCCAGGCACTCCGAGCGCCAGGCCCGTTTCCTCGAATGTCTCGCGGATCGCGGCAAGCGCCAAGGCGCGCGCCTTCGCCGCGCTCGGGCGCTGCAGCCGCTTCATCAGATGCGCTTGCGTGTGCGGATGAAGGTCTTGCGCGACCGGCATGCGCCGGTCGGCCGCATCGACGCGGCCGCCGGGAAACACGAACTTTCCGGGCATGAATTTATGGCCGAGGTGGCGCTTGCCCAGAAGAACTTTCGCAATTGGCCCGGCTCGATCGACGAGGATGAGCGTTGCCGCATCCTTGGGCCGGACATAAGGCGACGAGAAATCGCGCTCGACCTCGTTCATGCGCCTGACGAAGCGCTCCATCCGCTCCAGTCGCTCGGAGACCACGTCGCTCATCGATTTCTCGTCCCCGCCCGTCGCTTTGCGCGGTGCGCGCGGGGCGCATGCTCCCGCCGTATATGACCCCGGCCTGCGCCGGTATAGCGGCCCTCGGAGAGAATTTCGAAGCGCAGCGCGCCCGCGACCGGCGCGGCCTCCACCAGCCGCACCGTGACGCGATCGCCGAGCCGATAAGTCTCGCCGCTGCGTGCGCCGATGAGCGCGTGTCGGTCCTCGTGATAGCGAAAATAGTCCGCGCCGATCGTGCGCGCGGGCACGAAGCCGTCGGCCCCGGTGTCGTCGAGCTTGACAAAAAGCCCGGCGCGGGTCGCCCCGGAGATGTGCCCGGCAAAAGTCGCACCGATGCGATCGGCGAGGAAATGCGCGATCAGGCGGTCGAAGGTCTCGCGTTCGGCTTTCATGGCGCGGCGCTCGGCGCCGGAGATTTGCGCGCCAATCTCGCCAAGCGCAGCCGCGTCCTGCTCCTGCGGCAGGCCGCCGTCACCGAGCCGCAACGCGCGAATGAGGCCGCGGTGGACGATGAGGTCAGCATAGCGGCGGATGGGCGAGGTGAAATGCGCGTAGCGGCGCAGGTTCAAGCCGAAATGCCCGTAATTCTCCGCGGCGTATTCGGCCTGCGCCTGCGTGCGCAGCACCACCTCATTAACGAGCTTCTCGACGTCGCGGCCTTTCACCCGCGCAAGGATGCGGTTGAAATGCTCGGCCCGCAACGTACCGCCCTTGGGAAGCGAGATGTCGAGGCTGCGCAGGAACTCGCGTAGCGCATTCACCCGTTCGGGGTCGGGCTCGTCGTGCACGCGGTAAATCAGCGGCACGCGAGCGCGTTCCAGCGACTCCGCCGCCGCGACGTTGGCGAGGATCATGAATTCCTCGATCAGCCGGTGCGCGTCGAGGCGCTCCGGCGTCATGACCCGATCGACGGTGTTGTGCGCGGTGAGCACGATCTTGCGCTCGGGAAGATCGAGATCCAGCGGCGCGCGTGCATCGCGGGCGTGCTTGAGCGCGCGGTAAGCCAGATAGAGCGGCTCGAGAACGGTGGCGAGCAGTGGCCCGGTGGCTTCATCGGGCCAACCGTCGATGGCCGCCTGCGCCTGTACGTAATTGAGCCGCGCCGCCGAGCGCATGAGCACGCGGTGGAAGCTGTGCGAGCGCTTGCGGCCGTCGGCGCCCACGACGAGCCGCACGGCAAGCGCCGGGCGCTCCTCGCCAGGCCGCAGCGAGCAAAGCTCGTTGGAGATGCGCTCCGGCAGCATCGGCATGACCCGATCGGGGAAATACACCGAATTGCCGCGCATGAGCGCCTCGCGGTCGAGCGCGGAACCGGGCCGCACGTAGTGCGCGACGTCGGCGATGGCGACGCTGATGACGTAACCGCCGGGATCGCTGGGATCGTCATCGCGCGCGGCGTGCACCGCGTCGTCGTGATCCTTGGCATCCGCCGGATCGATGGTCACGAGCGGCAGGGCGCGCCAGTCCTCGCGGCCGGCAAGCCGCGCCGGCTTGGCTGCCTCCGCTTCCGCGATTGCCGCGGTGGGGAAGACGTGCGGGATCGAATGGGCGTGAATGGCGATCAAGCTCACAGCGCGCTCGGTCGCGAGCGAGCCGAGTCTTTCCGTCACGCGCGCGCTCGGCAGGCCATAGCCGCTTTGCCGCGCCGCGACCTCGACCGCCACCAGATCGCCATCGCGCGCGTCAGCGCTGGCGCCCGGGGCGATCGCAAGCTCGCGGCCGAGCTCTTTCTTGTCGATCGGCGCAAGCCGCCCGCCGCCGCCCGGCGCGGCGCGGAAAATGCCCAGCACGCGTTGCCGCCTGCGCTCGATGAGCTTGATGACGCGCCCGTTGTGGCGGACCGGATCGTCCGCGTCCGCGCTCTCCTCGAGGCGCAGCAAAGCGCGGTCGCCGACGCCGGCGACCTCGCTCGGACGGGCTCGGCGCGGAATGCGCACGCGGATTTTTGGTGCTGCGCCGCGCTCGGCCTCATCCCATTCCGTCGGCAGCGCGATCAGCTCGCCGTCGGAATCGCGTGCGGTAATGTCGGCGAGCACGACCGCGGGCAATGTGCCGGGATGATGCAGTTTCTTGCGCCGGCGCTCGACCAATCCATTGTCGGCGAGCTCACGCAGCATGCGCTTGAGCGCCGCCCGGTCGGCATTCTTGAGGCCGAAGGCACGCGCGATCTCACGGGTGCCGATCTTGCCGGGCGCTTTGCCGATAAACGCGACGAGGTCTTCTTTGGAGGGGAATTGAGGCTTGTTATGGGGACGTTTCACGAAAATAAAATCCGCGAGTGAAACTCGCTTATAGGGTGAGATGTGGATACGAGCGATTGATTTCGCCAGTCACTAGCTTTGAAGATCGGTGCGATCAACGCCGATTCCGGAAATCTTCCAGCTCTTTGTCACTGGTCCCGCAGTTTGCTCGGCCGCTCCTTTTTCCGCCGCGAGGGCGCCTTGGGAGCCTTCGGTTTTGGCGCAGCTTCGGATGCGGCGCTGCGCGCTTTGGCGGGAGCGCGCGGTTTGCCGCCGCGCGCGCGCCTCGCGTCCAATAGGCCGACGGCCTGTTCCAGCGTGATCGTTTCCGGAGTGAGATCCACGGGCAGCGTGGCATTGACCCCGTCGTGGGTCGCATAGGGGCCGTAGCGTCCGGTCTTCACCACGATGGGCCCGCCCTTCTCTGGATGATCGCCAAGCGCGCGGCCGCAAGCAGCGCCGCGCCGGCCCTTGTGCTTGGCACGCTTTTCCTCGATCAGCGCCACAGCGCGGTTGAGCCCGATGGTGAGCACGTCCTCGCCTGCCGTGAGATTGGCGTAGGTCTTGCCGTGCTGCACGTAAGGCCCGAAGCGGCCCACGCCGGCGATGATCGGCTCTCCGTCGCCGGGATGTTTTCCGATCTTGCGGGGGAGGGAAAGCAGCCCGAGCGCGCGGTTAAGATCGACGTCGTCGGCGGAAAGTCCTTTGGGTAGGCCCGTGCGCTTGGGTTTCTCGCCTTCGGTTGCTTCCCCGAGCTGGATATAGGGCCCGAAGCGGCCCGAGCGGAGCGTGACTTCGAGCCCGCTCGCCGGATCTTCACCGAGCTTTTTCATCCCGTTTTCAGGGCCGCCGTTGCCGTTGGTTGGCGCGAGCGGGCGCGTATAGCGGCACTCGGGATAATTGCTGCAGCCGATGAAGCCGCCGAACTTGCCGAGCTTGAGCGAGAGCCGGCCGGTCTCACAGCTTGGGCATTTGCGCGGATCGGCGCCGTCCGCGCGCGGCGGAAACAGATGCGGCGCCAGCATCTCGTCGAGCGCGTCGATGACCTGCGCGACCCGCAGCTCCTTGATGTCGCCCACGGCGGCGGTGAACTCGCGCCAAAAGTCGCGCAGCAAGTCGCGCCAGGCCATCTCGTTGTTGGAGATGCGATCGAGCTGCTCTTCGAGACCAGCCGTGAAGTCGTATTCGACGTAGCGCGCGAAGAAGCTTTCGAGGAAAGCGGTCAGCACCCGCCCCTTGTCCTCGGGCACGAGTCGCTTTTTCTCGATCCGCACGTAGCCGCGGTCCTTGAGCACCTGCAGGATCGAGGCATAGGTGGAGGGCCGGCCGATGCCGAGCTCTTCCATGCGCTTGACCAGCGATGCTTCCGAATAGCGTGGCGGCGGCTCGGTGAAGTGCTGGCTGGCGTCGATCTTGCGCTTGGCGAGCGTTTCGCCCGCGCTCATCTCCGGAAGGCGGCGTCCGTCTTCGTCGCCGGCGACGTCGTCCTCGCCCTCCTGGTAGAGCGTGAGGAAGCCGTCGAACTTCACCACGGTGCCGGTCGCGCGCAGCTCGATGACCCTCCTGCCGCCACTGATGGCCGGGGAGGCGACCGTAGCGGTGATGTCGGCCGTGGTGCGCTCGAGCTCGGCAGATTCCATTTGGCTCGCCACCATGCGCAGCCAGATCAGCTCGTAGAGCCGCGCCCGATCGTGGTCGAGGAACGATTTCGCCTCGCGTGGGCGGCGCCCGACATCCGTCGGCCGGATCGCCTCGTGCGCCTCTTGCGCATTCTTGGTCCTGGCCTGGTACTGGCGCGCGGACGGCGGCACATAGTCTTTGCCGTAATCGCCCCCGATCAGCCGGCGGGTCGCGGCGAGCGCCTCTTCCGCCACATCGACGCCGTCGGTGCGCATATAGGTGATGAGGCCGATGGTCTCACCATCGATGTCGACCCCCTCGTAGAGCCGTTGCGCGACGCGCATCGTATGCGCGGGCGCAAAGCCGAGCTTGCGGCTCGCTTCCTGCTGCAGGGTCGAGGTGGTGAAGGGAGGGGGCGGGTTGCGCCGCGCCGGCTTGGCCTCGACATTGGCAACGCTGAAACTGGCGCTGTCCAACGCTTGCCTGATGGCCTCGGCCTCGCTGCCGGAGCCGATGTCGAGGCGCTGAATCTTCTGCCCATCGGCGCCGACAAGACGGGCCTCGAACTCCTCGCCCCGCGGCGTGGCCAGCGTCGCCACCAGCGACCAGTATTCGCGCGGGACGAATTTTTCGATTTCGAGCTCGCGATCGCAGACGAGCCGCAGCGCCACCGACTGCACCCGGCCGGCCGAGCGCGCGCCGGGCAGTTTGCGCCAGAGCACCGGTGAGAGCGTGAAGCCCACGAGATAATCGAGCGCGCGGCGGGCGAGGTAGGCATCGACCAGCGCGCCGTCGATCTTGCGCGGGTGCTTCATGGCGTCGAGCACCGCCTGCTTGGTGATGGCGTTGAACACCACCCGCTCGACCGCCTGCTGCTTGAGCGCGCGCTTTTCCTTCAACGCTTCGAGCACGTGCCAGGAGATGGCCTCGCCCTCGCGATCGGGGTCCGTGGCGAGAATGAGCTTGCTCGCTCCCTTGAGCGCGCGGGCAATCTCGTTGAGGCGTTTTTGGGACTTGTCGTCGACCTCCCAGATCATCCGGAAATTGTGCTCGGGGTCGACCGATCCGTCCTTGGCCGGCAGATCCCGGATGTGCCCGAACGAAGCCAATACCTCGTAGCCGGAGCCAAGGTAGCGGTTGATTGTTTTCGCCTTGGCCGGAGACTCGACGACGACGATATTCATGTATTCCAATAGGTTAGTGGGAAAGGCGAGCCGCCGGTCCTGCAGAATCGGGCGCCCTTGTCGCGGCGAAACATGGGGTTGTCAACCCTCTCTGTCAAACCGGCGCGATGCCCCGGCCCGTGGCGCAACCCACGCCATCGGCATCTCACAGGGCCAAAAACCGCAATTTTGTGCGGCAGGTTTATGCAGCAGCATAAGGTGCTTGCGGGCAAGAGCGGCGATTATTGTTCAACCCAAAGGCGGCGGCATTCGGCCGCTCATTAACGATCTTCGGTCGCCGAGCCCATGGCCGCCGGCGGGATGCGTTGCTGGAAAGGTACAGCTCCACAATTTTCTCTTGTGGAAATTGGCGGGGCGCAATTCCACCGCCCTCGGCGGCAACGGTTCCCGGCGTGGAACCTACAGCCGTGGGTTCAGGGCCGGGGGGATCAGGCCATGTGGATCATCATGTACGTCGCCGTAATGGCGTCGCTTCGGGCAATGGGGCTCGCGCCGAGTTTGGCGCCAATCAGGACCGACGACGATCGCCGGCCGCCTTTCGGCGATATCTGAGTCGCAGATAGGCGCTTTTGGTCACGCCGCGTTGGCTGAAGTGCTTACAGCTGTGACACCAGGGCGCCGCCGTGGCGCTCGAGGCCGCCCGCGAGCGCTCGAGTTCGAGCAGGGAGATGTTCATGTTGGAAACAGTGCGCCGGCTCGGTACTGCTACAAGCGGCCTGCATCGGAGCATGAAAGACACCGCCGACGCGGTTGGCGCGTTTTTAGTCGACGTATTTCATTACCTGGCCCTGTTCGCAATTGGCGCGACAACCGTCTGGTCAGCGGTTGCAGCTTTCATCGGAATGACAGCCCGAGGTCGCGCGAGCCTCGCAGACATCCTCCTCTTATTCATCTATCTTGAAATTGGAGCGATGGTCGGCATTTATTTCAAGACCACGCACCTTCCGGTGCGGTACCTGATCTATATTGCAATTACGGCGCTCGGGCGCGTGCTGATCGAAATTGTAGGCGCCGAGCACCAGACAGGCACGGACATCCTGGTTATAACGGGCCCAATTCTCCTTCTATCATTCGCCGTTCTGGTCCTAAGATTCGGGTCATACAAATATCCTTCCGAACGGCCGGCATCTGACTTGGCGACATAGAGTTCGTGCAACGCCAAAACGCCGGCTGATCGCGCTTATCTCAAGCCGATGGCAAGGCGCGGTCGATGAGACGGCGCGGCATCGGCAGAGACCTCGGCGTGATCCAGGCGGGCTTGCGGCCTGTTTGAGCTCGCCTACGAGAGGCCGGGCAGAAGAAGATACTCGAGCAGCGCCGTGCCGCCAAAACTTCCAAGCGGCAAAAGCATTGCGCGCACCAGAGGCTGCTGGGAAAACGGAGTAAAGGCACCGTCGCGCAGTTCTTCTATTCGACGCGACAACAGTTCCAGCTGTCCGGCAAGCCGCTCTCCATCCTGCGATTGTCTGACCGCCATGATTCGATCGTTGAGTCGGCGGAGCGCCCTAGCGCGCAAGGCCTCCGCCGACAATCGCAATGCTATAGCGCAGCCGCTGACGATGAGCAGGGCGATGCCCATCGTGATGACATCAGGAACGCTTAACCCGTAATTCGCGAACAGCCGGCTGCGCGAGACGACCATCAACGCGATGATCAAGAAGGGATAGTAGATGAACGTGGTTACGACCTTGGTGCGTTTGGAGACGAAGACAAGGTCGATCCAGTCGTCAACGATGTCCGGTGGAAGCCTAAGGCGGTCGGTGAATTGCTGCAGCGTCTTCGGCGGCCAAATGCCCGTCTCCGTACGAAACCCCCTGATGACGCGCCAGGTGAGTAGCGTCGTGTCCGCCACGGCAAAGATGAGAAACCACGTCGCCAGAACGAGCGCCCCCGTCACGATCATGTAAGCCGCCAAGCTGACGGTTCCTCGCGCCGGAACAGGCGGGTTGCCGAATGCAACGGTTAGGATCGGCCAAAGCAGGGCTATGGCTACCATTCCAGCAGCGGCCCGGTAAAACCGCGCACGCTGGTACCCTTGATAAATGTACATCCCCCAGAAGCGAAACATGTGGTCGGGCACGCGCTCATCCTTGGCGGTCACGCGCTCGGCCGGCAGCAGATACCAAAAATGGCTCACAAATCGAATCCATGGCGGAATCTTGCCGACAAGCGTTTTTTGTTCGGCTTCTACCCGTTGTCGTGTCTCCACGAGATTCAGGTCTTGAAATATTTTCTCGATATTTCCGTTCAGCAACTGGTAACCGCGAATGATGAGCCCAACGCAAAGCGCGAGCGTCACCGCGCGCAGCAAAATCGTCGGCCACAAGCTGAGACCGTTGAGCAGTATCATCGGCTGGTCGTCTTGCGTGAGCGAGCGCGCGAGTAAAGGCCAAAGCCAGTGAATCACTATCGCCACCGCAAAGATGATGACCCCAAATCCGATGAGGATCGCCAGGCCCCGCGCTGCGAGCTCAGGGTAGCTGTTCGAAGCTCTCATGAGGGTATCGATGCGCCCCCAAACTCGGCGCCTGAAGGGATAGGAGGCGGCACACACGGCAAGGACTGAGAACGCCGCGGCCACAGGGATACTCACATTTCGGAACGTCGCCGTCGCGAGTGGGTGGATCTCCTCACATTCAAATCGTTTCTGACATGTCTCGTTATCGGTTCGGGTATTTTCCAATTCGTATTGCGTATCGTGCGACGGGTCTGGGGTGGCAAATTGGACCGCGCGCACGCTGCCGACCTCGAACATGCGGGGCCTCAACCAAGCCGCAGGAGCCCCCGTCATGCCGCGGATGGCGATGCGGGTCGCCAGAAATGCCGCGGTTTGATAGCTGCTGCGAAACGGCGGGGTTTCTCCTTGCACGGCGGGCCGCAGCTGCAGCCCGAAGCTGGATGCCACGAGGAGATTACGCGTGTAGGTCAGCGCACTCGGGTGCAGCACCAGAGCGTCGAGGTCCGTCGTGAAGAACAGCGCGCTCGGCACCAGCGGGCGCAGCGCTTGCAGCACCAGCAGCTTGTCGTAGAGATCGGAGCCAAGAATGCCCACTGCCTCGACACCCTTGGAATCTTGCTGGCGCAGTTCGCCATCGAGTTGCTGGATGCGTTCGCCGAGACGCCTCAAGTAATCGAATTGTCCCTGTCCTTCGGCTCGCTCCTGCGGCTTGGCATCAGAGCCAGGCTTGGCGCTGTCTTTGGCGTCCTTGTCCTGCCTACTGGTCTTGGAACCGCTGCTGGCGCCCGGGGCCTCGCTGCCCGGCACCTGCCCGTCGAGGCCGCGCAGATATTTGAAGCGATGCAGCCAGGGCTTGTTGACATACGGATCGGCGTCGGTTTGCAGACACCCCCCTGCGATTTTGTCTTCGTCTTCGCCGAAACACCGGGCGATGGAGTCGGGCAGTGCCCTCCCGTAGAGAGTGTCCCATTCCGAGACCAGCGCGATGTGGCTGGCCTTGTCGTTAACTTTCCGCAGTCTCAGCTCAGCCCTGATGGTGAGCGCGAGCGCCTCGTCCGAGGCAATCATCCGGTAGAGCTTGATTCCTTTTTTCGCGAAGAAGTCCTGCAGGCACGTGTCCGAGCTGAGGCAAGTGGGACCGCGCGAAACATAATCGGGGATCAGCGTCGGATCGTCGGCGGTGGCGCTGTTGATATAAAATTCAGGGCGCGCGGATTCGGGACAGAGGGACGGTCCATCCTTGCCGCTTTCGTCCACCATGGCTTGCAGCGTGGTCGAGAAGCTCGGACCGAGAATCGTAGCTTTTGCCCAAGGTACGGATGATCCGCCAGCGACGAGAGATCGACACAAGAAGCCCTCGAATTGCTTCAGCGGCGAGTTGTTCAAGGCGTCTTCGTCGAACCAAAGTAACAGAACGCCCTTGTACGGGACGCTCTCACGCCTTGACTTCGGCTCGAACCACTCAAACGGGACGACCTTAGGCGACTGCAATTCCTGTGCGGGATCCGGTGGAACGGCGGCGGGCCAGTAAAAGCCGACATGTTCCGAGTCGACGGGCGCGAAGCCCTCGGCATTCAAGCCGGCGAGGATCGCATAACGTGTGCGTCGTCGCGATTCGTGTTGCTCTGAATAAGGCGCTCCGGAGACAGGGGCGACCATGACAAGCAGAGGTTTGGGTAACTGCCATCCCAGCTCCGTTTCGTTCAAAGGCGATTGGCAATGACCCTTCATGCGGTCTTTGACGCTGCGGTCTTTGATCGCGTCCGGCTGGCAGTTCTCGGGCTTGAGCTCGGGAGACCGCGCCAAGACATCGGCCACGGCCGCGAACGGGTCTTGCCATAACCGAGCATCCACATCCTGCACGCCCGCGCGCTGGGCTATGACGGCCTCGCTAGTCGGCGGCCGACTGCCCTCGAGCGGAAGCTGATGCGCCACAAAGTATGTGCCGGCTGCCGCCAGCAAGAGCCAGATAAAGCCATTGCCGCCGATATTCGGGCTCGGCTGCTTTGTGTCGGCTGCCATGGCCACTTCCCCGGGCCGCAACGCAAGGTGCTTCGAGCCGCACAGGATGAACGAGGACCCGGACACGCAAAGAGTTTGGCGAGCGGGCCCGTCCGTTCGATCCGGCGTGATGTCACTTCATCGAAACACCTCAGCGTTGGCGCTGCGTTGGCTGCAAGATTGCATCAGAGCGACTCCAGATATTCTTCGACGCTGATCTTGGCATATCCCGGCCGGCTCGCCTCCGCAGCCGGGGCAAGCTCGACCTCAGGCGCGCTGTCGATGTTGTCGCTCGCAAGATTCTCCCAATCATGCTCGAAGATTTCGGCGAAATACGCTGCGAGCTTCGCGTCCTCGAAGAGGAGGCTCGCGTCGCGATTGAGCGATATGCCCTGCTCGGACCAGTTCTGGCTGCCGATAAGGACGCGCTGGCGATCGACCACCACGCCCTTGGTATGGCAGTTCTTCTGCACGCGGATGTTAGCCATATTGAAGCCGAAGGCCTGCAACCCTTCCAGATTGGCTCGCGCATCCGCCTGGTTGAGGATTCGGAAGATGATGCGCACCTTTACGCCAGCCTTCTGTTTCGCAAGCACCGCCGACAGCAGCTGTTTGAGCTTGGTCTGATTGTCGCCCGGGGCATTGAAGGTCTGGTTCTGGATGTAAAGCTCCTCCTTGGCGCTGTTCACCAGCGGCAGAACGAAGTCAAGGAAATTGTCCGGAGTGAGCAATGGTTGGACGTCAAAGACGCGCTCATCGTCCAACGGTTTGAAATATTGGAATTTTGCGGCTTTCTCGGCGGCGGTCACCGTGAAGGCCTCTTCCGGGACGAGGAGATCCGGGAACACGAATGCCTCCTCGTCGCCGACGCCGACGTTGTTCTTAAAATCGTTCTGGATATAGGTCTGAAATTGGCCGGTCAGACCGGGATGATCCACGATCGCGTGCCATTCCCGATTGTACTTTGACAGCCAAGAGCGATCCCAGGGTTTCTTCAATGGATTGATGGGCGGCGGCGGCTGGTTCGACGATTGCCAGTTGCCGCTTGAGAGCCAGAATGCAGTCTGGTCGCGAGCTGCTACCTTAATATGATACGAGCTCGCGACCCAACCGTTGACGATGCCGACCTTGACCCAAGCGATTTCGAACTTTTCCCTGAGTGCCTGCTGCAGCTTGTGAACAGTGTCTTTGTCTTTGAGATCGTTTTCCTTGGTCTTGTCGCCAAGGCTTTGTCCCGGCTGCAACGCCAGGGTCATCTTCTTGAAAGTCTTCTTGTGACCCGCCTTCACGATCGCGCCGACGATGTGCTGCGCGCCGAAATCGTACATACCGACCACTAGAGTTTTCGTGGTTCCGGTGAGGAAGGCGTTCAACTGCGCCCAACCCGCGTCTGGGCTGACGTGTGCGATCACGCGCATCTTGGCCTTCACGCGCGAGAGGTGGGCAGCGGGAGGAGGTTTGTAGACGATTTCCGCGGCGAGCGCGTCGACGTTGAGCGCAAGTGCTTCGGTGGCCGCCGACCCTTTCTCCGCGAAGATCAATTCCGGAATAGTCGGTCCCGTCACCTGCACTTTGAGGCCGCGGAACGTCGGCGGAAGCTCCTCCATCTTGGCTGCGTTCAGCTCAGCGACGGTTTTCTTCTGCCGCACTGTGACAACGAGCGCACGTTCGTTGGTGATGCGTCCGTCCTGGAACACATAGCCGAGGCGCACGCGCATCACGTTCGGCCGATTCTCTTTGAGCGCGGTCTGCGCGGCGGCGAGCATGTCCTGGGTATTACGGTCGTCGAGCTTCGCCGCCGGTGCAGGCGCTGGGCCGACCGGCGCCGACACCAGCACGGCCGCGGCGCCGGGCGCTGGCGCGGGCGCAGCCACCCCGCCACCGACATTTATCGTAATGGTAACCGGGATGGTCGAAACTGCAGAACTATCCTGTCCAACCGTCGCTGCCGCTCTGCTTTCCCCGGGAGACGATATGGCGGTTACAACGGGCGGCGATACGAGCGGCGACACATCCTTGTCGCTCACCAGCATTGCATCGAATAGGTCACGCTGTGCCGGATTCGTTATCCGGGCACGAAGGTCCTTGATGATGCAGCTGATACGCACGCCTTCATTGGCGACCCACTTGATCCGATCCTCGCCCATTTCCGGCCGCCAGGGATGGCCGTCGACCGCCATGGTGCGACCGTCAGCGGTCTTAGCCGGAACGCCCGAATGATGTAGCGCGACGATTTCCCAACGGTCGTTGAACACGGCGGCCCCCGACGAGCCGGGTGCAGTATCGGTCTCGTAATGAATAAAATTCGGCAGTATGTCGACGATTTGGTTCTCGCGCAGGCTCACCTGCTTTGGTTCGCCGCCGGGGTGCTGAATGATATTGCCCCATTGCGCGGCGATTGCCTTACCCTCGTCCTCCGAGAGACGGTTGTTCCCGAAATCGCTGAGTGCGTGTCCCGTCGCATCCCGCCCGCGAACCGCTACCACAGCATAGTCGAGCGCTTGGTCGTTGAAGAAGAAAGTGTCGGGATCCAATTGGAACACTGAGCTTCCGACCAGTGTCCCGTCGCCGCGCCGTTGATAATTGAATTCGGCGAGCGAGCTGCGGGCGGATAAAGCGTTCTCAAGCACGTGGTGGTTGGTCATCAGCAGGCGCGGCGAGACCATGAAACCCGTCGCGAACGCCCCGGCCTGTCCACCGGACACATTGACCCAAATGCGAGCGATGGTGCGGCTGACGCGCAATCCTTCGTCCAAGAACGCCACACCCATGAGATCGTTTGTGCCGAGGATGCGCTCGAAAGCAGCCTCGGGCGGAAGACCCCGCGTTTCGCCCGCCATCACCGCGGAGGGCTTCTCGACTATCAGCTTTTTTTCGATGTCCATCCGCAGCCCACGACGATCCAGAAATTTCTGAATACGATCCGGGCTGTCTACGTCGAGATAGCGCTTCTGGGCGATGAGCCGCTTATTGCGCGCGCGCTGCGGCTGTCGTTCCGCGTAACGCTTCTCCGTTTGATCCAGCTGAAACTTGCTGAGCAACATTGAGCCCTCCCCTTACAAGTGCCCAGTCTGTTGCCACGAGAGATGTGGTCGAGTGTAACACGCCCTGCGGTTAACACCTATATGAACTTGAACGGCGCACGCGATCGTGTCCGCAGCAACTCCAGCCGTTGCCATTCAATTTCGCTATGACGACCTCGCTCAGCGAAAATGGACCTCGGGGGAACCGGCAGGAGCGGTCGTCGGAACGTTACACATCCGCCTTAGATCACCTAGGGTCCGCCGGTTGCTTACGACGTGATCTCCACAGGCCGTCAGGTCGTCGGGAGTGAGCTGGCAGAGCAATTTAAAGCCGGTTTGAAGGTCCTCGATCACGTGATCGAACAGAAGCGTGTCGATCACTTTCTGATTCCGGACACCCTCCACCCGTCTGCTCATCGCCTGATGCAGGTCTCGCACGCGTAGTACGAATGGAGAACTCGCGTTTGAAAGATTCAGCTGCCCATAAGAGAGATGGTATTTCTTGTAATACTGGTCCTTCGCGCTGATCCACGCTCCTCCGAACGTCGTGTCCTGCAACAAGAATACGGTTCGCTTGACGCGGCATACCAGGATCGTCGTCGCACACATCGGGCACGGTTCGAGCGAGGTATAAATCGTGGCGCCGCGCTGCAGAAAGTCTGCATCTTCCGCGCCATCGTCATAAAACATTTGCGTCCGGTAGTAATCTTCGACGGTGGTTGCCGGCGCACGGGGCCGTTTCGCCCCGATTCGCGCGATAGCCATTCGCAATGCTCTTTGTTCGGCGTGCTCGACGGGGCTTTGGTGCGCATGAATCTGATTGTGTTCGAGCGCCAAAACCTCGCCGTCGACGTTGTCGATGATGAGCGCGTGAATGTTCAATCCTTGAAAATGCGTCGGTTGAGTCGCGCTGCCGTCTCCGAGGCTGATCGGCGGATCGAACCGCAAGTAGAGCGAGGAGAGAAGCCCGAGAAAAGCAAGAGCATCGCGTTCGGCGTGGAATAATGAGAGGTCTGCAGCGCCGTCCATTGAGAAGCCTCCGAGGTTCGCGGCATGCGCAACTCAAATGCGCAACCTGCGGCAGAATTCCGCACTTGACAATTCAAAGGTGCAGCATTGAACTTATCGGTGCAATTGGATTTGCGCCATGTATGCGTGGGTAAGCCGCATTGTCCTACGATTGGCGCCAGCATCGGATGCGTGCTGACTGCTCGACCCGTGTATGAAATCACGGGGCCGATCGCATGGGCTACTCAATTCTACTTCTGAGGGTTTTGACGCACTCTATCATTTCGCTGACGACGCCGTCGCAAGGTAAAGGGATGTCGATCATGCGCTACAGCCAACCTCTTCTCGCCGGAATAGCAGCAGTTGGCCTGATCATGCTGTCTGGACCGTCTGCGCAATCGCAGAGGCAAAAGATGCCGGTCGCCGCTGCTGCCGCCGCCAATCAAACGCAGCCGCCGCCCCTGAAATGCACGCCCGCCGCGAGCCCCGATCCCTTCCTTCCCGATCCTTTCAAGTTCAGGCTGGCGGGTGATTTCCCCGCAGGATTGCTGCCGATCGACGACAAGGTCAAAGACAGCATCATGAAGTCGGGGCTGCCGTGTCAGGAAAACGTGCGGCCAACGGGGCAGGAGTTTCTGGAAGCCGAGGGTCTGGAAAACCTGCAACGCGGTTTTGACTTCTACTCGTGGCGCACCTTTCTCGCCCTCAATTCACCCGCCGACGGAAAAACCTCCGTTGATCATGCGAAGGCAGACATGCCGGCGCGCTGGGAGGACATGGACAGTTTCAAGCCGCTGCTGGACGTCATGTTGCCGGCCAACCTGCAGCCGAAATGGCCGACTGACAGAGCCGGGATGGAGGCCGAGCGCAAGCGGCTGGTGCCGGAGCAATGCCGCGAGCTGCACCAGCAGTTTCCTGACAGGATGATCGTGAAAATGATCGAGGAAAGCTTCAACGAGCCGTTCAAGACCGGGCCGTTGATCGATCAGCAGGGCCACTACGCCGTCTTCGACATCCTGATGAATCGGGAGATGTTCAACTATATCACGACCAATCACCTCAATACCAAGGCCGGACAGACGAGCGCGGCCAATTCCGGCCTCACGGTGGACTTTCCGGCCGGCACGCATGACACGCTTGGCGCCTTCATGCTGAAAGTCTCCTGGAAGATTCTGGTGGAAGACGAGATCAAGGCGCAAAATTTCCACGCGGTGAAGGCGCTCGTCTTGATGCCGCCGCCCATTGACCCAAAAGCGAAGCGGAAATGTGTTGCTAAAACTCTGGGATTGATCGGCTTTCATGCGGTGCACAAGACCGTGGGCCGCCCGCAATGGATCTGGACCTCGTTCGAGCACATCAAGAACGTGCCGGACAGGGACGAGGTCACCGCAAGAACCTTCGACGGTCCGTACAGCTTCTTCAGCGTCAGCTGCAAGAATGACTGTCCGAAAGAGAACGCGACGCCGCCGCGGCCATGGGATCCCGAGCCTGCGCTGGAGTTACGGTTCCGGAAGGACGACTCATTCAAGAGTCAGATCGTTCGCGAGACGCCGCTCGGAAATGCGACCAAGAACATGAACAAGATCTTTCAAAGCATGTTGCAGGACAGCGTGTGGAAAAATTACATGCTGGTAAATACGCAATGGCCGAGCGCGTTTGCCTGCACGTCGCTGCGCTCGCTAAGCTTCACTGCGCCCGCACCCAAGAACGATTTCGTGAGGCAGCCCGACATGACGTGCTCGCCCGCGCCGACGTTCATGGCGAACTCCACCCTGGAAACCTACAGCCAGGGCGATGTTCCGCAGGCGTCGTCAAGTTGCATCGGCTGTCATGGCAACGCGGTGAGCTTCCAGACGGGTCCGTCGAACCCGAAGCCTGGCACCATCAATCTCAACCAGTCGGATTTCACGTTCATGCTGGAGAAGGCGCAGTAGGCCAACCGGTGTAATCACGCCGCTATCAGTTGGACTCTAATGGTGGGGCCCACTATGGAAACGCTACCGAAGCATCGGCACGATGATCGATCAGGCGCGACGCGCTCGGAACTAGAGGGCGCATTTTCGCGTCGTTCACTGCTCGGCGGCACGGTAACGGTAACTGCAGCGGCGGCCGTAGCGCCCATCGCCGGTTCGGCCTATGCCGCGGGACCGGACGTGGATTCGAAGCAGGACATGATGGCATTCCTGCTGCTTTCCGCTGCGCTCACCGGGGTTCACGTGGTGAATCTGGCGCCCGAATTCAGCCAGGATAGTACGAAAGACATATTGGATCAGAACCCCGGCGTCGATCCGATCAATGTCAAGAACGACTATTTCAAGTGGATTGCCGTCAACGACTCGACGTCGTCATTCGGCAAACTGATTCAGATTGCCAAGGACAATCGTCAGTCGGCAACCGGTATCCTCGCGGCGGTGAACGCCAGCGATGACGATACCAAATTCCTGGCCCGCAGTATTGTCCTGCTCTGGTATCTGGGCTCCTGGTACAAGCCGGGAGATCTGAAGGCCAACGCCGCTACGCCCGGAACCCGCGCACCTACTCCGTCGGTGGTCGTCTCTTCGACGGCATACACTCAGGGATTGGTCTGGCAAATCGTGGGAGCCCACCCGATGGGCTACAGCAATTTGCAGTTCGGTTACTGGTCGCGCGATCCGAACGATCCGAACAATCCAGCTGAAAAATCGAATCGCGGCGTCATCACCGCAACAATTCCCTGAGGAGGCGATTGTGGCCGACGATTGCATCATGTGCGATGTCGCGATCATCGGATCCGGATTCGCCGGGTCCTTGATCGCCAAAGAATTGAGTCAGAAGCCCATCGATACCGCCAATGGGAGGCGACGTCTCAATATCGTTATTCTAGAGGCGGGCCCGGGGGTTCTGCCGAATTTCAACGAGTATCTGGGACGGTTCTACAAGGCGACCATCAAGGTGCCGGAAAGTCCCTACCCCCCAACACTCACCGAAACCGATAAGGATGGCAAGGTGATTAATATTAATCCGGCGAAGCTCGCCGCCGGAAGGCCCAACTCGCGCACGTTATCCGCGTCCAACTGGAAGGATACTAATCAAGCCTACCTTGATCAGACGCAAAGCAAGCGTCCCTTCAAAAGTACCTACGACCGCCTTGCCGGGGGCACATCGCACTGGCTCGGCTCGACACCGCGGCTCGTGCCGAACGATTTTCGGATGAAGACGAAATACGGCAAAGATCAGCCGACCTTTTCGGATTGGCCGATCGACTACAATACGATCAGCCCGTACTACGATAGAGCGGAAGCTGAGCTCGGTGTGTCCGCTGACGTGAAGGAGCAAAGTTTCTGCGATATCACCTTTTCCAAGGGCTACACCTACCCGATGCCCAGGATTCCGCCTTCGGTGTCCGACCAACGCATTGGCGACGCCCTTGCACAGTTGACCGCTGAAGAGACCAACTTTCTCGGAATGGGCAAACCCGTGACCGGGTTCAGGCTGCGGAGCGTGCCGGCGGCCCGCAATTCCCAGCCGTATCGAAATCGCCGCGCCTGCGCGGGTAATACCAATTGCATTCCAATTTGCCCAATCCAGGCCAAATATGATCCGACCATTACGTTGAACGAAGCGACAAACAACGGCGCGAAGCTGAAGGAACGTACAGTTGCCAGTGAGATTCTGGTTGATGAGAATAATCTTGTCAGCGGGATCAACTTCATTACGTACGAGAACGAGCTTGGTCCGAAAACGGGAAGTGGTTGCATCAAGGCCAAGATATACGTGATCGCCGCGAACGGCATTGAGACGCCGCGGCTCCTGCTCATGTCAAAGAATGGGGGCCAAACTGCCAATGGCGTGGCCAATAGTAGCGACATGGTCGGGCGAAATTTGATGGACCACCCTCAATACGTCACCTGGGGATTGCTGCCTGCAAACTCAAAGCCAGCATATCCTTATCGAGGTCCGCTCATTACCTCTGCTATTGGCGATCTCGCTGACGGTCCATTCCGCGCCACGCGCGCCGCCTTCCGGGTCAGTTTCGGAAACGAAGGTTGGAATTTCACGGTTGGCGGTGGCGCGTTCGGCGCCGATCCCCACGTGACGACGCTGGATTTCATCAATGGGATGAATTCCAGCGGGCTCAACAAGAGGAAATTCAGTCAGCTGGCAGCCGACAACAGCGCGCTGCTTGGCGCTGGCCTCGCTTCGACGCTCAGCGATCTGATTTCGCGACAGTTCCGGATCGCATTCGCGTGCGAGCAAAATCCCGACCCCAACAATCGGGTAACGCTGTCCTCGTTCACCGACGCGTTGAATTTACCGCGTCCGCAGATTGCCTACGACATCTCTGACTATACGAAACAGGGTATCGTCACCGCCGTTCGCATGAAAAGGCTGATCTTCGGCAAGCTCAAAGCTGAGGACTTCACCGAGCCTCATGAAGGCGATCCCGCCGGCTTCGATGAGACGATTGACGGCAAACTGGAACAACTAACTTATGGCGGCGCGGGTCACGTCATGGGCACTTACCGTATGGGCGATGATCCGAAGACATCAGTCGTCGATTCCTGGCAGCGCTCGCATGATCACCGGAACCTTTATCTGGTTGGAAGCGGCACCTTTCCGACCGTGGGTACCGCCAATCCAACGCTCACTCTTTCGGCACTGGCGCTCCGAACTGCGGACAGCATTGTCAAAGATTTCAAGCGCACGTGACGGCAGCATTTCAGGTGCAGGTTCGTGCCGATCTTGCTTGAGTGGCTTTGATCGAATGAAGCGTAGTCGGCCGGTGTGACGGCACATCACGCCGGCCGCCTGGTCGCGCCACGATTTGGGCGCTTCGCACCACCATTTCCAGGAATCTTCGCGACGCCATCCGACAACATGGTGAGGATCGAATTCGTTCCAGGAGCAATGACGAGCGCGGACGGTCAGGCGGCCGGCAAGGCGCGATCGATGAGACGGCGTGCCTCGTCGGGAGCGATTTCGCTCGTTCCGTACATGGCGCCGTGGCGGTTCTCAAGCCGCGTGCACGCAAACTGACTGGCGGTCTCGTGGCCGACGCTTTCGCCCAGCGCCGCCGCCGCTGCCACAAGCGCGAGGCGATTGACTGCCGCGCGGGCGTCAGCCTCGGGATTCTCCGCCGAAAACGCCTGCTCCACGAAAGCGAGCGCCGCCAGCGCGCCCGATAGATCGGCGGTCTCTTCGGCGAGCGCGGCCAACACCTCGCGCGCCGCCTCACGTTCGCGGCCGACTGCACGCAGCACGTCGAGGCACATCACGTTGCCGGAGCCTTCCCAGATCGCATTGACCGGCGCCTCGCGGTAGAGCCGCGGCAATAGGCTCTCTTCGACATAGCCGTTGCCGCCGAGACACTCCATGGCCTCGCCGATAACGCCGCCCGCGCTCTTGCACACCCAATATTTCACCACCGGCGTGAGCAAGCGGGCGCGCGCGGCCTCGCGTGGATCGCTCGCGGCGAGATCGAACGAGCGGG